>Ga0136611_10004051_pt1 | contig 10266 bp, 8 predicted proteins | sample AntDrymUQ2232306_2_FD_106645 | JGI IMG/M metagenome (GOLD analysis project Ga0136611, IMG submission 106645) | Polar desert sand microbial communities from Dry Valleys, Antarctica - metaG UQ223 (23.06) | ecosystem: Environmental > Terrestrial > Soil > Desert | place: Antarctica: Dry Valley... | reverse complement strand
TGACCGAAGCTCCTGTGGTGCGGGTGGGCATCCTCGGTTGTGGCACCGTCGGCGCCGCCCTCGTGCAGCTCCTGGTGGAGAAGCCGGAGGTGATGACGGAACGCACCGGGCTTCGCCTCGAGGTGGCGCGCGTGGCCGTGCGCGACCTCGGACGTGAGCGGGGCGTGGCCATCCCCGACGGCGCCCTCACCGACGACTTCCACGGGGTCGTCGTCGACCCAGGCGTCGACGTGATCGTCGAGCTCATCGGCGGGATGGAGCCGGCCCGCACCCTCATCCTCGAGGCCCTGGCCGCCGGCAAGCCGGTCATCACCGCCAACAAGGACCTGGTGGCCGTGGCCGGCGTCGAGCTGTTCGAAGGAGCGGTGACCGCGGGGGTCGACCTGCTCTTCGAGGCGTCGGTCGGCGGCGGCATCCCCCTCATACGGCCGCTTCGCGAATCTTTGGCCGGGGAGCAGATCCGCCGCATCATGGGCATCGTCAACGGCACGACCAACTACGTCCTCACCAGGATGACCGAGGCCGGCGCCAGCTACGCCGACGCGTTGGGCGAGGCCCAGGCCCTGGGGTTCGCCGAGGCCGACCCCACCTCCGATGTCGAGGGGTTCGACGCGGCGAACAAGGCCGCCATCCTGGCCAGCATCGCCTTCGGCGTGAAGGTGGTGACGGCCGACGTCTACCGCGAGGGCATCACCTGCGTCACCGCGGCCGACATCGCCTTCGCCACCCGGCTCGGATACGTCATCAAGCTGCTGGCCATCGCCGAGCGGGTGGGGGACGAGGTCGCAGTGCGGGTGCACCCGGCCATGATCCCCACTACCCATCCGCTGGCCTCGGTGCGTGAGTCGTTCAACGCCGTTTTCATCGAGGGCGAGGCGGTGGGCGACCTCATGCTCTACGGGCGCGGAGCCGGCGGTGCCCCGAGCGCCAGCGCAGTGCTGGGTGATCTGATCGATGCCGCCCACAACCTCCGCGCCGGTGGGGTCGGTCGCGCCGCCACACTGGGGCGGGCCCAGATCCGGGCCATCGACGAGCTCACCTCGCAGTACTACCTGAGCATCGACGTGGAGGACCGTCCCGGCGTGCTGGCGGCGGTAGCGGGGGCGTTCGGTGACCATGGCGTCTCGATCCGCTCGATGGAGCAGGACCCCCTCACTAGCGAGGCCCGGCTGATCTTCATCACCCACATGGCGCGGGAGAGCGACATCCAGGCCACCCTCGCCGTCCTGCGCGATCTCGATGTCGTGGACCGCATCGGCTCACTGCTGCGGGTGGTGGGCGCCGGATGAGCCGGCCCGGCTGGCGGGGCCTCATCGAGGAGTACCGCGAGCATCTTCCCGTGAGCGCGGCCACGCCGGTGGTGACACTGCAGGAGGGAGGGACCCCCCTCATCCCGGCACCGCGCCTGTCCGAGCGCACAGGCGCCACGGTGTACCTCAAGGTCGAGGGGGCCAACCCGACCGGCTCGTTCAAAGACCGCGGCATGACCATGGCCATCTCCAAAGCCGTCGAGGAAGGCGCCAAGGCGGTCGTGTGCGCATCGACCGGCAACACCAGCGCATCGGCGGCGGCCTATGCGTCCCGGGCCGGGCTGCGGTGCATCGTGTTGATCCCCGAGGGCTACATCGCCCTCGGCAAGCTGGCCCAGGCCCTGGTCCACGGGGCCCGGGTGCTGCAGATCCGGGGCAACTTCGACGTGGCCCTCGAGATCGTGCGCGAGCTCGGTGAGCGGGCGCCGATCACGGTGGTGAACTCCATCAACCCGTTCCGCATCGAGGGACAGAAGACCGGCGCCTTCGAGATCGTGGACGTGCTGGGCGACGCACCCGACGTGCACTGCATCCCAGTCGGCAACGCCGGCAACATCACGGCGTACTGGAAGGGCTACCGCGAGTACCAGGACGCCGGGCGCATCACCCGCCTGCCCCGGATGCTCGGCTTCCAGGCCGCCGGCGCCGCCCCGCTGGTGGATGGCCACGACATCGAGCACCCTGAGACCATCGCCACCGCCATCCGCATCGGGCGACCCGCCTCGGGCTACGGCGCCCTGGCCGCGGCGGCGGAGTCGGGCGGAGGCATCCATGCCGTCACCGACGACGAGATCCTCGCCGCGTATCGCATCCTGGCGGCAGAAGAAGCCATCTTCTGCGAGCCGGCGTCAGCCGCGTCGGTGGCCGGGTTGTTGAAGGTCGGGGTGCCGAAGGGGTCGACGGTCGTCTGCGTGCTCACCGGCCATGGCCTGAAGGACCCGGACACCGCCATCGGTCAGATCGCGGTGCCCGAGGCGGTCGACGCCGACTACGCGTCCATCACCGCCGAGCTCGGTCTCTGACGCCCAGCACCGCCAGCCGGTGCGGCCGCGTTGTTGTCGTCGTGAACCACCCGCTACCATTCGGGGCGATTCGCTCGCCGATCCCGGGCTCGCTCTTCGAGTCGAGCTCCCGGAAGCCAGGCAGCGAGGGTGCGGTTCCGCTCCATAGATGAACCTCCGTTCCCACGCCTGTTTCGCTATCTCGGTCGCGAGCGCGTCAGATCACGACTCCACGACCCCTTCACATTCCGTCAGCGGAAGCAAGCGAGGTGCACATGAGCGGAGAGCCGATGCTCGAACGCTCGGTCCTTGAGCGCAAGGAGCGCGACGAGCTCCACACGATCGCGGAAGCGCTCGGCGTCAAGCCACCGTCCCGGACGAAGAAGGCCGACCTCATCGACCACATCCTCCGGGCTGCAGGGGTCGAGACGTCACCCGCTCCTGCGCCGGCGACCGACGGCACCGCCGAGCTGGTGCTGCCGTCTGTCGAGCCGAAGCCCCGACGGCGCACGACGCGCCGGGCGGCTCCGGCATCGCCGCCTGCGGAGATGGCCGACGGCGATGCGTCGCCGCCGAAGGAGGCGGCCGCGTCGCTCTTCGGTGACCAGCCTCCGGCCGGCGCCGATCCAGGCCTGGTGATGCCGGGCGCGCCGTCAGCGGACGATCTGTCGGACGCCGACGCCGACGCCGACGCCGACGTGTCGGACGAGGACGCAACCCTGCCGTCGGCAACGGTTGGCGCGGGCGACGAGGCCGGGGTGGACGCTCCCGGGGCGCTGGTGGCCCAACCGCCGCCGACCGGCGACGGGTTCCGGCGCAACGAGCGGCCAGAGCCCGACCGGCCACGAACCGGCAACGACCGTTCCGGCAACGACCGTTCCGGCGCCGGGGAGCCCGGCGGCGCCGATCGGCAGCGCAGTGACCGCCAAGCACCCGACCGCCAAGCACCCGACCGCCAAGCACCCGACCGCCAAAGCCCCGACCGCCAAGGTGGCGGTGACCGCCAAGGTACGGAGCAGAGCCGTGCGGCCCGCGAGCCCCGCGATCTGAGCCGGGAGGTGGCCGAGCCCGGCAACCGCCAAGGGCCGGATCCCGCCAACCGCCAGGGACCGGACGGGTCCAACCGACAGGCACCGGACACCAGGGGCGGCCCCGGCAACCAGCCCTTCGACCCCGAGAGCTCGGCGCGACGCAGTCGTCGTCGGCGGGGACGCGACCGCAACGAACGCGACATGCAGACGCAGGAGAAGTCGGCTGACCAGCAGTACCAGGGCGATCTGCAGGCCATCGACGGCTACCTCGACCTCAGCGACCAGGGCTACGGCTTCCTGCGCACGCACGGCTACCTTCCCCACCAGGACGACGCCTACCTCTCGGTGTCGCAGGTGCGCCGCTTCGCCCTCCGCAAGGGCGACCGTCTGGTGGGCGAGGCCCGTCCGGCCATGGGCAACGAGAAGTACGGCGCCCTCCTTCGCATCGAGACGGTGAGCGGGCTCTCGGTGGAAGATGCCCGCCAGAGGCCGCACTTCGAGGACCTCACACCCCTCTTCCCCGACTCCAAGCTGCGCATGGAGATGCCGGGTGAGGCGGCCGACATCACCGCTCGCATCATCGACTTGATCAGCCCGATCGGCAAGGGTCAGCGGGGAATGATCGTTTCGCCGCCCAAGGCCGGCAAGACGACGGTGATCAAGCAGATCGCCACGTCGATCGAGAAGAACAACCCCGAGGTGCACCTGATGGTGCTGCTCGTCGACGAGCGGCCCGAAGAGGTCACCGACATGCGCCGGACGGTGAAGGGCGAGGTCATCGCCTCCACCTTCGACCGCCCCTCCGACGAGCACACCCTCGTCGCCGAGCTGGCCATCGAGCGGGCCAAGCGGCTGGTCGAGGTGGGCCAGGACGTCGTCATCATCCTCGACGGCATCACCCGCCTGGCTCGCGCCTACAACCTGTCGGCGCCGGCATCCGGCCGGCTGACCTCGGGCGGCATCGACCAGGCTGCCATCTATCCGCCCAAGAAGTTCTTCGGTGCGGCGCGGAACATCGAGGAGGGTGGATCGTTGACCATCCTCGCCACCGCCCTCGTCGAGACGGGGTCGAAGGCCGACGACGTCATCTTCGAGGAGTTCAAGGGCACCGGCAACATGGAGCTCCGCCTCGATCGCCGGCTGGCCGAGCGCCGGGTGTACCCGGCGATCGACGTCAATGCCTCGTCCACACGGCACGAGGAGCTGCTGTTCGACCGCAAGACGCTCGAGCTGGTCTGGCGTCTGCGGCGCGTCCTCAACGGCCTGGCCGACGACGGCTCATCGGTCCGCAGCCTCGAGCTGTTGATCGAGAAGCTGAAGACGACCCGAAGCAACGACGAGTTCCTGGCCGAGGTGGCCAAGGCCCAGAGCGGTATCTGAGCCCACACGAGTATCCTGGAGGAACCATGAAGGCCGACATCCACCCCACCTATCAAGACGCCGCTGTGAAGTGCTCCTGTGGGAACACGTTCACCACCAAGTCGACCAAGCCGACGCTGTCGGTCGAGCTCTGCAACGACTGCCACCCCTTCTACACGGGCAAGCAGAAGCTGGTCGACACCGGCGGACGGGTCGAGCGGTTCGAGCGCCGCTACGGCCAGCGGAGCGCGAAGAAGTAGTCGCTCCGGCGACAGCGATCCTGCGACCGGGCCCCTTCGTGGCCCGGTCGCTTCGCGTCTACCGTCCCTCCGATGCTCGCGTCCGATCCGGCCCGCCGGCAGCTGCTGCTGGCGGCCAAGCTCAAGGGCCTGGTTCGTGGCCGCTGGGGCGACGTGGTGGATGCCGCCGCGCCCGGGCACTTCCCCTCCGGCGCCGCCCGCCATGCGGCCACCACGGCCTGGGTGCTGGCCGAGGACGACCCCGCCCGCTCCCTCGGACCGGCGTTGGCCTGGGCGTTACGCCAAGGCTGCGACGAGGTGCACCTGCTGGCCGCCGGCCAGGCCTCGACCCTTGCTCGTCGCGCCGCCTACTTCCGGGTGCCCGTGCACGTCTGGCGCATCGACGGCACCGAGGTGTACCCCGCCGAGCCCTCACCCGTCGAACCCGAGCCCGAGGCTCAGCCCGACGCCATCGCAGCTGTGGACCTCATCGCCATGATCGAGCAGGCCGGCGCCGACGTCGTGGTCGAGCACGGCGTTCTCCGTGGTGAGGTGCGGGGCCTCGAGGTCTGCCGTGTGGTGGCCGATCCCGACGGCGCTCCGGCGCTGCAGCTCGGCGTGGGGAAGCACGACCGCGAGGCTCATCTGCTCACCCACGGCGATCGTCGCCCGACCGTGGAGGACCTCTTCGCCGTCGTGCGCTCGGTGCTCGAACATCGCGTTCCCGGAGGCGAAGGGCACGCCGCCTACCACTTGGCGGGGGAACGGTGGCTCCGCTCCGTCGTCGTCCGTCGCCCCGAGCTGGTGGGCGCCAAGGCGTTGCGCACCATGCCGGCCGCGGTGGCGCGCGACGACCTGCGCCAACCTTCGCCCGCACCGGCTGCCGGCGAGGACTTGGCCGGTGCGCCGCTCGTCGTCGTCTGCTCGGTGGGCGTGGACGTCGACCTGGTGGCGGCCGCGGCCGATTCCCGGGCCGCCGACAGTCGTGGTGCCCGCCTCCTCGTGTGCCTGCCCGAAGGCGATGACCATCGCATCACCGGCGAGGTGGCACGCGCCCTGCGGGAGCCGGCCGAGATCGTCACCGCCGGAACCGACTGGCGGTCGCTCTAACCTGCACCTGTGCTCGACCGTCTTGCGCATCTGGAGGCAGAGTACGAAGAGGTGGTCGGCCGGCTCGGCGACCCCGTTGTGCTGGGGGACCAGCGGGCCCTGCGCGAGGAGTCGCGCCGGCACAAGCGGCTCGAGCCCATCGTCGCCGCCTACCGGGAGTACCGGCAGGCGGCCGAGGACCTGGCCACGGCGAAGGAGATGTTGGGTGACACCACCGGCGCCGACCGCGACATGCTGCGGGCCGAGATGGCGCAGGCCGAGGGGTCGATCGAGCGCCTCGAGGAGGAGCTGAAGGTCCTGCTCCTGCCCAAGGACCCAAACGATGACAAGAACGTCATCGTCGAGCTGCGGGGTGCGGAAGGCGGCGAGGAGGCCAACCTCTTCGCCAGGGACCTGTACGAGATGTACGTGCGCTACGCCGAGCGCCACGGCTGGAAGATCGAGCTGCTGTCGAGCGATCCGTCGGACATGGGCGGCTTTCGCGACGTCACCTTCCTGCTGAAGGGGGACGGCGTCTGGACCCGCATGAAGTTCGAGGGCGGCGTGCATCGCGTGCAGCGGGTGCCGGTCACCGAGAGCCAGGGGCGCATCCACACCTCATCGGCCACCGTCACCGTGCTACCGGAGGCAGAGGAGGTCGACGTGCACATCGACCCCAACGACCTGCAGATCGACGTCTACCGCTCGTCGGGCCCGGGTGGCCAGAGCGTCAACACCACCGACTCGGCCGTGCGCATCACCCACAAGCCGACCGGCGTGGTGGTGTCCATGCAGGACGAGAAGAGCCAGATCCAGAACCGGGCGCGGGCCCTCGTGGTACTGCGGGCCCGCTTGTTGAAGCTCGAGCAGGATCGCCAGGCGGCCGAGCTGTCCGGCCAGCGCAAGGACCAGACCGGCGCCGGGGGGCGGAGCGACAAGATGCGCACCTACAACTTCAAGGAGAACCGGGTCACGGACCACCGCGTCCGGGTGACCCTGTACTCGCTCGACAAGGTGCTCGGTGAAGGCGCGCTCGACGAGATCACCGATGCGTTGATCACCGACGAGCGCAGCCGTCAGCTCAGCGAGGGGTGAGCGACTCAACCCGGCTCACCTGGCGGGCTCTTCACGCCGAAGCGGCGGAGCGGCTCGGATCGAAGGAGGAGGCGCGGCGCCTGGTGGAGCGGGCGTCGGGCCTCGAGGGCAGCGAGTACGTGCTCGGCCTCGACCAGCGGGCGTCGGCGCGGGCCGAGCCGTTCTTCCGGGCCATGCTCGAGCGCCGGGCGGCTGGCGAGCCCCTGCAGTACGTAATCGGACAGTGGGGCTTCCGGCGCCTCGACCTCTACGTCGATCGCCGCGTCCTGATCCCCCGGCCCGAGACGGAGATGGTGGTGCAAGTGGCTCTCGGTGAGCTGCCCCGGCTGGGCGCCGCGCCCGTCATCGTTGATCTGGGCACCGGCTCGGGGGCCATCGCCCTCTCATTGGCGGTCGAGGTGCCCTCGGCGTCTGTGTGGGCCACCGACCGGTCAGCCGAAGCCCTCGTGGTAGCCCGAGCCAACCTGGCCGGCATCGGTCGTGACGCGGCGCGGGTGCGCGTGCAGGAAGGGTCGTGGTTCGGAGCGCTGCCGGACGACCTGCAGGGTGGCGTGCAGCTCGTCATCTCCAACCCGCCCTACATCGCCGATGCCGAGGAGCTGCCCCCGGTGGTGGAGGAGTGGGAGCCGGCCGGGGCCCTACGGGCTGGGCCCACCGGACTCGAGGACGTTGCCACCATCGTCGCCGAGGCCCCGGTCTGGCTGGCACATCCAGGCGCGCTGGTGGTGGAGATCGCGCCCCACCAGGCTGACCAGGCCATGGCTCTGGCGCGGACCGCCGGTCTGCACGACATCGAAGTGCGGCTCGACCTGGCCGGACGCCGACGCGTCCTGGTCGCTCGACAGGGATGACGCTGGTCGTCCCGGCCTTCGGTCTCATCCCTCCGCCGGACGCGATCGCACTCGCCGTCGAGGCGCTCGGCGACGGGCAGGTCATCGCCCTGCCGACCGACACCGTCTACGGGTTGGCCGTCGATCCCTTCCGGCCGGGGGCGACCGATCGGCTGTTCTCGGCCAAGCGGCGGCCGGCGTCCGTCGAGCTGCCCGTGCTGGTCGACGGGCTCGAGAGCGCTGCGGCCCTCGTGTCGTCGCTTCCCGGCCCCGCCCACCGGTTGATCGACGCCTACTGGCCAGGTGCCATGACCGTGGTCGTCGATCGTGGCACGGGTGCCAGCGCAGGCCTCGAGCTGGGCGGGGACGGGGCCACCATCGGCCTGCGCAGCCCGGCCCACCCGGTGGCTCTCGGGCTGTGCCGAGCCGTCGGTGCGCTGGCCACCTCGTCCGCCAACCTTCACGGTGAGCCGACGCCATCCACCGCGGCCGTGCTGGCCGAGCTGTTCGACGGTGTCGTGGCCGTGGTGCTCGACGCCGGGCCGGCCCACGGTGCCCCGTCGACCGTGGTGCGGTGCGGGCCCGACGGCGAGGTGACCCTCTTGCGGGAGGGCCGGATCGCCTGGGACGAGGTCCGCACCGTCGCCACCGGCTGATTGCCCGCCAGGCCATGAGACAATCGGGGATGGCCAACACGGACACCGTCGACCCTGACGCGCTGCTGGGTGAGCTCCTGTTGACCGACGAGGGAAAGGCCGATCCGTACCCCCGGTACGAGGCTCTGCGTGAGCACGGCCCCGCCTTTCGCAGCGCGCTCGGCTTCGTCGTGGTCGGAAGGTTCGACGACTGCCAGGGCGTGCTCCGTGACGCCCGCTTCGGCAAGGGCGAGCCCACTGCGCCGTGGCAGCAGTTCGGGCTCACCGAGGAGGCGTGGAACGAGCGCTTCACCTTCTTCCGGCGACGCCGTTCCATGCTCGGCCTCAACCCTCCGGACCACACTCGGCTCCGGGGCCTGGTGGCCAAGGCGTTCACCCCGAAGACGGCAGACCGGTTGCGGCCCGACATCGTGCGGCTCACCGACGAGATCATCGACCGCTTCGACGGGGTGGTCGACGTCATCCCCGAGCTGGCGCTCACCCTGCCCATCGCCGTGATCGGCGAGATGCTGGGGGTGCCCGAAGCCGACCGAGCCGCACTCCAGCCGCTCGTGCGCGACACCGTGGCGACCCTCGAGTTCAACCTCTCCCTCGAGCAGCTCGACGCCGCCGCCCTCGCCGCCGAGGGGATCACCGCCGTCTTCGAGGACCTCATTGCCGAGCGCCGGGCCCGGCCGACCGATGACCTCCTCTCGGAGCTCGTCCACGTGGAGGAGCAGGGTGACCGGCTCAACCACGATGAGCTGATCTCCACGATCATCCTGTTGTTCGCCGCCGGGTTCGAGACGACCACCAACCTCATCGGCAACGGTCTCCTCGCCCTCCTCGACCACCCCGACCAGCTCCAGCTCCTGCGGGACGACCGCTCGCTGCTGAAGGGAGCCGTGGAGGAGGCCCTCCGCTACGACAGTCCGGTGCAGCTCGACGGCCGGAGCGCCATGGAGAAGGTGGAGGTGCACGGCCTTCCGTTGGAGCCGGGCGACCAGATCATCACCATGTTGGGTTCGGCCAACCGCGACCCGCGGAAGTTCTCCGACCCTGACCGCTTCGACATCACCCGCACGGGCCAGCAGCCCATGAGCTTCGGTGCCGGGATCCACTTCTGTCTCGGGGCGCCTCTCGCCCGAGCCGAGGGGCAGGCCGTGTTCGACCGTCTCCTCAACCGGTTCGAGACCATCGAGCCGGCTTGGGGGGAGCACCGCCCGATCTATCGACGATCCTTGGTGCTCCGGGGTCTCGAGGCCCTCCCGGTCCGCTTCGCCTGAAGCGCCTTCGCCCTGGCCGCGGCTACCCGGGCGCTGCGAGCCGGACCCCTAGTATCCACCTCATCGATTTCCTCTTCCTCTGCACCGGCAACATCTGCCGATCCCCGATGGCCGAGGGCTTCCTCCGCCATGCGCTGGACGGGCGGGGCATCGAGGCGCGGGTGCACTCCGCGGGGATGCTCGACGACGGCCGCCCGGCCAGCACCCACGGCGTCGACGTCCTCCGGGCCCAGGGCATCGAGCTGGGAGCTCACCGGAGCCGCCGCTTCACCACCGAGATGGTCCATGCGGCCGACCTGGTCCTCGGCATGGCTCGTACGCAAGTCCGCGAGGCGGTCGTGCAGGTGCCTTCCGCCTGGCCCCGGGCCTTCACGCTCAAGGAGCTGGTGCG
>Ga0136611_10004050_pt1 | contig 10268 bp, 7 predicted proteins | sample AntDrymUQ2232306_2_FD_106645 | JGI IMG/M metagenome (GOLD analysis project Ga0136611, IMG submission 106645) | Polar desert sand microbial communities from Dry Valleys, Antarctica - metaG UQ223 (23.06) | ecosystem: Environmental > Terrestrial > Soil > Desert | place: Antarctica: Dry Valley... | reverse complement strand
GCCGCGCGCGCGGCCGGTGCCCGAATCGATGTTGAAGTAGCCGGCGAAGTTCGCGTGTGCCGGCTTCGGGTTTTCGACCATCCCAAAGTGCTCCTTCACGTAGGCCTGCGATCCGAGCAGCCCCTGTTCTTCGCCGCTCCACAGCGCCACGCGAATCGTTCGGCGCGGCTTGACGCCGATCGCCTGCAGGATGCGAATCGCCTCGAGCATCGTCGCCGAGCCAATGGCGTTGTCGGTGGCGCCGGTGGCCGAATGCCACGAATCGACGTGGCCGCCTAGCATCACCACTTCCTGCGCCTTGTCGGTGCCGGGAATTTCCGCAATCACGTTGTAGGCGGTGGCGCCCTCGGGAATCGACCGATTGACGATGTTCAGCTCGAGCTCGACGGGCGTGCCGCCGGCGAGCACGCGCGAGATGCGGCCGTAGTCTTCGTTGCGCATCACCACCGTGGAGACCGCCTTGGCGACGTCAAAGGTGCGGTTGTTGAACGCGCGAATCTGGCCGTGCTCGCGACCTGCGTCGTTGACGCGGCCGACCGCGCCGGCCGCGACCAAGAACTGATCGAGCTGCTCCGCAACCTGCGTGGCAGGGACGACATTCGGATCCGGCCGGGCGGCCGGACCGCCGCCACCGAAGTTCGGCTGCGACGGATTGCTCGGATCGTATTGCGCGCGCACGTCATTGTCTTCACGCCGCTTCTGCGGCGTCAGGATAGTGACCGGCACCACGCCGGGCGCGCCAACCATCACGATCTTTCCTTTCACCTTCGCGCGGTTGTCGTCGAAGAACTTCGTCAGCACATCCTTCGTCGGCTGCGACGGCGGCATCAGCTGCATTACTTGCGCGGTGACGGCGCCGTTGGTGCCGGGTGTCCACGCCAGCGCCTCGGTCACGAGCGAGTCCTTGAAGGGCGCGATCGCGTGCACCGAGAGCTTCTCGTTGACCCACCCCGGGTACCCGAATGACCACGGCTCGAGATGCGCGTTCTTCAACCCCCAGCGCGTCGTCTCCTTGACGATCCAGTCCTGAGCGGCCTGCAAGTTCGGCGACCCGGTGAGGCGCGGGCCGTGCACATCGGTCAGAAAATGCAGCGTGCGCAGGATCTGCGAGTTCTGGCTGGCCTCGCGGCGAATCTTCCACTGGATGTCGGCGTCAACCTTTTCCTGGGCCGCGGGCACGGAAGTGGCGGCGAACACGGCAGTTAGGGTGACGATGAGGCTGAGGCGGTGTCTCATGGGGCGATTCTACTCCCCCTGTTGCATTCGCCGCGTTTGGCCGTAAAATCCCGGGTAGAGGTGTCCGATGTCCCTAACGTGCGCTCGTCTCCTCCAGGCTGGGTTTTTCGTTCTTGGCGGTGCCATCCTCCTTTCGGCCCATCCAGCGGCTGAACAAGGGCCCGCCCCGGCCACAGTCACCTTTACCAAGGACATTGCGCCCATCTTCCAGAGAAGCTGTCTGCAATGCCATCAGCCCGATTCGATCGGGCCGATGTCGCTCTTGACCTATCAGGAGACGCGCCCGTGGGCGCGCTCGATCAAGCAGAAGGTGATGGCGGGGGAGATGCCGCCCTATCGCTACGACCGCAATGTCGGCATCCAGCAGCTGAAGCACGACCTGCGCCTGAGCGAGAAGGAAGTCCAGACCATCGTTCGCTGGGTTGATAGTGGCGCGCCACAGGGCAACCTGGCTGACCTGCCGCCGGCGAAGACGTTCCCGAATGCCAACGAGTGGTCGTTCGAGAAACAGATGGGTCCGCCCGATGTGGTGGTCAAGACCAAGCCCTACACGCTGCCCGCGCGCGGGCAGGACGTGTGGTGGCGGCCGATCGTTCAGACCGGCGTAACCAAGGACCGCTGCATCGGGGCCGTCGCGGTCAAGCCATCTTCGAAAGGCCGCGCCGCGGCGCATCACGCCAACACCGAGTTCGTCCAGTTCGATGAGAAGACCGGTAATTACATCGAGACCGAGCGCGTCTCCGAGTACGCCCTGGGCAAGGTCGGCGAGATCGTTCCCGTTGACGGTTGCCGCACGCTGCCGGCCAACTCGCTCGTGCGTTGGGACGTCCACTACTATCCGACGGGCGAAGAAATCAAAGACGACGTGATCGAGATGGGCATCTGGCTCTATCCCGAGGATCACAAGGGCAAGTACAAACAGGACCTGAAGCTGTACACGATGCTGATGAAGGGCGGCGAGCTCGAGATCCCGCCGCACGGCACCACGGTGACCCAGGGCTTCCACTCGTTCAAGACGCCGGTGCGCATCGACAGCTTCCAGCCGCACGGCCACTTCCGCCTGGTGGCCAAGACGCTCGAGATCTTCTATCCCGAAACCGGGAAGCTCGAGATGGTGAGTTCGGTCTCGAACTGGACCAATAACTGGCACACCAGCCACATCTACGAAGATGACGCCGCGCCGCTGGTGCCGAAAGGCGCGACGCTCGTGATCACCGGCTACTACGACAACACGGCGGCGAACAAAGGCAACCCGGACCCGGATCAGTGGGTGGGACCCGGCAGCCGCACCGCCGACGAAATGTCGCACGCCTGGATTGCCGTCACCCATCTCGACGACGCGGGCTACGCGCGGCTGACGGCGGAACGAGAGGCCAAGCGCAAGGCGTCGACCGAAGTCCAGCGGGACAGGCAGTAAGCGCGCGTGGCCGGACGATTGTTTCTCGCGTTAATCGCCGTCATGACGGCGGCGATTACCGTTGCTGCCGACTACCCGGAGTCCTCGCCACGCGTTTTCCAGCGTGGTGGGGTGGAGCAGCGGCCGCTGGCGCCGGTGCCGCCCGACGGCCAGCGCGTGGCGCCGTTCTTTGACGGCTTTTACGAAAACGATGACGGCACGTTCACGCTGTCGTTCGGGTATTCCAACTTCAATCGCGAAGAGACCATCGAGATTCCGCTTGGCCCGAACAACTTCATCGAGCCGAAGGAGTACGATGGTCGCCAGCCGACATCGTTCCCAACAGTGCCGGGCCTGGGTCCTACCGGTGCGCGTCGCGATCGCCAGCGCGGCGTGTTCACGATCACCGTGCCGGCCACGTTCAAGGGCGACGTGGTGTGGACGCTGCGGCATGCCGGGCAGACGCACAAGGTCCCGGGCCGCTCGAAGACCGGCGCCTACGGCCTGCGCTGGCCGATGGCGATGGGATCGATTCCGCCGCAACTGCGTTTTAAGGCTGACGGCCCGGCGGGCCGCGGCCCTGTCGGCATCGAGGCCGCGCCGCTGCAGGCCACGGTCGGCACGCCCCTTGCGGTGACGATCTGGGCGAAGGACGACAGCAAGCGAGACAAGGACATCGAGATCAAGGAGCGAGGTGCCGCGCGCAACGCCGTCAACGTCAACTGGTACAAGCACTCCGGACCAGGGGCCGTCACCTTCGACCCGCAGAAGTCGGGCATTGTGGAAGTGGAAGGCACGGCCAGTTCCGCCGTCACGTTCTCCGCACCCGGCACCTACCTGCTGCGAGTGCGCGTCGACAACTTCGGCCGCCCCGACACGTCGGCGGGCAATCAGTGCTGCTGGACGAACGGTTACGTCAGGGTGACAGTGAAGTAGGCCACCGATTAAACACCGATTAGTCACCGATCAGATCTGTCAGGAGGTCCGCCCTGATAAGATCGATCCGATATGCAAGTCGCCAAGCCGGCTGTCCTGAAGCCCGGCGTTACCCTCGCGTCCCTTCCTGGCCCCCGTGATTCCGATCTCGCGATTGTCGATGCCGCCGCGGCGCCGCTGATTCGCGGCAAGGCGCTGGTCATCTGGGATCCGAAGAACCCGTCGAAGAAGCTCGACGCGATCGATACCGATCAGATCACACCCGCGGCCGACTGCGTGTCGGAGAGTCTCGATACGCTCGACGAGCGTTGGAAGGTCGGATCGTTCCGCTACCTGATGCCGGACTTCCGCGCGCGTGTGCATCGCGGGCAGACGTTCGTGATCGCCGGCGATCGGTTTGCGATCGGCAGCTCGCGCGAAATGTCCCCGGCAGGGCTGAAGGCGATCGCCGAAGAAGTTGGTCTTGAGATGGTGATCATCTGCGGGAACAACATGGGCGACATCTTCCGTCGCAACTCGTTCAACCTCGGGCTGCACGTCGTGCAGAGTCCAGAGGCGGTCGCCGATGCCCGCGACGGCGATGAGTTTACGTTCGATCCGGTGTCGCGCCAGGTCGTCAACCTCACGCAGGGCAAGATCTACGACCCGGTGCCGCTGAGCGCCAAGGAGGACGAGATTCGCCAGAGCGGCGGCATCTTCGCGGTCGGCCGGCGCGAGTTCCGCGCCTCGGCCGCGCGCCAGCCGGAGATCGTGTTTCCCGATGCCGAGCGGGCGCGTTCGATGTCAACGACCGCGCAGATCGTCTGGGCGCATCGTGTCGACAAGGATGCGGAAGTGGCGCCCGGCGCGACGCTGCGCGTCTACGCGGACCTGCTGCCCGCATCGGATGGCACCGCGCCGTTCTCGATTCATACTTTCAACCAGATCACCGGCGGCAACTCGATCGATCCGCGGCAGGCGGCGGTCGCCAACGATCACTTCGTCTTTACCGGAAAAAAAGACGACGACAAGCAGACCGCGATCGGCGCGCAATTCGCGGCGTTTCATGGCATCGAGAAGCCCTACTACGCCACGCCGGGCGACGGCATTTTCCATTTCTACTTCCCAGAGCAGGGGCTGGTGCTGCCGGGGCAGTTCATACCGGGCGCCGACTCACATAGCCGGGCCTACGGCGCCTACGGCGCGGTGGGCATGGGAGTGGGTTCGACGACGCTCGGCTTTGGATGGTCGACGGGCTACATCTATTTCACGATGGCCCACGAGCGCCGCGTCACGTTTCGCGGCCGGTTGAGCCCCTGGGTCACCGGCAAGGACATCGTTCTCGAGTTATTGCGCCGATGGGGGGCGAAGCAATCGCAGGGCATGTCGGTGGAACTGGTGGACGGCGATAAGCAGCTGCCGATCGCGTTTCGCAACACCATCGCGAACATGATGGCCGAGGCCGAAGCCCTCAACGGCATCTTCGCGCCGGATGACATCACCTACGCGTGGTATCGCGCCAAGGGCATCGACACCTTGCCCTACCCGCATTTTGGCTGCGGGCCGGACGCGCGCTTCGAGCTCGACGAGGAATTCGATCTGGCCGACGTCGCGCCGATGATTGCCAAGCCGTTCAGTCCCGGCAACGCGTTTCCCGCCGAAGATGTGGCCCTTGAGCGCATCGACTTCGACAAGGCGATGATCGGATCGTGCACCAACGGCAGCTATGACGATCTGCTCGCCGCGGCGCTGGTCTTCATGGCGGCGCGCGACAAGGGTCTGACGAAAGTCCAGAAAGAGCTGGTGGTGTTCCCCGGCTCAGGCGGCGTGAAGCTGTTGATCGAGCGGCCCGATGCGCGTCTCGGCGGTGAATCGATCGCCGACGTATTTCGCGGCGTCGGTGGTCAGATCCGCGCGTCGTGGTGCGGTCCGTGCTTCGGCCAGGGACCGGATGCGCTCGTCAAGGGCGAGCGGGCGATCACGTCGTTCAACCGCAACTGGCAGAACCGCATGGGCCTAGGCGGCGAGGGCTACCTCGCATCGCCGTCGGTCGTTGCGGCGTCCGCCCTCGCCGGCTACATGGCGCCTCCCACCGAGCTCGGACTCGTGTGGGATCCTGATAAATACGGCGTCTAGTCACGTACCAGCCACGGAGGCAACGCACTCTTCTCGTTTCTTGCGTCTTGCGTTCCTGCTGTTTGTCCCATCGTTCGCCACAGCGCAGACGCCCACGCCCGCGCGTGGCGCTACATCGCCGAGTGATCCGGCGCTACTGGCTCACGCGCGCGAACACGTCCTTGACGGTCGCGTAGTTCTTGGTCCCGCGCAGCGTGTAGCCATGCTGCACGATCACCAGGCGCTCGAGGATCAGCTCGCGAGACTCGGGATCGAGCGTGAGCGACTGCTTCATCGAGACGGTCTGTCCGCTGATCGCGCCGCCGCGCTCGAGCACTAGGCGCTGTCCGTCCCAGTAGGCGAGTCGTGCGTCGGCGCCAAGCGGCTCAGCCGGCTGCTTTGGCTTCGGCACCATGGGATAGGTCGCTACCATTGGTTTAGCGGCGCCGTCAGCCCATTCGATCCGCACGTCGGCGGCGCTCTGTAGGATGACCAGCGTCATGTCCGTCACCGGCGGTGTCTGTCCCGGTGAGCCACTCCGATCCGCGATCATTTTCCACGTGCCGGACATGTCCGGCTGGGGTGGCGCCGGTTGCGCGAACAACCCGGCGGTCAAGACGAGGGCGATGAAGTACATGGCGCAGCCTCCACTCCGCACCATAGCAGCAGCCATGGCGGAGTCAATCTCAGCCGTGAAATAAAAATCGAATTGATGGGCTAGGCCGCAGAAGGCGCAGAAGGCGCAGACCCGCCGCTAGTGCACGTGATCGATACGCGCGCCGGCCCTGCCGCGGTAGCGCAGGAAGACGTGGAATGACACGGGCGAACCATACGATTCGCTGAGGTTGTCGGGAACGTAGTAGCCCGTGATGTCTCCGCCGACGCCCAACGTGCCCCAGGAGGGCGCAGCGACGTCGCGGATGTAGCCGGCGGTGATGGCGCCGATTTGCGATTGGCGATGGGTGTGCGCCACGCCGATCGGATGAAAGCCGGCGTCGAGGATGTCCTTCGCAACCGTCTCGGCGCGTCCGTACACGGCGTTCTTGCCCGATCGGCGCGTCACTTCGAACAGGTAGGCCTCGAGATTGCCAAACACTTCGCGATTTTGGCCGAAAACCGCGGTCCACGCGATCGAGTGACGCTCGTCGCCCCTGAAGAATGACGCCGATGCGGTCAAGCGATCCTGGTTATACGGCGAGTTACTCTCCGGCGTCTTCAAGTGACCACCCGACACCTGGAACGACCACGGTCCATCCGCCCACGATGCGCGCACCGCATAGGAATCGAGCGCCGCGGTATCGAGATCGAGGCGGTTCTCATCCGGCTCGCGGCCGTGAAACGCGCCCGCCTCCACCGTGAATGCATTTCTCTCGAGGCCGATTGAAACCACTCCGGGCGTGATGTGCGACGCATCGAGGTAGTGATGGGAGAGCGGCGCCTGCGGGTTCTCGATCGCCGACGGGCGGTGCATGAACACTATCGGCCCAATCGGCGCGGGCCCGACGACATACGCCGCGACGCTCACCATGCTCGAACGCACCTCCCGCGTATAGACACCGCCAAGATTCATGATCAGGTCGTGTGGATGCTGATAGTCGCCCAGCGGCGCGCCGTTGAACGTTTCACCGGTCTGGAATACCTGCGGCGAGCCGATGTCGCGTAGCGTGAACGGCTCCAGCGAAAACATCGCGACCAGCTCGACATCAGACACGCCGAGGGATTTCTGCAGGCCGGTCATCAGCCAGTTCTGCGACTCTATTTCGTCGAAGTCGGTGAACTTCCGCCACTGATAGTTGTAGCCGGCAAAGGCGGCGCCTTCCACCGACCACTGCCACGGCGTCGTCGCCGCGTCGTGCTGATGCGGGGGCTCCTGCGCGCCGGCCGGCGCCGCGCAGAGCAGCAGCGCCAGGGCAAGGACCGCGAACAGACGCATCATCTGATGATAATGCGCGTCAGTTATTCTATCCCTGTCTCAATGTCGTGATTGGATCCACTGAGGCCGCCCGCCGTGCGGGTAGGAAGCACGCCAGTAACGCCACCACGCCCAGCAGCGCCGGAACCGCGGCGAAGGTGAGTGGATCCAGCCTGCCGACGCCGTAGATCAGGCCCGAAAGGGTGCGCGGTCGCGAATCAGCCGGGCAATGGCGTGGCGAATGTTGTCGGAAAGGCGGTCCATGCCCGCCTTTGGTCAGGCGCTGCGAAAGGTTGGAAGGCAGCGAACCGGGAAGTTGACCGAATTAGCAACGAAGCAAAGATGGTGTGCGCGGTCATGCAAGGACTCAGCGACGGCGACATCGCTGCCTGCAGCCAGCGTCACGCTGGGCCGCAACGTCACCTCCACGAAGTGACCGCCCGTGTCGGCCGTCTCGATCATCAACCCAACCGCCTCGTCCACGTAATCGACTACCACGATCGTGCTCTCCGCGCAGAGATGCAGGTACCAGAGCATGTGGCACGACGACAGCGACATGACGAGCAGCTCTTCAGGGTTGTAGCGCGTCCGATCGCCGCGGAAATTCGGATCGGATGATCCGGGAATCGTTGGCTTGCCGTCGACCGAGTATTCGTGGGCGCGCTCATAGCCGCGATATTCGCGCGTGCCGTCCCCCGTGTTGCCGGTCCACCGCATCCGAATCGGATAGGAATGCGTCTTTCCCGCCATGTATCTCGCGATTATGTCAGACGTCTCCGAGGGCACGCTCCGCGATTATCTGTCAGGGCTCGCGACCTGACGGCCTGGCGGCTCTGATGGCCTGACCGCCTGACGGCCTGACGACCTGACTGCCTGTAATAAGCTATCGAGCGTGAAAGCGCTCATTACCTTTGTCCTTTCGGTCCTCTTGTTGGGCCAACAGCCGACTCCGCTTCACAACCTGCTGACGCGCGCCTCGTCCGAATTTCCCGGTAAAGCAGGAATCTGGGTCAAGCACCTCACTACCGGCGAAACGGCTGGCGTTCGTGACGGCGAGATGTTCAACAGTGCGAGTGTGATCAAGATTCCCGTGCTCGTGCTCGCGTTCCAGATGGCGGACCAGGGCGCAATCAATCTCGACGAGCGCATCACCCTTCGCAAGGAAGACATTCGCGGTGGATCCGGCATCTTCCGCCATCACGATGCCGGCCTGCAGCCGACGTTTCGCGACGTGCTGCTCCAGATGGTGATCACCAGCGACAACACCGCAACCGACCTGGCAATCGCCAGGGTCGGCGGCGTCGCGCGCGTGAACGCGTGGTTGAAGGGGTCGGGATACGCCGAAGGGCAGCGGCTGACACAAACCACCGGCGATCTGTTCACGAAGTACAACGCGCTCGGGCCGACTGAGGATCGCAACGCCAAGACCAACGCCGATCGATCGTACTGGCTGGGCGAGATCACTCCGCGCGGCGTGGGCCTGATGCTCGAGGCGATCGAGAAGAAGACGATCGCCTCCGCCGCCAGTTGCGACGCGATGCTGCGCATGATGCGTGCGCAACAGGCGGGCGCGCGGCGGCTCAATCACTTCATCACCGTGCCGGTCGCGCACAAGACCGGCGACTTCCCACCGGTGCTCGCGAACGACGTCGGCATCATCTATGCGCGATCCGGACCGATCGTGGTGTCGTTCCTCGGCAATGCCATTACCGGTAACTACGGCGAAGCCGAAGACCGTATTGGGCGTTTCGCCCAGCAACTAGTGGAGCTCCTCGATAAATGAAGCGACGTGTTGTTGTCCTGATTCTGATTGTCCTGTGCCTCCTGCGGCCCTGGGAAGCCTCGGCGCAGGAAGCGCCGCTGTGGCCCGGCGCGACGTACGATCCTGCGGTCCCGACCATCAAGTCGGTTCTTGGTCACGACCATGGCGAGGTCATCACACCGTCCGAAGGCATAACGCAGTATCTCCAGGCGTTGCAGAAGGCGGCGCCGACCAAGACGCGGCTGATCGAGTACGCGAAGTCGTGGGAAGGCCGCCCGTTGTGGCTGTTCGTGATCGGCAGTCCCGAGCGCATTGCGAAACTCGATCAGGTCAAAGCCGATCTTCAGCGCTTCGGCGATCCGCGCCGCACGCCCGCAGCCGAGGGCGATCGCCTGGCGCGCGAGCTGCCGGTGGTGGTGTGGCTGATCCACGGCGTGCACGGCAACGAGATTTCGTCCGGCGATGCCGCGCTGCTCGAGGCATATCACCTGCTGGCGTCACAAGGCGATCCCGGGGTCGACGCCGTCCTGCGCGACGCGCTGGTGTTGATCGATCCGATGCAGAACCCCGACGGCCGGGCGCGGTTTGTCTCCTCCAATCTCCAGGGCCGCGCTGTGAATGCCGACCCCGCGCCGTATTCAGCCGAGCATGACGAGCCATGGCCCGGCGGACGCAGCAATCACTACCTGTTCGACATGAATCGCGACTGGTTTGCGCAGTCGCAGCCGGAGACCCGCGGCCGCATCAAGATCGGTCTCGAGTACCTGCCGCAGATCACCGTCGACCTCCACGAGCAGGGCGGCGACAACGCGTATTACTTCGCGCCGCCGGCTGAAGCGATCAATCCGCACGTGACCACAAGCCAGGTCGCTGCGTGGGATCTTCTGGGGAAAGCGAACGCGGCACGCTTCGACGAGCGCGGCTGGGCGTAT
>Ga0136611_10004049_pt1 | contig 10268 bp, 5 predicted proteins | sample AntDrymUQ2232306_2_FD_106645 | JGI IMG/M metagenome (GOLD analysis project Ga0136611, IMG submission 106645) | Polar desert sand microbial communities from Dry Valleys, Antarctica - metaG UQ223 (23.06) | ecosystem: Environmental > Terrestrial > Soil > Desert | place: Antarctica: Dry Valley... | reverse complement strand
GTAGCGTCAATACCAATATTCGCTTTCTTTTCTTTTTCCCATGTTACGTTGATGTTTGCCAACCGTCCTTCAGCAAGCGCATTTCCCGCAGTACTGCCTGTACCAAAAATATAGGAGCCTACCGATGGAAAACGCTGATCGAACAAAAATCGGTTTCCACCTATATCATTGTTGCCAACAAGACCATAAGAACCCCTAAGTTTAAGAAATGTGAGGGCTTTATTCTGTTGTAAAAAACTTTCGTTGGATGCAATCCATCCCACAGAACCTGCAGGAAAGTAACCAAGTCTGTTGCCTTTTGCATAGTTTTCTGAAGCCATTGCTGCCATTGAAAACTCTGCTATATATTTATTACTGTTTACATAAGTAATACGGGTGGCTCCGCTATTATTCTTATAAGGAAGGCTCAGGTTAGCCCCATCAGTACCGCCAAAAATATCGCTTTTATCAATGTTTGACTGGTCAGAATTAAACATGGTCATGACACTAATATCATGTTTGCCAAAGCTCCTGTGATAGTTTAGGAACGCCTGTAAAGCATAGTTCCTGTATTGCCCCAAATTGGGTTCGCTGCCGGATAAAGAAGTAGTTTGTCCGAACTTTGTATATACAGTATCGCCGGCCTGGTTTTTAGATATCGCAAAACGTTCTATATTCTTTGTTTTGTTTGAGCCGGAAATGAAATAATTATTTACACTTACGGCAACAGAAGCCTTTAAACCCGGAGTTATCATATCTAACTCATGATTGAGCCTGAAGGAAGATTGCAGCGTTCTGCCATTAGACAATGCAGACCCGGTCTTTAATAAATTAGCAACAGGGTTAGTGAAGTTGGAGCTGCCACCAAAAGTACCGTTGGGGTTGCGAACAGGAAAAGCATTGGGAGGAAGCAACGATAATGCATTAAAAGTTCCCCCCGAGTAAAGAGATGAGGCATTTACTTTGTCTTCAACAGTACCTCCTAATAATAGCGTTGCAGACATTCTTGAGGTAAGGTTAACATCAATGTTAGCACGGAAGTTAAACCGGTTGTATGTTGAATTCTTACTCTCTTCATCCTGATCACCAAAATTTTTAAACAACCCCTGGCTTGATATATTATTCAGCATTACAAAATACTTTGCGGTATTGTTACCGCCCCTGAAGCTTAAATTATAATTGGATACAGGTGCTGCATCTCTTAACACCTCTTTATAATAATCTACGTTCGGTCTGAAAAAAGGGTTTGATCCGTCGGCATAAGCGGCTATATCCGCATCGGTGTATAATGGCGCTTTGCCATCATTTGCCAATGCTTCGTTGTATAAAATGGCGTAGTTATTTGAGTTAAGAAATTTGGGTAAACTGGTGGCCCTGGCAAAACCTTGCTGTGTACTGAAATTAACCTGTAAGGGAGCATCCTTTCCTCTTTTAGTAGTAACTAAAAGTACCCCATTTGCGCCCCTGCTCCCATAAACAGCAGTTGCAGAGGCATCTTTTAATAACGTTATTTCCTCCACTTCTTCATTAACCAATTGGGAATATTCGCCAAGAAACCCATCTATAATTACAAGCAGGTCTGTTCCAACGCCGTAAGTGTTTCTTCCCCGTACAGCAAGCCCAGGTGTATTAATACCAGGCTCATTATTAAATTGGCTTACAGTAAGCCCCGACAATCGTCCATACAATGTATTACCTAAGCTTGTGTTGAAGTTTTTTTGCAGATCTCTACCTTTTACAGAAGAGATAGCGCTGGTAACATATCTTACCCGTTGTTTATCGAAACCGATATTTACTATCGCTTGACTATGTAGGTTTATAATACTGTCAGTCTCCTGCGACATAGCCGGTTGATACATTGCCGCAAGCAAGCAGGTTGCAACAACTAAGTTTTTATATTTCAATTTCATTTTGAGTAGTCTTTATTGGTTTATATTCTCAAAAGCCTTTATAACAGCATAATAATTTCGTGCTTTACATAATTCAGTTCATTTTTTTGTGCCCTCGTGTCGCACTCTTTCATCTGAAAGTAATTCTGTTCCAGTAAGTCTTCTACAAGCTGAGACTGAAAGGCTTATTGTTTTCACTATACACTTTCCCTTTTCCTCTTTCATTTTCCACTTTTCTTTACTCCCAACCCGGGTTTTGAACAATACTTCCTTTCAATACTTCCGTTTGATCGAAAGGATGCAAATACATTTTCTTTAAAAAAGTACGGATTTCAAATACGAAAGGAGCATAGCTATAAGTTGTTGAAGTGAGTCTGGTAATCTTTAACCCAGTCATAGGGCCTTGCATTACGCCGTCGTTTTCTGCAATCAACCAGCGCCTGATATCCCAGAAACGGTGGTCTTCAAAAGCTAGTTCAATATCCCTCTCATTACGAACACGGGTACTGAAAGCAGCCTGTGATAAACCGGCTGGCAAATTGGGCATTCCCGAACGGGTGCGAATGATATTAACTGCTGCATAAGCTTCAGCCGTGGGTCCCGTAAATTCATTTAGGGCCTCGGCGTAATTCAGGTAAAATTCATTTAATCTGAAAAGCGCTATTGAGGGTGGTATGCTTTGATTTTCCGCCGCATCTGGAAAATGTTTTTTCATCCATGCTCCGCCCGGGCAGTTAGCTACGTGATTGCCACCTGTAAACGTTTCAACTATTGGATAAGCAACGCTCCATCTTGAACCTACATAAGAAACAGATTGTTTAAAGCGCGGGTCGAGTTCATCATATTTGGCAATTAAATCGTTGCCTCCGGTAGCGCTCCATGTTTGCGGCAAACCCGTTGTTTTCTTCTCATATTTTTTTTGGAAGTTGAACGTAACAGAATTACCACAAAAGAATGAATTAAACACTTGTGGTACGATAGCATACCATGGGAAGTTAAACCTGCCCAATGCCCCGTAAGTTTTATCTGCAATTATCACTTCACTATTATCCAGCCTTTCCCAGGCAACCCTGTAATTACCATTTGCCACATTAGCAACAGTTGGATCACGATTAGCGGGTACATCTATTAAAGAAACACCTGCAGCACCTGCTTGATCTAAAACAGCCTTTGCCGCATCCGCTGCAAGCTTCCAGCGGTTTAGATCATTATTACCATAGCATATTAGTTTATTATCTGCCGAATTAGCCATGGGTAAATAGGGCGTAGCCGTATTGAACATTGGGCTTGCAGCATACAGCAATGTTCTTGATTTTAGTGCAAGTGCAGCCATCTTAGTTGCCCTGCCACGTTGAGAAGTGGGATATGCACTGGGTAAAGCAGCGGCAGCTTCATCACAATCCTTTACAATTGCATTTATACATTCCTCTATTGTGTTACGGGGAATTTTAGCTTCATCCAAATTAGTAAAGCGTTTGGAAACTATAGGAAAGCCACCATATCTTTTTAATATTTCAAAAAATTGCAATGCACGAATGAATTTTGCTTCACCCTTAACCTGCGCTTTGTAGGTTGCATCGGCATCCGGAACTTCATCAATTCGTTCAAGCAAAATACTTGCAATACGTACAGCTTTCCACCTGCCAAAGTATTTGCTGTCTTCATTGGAAATAATAGTACCCGGTGTGATACCCGCTTGATTCCACTGCTGCAAATAAGTAAATGATGCACTATTTTCACTTTCATCCGTAGCGCCCGATAAAGTACCTGCAAGGTTTGAAAAGGAACCTGTAGCGGGGTTACTGATTACCGCTGCATCTCTATTAGGAAAAATAGATACCATGCCATACTGGTACAATGTAGAAACATAGGCTTCTGCATTCAATCTTTTAGAAAAGACGATATCTTCTGTTACATCTACCCCCGGAGCCTTATCCAGGAACTTATCTATTTTTTTACAGGAGGTGATTACAACCAGCAGGCTTAAGATAAACCATTTAGTTAATTTGAAATTCATATATAAGAGCTTTAAAAGTTAATGTTTACGCCCATGTTGATTGTTCTTACAAGCGGGTAGGGTTCAAAGTTGGTAGCAGTAGGTGGGTTCTCGGGATCAACCCCTTTATATACATGGCTCCATGTATAAAGGTTATTAGCATTAACAAAAACCCGTGCAGAATTAAGACCAACTTTTCGCAAAATTTTGTTTGTAATATTGTAGCCTAATTCCACATTTTTTATTCTCAGGTAGCTTGCGTCTGCTAAAAAGAAAGTAGATGAGCGATAGTTATTTTGAGTACCCACGCCATTTCCTACAGAAAATCTTGGAAACTTAATTGGTAACCCCGCAGCATAGCGCTCAGGTGTCCAGCTTTCAATTAAATAGTCCACTGCACCTGCAGGAGTAGCATCAAAAAATGCCTGCGTAAAGCGGCGTGTATAATTCAATGATACGTTATCAACTCCCTGAAAAAGCACAGACAAGCTTAACCCTTTATAGTCTGCAACAAAAGATATCCCATAAGTTATTTCGGGTATGTTTGAATAGCCAATTGCCACCTGGTCAAAATCATCCACTTTACCATCTCCATTTACATCTTTAAACCTGATATCGCCGGGCTGCAATCTGTTGTTATTCCAACCATATACCGGCCGCTTAGGATCATTTACCTCATCGAATGTATTAAACAAGCCCTCGTCTATTAACCCAAAGTACTGACCGAAACGATTGCCGGTGCGTCGCTGATACTCGAACCTGGGAGGCACCTCATCCTGAAATAAAATGGTATTGCGTGCAAAAGAATAATTTGCTTTTACCTGGTAATTAAACTTACCTATGTTATTATTTAAACCAAAATCAAGCTCAAAACCTTTGTTTTGCATTTTCCCTAAATTTTCAGGTGGAATACCCACCCCAACAATACCGGGTATTGTTTGACGGTTTGCCAAAATATTATCTCTTGTTTCCTTAAAGAGATCCACGCTTAGTGTAATATTCTTATCCCAGAAAGCCATCTCAGCGCCAATGTTGGTTTTCAAGGCTCTTTCCCATGTAAGGTTTGGGTTACTGCTTCTGCCTTCAACTACCCCACCTAATTGATTAAATGTTGTTGGAAATTCTCCAAAACGCGAACCGCCAGTAAATAGCCATGCTGTTGGGCGATATAAAAAACGATTATTTGAGGTTAGAAAATCAGAACCTATCTGGTCATTACCCACTTCTCCATACGATCCTCTGAATTTTAGAAAAGACAATATGTTGTTTTTAGGAAAGAAAGATTCCTCAGATGCAACCCATCCTAAGGAGTATGCTGGAAAGAAGCCAAAGCGGTTTCCTGGAGCAAAGTTCTCGGTTCCGTTATAGGCCATACTTACTTCTGCTAAATAACGATTTTTATAATCATAAGTACCACGTGCTACATAACTTTGATAACCACTAGGAACTAAGAAAGTAAATCCGGGATTAATAGTTTTTTGCTGATTATACAAAAGCAATCCCGACACGTTATGATTACCAAATTTTCTTTTGTAGTTAATACCAATTTCCGAAGTAGTTCTTCTGTTTTTATTGATGGCTTCTGAAAAATTGTATTGTGCATCCACTGTTTGCGGCAGATAAACAATATTTCCGTTAGCAAGACGCATTGCAAGGAAGGTGGTAACATTACTGCCAACACCACTAACTATAGGCTTAGAATTTACAAATACCTGACTATTAAAATTCTGATAAGAAATAAAAGCATGAGTGGTTAACCCCGGGGTGATAAAATCAAGGTCGTGATCGAGGCGCACTGAGCCATTCAAAAAATTTCTATAGTCTCGGTTATAGCCATTTTGATAAAGTCCACTAAGGGGTGTTTGCTCCGTAATTTTAAGAACTACAAGCTTGCCATCAACTATACCCGGGCCTAGTGTGGGGTTTCCCCGATTAATACCATCTATGATGGTTTGTGTATTGTTGTTATTTCCTGTTCTGTTTTCAGTTTGAGAAGATATGTCAACGGCTGCTTTAAACCGGCTGGTGATATTAAAGTTTAGATTGGAGCGAAAATTATACCGGCGAAATTTTACCTGAGCATCATAATCTGTGTTAAGCTTGGTATTATTAAATAAACCTTCCTGGTTAAAATATCCCACCGATACTGCATACCGAACCCTATCAGTACCTCCGTTAATATTAAGGTTATGTTGTTGCTGGGAGGACTGTTTTTTAACCAATAATTTATACCAGTCTGTATTCGGATAAAAGATTGGGTCTGCACCTGACTTATATAACTCAATTTCTGCCGGCGTATAGCGGGGCACATAAACCGATCCTGAAATATAAGTATCATTTTCAAGGGCTTTATTGAGTGAATTAGCATAATCAAAGCTATTCATTTGAGAGCGGATAGCAGTAAAACTATTAATAGCGTGGTTGAAAGTGTAGGATACTTTTGCGGGACCCGTTTTACCTCTTTTAGTTGTAATAATCAATACACCATTCGCACCTCTTATACCGTACACTGCCGTGCTTGATGCATCTTTTAAAATAGTTATGTTCTCTATTTCATTGGGGTCAATATTGTTGTAGTTATCTACTTGTATGCCATCTACCAAAACCAAAGGATCGGTGCTGCCGTTAAAGGTACCTACACCACGTATCCGCAGCTTTGACTGATCGTTTCCCGGCTCTCCGCTTGCCTGTGATGCAAATAAGCCCGGCAACCTTCCCACTAATGAATTACTAATATTGGCGGCAGGCGATTGCACTAATAACTTACCCGTCATAGATGATTGAGCACCTGTATTGGTAACTTTCTTTTGGGTACCATAACCAACAATTACTACATCGCTTAAATTACCTGCAAGGGTTTTTAAAACAACTGAGGATGCATTGCCAGCAGAAACCTGAAGTGTTTCGTACCCTATACTGGTAATGTTAAGTACTGCATTAGCACTTTTAACTGTTATCTTATAATATCCCTTTTCATTAGTGCTGGTAGAGTTGGAAACTCCTCTTTCATTAACAGTTACCCCCTCTAATGGTTCTCCTTTTTCATCTAAAACATAGCCTGTTACTTCTTTTGGCCCAGAAGATTTTTGGGCATTTATAGTAGAGGTTATTCCTAAACAAAAAAGTATTGTTACAATTAATTTGGTGACAAAAAAGGTCTTGAGTAGAGTTAATTTCATTTTCATAATGTGGAAAGGTTATATCAACTATTTTTTTTCATGTTTTACTTATATAAAAGAATATTTCTTATCCGAATCCAATATCATCTTCTTAATATCATTATAACAATCGGGACGTAAAGATTGATTTTGGTCCATTTCAAATTGGGTGATACTGTTAACAAAATGATCCCCGATTATATTATCGTAATCGCCTGTACAAATCAATTTAAAAAACTCATCTTTTTCTCCTAAAGAAAGGTAGTCATCCACGTATCGACATATTAAAAAATTGAACCTTTCTTTAGTCTTCATGTTAATTATTGCAAGTCCTTCGATTAATAATACAATACGAAAACAGATAAGGAGTACACAACAAAGAAATATTGCCAGTAACCTATTTAACTTCATAAGCGCCGCAATCTACCCCGGCACCTTTGGGTCGTGTAACTCCTAATATATCCTTAGCAGAAAATATTGTTGATGTGCCAGCGTCTATAGCGGGGCTGGTCATGTTTACTGAAAAATTTGCCACTGCGGGATTAGTGGAAAGCATTACGAACTGCGGATCAACAACCTTATCATTAGTGCCTTTAATGGATGTTGTTCCATTAAAATAAATATTGTAGTCGTAAGTAACATTTGTGTTATTAAAATTAGAATTACATGCTCCGCCGGTTCTACCATACATAATGTTATTGATAATTTTGACATCAGTGCATTTGTTGGAAAAAATTTCTGCATAACCAACCACCTGACCGTTATTAAAAGCGGTGTTATTTATTATATCAACATGTTTTGCATCAAAACAATGTATTCCAGAGCCGCCATTGTTATAACTCACATTGTTTTCAACAAGGGTTCTGCCATTGTAGGGATTTGTTGAAGTATTACTTCCATAAGGTCGTGTGTTTACATCTATGATAATGCCGTTACCATCTGATAGCCTGTTTGGCGTTAGACTTATCCAGGGTATAGTTGTTTTGTTGCTGTAAACAATATTGTTGCGTACAATATTTTTGTATGTTGTTACGCCATCGCTGTTAAAGGGGTTTAATATACTAATACCGCTACCGGCATACACCATATACCATGCATTATTGTAAACTATGTTTCCTTCAATAGTTGTGTAGTCCGCTTGTATGGAGCTTATACCTCCACCCGGAAAATCGTGGACCTTGCAATTGCGGATAATTATATGATGCGGCATTTTAGACTCCCCAGCAGGTCCGCCTATGGAAATGCCGTTGGTATTATAGGCGGGCAATGCCGGACCACCTGCAGCGTGGGCTGTATATGCAGCATATGCACCGTTATATGTTAGGTTAGTATTATTTCCCTCCAGCTCAATTCCCTCTATTATAATGTAGCTACCATTTATAATTAAAGCATTCCAAATGTTAATGGCAAAAATTTTCGGGCTGTGACCAGGGAAAGCTTTAAAGGTGATATACTTATCAGAAGTGCCTGACCTTGTTATATTAATTGATGCAGAATTATAAGTACCGTTCATTAGCGATACCACATCGCCGGGTAAAACCGAGTTAGCTGCTTTCTGTATTGTTTTAAAAGGAGTTGAAGCTGCCGTGCCATTGTTATTGTCGTCTCCTGTTGGCGATACAAAGTAGGAGGCGGCAACAGCAGTTCCGCCAGAACCTGGGTTTACCAGATCCACAATCTTTTTTTTACAACTGATTGATAAGACTGCAAATGAAAATATACAAGCTAACAGCCCTTTATGCATGTTGTTCATATTAATAATTGTAGATGATATAATTGTGGATGGTGTTTGATTGTGGATGATAAAATATACCCTTATTCACAATACATGCAAGAACAAATGATGGAGTACAGCTAAGAAAGAAAAGAGTTTCAGGTAAAGGGAATAAATACTTTTAAAAAATTCTGCACAATCAATACCTATCTTAAAAGAAATTAAATCTTCTAAAACCTCATCGGCTTGATAATAAACATTTTGTTACTGATCTCATAAGAAATGATTTGTTATTGTAAAATTAATCTGAATAACGGTTTTTTAAATAGTTCATCATCCAAATATTTATATCCCATTGCGCAACCAATGGTTGATTTGTTTGAGGATGTAAAACCAAATACGGGAAAGCGCCAAATTCTGGAGTTATGGTTGTAACAGCTTCATTATTTCTTGCAGCAATTATAGCATCCCACCATAATACATGTCTGCTTAACGCATAGGCCCATTCAGGTAAAGCTGGGTCAATTACCTGTGGGCTTTCGGTATGACCAACCCGGGCATGAATATGTGTTGTAGCCTTTATCGCAACATCAATAGCAGCCTGCTGATCTTCTAAAAAAGTTTCTGCAGTATTACACCAATGTGATGCATCAAATGTTATTTTTAAAGAAGGGATTTTTTCTAAATATCCCCTTGTGATATGTGCAGCAAAACTCCATTTACCTCGGTGAGTTTCATGAATTATTTCAACACCCGTTTCCTGTGTAATTGAATCTGCAATGTGAAACAATTCTTTATTATGCGCAAAAGAATAATAATCTTTTCCAGTTTGTGAATTGATGAAAAGTGGTTTAGTTGCAGCCAAGTTATTTAACCTTTTTCTAAAGTTATTCTTGTGTGTTTCCACATCAGCATCTACAGTTTCCCAATGTTGCGCTATCAGTTGCAGTCCATATTTCTTTATAAGCGTAATTCTTTCTTCTCTTTCCTTTTCATCAAAAGAAAAACTCATCTCTACGCCATCATAACCTGCTGCTTTGATCTTTTGTAAAAAAATTTCAAAATCCAAATTTTCACTTCCCCATAGCGGACAAAAAAATCGTATCTCCATAAGTGTTGATCAAAATTTTTTACTAATGATTTTTTAACATCACTATATATATCCCGATTTGCCTGGCTTATCTTCTGTGATGTTTGGATCTAACGCCACAGGTACTTTTCCGAATTGCCTGCTCACCTTTAATAGTTTTTTAGCCAAGCATAAAAATGGTATTATCATTTGGGGGTGTTATTCCAACATCAAAGAATGTATGCAAAGATTAATATTTTTGTTACAATAACTTCGCCTTGAAAGTCCATCAACACTTTATTTAGCCGATACCTTTCTCTTAAAACTCATTATTGGCTTGTTGCATTATTTTCATTTGGGTGATTTGTAGTCAATTTATTTCAGAACGAGTTAAACAAAATGCTAAGCGTACTAAATAAAAAAGGGGCAACCATTTTGATGACCTCTTTTCATTTTAAAATAT
>Ga0136611_10004048_pt1 | contig 10268 bp, 8 predicted proteins | sample AntDrymUQ2232306_2_FD_106645 | JGI IMG/M metagenome (GOLD analysis project Ga0136611, IMG submission 106645) | Polar desert sand microbial communities from Dry Valleys, Antarctica - metaG UQ223 (23.06) | ecosystem: Environmental > Terrestrial > Soil > Desert | place: Antarctica: Dry Valley... | reverse complement strand
GAGAAGGTCGTGCTGGTGCGCCGGGAGACCAACCCCGACGACCTGGCCGGGATGATCGCGGCGCAGGGCATCCTGACCAGCCGTGGCGGCAAGACCAGCCACGCGGCGGTCGTCGCCCGCGGCATGGGCACCACCTGCGTCTGCGGCGCCGAGGAGCTCGAGGTCGACGTCCACGCCAAGACCATCACCACGCCGGACGGCACCGTGGTCGGCGAGGGTGACGTCCTGTCCATCGACGGCACCAGCGGTGCGGTCCTGCTCGGCGAGGTCGCCGTCACACCGAGCCCGGTCGTGCAGTACTTCGAGGGTGAGCTCGCCGCTGAGGACGGCGACGACCTGGTCCAGGCCGTGCACAGGCTGATCACCCATGCGGACGCCAGCCGGCGCCTCGGGGTGCGCACCAACGCCGACACCCCTGAGGACAGCGAGCGGGCGCGCCGCTTCGGAGCGCAGGGCATCGGGCTGTGCCGCACCGAGCACATGTTCCTGGGCGAGCGCCGGCAGCTGGTCGAGGACCTGGTGCTGGCCGACGAAGGGCCGCAGCAGGAGCAGGCGCTGGCGGCGTTGCTCCCGCTGCAGCGTGAGGACTTCGTCGGCATCCTGCGGGCCATGGACGGCCTGCCCGTGACCGTGCGCCTGCTCGACCCGCCGCTGCACGAGTTCCTGCCCGACTACGTCGAGCTGCAGGTGGAGGTCGCCGTCGCCGAGGCGACGGGACAGCCCGTGGACGCCAAGCGGGCCGCCCTGCTCGAGCACGTGCGCCGGCTGCACGAGAGCAACCCGATGATCGGGCTGCGCGGTGTCCGGCTCGGGCTGGTGATCCCCGGGCTGTTCGCGGTGCAGGTGCGCGCGCTGGCCGAGGCGGCCGCCCAGCTCAAGGCCGAGGGCCTGGACCCGCGTCCGGAGGTGATGGTCCCTCTGGTGAGCGCGGTGCAGGAGCTCGAGATCGTGCGCGAGGAGGCGCTGCGCATCGTCGCCGAGGTGGCTGAGCAGACCGGCCAGGCGGTGGACACGCTCATCGGCACGATGATCGAGATCCCGCGGGCCGCGCTGACCTCCGCCTCCATCGCCGAGTCGGCCGACTTCTTCTCCTTCGGCACCAACGACCTGACCCAGATGGGCTACGGCTTCTCGCGCGACGACGTCGAGGTGTCGTTCTTCAGCCGCTACCTCGAGCTGGGGGTGTTCGGCGTCAGCCCGTTCGAGTCCATCGACGAGCCCGGGATCGGGCGCCTGGTCGCGATCTCGGTCGAGGAGGGACGGGCTGCCAAGCCGGGTCTGAAGATCGGCGTGTGCGGGGAGCACGGAGGCGACCCCGCCAGCGTGCACTTCTTCCACCGCGCCGGCCTGGACTACGTCTCCTGCTCGCCGTTCCGGGTGCCCGTCGCCCGGCTCGAGGCGGGCCGGGCCGCCCTGGAGCAGCAGATCAGCGACACCCGGTAATCCCCGCCGGCGCGCGCAGACGTGGTCGCCCGCCCGCAGGCGCCCAGGTCAACGACACTGGTGGGGTGTTCGTCTTGCGCTGGTTCCGCCGGCTCGTCAGCGCCGTGGTCCTCGGCGTCCTGCTGGTCGTGGGTGGCACCGCGGCCAGCGTGTGGTGGATCGCCCGTCAGGACGACCGGCCGACCAGCGACGCGATCATCGTCCTCGGAGCCTCGCAGTTCGACGGCCGGCCGAGCTCGGTGTTCAAGGCCCGTCTGCAGCACGCCCGCGCCCTCTACGAGGACGGCGTCGCTGCCCGCGTCATCACCGTTGGAGGCGGCGCGCAGGGTGACCGCACGACCGAGGCGCAGGCCGGCGCCGGCTTCCTGGAGCAGCGCGACGTCGAGGCGGTCGCCGTCCCCGAAGGCCGCAACACGCTGCAGAGCCTGCAGGCCGCTGAGGGCGTCATGGCTGAGAACGGCTGGGACACCGCCGTCCTGGTGACCGACCCGTGGCACAGCCTGCGTTCCCGGGCGATGGCGCGCGACGAGGGCATCGACGCGCAGACCTCGCCCACCCGGACCGGGCCGTCGGTGCGGACTCGTGGCACCCAGGTCCGCTACATCGCCCGCGAGACCGCGGCCTACCTGTACTACCGGGTGCTCGGCCGCTCCGGCGAGGCCGGCCCGCGCGCGCTCTGAGGCCGGCCCGCGCGCGCTCGGGGCATGGCTCAGCCGCGGCCGTGCAGCAGGCGGACGGCCTTGACGAGCTGACCGGTCACCCGTTCGTGCCGATCGAAGGACGTGAGTGCCACCGGCAGGGCGAAGCGCTGGCGCGTGATGGCCTTGGCCCGGGTGAACTCCCGCAGGCCGTCGTCGCCGTGGACCCGTCCGAAGCCGGACTCGCCGACGCCGCCGAACGGCAGCCCCGGCACTGAGGCGAAGGCGATGACGGAGTTGACGCTGGTCATGCCCGACCGCATCCGCCGGGCGATGTCCATGCCGGCTTTGGAGGTGCCGGCGAAGACCGAGCCCGCCAGGCCGTACGAGGTGGCGTTGGTCCGCCGCAGCGCGTCCTCGGCGTCACGGACCCTGGTGACGGTGACGGTCGGGCCGAAGGTCTCCTGCGTGACGGCGCTGGAGCTCTCCGGGACGTCGACGAGCACGGTCGGGGCGACGTACGGGCCGTCGACGGTGCCGCCGGTCGTGGCCCGCCCACCGCTGGCCAGAGCGTCGGCGATGTGGCGCTGGATGATGCCGACCTGCGAGGGCATCGTGATCGGGCCGTACGACGCGCCCTGGCCCGACCCGGGGGTGAGCGCGGCGGCCTTGCGGGTGATCTCGCTGACGAAGGCGTCGTAGGAGCCCTCGGTCACGTAGACCCGCTCGATGCCGATGCAGGTCTGCCCGGCGTTGCTCATCGCGCCCCAGAGGGCGGCGTCGGCGGCGGCCGGGACGTCCGCACCGTCGGCGACGATCATCGCGTCCTTGCCGCCGCACTCCATGAGCACCGGCACCAGACCCTCCGCGCACGCTGCCATCACGGAGCGGCCGGTGGCGGCGGAGCCGGTGAAGGCGACCTTGTCGACGCCGGCGCGGCACAGCGCGGCACCGGTCGGCCCGGACCCGGTCACCAGCTGCAGGACGTCGGGGGAGTCCGGTACGGCGCGTCGCCAGGCCTCGACCAGCCAGGCCCCCACCGCGGGCGTGTGCTCGCTGGGCTTGAAGACCACCGCGTTACCGGCTGCGAGCGCATAGGCCAGCGAGCCCATCGGCGTGAAGACCGGGTAGTTCCACGGGCCGATGACCCCGACGACTCCCAGCGGCGGGTACTCGAGCGTGCTGGCCTGGTTCGCCGCCAGCGCGCCCGACCTGACGCGACGCGGTCCCAGCACGCGCGGCGCGTTCTTGGCTGCCCACGCGATGTGGTCGACCGCCAGCGTGATCTCCAGGACGGCGTCCCCGTACGGCTTGCCGTTCTCGGCGTGGACCACCCGGGCGAGCGCGGGCAGCTCGCGCGCGATCTCGGCCTTCCACGCCGTCAGGCGCTGGCGACGTCCGGCGAAGCCGAAGCCGGCCCAGACGACCGACGCCGTCCGGGCCCGGCCGACCGCGGCCAGCACCTCGGCTTCGAGGTGGACCGGCCAGGTCGTCAGGACCGCGCCTGTCGCCGGGTCGAGGGAGTCGAACGTGGTGGCCTCCAGCGTCGTCATGCTCCGAGCGTACGGAAAACCGCCTGACGCTGACGACCGTCGCGCCTACCGTGCGGTGACCGCAGCCGGCAGGGCTGCCGAGGAGCAGGAACCGGGAGGTCGCCGTGGACGCCGCTGTCGACACCCCCGCCCTCCCAGCGGCCTGACGCAGCACGCGCCGGCCGCGCTCCTGCAGACAAGGCCCTCTTGTGACCCTGCCCGGCTCCCCTCCTGACACCGCACTGCCGCCCGGCACCCGCCTCGCGCGGCTGGCCCGTGTCGACCGCTCCGCCTACCTCGTGCTCACCGAGGGCGGCCCGCTGCGCCTGCCCGCTCTCCCGCCCCCTGAGGTCGCGACCGTGGGGGACTGGTTGGCCGTCCGCGATGACGCCGTCGTCCGGCTCCTGCCGCGTCGCTCCCTGGTGGTGCGCGGGGCGGCGGGCGGCAGCAGTCGCCCGCAGCCGTTGGCGGCCAACGTCGACGTCGTCCTGGTCTGCGCATCGCTGGCTGCGGCCCTGCCGGTGCGCAGGGTCGAGCGCCTGCTCGCCCTGGCCTGGGACAGCGGTGCGGTGCCCGTCGTCGTGCTGACCAAGGCTGACCTCCACCCGGACCCCGGGGCGGTCGCCGAGGCGCTCGCCCCGCACGCCCCGGGTGCTGCCGTCGTGATGGTCAGCGCGACGACCGGCGACGTGGGCGCCCTCGCGCCGTACGCCGCACCAGGTGTGACGCTGGTCCTGCTCGGCGCGTCCGGCACCGGCAAGTCCACCGTTGTCAACGCCCTGGCCGGCGGTGCGGTCATGGCGACCGGCGACGTGCGTGACGTCGACGGCAAGGGCAGGCACACCACGACGCACCGCGAGCTCGTCGTCCCGCCCTCGGGCGCCGTCGTCATCGACACCCCGGGGCTGCGAGGCGTGGCGCTGTCGGGCACCGAGCACGGCCTATGCCAGGCGTTCAGCGACGTCGAGGAGCTGGCCCTGGCCTGCCGCTTCAGCGACTGCGGTCACGCCGGCGAGCCCGGTTGCGCCGTCCAGGCCTCCATCGACGCCGGCGACCTGTCCGCTCAGCGGATGGGCTCGTGGCGCCACCTGCAGCGCGAGCTGGCCCACCAGGCGCGGCGCACGGACGTCCGGCTGCGCCAGCAGGAGCTGACCCGGTGGAAGCAGATCCACCGCGAGCGGCGGGCGCGTGGGGGACGCCCTTAGGCTCGCCCGGGTGAGCGGGCCCTACGACGATGCGGCCCAGGAGCGGCTCGTCGCCGAGGACGGCCAGCGCCCGGGCCGCACACCGTTCCAGCGCGACCGGGCCCGCGTGCTGCACTCCGGTGCGCTGCGCCGCCTGGCGGGCAAGACGCAGGTCGTCGAGCCGGGCGGCCCCGGCATCGAGGTGCCGCGCACCCGGCTGACCCACTCGCTGGAGTGCGCGCAGGTCGGTCGCGAGCTGGGCGCGGCGCTGGGCTGCGACCCCGACCTGGTCGACGCCGCCTGCCTGGCCCACGACCTCGGCCACCCGCCGTTCGGTCACAACGGCGAGATCGCTCTGGACGAGGCTGCCCACCACGCAGGCGGTTTCGAGGGGAACGCCCAGTCCCTTCGGGTCCTGACCCGGCTCGAGGTCAAGGTCCCCGGCGCCGGGCTGAACCTGACCCGGGCGGCGCTGGACGCCGCGACCAAGTACCCCTGGGGCCGCCGCGAGGGCACCAGGAAGTTCGGTGTCTACGAGCAGGACCGGCCGGTCTTCACGTGGCTGAGGGCCGGGGTGGTGGGAGAGCGGCGCAGCCTGGAGTCGCAGGTCATGGACTGGGCCGATGACGTCGCCTACTCCGTGCACGACCTGGAGGACGGCATCGTCACGGGGCTGGTGGACCTGGCCGTCCTGCGGCGCCCCGACGAGCGCGAGGCCCTTGCCGGGACGGCGGCGGGCGCGTACTCCGACGCCGACGCCTTCCAGCTCGAGGAGGTGCTGACCTCCATGCTCGACGACCCGTGGTGGCCCCGGAGCCACGACGGGTCGGCGGCCTCGGCGGCGGCCCTGAAGCACCTGACGAGCACGCTCATCGGCCGGTTCTGCACCGCCGCCGAGGACGCGACCCGGGCCGCGCACGGTCCGGAGCCCCTGACCCGCTACGCCGCCGACCTGCACGTGCCCGTCCAGGTCCGCCTCGAGTGCGCGCTGCTCAAGGCCGTCACGGCCCGCTACGTCATGACCCGGCCGGGGGTCGCGCCCGCCCAGGACCGTGAGCGCGCAATCGTCAGCGAGCTGGTTGTGGTGCTGGCCGACCGTGCCCCGGACAGCCTGGAGCCAGCGCACGCCGAGGCCTGGCACGCCGCGGCCGACGACGCGGCCCGGCTGCGCGCGGTGGTCGACCAGGTCGCCTCCTTGACCGACCGGGCCGCTGCCGCGCTGCACGCCCACCACCTCGGTTGAGCGGTCCCTGTGCAAGGGACCCGATCAGGTCCCGCGGGTCCTAGACTGCGGGCCGGTTGAGGGGGGTCGGGCATGGCTGGGCGGATCCGCGACGAGGACGTGGTCCTGGTGCGTGAGCGGGCGCCCATCGCCGACGTCGTCGGAGAGGCAGTGCAGTTGCGCCCGGCGGGCGGCGGCCGCCTCAAGGGCCTGTGCCCCTTCCACGACGAGAAGTCGCCGTCGTTCAACGTCAACCCCGCGCTGGGCTACTACATGTGCTTCGGCTGCGGCGAGTCCGGCGACGTCATCAGCTTCGTCCGGGGGACCGAGCACCTGTCGTTCGTCGAGACGGTCGAGCGGCTGGCCGCGCGCTACGGCGTGCCGCTGCACTACGAGCAGGGCTCGGCCGCGGCGGGGCGACAGACCTCCCAGCGGACCCGCCTGGTGGCGGCCCACAAGGAAGCGGCCACCTTCTACGCCGAGCAGCTCGGCGCGCCTGAGGCGGTGACCGGCCGGCAGTTCCTCGCCGAGCGCGGCTTCGACCAGGCAGCGGCCGCGACCTACGGCGTCGGCTACGCGCCGCAGGGCTGGGACGCCCTGGTCAAGCACCTGCGCGCCAAGGGGTACTCGCAGGAGGAGCTGATCGTCGGGGGCCTGGTGTCGGAGGGTCGGCGGGGCCCGATCGACCGCTTCCGCGGACGCCTGCTCTGGCCGATCCGCGACATCGCCGGCGACGTCGTCGGCTTCGGGGCCCGCAAGCTCTACGACGACGACAACGGTCCCAAGTACCTCAACACCTCCGAGACCCCGATCTACAAGAAGAGCTCGGTGCTGTACGGCCTGGACCTGGCGAAGAAGGAGATCGCCAAGCGCCGGCAGGCGGTCGTCGTCGAGGGCTACACCGACGTCATGGCCTGCCACCTGGCGGGGATCCCGACCGCCGTGGCGACGTGCGGCACGGCCTTCGGCTCCGAGCACATCGGGCTGATCCGCCGCCTGCTGCTCGACCAGGACGAGATGCGCGGTGAGGTCATCTTCACCTTCGACGGCGACGCGGCGGGGCAGAAGGCTGCGCTCAAGGCTTTCGGCGAGGAGCAGCGCTTCGTCTCCCAGACCTTCATCGCCGTCTCGCCCGGGGGCATGGACCCGTGCGAGCTGCGCCTGTCCCAGGGCGATCTCGCGGTCCGCGACATGGTCGCTGCCCGCGTCCCGCTGGTGGAGTTCGCACTGCGCACCACGGTCGACCAGTACGACGCGACGACCACGGAGGGCCAGCTCGCCGCCCTGGACGCCGCGGCACCCCTCATCGCCAAGATCCGCGACCAGGGGCTGCGTCAGCGCTACGCGGTCAACCTCGACCGGTGGCTGGGGCTGATGGACGAGAAGTTCGTGCTCGCCCGCGTCGCCCAGTCCATGGGCGGCGCGCCGCAGCAGCGGCGGGGGGCGGCGGTGAGGGCGCCGGTCGACAGCGCCGCCACGGCCGTGGAGCGCGAGCTGGTCAAGCTCGCGGTCCAGCTGCCGGTGCTGGTGGCCCCGCAGTACGACTCGCTGGGCGAGGACTGCTTCACCGCCCCGGACCTGCAGGCCGTCCACGCGGTGATCGCCAAGGCCGGCGGCACCGGTTCGACGGCGGGTGGCGAGCCGTGGGTGGGCGCGCTGCTGGAGGCCTCCGACAGCGACCAGACCAGGACGCTGGTGACCCGGCTGGCCGTCGAGGCGCCGCTGTCCGACCTCGAGCCCGACGATCGCTACGCCGGCGCCGTGCTGGCCCGCGTGCAGGAGCTCGCGGCAACCCGGGCGACGGCGACGGTCAAGGCGACGCTGCAGCGGGTCAACCCCGAGGAGGAGCCCGAGCGCTACTACCGGCTGTTCGCCGAGCTGGTCAGCCTCGAGCAGACCGTTCGTGCCCTGCGCGAACGCGGGATCGGAGCCTTGTGACGCCGGCCGGCACCGACCGGGCGCAGGGGCGCCGGGCGTCGTGAGCCCGCCGGCGCCCGTCCCGCTGTCCGCCGAGGTCACCCTCGCGGCCGGCTCGGAGCAGGTGCTGGCACTGATCGCACGGGGCCGCATGGACGGCTCGGTCGGTCTGGACGAGGTGGAGCTCGCCCTCGCGGCCGACGACATGCCGGTCGGTGGTGTGGACGAGGTGCTGGTGGCGCTGCAGGCGGCCGGCGTCACGGTCGTGGAACCCGAGGTGGACAGCGCGGCGGAGGAGTCCGCGGTGGAGCGGCGCGAGGCCGACGAGGCGGCCCGGGCGGGTGCCACCAGCGACCCGGTGCGGCTCTACCTCAAGGAGATCGGCAAGGTCGCCCTGCTGTCCGCCGACCAGGAGGCGGAGCTGGCGAAGGCCGTGGAGGCGGGGTTGTTCGCGGTCCAGCGGCTCGGCGAGGGCGGGCTGTCCGAGGCCCTGCGCAGGGACCTGCAGGCGGTCGAGCTGGCAGGGGAGCTGGCCAAGCGTCACCTCGTCGAGGCCAACCTGCGCCTGGTCGTGTCGATCGCCAAGCGCTACGTGGGTCGGGGGATGCTGTTCCTCGACCTCATCCAGGAGGGCAACCTCGGACTCATCCGGGCAGTGGAGAAGTTCGACTACGTCCGCGGCTTCAAGTTCTCCACGTACGCCACGTGGTGGATCAGGCAGGCCATCACCCGGGCGATCGCCGACCAGGCCCGGACCATCCGCATCCCGGTCCACATGGTCGAGACGATCAACAAGGTGGTCCGGCTGCAGCGTCAGCTGCTCCAGGAGACGGGCCGTGAGCCGACGCCGGAGGAGCTCGGCGCTGCCCTGGACCTGTCCCCGGGCAAGGTGGTGGAGATCCAGGGCCTGGCAAGGGAGCCGGTGTCGTTGGACACCCCTGTCGGCCAGGCCGAGGACTCGCACCTGGGCGACTTCATCGAGGACGTCGACGCGGTCGTGCCGGTCGACGCAGCCTCGTTCCTGCTGCTCAGGGAGCAGCTCGGCCACGTCCTGCACGAGCTGACCGAGCGGGAGCAGACGGTCATCGAGCTGCGGTTCGGCCTGAAAGACGGCCGCCCCCGCACCCTGGAGGAGGTCGGGCACGAGTTCGGGGTGACCCGGGAACGCATCCGCCAGATCGAGAGCAAGACGCTGCTCAAGCTGCGCCAACCCAGCCGGGCGGCCAGGCTCCGCGACTTCCTGGACTAACCGCCGAGGAACTGGTCGGCCGGAAGGCCGCATGCCTCAGCGGCGTCCCGGGCGGCGTCCCGGGCAGCGGCCACCGCGGTCTGGGCGGCGGCGGGGTCGGCAGCGGACGCCGCCTCCTGCAGCTCGCGCAGGCGGTCCCGCAGCGTTGTCGCAGCGTCCTTGACGGCGGCGCTCTGCAGTCCGCCGATCCGCTCGTCGAGCCGGTCGACGGCGGCCTGGGCCTCAGCCTGCGTGGGAATGCCGGCCAGGCCGCTGCGGGCGACGTCGGTAGCCAGCCCCGCGCAGTCCCGCACGGTGGAGGCGGACTCCACCGCCTCGCTGCAGGCGGTCAGCATCAGCACCGGCAGCGCCACGATGATCAAGCTTCGGCGATCCACGGGTTCCAGCCTAGGCTTGCCCGGGTGTTCGGACGACGGCGTGCTCCCGAGGCCGTACGGGCCGTCGCCCTCGACGCGGGGGAGCGGCGCACGGCCTGGGCCCTGACGACGACCGGCGATCCGGTGCTGGCGACCGACGTCGGGCTGCGGGTGCCGGGGTCGGTGCGGCTGGACTGGCCCGACGTCGAGAAGGCCACCTGGAAGCGCCCCGTGCTCGAGGTGCTCGAGGTCGCCGCGATGAGCGGCGCGGGCCGGCGCTGGCGCTTTGAGCTGGCTGAGGAGGGCGAACTGCCCGAGACCGTGCGCAGCTCGGTGACGGCCAGCGTCGCGTGGTCCACGCACGTCGGGTTGCGACCGGCCGGCGGCGTACGGGTGGTCGGCCGTCGCCGCCCCGGCCAGGAGCTGTTGGACTGGCAGCTGGTCTACGACCGGGGGACCGACATCGACGATCCGGAGGTGCGCGCGCAGGCGCAGGCAGCCCTGGCTGACGCCCGCCGCACCATCGGCTGAGCCCTATCCGCCGGTCGTTCGCGTCCCGTATGCCGTGGCGGCCGCCGCTGCGACGACCAGAGACGCGGCCAGCGCGGTGAGGCCGGGCGGCACCTGCTCGGCGGCGGGTGCCGCAGGAGGCAGCGCGGCCGGCGCGGGGATGGGGGTGGAGGCCGGGGTCGGCTCAGGCCGCGCGCGGGCGGGCGCGGGACCGGCG
>Ga0136611_10004047_pt1 | contig 10270 bp, 10 predicted proteins | sample AntDrymUQ2232306_2_FD_106645 | JGI IMG/M metagenome (GOLD analysis project Ga0136611, IMG submission 106645) | Polar desert sand microbial communities from Dry Valleys, Antarctica - metaG UQ223 (23.06) | ecosystem: Environmental > Terrestrial > Soil > Desert | place: Antarctica: Dry Valley... | reverse complement strand
TGACCATGCTGTACGTACCTCAAACAAACGACTCTCTTCTAATTGATTACAGGAAATAAGTTTATGGCAAATACAAAAATTGTTTTAGACAGACAGGCGGCAGCACAGACATTTGAATTCGGTACTACTTCCGCAGCTGGTCAAGGGCTTGTAACAATTAACAAAGGTACAGCTGCTGCGTCAACTGTTGGTCTGGATGTTAAAGGTTCTGTCAGCGTTGGTGGGGATATCAACGTCACTGGTAACATAAATGTTAGTGGTGCTCTTAACCAGGTCACAGTTAATACCCTAGCAGTTACAGACAGGCTGATCAGAACTAACAAAGGTGGAACTACACCTACTGATGACACAGCTGCAAACGCAGCAGGTTTCGAAGTTGAAGGTACATCTGGAGCACTAGTAGGGGCTATTTACTTTGACCCTTCTTCTGCCACTAAATTCTCTATTGGTGATGGAACAACTCAAGTCGATATAGTAGATGCTGCCACTGCTCAAACTCTTACTAACAAAACATTAGGAGCTGGAAGTGTCGTACCAGGAACTTATGTCACAGGAAATATCTCCGGTAATGCTGCAAACGTAACCGGAATAGTAGCTGTCGTAAATGGAGGCACTGGAATAGCTACAGCTACTGCTAACGGAACTATCATTGCCGGAACAAGTGGTACTGGAAACTTCCAAGTTGCTGCTCCAGGAACAGCAGGGCAAGTACTAACTTCTACTGGTCCTACTACACCGCCAACTTATCAAACATCTACTCCTACACAATATCAAAGGTCAACAGCAGTCACAGGAACACAGAACAGTTCTAATAAAGCATTCACTATTGCTAATACTTTGCTGACAGGTTCTGAACAAGTCTTTCTAAATGGACAACTTCTAAATCCAGGAGCAGGAAATGACTATGCTATCAGTGGAACTACTATAACTTTTGACGCAGGGTTCACTGCTCCAGCAGCTGCTGATATTATCAGAGTCTATGGAACTTACTAAGTATGGCAGCTACGCAGATCAAGGGTCAGCAGATTGGCCCCTTGGACCTCACTACTGAGGTCACAGGGCAACTCCCTGTTGCCAATGGTGGTACAGGCGTAGCTACATTGACTGGTATTGCGGTAGGTAACGGTACTGGTAATTTTACAGCCATTACTGCCCCATCAGGGGCAATAGTAGGAACAACTGATACTCAGACCCTAACAGCTAAAAGAATAAATCCTAGAGTAGGTACGGTTGCCTCAAGTGCTACTCCTACACCTACCGCAGATGTAAGTGATCTGTTCACAGTTACTGCCCTAGCTGCCAACGCTGTATTTGCAGCACCTTCCGGTACTCCTGTAGATGGTCAGAGGTTAGTGATTAGGATTAAAGATAATGGAACAGCAAGGACGTTAGCCTTCAATGCTATCTACAGGGCAATCGGTGTCACGTTGCCTACTACGACAGTAATAAGTAAGACAATGTATTTAGGTATGTTTTACAATTCCGCTGACTCTAAGTGGGATGTAGTGGCATATGCAGTTGAGGCTTAAATGTATTCGTATCAAGCAAAGATTTTAAAAGTCATTGACGGAGATACTGTTCAAGCAGAAGTGGACCTTGGTTTTCATATCAAGATGACTATGAACCTAAGACTACTAGGAATTAACACTCCTGAGATGAACTCAAAGATCGCAGCGGAAGTAAAAGCTGCAAGAGAAGCAAAGGATTTTCTAGTAGGGATAGTTCTGAACAAAGTTGTTAGTGTGCTTACTGTGAAAGACAGGACAGAGAAGTATGGTAGGATGCTTGCTACTATAATATTTGAAGGTCAGAATATAAACCAGCTACTTATTAATGGTGGACACGCAAAACCTCTTTAAAGGATTATATGAAAAATTTACTGCTCCTTATTTGTCTACTTCCTGCACTAGTTTTTGCACAAGAACCTACACCGACACCTACTGCTATTCCTATTCCTAACCTAGCAAAATGGGAATCTCAAATGGTGCAGTATGCGACACCATTATGTAATGAAGCAGCTATCAATGCAGCACTCACATCAAGTACTCAAGATGAGAGGAATGTCTGGTACTACGATGGGACAAGAACATTTCAGCAGGTTGCTAATTATACCGGAAATCCTGACTGGAATAGATGTGCAGGGTACGTAGCTAATGCGTACATGACGTACGTTACAGGCTTTAGAACTGGTGGCTGGAGAGTGTTTCCTCATGGCCTGTACGACTACTTTGTAAGGACTCAAGACCAAAGAGCTTCAGTAGCACTACACGACCTTGCGACTATCTCAGCTTTTGCCGATAAACCTCCTGATCCTGCTTGGTCTAACTCTTGGGAGTACTCAAGAGAGATTGCCTATATCCTTCAATCCTACATTTATCATACGAAAATTGATGGTGCTGTGCACAGTCAACTTTCTCTAGCACTAGGAGATGCACTAGGTCACATGGACCAGTGGTTTGTAACTAAGACTGCACCGATTGTTAAACCATTCATGGTTGGACTCACAGCAGAAGCTTTGATTACTTACTACGAACAAGTAGAACAAGACCCAAGGATACTTCCGGCAATCAGGACAGCAGCTGACTGGATGTGGACTAATGCCTGGGTCCCAAGTGCTAGAGCTTTTAAGTATGGTGCAGGAAAGTGTAGTGGAAAGTACGGTCGTGAGTGTAGTCAACCACCTGCAGCGGATTTGAATATGTTAATTGCTCCAATGTACGCTTGGCTCTGGAAACAAACAGGGGAAGCTAAATACCTTGAGCAAGGTGATCAAGCATTTAGTGGAGCAGTGGACTTAGCTTGGCTCGGTCAAGGTAAACAGTTTAATCAAACGTATAGATGGTCATTCAAATATGTTGAGTGGCGTAAATAAGGAATCATTATGGCATTAGGATTTGAACTATCGATTAGAAACGCACTGCTTACCCAGATTGTTACGCAAGCAGGGGCTAATGCGAAGCTAAGATTTTACGGTGGAAGTCGTCCAGCCATGACCGCTGCACCAGGGACTGCTCTCTTGTCAGAGTTAATTTGTGCAGCAACATTAGGGACTGTAAGTGCAGGTGTACTGACTTTCAATGCTATTGCTCAAGATGCAGGTGCTGACGCAACTGGTGTGACTACATGGTTTAGAATTGTTAAGTCAGACGGAACGACTCATGTGATGGACGGTCTTGTTACCGCAACAGGCGGTGGAGGTGATATAACTTTAAGTTCTACAACTTTATCAGTCGGTGTACCTGTCAGCATTACAAACTTCGCAAGCATTACAGCAGCTAACAATACTTAACCGCAGGATTACTAAATGGCTGTAGCGGTTCGTTCTCATGCTGTAGGCGCTCACGCCGCAGCAACGGCTTTCACATGCGGGAAGCCAGCGGGATTACTGGCTGGCGACTTGATGATTGCTCACGCGATGGCGCGTGGAGCGCCTACTAGCATTACCATGCCTACAGGTTTTACAACCATAGGCGCAGAGGTGGTGCAAGGTACTGCTGTTCGTTCTGAGATTGCATGGAAGATTGCTACTTCTGCTGATGAGACTGCTTCCTCTTATTCCTTTGCTACTACGACTACTCTTGGAAACATGGCGGCAATTACCGCCTTCACTGGACACCATACAACCACACCGATAAATGTAAGTAGTGGAACCGCTAATGCTGCAACTAATACGACCTTAGATACGACAACCATTACGCCAACAGTCACAGGCACGATGCTGGTATTCTTTGCATCTGTTGGAGATAACACCGGAACTTGTTCCACATACTCATGCGCTACAAATAACCCGGCAACATGGACTGAGCAGTATGATGTTGCTGGAACTGACCTTGATTTAGCTATGGCCTATGGTCAATACGCTCCTGCCTCTGCTACAGGGCAGGTGCAGTGTATCACAGCGACCATAGAACAAGCTGTTGCACATGCGGTCTGTATCGCCCCTGTATCAACTGGAAATACTGGAACCTTCACTACCACTACTGCCCCTGCAACAATGGTTGCTTCTGGCACACAGCCTATTGACGGTGTATTCACTGCTAATACTGCCCCTGCAACAATGGTTGCAGACGGTACTGTACCTGTTGTCGGTGATTTTGTTACAAGTACTGCCCCTGCAACAATGTCTGCATCGGGTGTATCCAGTGGAACACCAACTGCAAGGACAACTGCACAAGCAGGTAACTGGAATGTTACAACTACATGGACTGGCGGTGTAGTCCCATTATCTTTTGATAGAGCAACAGTTAACCATGCCGTTGCCGTCAGTGTTGATGCAGAAATAGGTGGAAGTGTAAACGCAACGACTGGACTTACAATCGGAACAGCCGGAACACTTACAATAAATACTGGTATCACTTTTACAATTAAAGAAAACGTAGCTCAGCAAGGTGCAGGAAAAGTTATTCAGGCTGCTGGTTCGAACGTGTTGTTTCAGTCTTCTGCTGGTGTAGAGATAAAAGTTAACATTGGAGACACACACAACGGTTCTGCACGTTGGACTTGTAACGGTACGTCAGGAAGTAGGTGCACAATCACATCAGCATCGGGTGGAGGTAATGCCTCTTTCAATGATGGAACTGGACCTTGGTTACAAGGTGGTCAGATGGTTTGTACCTACACCGACTTTACAAGAATTGGAACTGCTACTACACCTGCAATTTTAACAAGCCCGACAGCTTCGACTGCTACATTCTCTCTGGATAACTGTACATTAACTACATGCGGAAGAATTGACGGCACATATAATATAAGCGGTGACGGTAATTACAGTATTACTAATACTACTTTTTCTGGAACTGTGGATAATACAACCACAGTAGATAAAGGACCTCATTGTTTAAGACTTCAAAATCCAAATGCTAAAACCACAGGCACAAGAGTTTTAACCGGAAACGTATTTGATAAACGTACTATTCTTTATGGTGCGACAGGTTTTACTATCACTGGAAACTTTTTTAAAGAGGCGCTTGCAACTACTTTTGGTGCAGGTTTCTGGGCTTCATTCTCGGATAACGTAATCCGAATGACTCGCGCTGAAGGGGATGCAGGAGAGAATAGCGGAGAGGATGGAGTAAACATTGCTGGCAGTACTCTGAATAATTATTGGATACACGATGCTGTTTCTGTAATCAATCCACACTTTCTCTATATTCAAAAATATGATGGCAACATGACCATCGACGGAGATATTTTTGAACACACAGGAACAGGTAACGAAGCTACGGCAAATGGTGATGGTGTCTTGCTTGGTAATGTACCTAATCCTAGCAGTGTAGGGCCTCCTCTGATTAGGTATTACGGAGAAGTAAAAAACTGTATAGTTCTCCCTAACGCTGCTGGAAACACTTCATGCACTCTAGTTACCGGACATGGTAATATAAATTCTGAGATTAGAGTACATCATAACACCTGCTTCCTTGGTGGTATTCAATCAGGCCTGGTTTTACAAGAAGACTATGATGGTCACACTGGTTTATGTACTGATGGTAGGAATAATATTTTCTGGGATACATCTGCCAGAGGATATAAAATCCAAGACTCTCCTAACAATGTTGCTACCTCTCCTGTCGATATTATCTCTGCTGCAAGTGCAAACTACAACGTAGGTTGGAACTTCTTAGCTGGAAGCAACGGTAACGGCTACAATGATTTTGATTTTTCTAATCCCCCTCCTGGTGTAAATGATTTAAACGTCAACCCAAACTTCGTAGACTCTGATAGGGACATGGCTAAATGGGACCAGTCTTTAGGCGGTCCAGGTACGGTAGCGAACGCCGTTACGGAGATGGCCAAGAAGAATACTGCCACTTTCAATAGTGCTTACACTATTGCAAATCTAGTCTCTTACGTTAAGGCTGGTTTCGCTCCACAGAACCAGGCATTAAAGAACTCAGGGTCTGATGGAACAGACAGGGGTGCTGTCGCTGTAGTCACAGCGTCTACCAACACAGGTGCTTTTTTACAATTTATGTAGGATTACAATGACTAGTGAATTATTAACTGAAGAAGCCAGTGTGTACATCGGTGAAGAAGATGGTCAAATATTAGCTGCTACTGTAGCTATCACGTTCAATCCTCTTCTACTAAGCTCAAACCTTGTAGACACTTTGATAGAGCAGGTTCAAACAACAATTGCGGAAGTAGTACAGGCTCACTTAAACAACGAAGGACAGGATCAGAATTAAAATGACCGATGATAACGTCAATCATCCCAAACACTACACAGCACACCCCTCAGGTATCGAGTGCATAGAAGTAACCAGGCACATGAGTTTCAATATAGGGAACGCTATAAAATATTTGTGGCGTTGTGATCTTAAGAACGGTGTCGAAGACCTGAAGAAAGCACAGTGGTATATTGAAGATGAGATTAAGAAGAGACTTAAGTTAATTGTGAGCTGACTGTCCTATAAGATTTAGGAAATCGCCTCCTGTCGGAATGTCACTGACAAACTCAGGCCTAGTAAGGTCTACATACATACCACGAACAACCTTACCGTCTACTTTCCTAACAGAAATAGGCGACTTGTAACCCTTCGGTGCAAGGTGAGCCCGAATATTCTTGCTGCTTAACAACATTTCTATATCCATGTGGTGGTAATTTTCCTTGTTGAGATACTGTAACCATTCCAGTAGAACTCCCCTTATCTCATCGTAGCTTTGAAAGCTATCGGTTGTACCAGCACCTGAGCAAGCCTGATCTACTATATCTATTAACGGATCTGTATCCTGAATGTAGTCTGAGATTGCAGACTTAACGGAGGCAGGTAGGTTATTCGCCTCAGGGTGAGTGTGGTTTCTTATGCTGCCGTCCAAGGCCCACTGAAGAAGCCCCTCAATATCTTCCTTTACTATCTTGTCCAGTTGATTACGGACGTAGGTATTTGATTCAAAGGTTCGGTTGAAGGGGATGCAAATGATACGCCTCTGCATAGGCATACTCGCTCGACTTAGTTTAGGTATGTCGTTGCATCCAAATACTACCTTGGCATGATTAACGAACTCTCCACCTTGTGTGTATATTTCCCTTGCTGAGATTCTGTCGTTCGTAATGGTTTTAATTAACCCATCACTCCACACATTATCGTCGGCCATATCGTCAACGATGATAAGCCTACGTCCAATGAATTCGCTGAGCATTCTATTGTAATCTGTAGTCTGCTTTGTCTTTACAAAGATGTCGAAGTTAACTATTTTGGCATTAGCTCCCATTAACTCTTTAAGGATGCTGGTGAATAATGATTTACCATTGGAGCCGGATCCTACAAGGCAATATACTTCCTGACGACTTACGTCACCCGATAGAAAATATCCCATCAGACCTTGGATATACGTGAGCATTTCTTGTGGATTCTCGTTCTCGGAAAAGATATCCTTAAGTATCCCTATTATCCGTCCGTACCCACCTAACTGCGGTAATGTACATGGTAGTAGTTTAGTTACGTAATCATTAGCTACTATGGGAGTGCATTCACCAGTCTTAAGATTGAGTTTGGTAGAGTCTGCTAAACCTATCTGGTCTTTCAAGCTGTCAAATATATCTGGTGATACCCTCCGTAAATTCTCTTGCCCCTTAACTACTTTCTTGGTTACAGCGTTTATCCTGGCACAAGAAGATACCTGATTGTGAAAAGCACGAGCTTTTGTGGGACTAATAGCATTGTTCGCCACTCTAAAAGTATCTATGACTAAAGGATGCTCCATCAAGTATTGGATTGTATCATTGTAATATTTGTCGACTACATCGCAACCGTATCGGGTAGCATTTTTCCATGTCTTTGTGACAGTTGAGAAAGTGTATGTAGACTCACCATCAGTTACGATGTTGTCTCCCATTGCCTGACGAACCATCTCTACTTGAGCAAGGTCGCTAGTAATGTTAGCCCACTCAGGCAATTTATATTTCTCTACAAAAGGTGGAGCTGGTTCAACAGCAGGAGCATCAAGGTCTCCAATATCCATTGCAGCAGCAGGGACTTCTCCTTTTAGTTTACTGATTAGGGCAGATTGTTCAGGAGTAACAAGCCATGCAGGACTTTTCTCAGCTATCTTTATAAGACTAAGAATTGTTTTTTGTTTTGAATTTGTCGGAGCATTGGCGAAAAATAAAGTATTGGTTCTTGATTGATTTACAGTAAGGTTCTCAGCCCACTGTGGAGATTTTGCACTCCACTCAGAGAATAGTTTTGCCCCGGCTTCTCCTGAGATGGAGTGGTTTAGGGAGTACCCAACATCAATCCATTCTTGATTTGTGATGTCAGGAGATATGTTATCTAGACATTGTTTTATAAGGCCTAGAACTTCCGCATTGTCTTGGTATAATCCCTGGACGTATACTTGGGCTATCCCATTTTCCCCATGCACAACTGGTGCGTCTGGTTTCTTCGTAGCTGCCCAGTCACTGGCATCAATACCGAGGCTATCTAAAAGTACTATGAACTTCTCTTTATCGAATACTGGTAGATTCTCAAGTACTAGTTCTTGGTCTTGACTAACCCACTGGTACGGTTGAAGGGTATCTGGATGTATGGACGGAGGAAGAATTGTGTAGTGATTCCCTGCCAGGAATTCTACCTTGGCTTTTGCCTCTCCTATCTTGTTTCGCAATGTTTCAGGCAGCAGCCAACTCTTGTGAGTAGAGCCGTCTGATTTGTATATACAAGTGAAGCCTTTCGCCCCTAGTTTTATTGCCGGACTCTGCTGTATCTCGCTGAATAACATGTCCACTAACTCTGGACTTTGGACGTCTATATCAACTGCGACTAGCCCGGATATCCCAAGACCGATTGCTATGTTACATTGGTTATTCCCAAGTAAGGTATCGTTCAGGTCAGCATCGTGTGATGGCATCAACGGAGCCTTTGGCCAACCTTTTACAGGTGGCCCTTTAGACATGGCTGGTAGCACAAGGGGGTATATTTTCTGGTGAATTAATCTATTGAATATTTGCGCCATAGGTTTGCAACGTAGAGGATGTAAATACAGATGTCAATACTTAGATTTTGGATGGAAGATTAACTGGTTGCAGTACTTCCTCAGCGTCTTTCACAGCCCCGATTTCCTCCTCCATTGTGGGGGGATCTCTGCTATCTACTGCCACCATAGGCGGTGGTTCTGATAACCCTGTGTGGGGGTTAGTTGAGCTGCTGTGTGCGGAGCTAGTCTTATCCAACGCAGACATGGTTTTTGTTAATGCCTCAAGTCCCATAGGCATCATCATTACGTCAGCCCTCATCTTAAGCGCCATGTTAAGAGCTTGCTGAATAGTTAGTAAGTCACTGGGCTGGAAACGAACGAAGCGTCCTTGGTTATTTATATACCCCTGCTCTGCCATCATAAGAGCAATGTTCTCTATGCTCTTACTGACCAGAGCAACTTGTGCTTGTATAGTCTCCCCTGTCTCGCTGGAGTAAAGACCAGATGCGACTTCCAAGTATTCTACTAGTCGTTTTTCTAAGCGATCTTTGTAAAACTTTCGGAAATCGTAGTCTTTAGTGTTTGACATGTGTATGGCCTGATGCTAATACTTTGGTGGACTATAGTTATGCCACCGAAGAAAGCAAATCGCAAGACAGTTATTCCGAACATTCGGAAACTTCTCCGGGGTGACTATGAGAACTTAAAAAAAGTGATGCTAGTATGGTTAAAGCAAAAAGAAATGATAATGATGGGAAGATTGAGCGACGATACTGGTCCGAACCTAAGATCCCCATCGGTCTCAGGATCAGTAAAGACCTTGTTGAAAGGGCGAAGAAAGCTGCTCGACTCCGTAAGGTTCCGTTCACAGCGATAATTACCTCGGGGATCGAGCGTGAACTGTTTGCTATCTACAAAGAGTACGGTGGCGAGAAGGCTGCATAATGTTTATGCAAACCCTCATACTTGAGAGATATCCAGAATATCTAGGCAGTACCCCAGGAGACCTGTGGCTCTCTGGAAAAAGAATATGTCACACTCTTGAGCTTCCCAACAGATCGAACAATCCGAATATCTCGTGTATCCCTTTAGGTAAGTATGATCTAGCTGTAACCTACAGCAACAGGTTTAAGAAAATTCTTCCTCTTGTTCTTGCTGTACCAGGTCGTAGTGGTATACGCATGCATGCAGCGAACAGAGTTAGTGAACTGCAAGGATGTATAGCAATAGTTACAGGTCTTAGCATAACTGCTGGGGAAGTAGTCGGACTTCAAAGTGCCAAGATGTTAGAAGACTTGATGTTAATTATAGACCATTACAAGGTGCATTCCATTGAATTCAAAACAAAGTATTA
>Ga0136611_10004046_pt1 | contig 10272 bp, 7 predicted proteins | sample AntDrymUQ2232306_2_FD_106645 | JGI IMG/M metagenome (GOLD analysis project Ga0136611, IMG submission 106645) | Polar desert sand microbial communities from Dry Valleys, Antarctica - metaG UQ223 (23.06) | ecosystem: Environmental > Terrestrial > Soil > Desert | place: Antarctica: Dry Valley... | reverse complement strand
ATTTGGTACAGTGCAGTGGACCTGGACCGTAGAAGCGAGTCGACCTATCGGCATATGGCCCGTAGAAATTACATGCGCACTTGGTGAAATGTCAGGATATTTAAAACTTGACCTCGAAGTAACACCTAAGAACGCTTAAGGGTTGTCAATAGTTTAGCGTGCCGGCTTCACCAGCATTAGTTCATCACCAATCATTCTCCATTGGTCTTCACTAAGAGATTGGTCAGGTGCCATAAATACAATTAACCCCTTTTCAAGAAGGACTGCCATTGGTTTATTTTCCTGCTTTGCCATTTGCCCAAGGAACACTGTGCCCCCTGCAGTAGAAATAGAGGATGTTTGCTGGATTACATTATCAAGAAACCGCTCGCGGTAGCCTTCGACATCGTTAAACTGCGATGGCTGCGGGTATTGCGATACTAAAACTTTGCGGTCTTGAAGGGTGATAGTGTACGACAGTACGCGTGTTCCATCCTCGACACTTTCGAACCTAATATCCGAAGTCTTTAGATCCTCATTATCCTCAGGCACCACAAGTGCCGAAAATGATAGTTGCTTTTGAATTGCCTCCGGAAGGGGACTAATATTAGGCGTAAAAATGCGTACCGCAATCAGTGTGGCTCCTACGACAAAGAATATCCCGAGTACTATTAAAACCGCTAGTACAATTCTTTTTTTCTGCATACGTTTATTATATACCGCCGTGCTATCTAGCGGACAACGAAGTTGATGTAGAGTGATCCTGAGCAGGCGTTAGCTGCAGAACATGCTGCATTAACCCCACCTGCTGTATAGGCTGTGCGCGTGTTTCCAGCGGAGTAGTAGAAAGAGTTGTTTGGAATGGTTGTGTTCGTTATCGCGTAGCCTGCAGTTAGTCCCGAAATCACGAACGAGCCAGCGGAACCAGCAGTTGATTTTACCCAAGCCGGACCTACGGTTGAAATGATAGCGTTTGGTGCGCCTGCTGAAGTAGGGGTGGCGGAGTCAGCTACGATAACGGTACCGTACAGCTTCTGGCTCGCGGAGACGGCTGGCACCATGGCACCGGTTGTACCGGCATCAGTCAGCATTCCTAACGAAACGGCTGCGCTAGTGTTGACTGGTTCCTTGATAGTCGAGCTAAACGTACGAGTATCATAGATAGCGTCAATTTGGGCGGCACCGCTTGTCGTCATGCGTATGTCTGCTAGACACAGAATCGGGTTGGCGATGCTCCAAGTAGGCAAGTTACCATTCTCAGTATTAGAAGCACGTAGTTCTGGCGTACCATTTACACCGCTGAGGCAGATATGTCCCCAGAAATTTATATTCGTGAGGGCGGCAACTGAGAAGCTGGCGCTGTAAGAGACATTGACTCGGCGTCCGCCTGAGTATGCTATACACGCTTGGATTGTAACTGTGGTGGTGCTTGCCCAGGACACGCGGCAAGGTCCGCTGACGCCTGCTTGGGAGAGTGCAGGTAGGTCATAAGCGTTGCTTATACCACCACTTGATGGAATGACGCCGAATGTTAGTAGCCCTAATGTGTCTGGGTTGGAGATGTCTGACCACTCGCCGTTTATACAACCGCGTAGGCTACCCATGGTGGTGTTGTAGTAAAGTGCACCTTGGTTCAAGGCTGTGGTACATGTTTTAGCAATATTTTCGGCCGTGGCATCACCGGTGTAGCTGTCGAGTTGGAGAAGAGACAGTGTAGAGTTGGTCGTACCTGAACCTACTTGGATATTGCCGCCATTTGGATTTACCGTAAATACGTCGACTCCTGCGTTTTGAACAGCAAAGCGTCCATTTGAACCACACGTAGTGACACAGAGGAGATCCATAATGATATTTGGATCAGTAGCGGTATTAGAAGCGATGAATCTTAGATCCTTGGCGTCACTAGTGGTAATAGCTGCGGGTGAACTGCTGTTGTTATAAACATCCTGCAGGTTAACGTTCGCACCCACACCACAGTTCTGGAAGTACATTTCGCCAGTTGCGTTAGTTTTTAAGCAGGTTCCTGAATCACCCATTTGGGTTGGAAAAGTCAGGGTGTAATCGCTCGCGGTGCCACCATTTGTTGGTGAGCTAATCGGGTTTGCGTTTGGACCGCGTAAAGTAACCTTATTTGGTCCAATTGAGTTATTGAAAGCGATTGAACCAGTGGCGGCACTTGTTGCCCCAAGAGATAGTGAATTATTGCCCTGAATCGCCAGAGTCCCTGCCATGGTTGCACTAACACCGGCGTGACCAATCTGGATAGTTCCGGGGCCGCTTCCGCCGGTGCCGACATCAAGAACTAAGTTACCCGACGTGCCGCTTCCACCGGCATTACCACTCTTGATAGTGAGAGTTGACGAACTGCCTAACGCGCTGTCCATAGTTTGCAGGCGGGTAAGCATACCAGTGCCAGAGATGTTAAAGTGACCAACTTGTTGTGAGCCAGGCGAGCTAGATTGTAGCTGAATCGATGATCCCGCAGCCGCTGAGTATCCTGAGCAGGTAACGGCGGTCGTACAAACGTCAACGACGGAACCACCGACAACGACCTTGAGGCTGTTGGTGGCGGAGTTGTAGAACAATCCACCGTCTTTGTTAGCAAGTGTAGTTGGGTCGGTAGTAGCACTATCTAGTACGAGCAGCGTAGTATTGGTGTCGGATCCAGTGCTGTCGCCAACTTCCAAAAGGTTACTGGTAGTATTGGCTGTAAAGAGGGTGTTGGTTGCGCCGGCTGATTGAATACGGAAGGCAGTCGTACTATTAACCGTATTTTTATAGGTGAAAGGCGCTGATTCAGAGTTACTGATAAAACTAATGTCATCGAAATAAAAGGTGCCATTGGTTGCGCTGCTTCGGATGGTAGTAGAAATCTTAGCGTACACTGCATCGGTTGGGGCTATTGCCGACACTGAATAGTTGGTATAGCTCGTGGTGACTGAACTGTTATATTGAGTGCTGTAGCTTATAACAGCCTTGTCTTTGTCATACCACGTAATCTGTACGCCGGCAGCACCAGTGCCTACGCTTATTCCTTTAACATAGCCTGACAAATGGTAAGATTCACCTACCGTTACTTCTCGGTAACTACCAGCATAGAAATCCATATTCGTACCATTTGGTATTACTCGAAGTGAATAGTTGCCGGTGCGGGCGCTGCTTGCACCATTTAAAAATGAGGCCTGGGTTGAGCCAAACCAGCCACTTTCGCCACCAGAAATGCTGCCACCAGCTTCAAAGCCGGGGTTGGTAATTTGATTAGCAACAGACTGAGTGGTGTTAGCGATGAAGTAACCATTGGCGCTATTAACATTAAGCTGGTATTCGTCGGCGCTGTTAAGTACACGGAAAGCTGAGCTTTGGTCGGTTGTGCCTTGGATAGTTACTCGGCCGCTGTCGCTCACACCGAAAAGCACTGTGCCGAGACCACTCGCATTGCTGCCGCGGATATTAAGAATATCGGCCCCAATACTAGTATCGGCATCCTGGATATCAATGGTGCCGTGGACGCTGTCGAGTTTAATCTCCGGAACAGCTGCAGGGTTGTTACCGTTATTGTAAGTTGCTTGAAGGGTGATGGCGTTCGAGGCTCCACCCGGTGTCCAAGCAGTTCCGTTCCAAATCATGGTGGCGGTCGTATTCTGGCGCATAGTTATATTGATAGCGTTGGCGCCACTATTGGCAAGTAGAGTGAAGTCTGTACTAACGCTCGGGGTAGTTATATAGACTAAGCGACCCGCCGGCGCATTGCTTGGTGCAGGGAGAGTGATGTTAATCCCAGTAGTTGAAGAACCTACTATAATGGTTCCGTTAGTATCTACTAGAGCCTGACTTATAGTACAATTTGCAGCACATACTGTATTAGTACCAGCGGAGTAGGCTGAAGCTGAGATGTTAACGATGCCTTTATAGCCAGTACCAACACTGTTGCCACCCGCTATGGTAACGTCGCCGCCATTACTATTACCAGTACCCGCCGCGTTACCGCCTTGAAGCTGTAGAGTCCCACCTGCTGCTGCCGCGCCGCCGGTTCCAGCCGAGCCAGCAGCGATCGTTAGGCTACGTCCCACTGTTCCAGCGGTACTGTCGGCAATGCTAATGGTGTGATTGGCATTATTGCCGAAAAGGATGTCACCAGCGCCGGTGACAGAGAAGGCATCGGCGCCACCTAGTTGATACTGAAGAAAATTACCGCTACCGGTTTTATTAATAAAAATACTTGGGGTGTTGGTGCTGACATCGGTTTGGACACCCTGTGCAACTTGGAGAAAGTCAGCGGCCTTTTTTCCTTCAAGCATGCTGGAGTTGAGAGCATATGGCGTTGAAGAAAGACGCTTCATTGGAGTCATTTCACCGTCACCACCGCACGAAGTGAAGGGTGTACAAGTTGTATTAGTGTTTCCAATGTTTATGCTAAGCCACAGAGTGTCTTGATTCCAGTCAACCGATGTGCCGAATGGCGTTACTGAGCCGAGCTGGACAGACATGTACCCGTTCTTGACCTGGACGCCGTTACCAGCGGTATTAAGCCGACTTTCGGTCCATTTGAGTGTTCCGCCGGGGTTACCCGCGACTAAGCCTGTACCGTCTTGGTAAATCTTAAACTGCAAGTTATAAAAGCCATCGGCAACTGCTGCACCTTGGCTGTTCAATAGGCGCCCCTGAAAATTGAGCTGTTGGTTTACACCAGCTACAGCTTCAGTTCGAGGAGCATTGAGAACAGTTACAAAAGTAAAAATTCCCACCAATATAGTCGTTGTCGCGATACGTAAACACCGCGAAACGAGTGTAGTACACTTGTTTTTCATGTGTTTGTTGTTTTTTTAAAAAACCGTACGACTCTAGTGGTGGGAGAGTGTGTTTGTTTAAACCGTTTTTGTATTTAGTGGTTTATGACACTAGTGTAATAGAATTTACATAAAAGCGCAAGCATTATTTTGAACATTATTGAACAAGTAGCCCATGACTTCGCAGCAGGCGTTCTTCACGTTTTTCTCCAAGCCAGAAACTAATAACAACTGCAAAAGCAGCGGCATAAATTGGCCAGAGCATTAATATCTGTCCGAAGATATTCTTAGACTGTTCGCCGGAACCAACTACTACTGGATCGGGTTGCCCGTTAACAATTGCTGCTACTGTTAAGAATGCTACTCGTTTATCTGCATCCGTCGCCTGAATAGATATTTGGAAGGTACCAGCCCTCTTATATATGTAGGGGACATTAAATACTGCGTTATCTGGTCGTGAAATAACGGTATTTTCGCCGTCTCCCCATTGAACATTCACCGCATAAGGCGCGCGTCCACCAATAATAGTGATAGGTATAGATAATTCCTTGTTCGGAAAGGCGCCTCTTATGACAGCATCCGTAATTATGAGAAGTTGATTACCTCCAAAAGAAAGATTTGATAATGGGCTACCTTGCGGAGGCAAGGCATCATAGAAAACAGTGACAGGTGCCGATGTAGGCCCCTCTTGATTTAGTGCGTCAAATACCTTGGCTGTTAATATGTTGCTACCGATTAAAAGATCGACACGTAACGAGAAAGTGCCAGTAGCAGAACAAACGACCGATCCGGCAAAAATATCATTTTTAAAAATTTCAACAAGCGTGTTTTTTGGACAAGTACCCGCAACTTCAATTGGTGTTTCTTGAAACCGCTGGTTATTTGTAGGTGTGGTAATTACTGCAGCTGTATCGGGTGGCTTCCCCGCTAGGGCACCATAAAGGCCGATCGATTCCGCCTTGGGTCCCGGCGTGGTCAATTGTGCAAAAGAACGCTGAGTAGAGAAAGCCAAGACGAAACCAGTCATAATAAGTAGAGCAATAAGAAAAAAATACGAAGTATGTTTATGTTCGCTCACTTTTCCTGTACGGGGATATGTTTCTTTTTTTATTTCGGGGAGCATTTATCGCTATTATACCATAAGCAATTTGTGGTCGTGAAAAGTGAACGTTGTGCTATCTTCTACGACCGCGAGAACTACGACCGCCTCGGTGTTGCGAGAGGATCCTGTCATTATAGCGTTGTAGAAGAATTCGTCCGATGATGATGAGTACAATCAGGCCAATAATTATAGCGCCTATTAGTTTATAAGGAATAACCCAGAAAGTGAGAGCCTGAGAAACAGTCTGGTCATTACCGTACTTAAAAGTAAGCGTGGCGGTGTAGCGGCCAAATAAGGCGCGGTCTCCAAGCGCTGACTTATCAAGAGGTACATCAAATTTACGAATGCTTCCGGGCAAGACATTCCTACCTTCTAAATTAACATTCATATTAACAGTCGGTTTGCCGAACATATCTGTCACCAAAATTCGCCCTATTGGCTGTTCGTGGACCGTTCCCGTGTTTTCGATACGCTGTGTAAAACCTATAGGTATTGAGTTAAAAATACTTCCACGTTTATTATCTTTGCTAGCAAAGAATTCTACTATCTGCATTTCTTGCTTTGCGTCACCGTTTACCCTAATAAATACTAAGGCACCTATACTGGCAGATAGCGAAGCACCATTTCCTTCGGGTTGAGGAGCTGATCCTGTGAAACGAATAACACCATAGTAGCCACCAGGTGCAGCATCGTCGGGCACTTTTATGGTGACTGGCATGTTTTCTATCTGACGAGGTTTCAGTGTCGTGTTAGGAATGGGGGTGATCCAGGTGATGATTGAGTATGGATTTGGTTCTGTGCTATCAAGGAGTACTTTTGGCGTACCATCTTCTCCATTCGCGGTAAAATCATTAATCTCGCTCGTTACAAATAAGCTGGTAGACGAGATGTCTCGTAGTGAAATTTTAGTCTGGATGGTTTCGCCGGGGTCGGCAGTTAAGTTGAGAACTGGCGGCGCAATTTCGAGTGCTTGGCCTGCCTCTTCTCCCACTTCCTGTGCTTTGGCAGTTGCGGCAATAATGCCTGGAATGAACAGACACATTAGAATAACAAGTGTGATGGGTAGGGACTGTGGTGTAAAATACCTATTCATAAATATTAGAAAGTTGGAGTACAAACGTAGGTTAAGGTTGTCGCGTAGGTGCCAGCAAGTTGGTTACCGGCTACATTGACAATATAGCTGGCCGTAAATAATTGGGCGTTTGTTGGACCGGCGCCACCGTTGTCGCTTCGAGCAACAATATCACCAGCAGTTACAAACTTGAAATTATCGACAGTATTGTAATTTGTGGCTGGTTGTCCACGGAGGTCGGTGCCGTTTGGAGCTGATGCAACATCGGCTCCAACAGCGACTGTAGAAACGGCTGTAGTATTTGCTCTAAGGTTTATACCAAATTGACTAATTCCGGGAGTTGAGGCGACAGGGGCATTTGCAAGTACTGGGGACATAGGCGGTATTGTTGAGCTTCCGGAGGTAAGTGTTGGTCCATTTATTGTAATCACATAGCCATACAGAGCGTTAGTGCTAGCGGCCATTTGCGAAGTGGCAGTTGCGGTGTCGGTCGGAGAAAATAATTGGTTAAAATTTACCGTTCCTGATGTTGCACTGGCGCAATTCGGTATTCCGCCAGGAGCAGAAATAGTCCCACCGGTGCAAAAAATCAAAGATTCTGGCATTACACCACTAAGCTGAATCGGGTTTGCCGTACTGGCAGCTACTGAACCGGTGTCGGTTGCTGTGCCACTACCATCGGTTGTGGGGTAAGTTGAAATGCGAACAAAGAATGTGTAGTTAGCTGTTGTAGGATTCTCAACACCGTTTGCCTGGACACTTACGGTATCACCTGCAGATGCAGAAGCGGCTACGCGTGTCAAGATAAATGAATTAGCAGTTCTCACTCCCATCGCAAATCCAGTGACTTCACTACCAGATTCTCCGCCAAAAGTAGCATTCGTAGTCCCGTCTGTTCCTGTCATCCCGGTTGGAGCTGTGCAGGCTACAACGCTGGCAACTGTACAATATTCAAATCGGAGAGACCCGATGGTCTGTCCACCTACGATATCAAAAGTAAAGCGATGGTTCACAGTACCTGCTGGTAATGATCCACCGTCTCCACCACCACCAGTCAGCAGTTGAAGACTCCTTGTAGTAATCTGCGCGGCATTTGCATCCGATGACTGAAATGGCGACACAAACGCAGTGACCAATAGTACGACTACTAAGAAGTAGACTTTCCCCCTCAAAACTCTCATGCCTGTTAGTGTAGCACACGAAATTCGTGGGGGTCAATAATCCGCTTGTGCTAGATGGGGATAACGATTACTAGTAAGTTGGAGTACAAACGTAGGTTAGGGTGGTGCTGTACGAACCGGCTGCCTGGCTACCAGGTACGTTCGCTATATAGCTTACAGTGTAAATCTGGGCATCTGTTGGCCCTAGGGTTCCACTAGAGCTGTTTGCGATAAGGTTATTATCGACAAACTTGAAGGTATCAACATCGTCGTAGTCATTCGAAGCAACTCCTCTGTAATTTGCGCCATTTGCAATTGGAGCAATTATATTTGTTATTACGTTATAAGGTGCAAGTCCAAATCCTGGTGCAGCAGCAACGGTGTTGAGGGCAATGTTCAATCCAAATTGTGATGTACCCTTAATGCTTGCAGCCGGTGTGGCGATTGCCGTAATAGTATTGGAACCAGAGGTAAGAGTCGGCCCATTAACAGTGATGGCATAGCCTGATCCCGCATTTGTACTAGCAGCCAACTGAGAGTAGGCCATTGCAGTATCGGTAGGTGAGAAGAGCTGATCGAAGGCAACCACACCAGTTGTTACCGTTGCGCAGTCAGGTACCGATGAAGTTAAGCCGATGGTAGCACCAGCACAGAAGACTAGCGATTCTGGCATAACGCCGCTAAGTAGAATGGGAGTTGCTGTGCTGGCAGCGACACTACCGTTATCAACCGGTGTGACATCAGTAGCATTTAGGCTAGCATGGGTGGAGATTCGTACGAAGAATGTTTCGTCTGCGGCCGTTGGGTTGGTTATGTTCTTGATGAGGATAGTCACAACCGTATTAGCGGCTGGAGTAACTGTTCCGCCCGGGGACCTAGTGAGGTGAAATGTGTTAGCATTCGTATTTGCCATGGTTAGGCCCGTAACACCTGTTTGGCCTCCTAGCGTTGCGGTTGTCGCGACGAGTCCAGTTGGTGCCACGCAGGTTGCAGCCCCAACGTCTGCAGGAGTGGTGCAGTACTGGAACTTGATCGATCCTAGGGCAGAAGATGTCGGTAAGTTAAAGTTGAAAAAATGGTCTACTACTCCACCAGGGGTAGAACCGCCTACATTGAGGTCACTTGTTTGTAGTTCGAGGCTTCGAACGGTTATTTGTGCGGCTTGCACAGAGGATGTAAGGATCGCCTGTACAATGGTGGCGGCAACTAACATAAGTACAAGGCTGAGTGCCATTAAAGATTTGCGATTTAATCTACTTTGTTTTTTCATGGTGATTTTTATTTCTGTTTTTTATTGTTTATTCAACACTTACTTCGATAATAGCATAAGCAAAAAATGAGGTCAACACATTTTATTTACAATTTTTTAGTTATACACAGGTGCCTTAATAGCGACCAAGAACAACTAAGGTTTGGTTACTGGTATATCGGCCACCTGGCGTAAGCCCAGCCACGTTCACGAGGTAAGTGATAGTGTAATTGGTGATACCAGAGCTTTTATCTGACTTCGCGATAATATCACCACTTATGTAGCGGTAATAATTAGGAGTATTATAGTTCGTCGCAATTGAGCCAAAACCAAATTGCCCGTTGTCGGGGTTTGCCCCTACCGAAAGCGGCAGCGTATTGGCCACTAGGTTAACACCGAACTGATCGGTGCCTGGCTGTGAAAGTTCTGCGGTAGCAAGTGCACCGATAGAATAACTACCATTACTGGGCGCACTACCAACTAGCTGGACTGTGTAGCCATTGCTGGTGTAATTCATGACAGAAAACGTTGCGGTAGTTGTGGAGGGCGTGGAAGCCGAGAATGTGCCGAAATTTACAGCTGAGGTATTAACTGCAAATGCTAGCACAGGGTCTGCGTTTGTCTTAGACCCGGCGTCTACCTGAAAGTTGGAAGAAGTCGAATTGCCTACGCCAATATCTCCTGTGGCGTCTGTAATCCCGAAATTTGAAGATGATTGATTGAGTGGCCCGCTAGTACCGATACTCGATTCATCAAGCTGAAAGTTTGGCGAGCTTAGTCCCCATGCTGGAGTAGTCATAACAAATAGTAGGCCAGCTAAACTGGCCGTTGCAATATAGAGCGTTCTTTTTGCTCTCCTGTCCATAACTCTATTGTTGATGAAGCATAACAATTTTGCAAGTTATAAGAGAACACCGTATACT
>Ga0136611_10004045_pt1 | contig 10273 bp, 9 predicted proteins | sample AntDrymUQ2232306_2_FD_106645 | JGI IMG/M metagenome (GOLD analysis project Ga0136611, IMG submission 106645) | Polar desert sand microbial communities from Dry Valleys, Antarctica - metaG UQ223 (23.06) | ecosystem: Environmental > Terrestrial > Soil > Desert | place: Antarctica: Dry Valley... | reverse complement strand
GATGTCATCTTCCCGGTCCTGCACGGCCCGATGGGCGAGGACGGCACCGTCCAGGGTTTGTTCGAGCTGGCCGGGCTGCCGTACGTTGGCGCTGGCGTCATGTCGTCGGCGGTATCGATGGACAAGTCGATCACCAAGCAACTGCTGGCCCAGGCGGCCATCCCGCAGACGCCATGGTTGACGGTGTTGCGCAAGGAGTGGCAGCGCTTCCCGGACGCAGTCCAGTCCGACATCGAGCGCGAGCTTGGCTACCCATGCTTTGTCAAGCCAGCCAACCTCGGCTCGAGCGTCGGCATCAGCAAGGTGCATGACGCGAGCGAACTGCCAGCCGCCATGCGTGAAGCGGGCAATCACGACCGCAAGATCGTCGTCGAGAAGGGCGTCAACGCCCGCGAGCTTGAGGTCTCGGTCCTCGGCAACGACGAGCCGGTCGCGTCGGTGGTCGGCGAGATCGTCCCGGCTGGCGAGTTCTACGATTACGAGGCCAAGTACGTCGATGACGACTCGGAGTTGATCGTCCCCGCGCCGATCTCCGACGAGGTTGCTGACGAGATTCGCACTGTCGCCGTCCGTGCTTTCCGCGTCCTCGACTGCGCCGGGATGGCGCGGGTTGACTTCCTGCTCGATCGTGAGACGCAGCACATCTACCTCAACGAGGTCAACACGATCCCCGGCTTCACCGCCATCAGCATGTACCCGATCCTCTGGGAAGCCAGCGGCCTCGCCCTGCCCGACCTCGTCGCCCGCCTCGTCCAGCTCGCCGTCGAGCGTCACGCGGAGCGTCATGGGCAGGATTAAAACGGTGTTGGGGTGGTTGTTCTTGGAACGAGCCAGCCAGTTTCCCCTGTCATCCTGAGCCGCAGCGAAGGATCGCCTGGCCATGGCTCGACGGTGGTTAACGAGGACCGATGCATTCGACTGCCGACCAACGCGCTCGATTCCCCAACGCCAAGCGATCCTTCGCTGCGGCTCAGGATGACAGGGGAACTTTTCGTCACTGCTCACGGAGGACGTTTGACCACAAGCCTCAGGCCGGATACACGGCGACACAATCAAGGGATTGATAGCAACCGATCGTCGTCGGTCCAGCACCGCCTAACTGAACTGGTCCGCTCGGGCAGGATGCCGGCCTTCTTCGTGATGGCGGGTGGGCTGTTGCTGCTCTATGGATTCCTGTTCTCTGGAGATTTTCTGGTTGATTCGGTCGTCGTTCGTGGGACGAGCATTGGCGACCCGGCTGCGATCGTGACGACGGCAGACGCAATCGGCGAGCCGATCTTCACGATCGACGCATCCGACTCAGCCAACCGGGTCGCGGCGCTGCCGTATGTCGAGAGCGTCAGCGTCCGCACGCGCTTCCCGGACGAGGTCGTCATCTCAGTCGTCGAGCGCTCGCCGGTTCTCCTCTGGCAGGTCGGCGCGCAAGCCTTCCTGGTCGATGCACGCGGCAACATTCTTGCCGAGCAGCCGCGTGACGGGTTGCCGCTCGTCATTGTTGAGGGCGATCCGCCGGTCGTTGGCGGAACTGTCGACGCCGAACGGGTCGCAGCCGTCATCGCCGTCCGCGAGGCGCTGGCGGAGCGGCTGGAGGAGTTGCGCTGGTCGGTTACCGAGGGGCTGGTTGCGCGGCTGGACGACAAGCGCGTCATCATCCTCGGTGACAGCGAACGGATGCCGCTCAAGCTGGCCGTCTATGGCGAGGTCGCACGCCTGCCGGAACCCTGGTCAGTGCTCGATCTCCGCGAGCCGGACAGGCCGTATTACGAATAGTCTGTACACACTGTACGTACAGTGGTAGACTGTGCTTGGCGGTGGTGCGTTAGGGTGACCGCCACTCGCCAGAATTGTAGAATCTGGCGGTTCGTCAGGCGAGGAGCAGCATACGTTCGCCGTATTTCGTGGTTGCGAATCGCTTGGGAGTAGGTGACGGTGCCTGACCAGTTCATTGTTGGAATTGATGTCGGGTCGAGCAAGCTCTGCTCGGCGATTGCGGTCCGCGAGACGAGCGGGACGATCCGCTATGTCGGCCACGGCAGCGCGCCATCGAGCGGCTATCGCGGCGGCGAGGTCACGGACGTCGAGCAGCTTGCGGCTGCGTTCCTCCGCGCCGTCGAGGAGGCCCGCTATCTGATCGGCGCTCCGGTCCAGGATGTCGCGCTCTGCGTCTCCGGCGCGCGGATCGAGGCGATCGACCGCAACGGCGGCATCAACCTCGAACCAGGCAGGCCGGTTGACCAGAGCGACATCCTGCGCGCGATCGGTGTCAGTCGTGGTAGTGATCCAGCCGGGCTGCACACCGTCCACCGCGTCGTCCGCGCCCTCTCGGTCGATGGCGCGATCACCCGTGACCCGACTGGCCGGATTGGCAGGCGGCTTGAGGTGTCTACGCGCGACTTCGCGATGCCGTCCCAACTCGTCGAGCGGCTGCGTGAGGCTGCCGAGGCGGCTGGCGTGCATGTCCACACGCTGATCCCCGAGGGCGTCGCCGCCGCGACTGCCGCGACGACCGAGGAAGAGCGCAACGCGGGTGTCGCCGTTGTCGATATCGGCAGCGGTGGCGCGGATGTCGCCGTCTATGTCGATGGTGAACTGCGCCACGTCGCGGCTTTCCCGCTCGGCGGCAACCACGTCACGGCTGACATCGCTGGCGTCATCGACATCTCGACCGAGCAGGCAGAGACCTTGAAGCGCCAGTACGGCGCGATCGACCGCAACTCGAACGATGAACTGATGGAGTGGAACGCACGGACAATCGCCGCCCTCCAGCGTCAGGCCGCCACTGGCGATGTTCCGCCCGGCGCCGTCCGCTCGATCGCGGCTGCCCGCGCCATCCAGATCGTCGATGCCCTCAACGCCAGCCTGCGTGGCGCGGGACTGATCGAGTATCTGCGCGCCGGGGTCATCCTCACCGGCGGGACATCCCAGTTGCGCGGTATCGAGGACATCGCCAACGCGATCATGGGCGTTCCGGTGCGTAGCGGGGCTGTCGTGAGCGGCGACGGCTTCCCGGCCATCATCGATCCGACTGCTGTTCCGTCGGTCGGTCTGGTGCGCTACTGCGCGCTGCGCGCGAACGCCGCGCCAGCCGGGCGCGGTGGATCGCGACGGATCGGCGCTGGCGCGGCTGCTTTCGTCCACCCGGCAGTCCAGAGGGTAATGCCGGTTCGCGATACAATGGCAGTGCCTCCCAGCGAGCAACGTCAACAGCGGGCCGGGACGCGTAGCTGGGGGCGCGCTTTCCGCAACTGGATGCGGGAGTTCATTCCCGCACGTGTCGATGAACAGTAGCACCCATGCCGCGTCATCGTCAGCGGCGATCGGAAGGAAGAGACATGTTTGACCCGCGTGACGACGTCGCTGTCAATTACGCCAGGATCAAGGTCATCGGTGTTGGTGGTGGTGGCGGGAATGCCGTCAACCGCATGATCGAGGCCGGTGTCGACGGGGTCGAGTTTGTCTCGATCAACACCGACGCCCAGATGTTGATGAACTCGCAATCACCAATCACCGTCCGGATTGGCGACAAGCTGACCAAGGGCCTCGGCGCTGGTGGTCGGCCCGAGATCGGCGAACGCGCCGCCGAGGAGAGCCTTGAGTCACTCGCGGAGGTCATTCGTGGGGCGGACATGGTCTTCATCACGGCTGGCATGGGCGGTGGCACCGGCAGTGGCGCTTCGCCAATCGTCGCCAAGCAGGCGCGCGAGTCGGGCGCGCTGACGGTCGGTGTCGTGACCAAGCCGTTCGACTTCGAGGGCGCCAAGCGCCGTCGCGTGGCCGACGAATCGATCGCCAACCTCAAGGAGCATGTCGACGCGCTGATCACGATCCCGAATCAGCGGCTGATCCACCTGGTTGACCCGAAGACGCCCTTCTCGGAAGCCTTCCGGATTGCCGATGATGTCCTCCGCCAAGGTATTCAGGGCATCTCCGACCTGATCATCAAGCCGGGTATGATCAACCTCGACTTCGCCGATGTGAAGACGATCATGCGCGACGCAGGCTCGGCTCTGATGGCGATTGGCCGGGGGACGGGCGAGGCGCGCTGTGCCGAGGCGGCCAAGGCCGCGATCGAGAGCCCACTGCTGGAGATGAGCATCGATGGCGCGACTGGCGTCCTCTACAACATCTCTGCTGGCGCGGATCTGTCGCTCTCTGAAGTCAGCGAGGCAGCCGAGATCATCCGCACGGCCGCCGACGACGACGCCGAGATCATCTTCGGCACGAGCATCGACGAGTCGTTGGGCCGCGACGTGACGATCACACTGATCGCGACCGGCTTCCAGGGCGGACGCTCGACCCGCCAGCGCCCGCGCGAGGACCGCTCCGACCGTGGCACCGAGCGCCGCTCGCAGCGCGCCCTCGACGGTCAGCAGGCCCCGCCACGCCAGCCGGTCCTGCCCGACGACGAATGGGCCGAACCAGCCATCCTGAAGTTCCTGCGCGAGCGGCAGTAGGGCGTCGGGAATCGGGAAACGGGATTCGGGGACAGCGAGGTTGATTGTGATCTGTTCACGCATCACGGAGTCAGGACGGACGAGAACCGTTCGTTCGCCCCGATTCCCGGCCCCCGAATCCCGACACCGACCACGATGAGGTGCCCATACTGCAACGCGCCCGAGACACGGGTGGTTGATTCACGCGACATCCGCGACGGCGAGTCGATCCGCAGGCGGCGCGAGTGCGCCGCCTGTTTGCGGCGCTTCACGACCTACGAGAACGTCGAGATGCGCGAGTTGATCGTCGTCAAGCGCGACGGTCGCCGCGAGCCGTTCAACTCGCGCAAGCTCTCTGAAAAGATTCGTATTTCGCTCACGAAACGGCCGGTGCCGATGACCGAGGTCGAACGGATCGTGCGTGAGGTCGAGATCGAGCTGCTCGACTCCGGAGCCAGCGAGGTGCCGAGCACCGCCATTGGCGAGTCGGTCCTTGCCAAGCTCAAGGAGCTCGACCATGTCGCCTACATCCGTTTCGCCTCCGTCTACCGCGAGTTCCGCGACCTCGACGACTGGCGCCGCGAAATGGCGGAATTGGACGCGAATCGGACGCCGTCAGAGACGCCGTGACAGTTTCCACGCAATGTGACGCGCGCCGCAAGTAGGGGCCGTGCCTTGTGCCGGCCCTGCGCCGTGAGGCGCCCGCTCCGAACCGAACGCGCTGGGCGGGAAACAGGGCCGGCACAAGGCACGGCCCCTACTTGCGGCGCGCGTCGGACATGCGAGAATGCATCTCACAATCGGTGGGTAAAGATTCCGGGTCGGCGGAGTAACCAAGAATGACAGTGTATCGGATCACAATTTCACGCAACGGCGACGGCCCGATCCGTTTCTCGCCGGACACCATCGAGATGAGCACTCCCGTTGACAACGGTGGTCACTTCCGGCTGACATCACCAGACGGCTGGCATGCGACCATCGACGGATCTGGCATGTGGCGCGTGCGGCCATTCGCGCCGAACCTCGACCGAAACGTCGAGTTCACCATTCAGTCAGTGTCGGATGGATCGACTATTCAGTCAGGCACGGTCCAGATCGATCTCGACCTGCGCTCGTCGTTCGACCCGGCTCGTTACGCGCTGCCGCTGCGCAATCGCGCCAGCGAACTCGGCGAAGTTCACCCGCGCCGCGACATCTTTGAACAGACCGTCAGTCTGTTGCCGGAAGCACTGAAACGGCTGCTCTTTCGTGGGCTGTACGCCGATATCGTGTTTCTGCATCTGGAGGGGAAGCATCGCGGCGGGATGTGTAGCGGGATGGCGCGCTGGGCGGTCGCCCGTGGGCTGGGGCAGGAGCCGGACCCGCTGTCGACCGCAGCGGCGGTCGAGCGGATTCAGCTCTACCACGGTCGTCAGTTGCGTGACCGTGCGCTGTTGAGCGCCGTGCCGTGGTTCCTGCGCGCCTCACCGAATGCGGCTTACCGGGCGGTTCGCCGCGATCTGCTGCGCGAGGGCATCACCGACCGTGCCCTCGACGTTGCCGTTCCGAAGCCCTGGCGGCTCGACCTGGCCCAGGCGCTCGTCGCCGAGGGCCATACGGTCGTGCCATACCGGCTGCGGCAGCACGGCCATGACCGGGCCGGGCTAGAGGTCTACGACCCCAACCATCCGTCCGCGATCGGCAGCGACGAGCCGAGAACGATCCACTTCGATCTCGCGAAGAACCGCTATGCGTATGGCAAGCTCGTCGCGCCCGAGCAGACCAACGTTGGCATCATCGCCGTTCGCCAGCGGGCGTATGCCACGCCCGGCACAGCCTTCATCGCCACGCTCGGATCGCTGATCTTCGCGCCGAAACGTGGGCTGCGTCTGCTGCTTGGCAGGCACGAAAAAGCCCGGACATAACGCCCGGACTCAATCGTGTGTTGGCTGGTTGGTTACGACAGGTGCGGCTCGATCTTCTCGAGGATGCGTGGCTTCGGGTAGGCGCCGACGATCTTCTCGACCGGCTGGCCGTCCTTGTAGAGCACCATCGTCGGGATCGACTGGATGCCGAGCTGGCCCGCCATCTGCTGGTTCTCGTCGATGTTCACCTTGGCGATCTTGAGCTTGCCGCCCTTCTCCTCGGCGATCTCATCGAGGATCGGCGAGATGACGCGGCACGGGCCACACCAGGCAGCCCAGAAATCGACCAGGACGGGGGTGTCAGAGTTGACGACTTCATCGTTGAAGGTAGCGTCGCTGACGACAACGGCTTTCGACATGCAAGTTCCTCCTAAAACGCGGACGCGGCGAACGCGCCCCTCACTGGACTATAACGTACCCTTGACGATGGCATTCCCGCAACTGTCCTGACGCACGTTTTCCAGTAGGCAACCGCCGGACAGGCAACCGCCGGACAGGCAACCGCCGGACAGGCAACCGCCGGATAGGCTACCGCCGCTCTGTTATACTCGGCGGTCATGACTGCTCCTCGCATCGGCTTCGATGCCTTGTTCCTCGAACAGCCGATGACCGGCGTCGGTCAGTACGCGCTCAACCTCTGGCGACAGCTTCGCGACCAGCAGCAGGAAGTCCTGCCGCAACTGCTGATGCCCGCCGATGCCCCCCAACATGCGACGTTCGAGTCACAACCAGGATCGACCGCGACAGGCGTCCCACCTCCGAGGCTTCCGGGAGGCCGGACGCGCAAGATGTGGTGGGAACAGGCAGGCGTCGTTCTGGCGACGCGACGCGCGGATGTCGAGCTCGTCCACATTCCGCACTTCTCCGCGCCGCTGCATCAGGCCGTTCCGCACGTCGTCACCGTCCACGATGTCATCCCGCTGGCGCTGCCCAGCTACGGCGGCACAATCAAGATGCGTGCCTACCTGCGGCTGGTCGCGCGCACCGTCCGGCGTGTGCCGTTGATCCTGACCGACTCCGAGCACGCAAAGCGCGACATAATCCGCTATCTTGGCATCCCGCAGGAACGCATCCGTGTGACGCCGCTGGCCGTTGGCGCGCATTTGCGTCCCGCCGAAACGGACACCGACCGCGCAGCAATCGCCGCGATGCGCGCGACGTTCGGGCTACATACCCCATTCGTTCTTTATGTCGGTGGCTTCGATCTCCGTAAGCGCTTGCCGCAGCTCGTCCGTGGCTTCGCCGCAGCGCTGCCATTATTGCCAGAAACGTACGATCTGGTGATCCCTGGTCGCGCCCATACTGGCAACCCGGTCATCTATCCTCCGCTCGAACCGTTGATTCGGGAGCTCGGTATCGCCGACCGTGTCAGGCTGATCGGATTCGTCAGTGAGGAGGACAAGCGCGATCTCTACCGCTCCGCAAGCGTCTTCGCCTTCGCTTCGGAGTACGAGGGCTTCGGCCTTAACCCGCTCGAAGCGATGGCCTGCGGCGCGCCAGTCATCTGCTCGAACCGCTCCAGCCTGCCAGAAGTCGTCGGCGACGCCGGCCTCTTGATCGACCCCGAGCCGGACGCGATCGCCCGCGCGCTCGTCCATGTTCTGACCGACGACGCACTCCGCGCCGACCTGTCTCGCCGTGGCCTGCGCCGCGCCGCCACCTTCTCCTGGGAGCGCACGATGCAACTGACCCTCAGCGCGTATCGTGACGTGCTGGAAGGGAAGATAGAATGATGCGCGACGACCCTGTAGGGGCCGTGTCCTGTACCGGCCCGCGCCGTGAGGCGCCCTCTCCGGCAACATGGGCATTCTCACACGGGCGTAGACGTTGGCGACGCGTGGCAGGCGTACCACCATCGGAGAGGGCGCCTCACGGCGCGGGCCGGTACAGGACACGGCCCCTACAGGGATGCGGTCGGTTCTCATGCGCGTCCTGATGGTTTCGAAGGCGCTGGTAACGGGCGTCTACCAGAAGAAGCTCGAGGAGCTGGCCGCGCTGCCAGATGTCAAGCTGCTGGCCGTCGTCCCGCCCTCGTGGACGGAGAACCGGGTTGGCGCGATCCCGCTCAACAGGATGTTCACCAATGGCTACGAGCTGGCAGTCGAAGAGATGCGTTTCAATGGCCAGCACCACGTCCACTACTACCCTGGCCTCGGGAGACAGGTGCGCCGCTTCAAGCCGGATCTGATCCACATCGACGAGGAGCCGTACAACCTCGTCTGCGCCCAGGCGACGATGCTGGCTCGGCGAGCGAAGGCACGGACGATCTTCTTCACTTGGCAGAATCTCGACCGGCGCTACCCGCCGCCGTTCTCGCTCTTTGAGCGCTACTGCTACTCGCGCGCCAGTGTCGCCCTGGCTGGCAACGAGGACGCGAAAAGCATCCTGCGCCGTAAGGGTTTCCAGAGGCCAATCGAGGTCATCCCGCAGTTCGGCGTCGACCCGGACATCTTCTCCCCGCGCGAGCAACGACGCGACGGTGGTAGATTCACAATCGGCTACTATGGTCGCCTCGTTCCTGAGAAGGGGATCGACACGCTGGTCGAGGCCGTGGCCCAGCTTCCATCGTCTGCTCGCGCCGTCATTGTTGGGGCCGGAGAGAGCCTGGCATCGTTGCAGGAACTGGCCCAGCGCCTCGGCATCAGCGATCGGGTCGAGTTTCGTGGCCCGATTCCAACCGAGACGATCCCCGACCTGCTGGCGGAGCTGGATGTCGTCGTCGTCCCATCGCGGACACGTCCGAACTGGAAGGAACAGTTCGGACGTGTCATCATCGAGGCAATGGCCTGCGAGGTGCCGGTGATCGGCTCGGATTCGGGCGAGATCCAGCATGTCATCGGGAACCCTGATCTCGTCTTCCCGGAGGGCGACAGCCTTGCCCTCGCCGCGCGCATCCAGTCGCTGATCGATGACCCACGGCGGACGCGCCAGCTTGGCGTCGCTGGCCGGCAGCGTGTTCTCGACCACTATACGCAGGCACAGGTGGCGGCGGCGACGTATCGGGTGTATCAAAGCGTGTTGGGTGGGTGACCGTCAGCCCTCACCCCCCAGCCCCCTCTCCCAATCCTGGGCGAGGGGGAGTAAGTCGGATCAGTTTCACTAGTTCCCCCTCGCCCAGGATTGGGAGAGGGGGCTGGGGGGTGAGGGCCGTGGCAACCAAGCTCGAACGCAACCATCGCGACGCGACCCGCTTGCTCGAACCGGGTCCACTCGCGCTGATCACCAGCCGCTTCCGCTCTGCGGACAACGTCATGACGGCGGCCTGGATGATGCCGGCCAGCCTCGACCCGCCGCTGCTGGCGATCGCGATCCATCCGGGGCGGCTGACGCACGAGTACGTCAGTAAGAGCGAGTTCTTCGCGATTAATATTCCGAACGCTGACCTCCTCAGCGCTGTCCACGCCTGCGGGATGCTGACCGGACGGGCCGGAGACAAGTTCACCGCCGCAGGGTTGACACCGGTTGACGCATCGCAGCTCGAACTTCCGCTGATCGGCGAGTGCGTCGCACACATCGAGTGCGGGGTCGTCAACCGGGCCGCGTTCGGGGATCACGATCTCTTCATCGCTCAGCCGCTCTCGGTCGTTGCGCTCGACGAGGCCTTCGACGAGCGCTGGCTGGTCGAAAGTGACGCTGGCCGCATCGTCCACCACTTGCGCGCCGACTACTATGCCAGCTTGTCGCGTCCGTATCAGGCGACATTGGCAGAAGATGAAGAGTAACGCGCGAGAACCGCACCCCAACCCCTCCCCTGCAGGGAGGAGCTTAACCACCCATGATTCTAAGCCCCTCCCTGTAGGGGAGGGGTTGGGGTGCACTGGTTCCACCAAAACATAACGATCATCTCAGGCTTTGCCAGCGTAGCGTGGTGTACGGGTGATCGGGATGGATGTCGCAATCGATTCGGCCAGTGCCAGCGGAGGATCGCGAGTGTCG
>Ga0136611_10004044_pt1 | contig 10273 bp, 9 predicted proteins | sample AntDrymUQ2232306_2_FD_106645 | JGI IMG/M metagenome (GOLD analysis project Ga0136611, IMG submission 106645) | Polar desert sand microbial communities from Dry Valleys, Antarctica - metaG UQ223 (23.06) | ecosystem: Environmental > Terrestrial > Soil > Desert | place: Antarctica: Dry Valley... | reverse complement strand
TCCCTGCATCTCTTCGAGCACGTGCATGGGGATTCGCGCGACCGCGGTCCGGCGATGATCGATCTCGCGCAGACGTATGAGAAAAGCGGACTCTACCTGGCGCCGGGCGAGCTGCCCGATTATCTGCCGGCGGTGCTTGAATTCGTTTCCACCCAACCGCCGCGCGAAGCCCGCGATTTCCTGTGCGAGATGGCGCATATCTTCACCGCGATCTTCAGCGCGTTGCAGCAACGCGAGAGCGCCTACGCGAGTGTGATCGGCGCGCTTCTCGAGCTTGCCGGTGAAAAAGCGCAGGCAGTGACGGTAAAGCCGGACGATCCGCTGGACGAGAGCTGGGTCGAGCCCGTGGTTTTTGACGGTTGCTCCACGAAAGGCCAGGCCAAACCCGACCAGCCGCAACCGATTCACATCATTCGCAGGCACAACGCCGTGCAGGGAGCATCGTCATGAGCGCAGCGCAGAACCGCTTCAAGCAAGCGGGCGCCCCCTTGGGGGGCAGCGAGGACACGCGGTGCCGAGCGTGGGGGTTGTTATGACTGGCGTTCATGGGTTTCTCTTTCAGGTCTATCCGTACGTGTGCTTTACGGTGTTTCTGGCGGGCAGCCTCATCCGCTTCGACCAGAATCAATACAGCTGGAAGAGCGATTCGTCGCAGATGCTGCGCGCCGGCACCCTGCGCTGGGGCAGCAATCTCTTTCACGCGGGCATCCTGTTTCTGTTCTTCGGCCATCTGGTCGGGCTTTTCACGCCGCACAGTGTCTATGGGCCCTTCATGAGCGCGGGGACCAAGCAAATGCTTGCGATCGTTGCAGGCGGCGCAGCGGGCCTGGTGTGCTTTGTCGGGTTGTCGCTGTTGCTCTATCGAAGGGTGTTCGACGCGCGCATCCGCTTCACCAGCCACCCCACAGACATTGCCGTGCTCGTCGTCCTGTGGGTGCAGCTCGTGGTAGGTCTCATCACACTGCCGTTTTCGTGGCAGCACGCCGACGGAAGCGTAATGGTGATATTGGCCGACTGGGCGCAGCGCATCGTCACGCTGCGGCCCGTCGACTCCGCGGCGCTGGCAGCCTTGCCGTGGCCTTATCTTTTCCACCTCGTGCTCGGCATGACGATTTTCCTCTTGTTTCCCTTCAGTCGGCTGGTGCACGTCTGGAGCGGCTTTGCTTCGGTGAGCTACCTCTTTCGCCCGTATCAGGTGGTGCGCAGCCGGCGCCTGAATGTGCCTCCGGGCCACAACCAGCCTCCGAAGCCGCAACCCGGCGCCGGAGTTTAAGGACAAGGAAATATGACAATCGATACTTTGACCGGGCCGACGGTGGCACGCATCAACGGCGTGGCCCTGCACACAGCGGACGCCACGCTCTCGCCCGACGAATTACGTCAGCGCGCGTGCACCGAATTGCTGCGGCAGGGCGCCCAGCGCGCCGGATTGCTGGCCGCGGGCGACGCGCCGTCCGCCGACGGCGTCATCAGCGAAGCGGCAGCCGATGCGATCGATGCGCTGCTCGAACAGAGCCTCAACGTGCCGGAGCCCTCGGAAGACGCCTGCCGCCGACACTATGCGGCGCACGAAGGAACCTACCGCACCGGCGAGCGCGTGCGGGTGCGCCATATTCTGTTTGCGGTGACGCCAGGCGTCGACGTGGTGGCGTTGCGCAAGCGCGCGGAACCGATCTTTCTCGACGTGCGTTGTCATGACGGCACCGCCTCCGACAATTTCCCCGAAGCTGCGCGCAAGTGGTCCAACTGCCCCAGCGGCGGGGAGGGCGGCGAGCTCGGCTGGCTCATCAGCACCGATTGCGCGCCGGAGTTCGCGCGTGAGCTCTTCGGTCACATCGAGATCGGCGTGCTGCCGCGCCTCGTGCACAGCCGCTTCGGCCTGCACGTGGTCGAAGTTCTGGAGCGAGACCCTGGCGTGGCACAGTCCTTCGAAGCGGTGCGCGGCGCGGTGACGATGTCGCTGCGTCAGCAGACCTTCGTGACCGCACTGCGACTGTATCTGCGGCTTCTGGCCGGCGAGGCTACGGTCGAGGGCGTAGCGCTCGATGCCGCCGACACGCCCCTGGTGCAGTGAAGATGAACATTTCAAGCTTTGACGACCTGCGGCGCGCGGCCCATCAGCAGCCGGAGCCGCAGCGCCTGCTGTTTGTTTTTGCAGGCGCCGAGCTGCCCGATGACAGCACGCCCGAACAGCGCACTCGCTTCGAGAACGGGCAGGGGGGTGCGCTCACGCCGCTGATGTCCGTGAACAAAACCCCTGACGAACTGGGGACGTTCGCCGCGCTGGTCGAAGAATCGCGCCAGTTCGCACCTGACTGGGCGGTGGTATTCGTGGCGAGCCTGCCCGGGCGCGATGGCCGCGCACCGACAAGCGAGGAGGCTGACCAGTCGCTTCAACGCATGATCGAATCCATCAAAACGGGTTCGATCGGCGCGTTCCTTCCCTTTGATCGGCAAGGACAGCCGATGCTGCTCAGCTGAAGCGGCGGGTGACCAGACTGGCTGCAGTACTGAGAAAGAAGGCCTAGTCGTGGACGGAGCCATCATCGCGCGCGTGCTGCACGTACTCGGCGTCGTCCTGTGGATCGGCGGGGTGGCGATGGTGACCACCGTGCTGCTGCCGGCGACGAAGCGCATCAAGACATCCGCGGAACGTATCCGGTTCTTCGAAAGCGTCGAGCGCGGATTCGGGCTGCAGGCGCGCGTCACCACGCTAATCACCGGATTGAGCGGCCTGTATCTCGTTCAGCGCCTCGATCTCTGGGAGCGGTTCGCTCACATCGAATATTGGTGGATGCATGCGATGGTGCTGGTTTGGGGTTTGTTCACGCTGATGCTGTTCGTGCTCGAGCCGCTGTTTCTGCATCGCTGGTGGGTCGAGCGCGCAGCCCGTGATCCGGATTCGACATTTGCGTTGATCGTCCGCCTGCATTGGGTGCTGCTCGGACTCAGCCTCGTAACTGTTGCCGGAGCGGTGGCCGGAAGCCACGGGTTCCAGTGGTTTGGCTCATGAGAGCTCGGATGGACTCCCTTTGACTACGCTCGCCGCTCCAGAGGCGCCTGCGGATCCGTCGCGCTTTGCGCTGTGGGACCTGGGTTTTCGCCCGTTTTTCCTGCTGGCCAGTGTCTTCAGTGTAGTCAGCGGGCTCATGTGGGTCGCCCAGTATGCAGGTTGGCTCACCGCCACCTATCTGCGGGGTCCCGTTTGGCACGCGCACGAGATGCTTTTCGGATACACGCTTGCCGTAATGGCGGGCTTCCTGCTGACGGCGGTTCGCAACTGGACGAGCAGACCCACTGCGACGGGCGCACCGCTGATCGCTCTGGTTGCGCTCTGGGTCTGCGGCAGAGTCCTGGTCCTGACCTCGTTTGAAGTCGCCGCAGCGGTGGTCAACGCCGCTTTTCCTGTCGCCATTGCGGTCGCGATTGGTATTCCGCTCGTGCGTGCGCGCAATGCTCGCAATTACTTCTTCATCGGTTTGCTATTACTTGTAGCGGGGCTGATTCTTGTCGTGCACCTGTCGCTGCGGGAAGGGTCCGCCCTTTCGCCCCGGCTAGGACTGTCGCTCGCACTCGATGTGGTGCTCTTCATCATGGCCGTCATGGGCGGCCGCGTCATACCGATGTTCACCAACAGCGGTGTTCCCGGCGCGAGCGCAACGCGGCATGCGCTCGTCGAAAAGCTTGCACCAGGCTCCGTATTGCTGCTCTTCGTCGCAGACCTCCTGCAACTGCATCCGCCGGTGGTCGGGATCGTGGCGCTGGTGAGCGCAGCGGTGCATGGCGTTCGCCTGTATCTGTGGCGGCCATGGCGGACCCTGACGACTCCATTGGTGTGGATACTTCACGCCGCGTACGCATGGATCGTGATCCACCTCATACTTCGAGGCCTGTCGGCGTTCGACCTCATCCCCGCGTCTCTTGCGATTCATGCGCTTACTATCGGCGCAATCGGCGGGTTGACGATCGGCATGATGACGCGAACCGCTCGCGGCCATACCGGAAGGCGCCTTCAGGCGGATGGATACGAGTTTGCGGCGTTCGCGTTCGTGATGCTGGCCGCGTTCGTTCGCGTCTTCGGCGGCATGGTGTCGCCTTCACTTTATGTCGCGAGCGTCCAGCTCACGGGTATCTTTTGGGCTGCGGCTTTCGGTCTTTATGCCGTGCGCTACTGGCCCGTGCTGACGCGCGCGCGTCTTGACGGGAAGCCAGGATGAGACCTGACCGGATAAGGATGATATGTCTGCATACGAATTAGTTGTCGATACCATCAAGCAGGAGCATCGTGTGCTTGGGCATGTGGTGGAAGTGCTTCAGCACTCGCTTCAAGACATTGCGGCCGAGCATTCGGAGGTGGACTTCAGCCTGCTCGCTTCCATCCTTTACTACATCGACGACTTTCCTGAGCGACTGCACCACCCGAAAGAGGATGCTTATATCTTCAAAGCGCTGAGGGAGCGAAGTTCCGATTTTGATGACGTGCTCGATGAGCTGCAGGGAGAACACGTGCTCGGCGCGAAGATGTTGCTAGATATGCACGCAGCACTCGTACATTATCTCGCGGGAGCGTATGGCAGCTTGCAAGCATTCATGTCGTGTGTGGACGCTTACGCATCCATGCTTAAAGAGCACAGGCGAAAAGAGGAGGACTTGCTTGCACGCGCCGGCCCGTCGCTCCCGGAATCGGAATGGCAAGAAATTCTCGCTGCGTTCGCCGCGAACGAAGATCCGTTGCTCGCTCATGATGTCCGGACAGAGTTTCGCAAGCTCTATCGTCGCATTCAGAATCTGCTTCCCCGAAAGCTGCGCTATCCCGCGACTAACAGCAAGACGTGACGATGGGGGGTAATTTCGACCTCGAGGCTCAGGCGAACGGGCGGCTGGCTGCAGACCGGCTTGATGACCCGTCCGTCAAGGACGCCGACGAGGTGGCGCGGGCGTTAGGCGCGGACCTCGAGCGCGGGTTCACTTCGCCGGAGGCCGCGCAGCGTCTCGCGAAAGAGGGGCCCAACGAACTGCGATCAGCGGCCCCAGTCCCTGCCTGGCGGCGGGTCCTCACGCACTTCCACGAGCCGCTTGTTTACCTGCTGCTGGGCGCGGTTGCCGTCTCCCTCATTGCGTGGGTGATCGAAGGCCGTGTGGGATGGCCGGTGGATGCAATCGTTATTTCGCTGATCGTCATCATGAATGCCGTCCTGGGCTATGTGCAGGAGGCGAGGGCTTCGAGCGCGGTTGCGGCCCTGGCGCACATGACCAGCGCAAGCTCCGCCGTAATGCGCGACGGACAGATGAGGCGGGTGCCCAGTGCCGAATTGGTGCGAGGCGACGTGCTCATGCTCGGCGAAGGTGACGCCATCGGTGCCGACGCTCGTTTGGTGCTGGCTGCGTCATTGCGCGTGCATGAAGCCTCTCTCACCGGCGAGAGCGAAGCGGTTCTCAAAGATCCCACAACGCTGTCGGCACCCGCGGCGCTCGGCGATCGCCTCGACATGGTTTTCAAGGGCACCGCCGTCGCCCAAGGCACCGGCCGCGCTGTGGTCACCGCTATCGGGATGCAGACCCAGATGGGTTCGATCGCCGAGATGCTCGAGTCGACCGAGGAGGCGCCGACCCCGCTACAGAAGGAGGTGGGACGGATCGGACGCATGCTTGGCATCGCGGTTATCGTCATCGCTGTGGTGGTCATGGCGACCGTGCTGCTGGTCTCTGATATTCGCGGCGCTGCCGATGTCATCACCATCCTGCTGCTCGGCGTGTCGCTCGCGGTGGCGGCGGTCCCCGAGGGCCTGCCGGCGATTCTGTCGGTGGTTCTTGCGATGGGAGTGCGGCGGATGGCAGAGCGCAATGCCATCGTCAGGAAACTTTCCTCTGTCGAGACGCTGGGGTCGGCGTCGGTCATTTGCTCGGACAAGACCGGCACGCTGACCCGCTCCGAGATGACGATCCAACGTGTGATGACTGCCTCCGGCGGCACGAACATTACAGGCGTGGGCTATGCGCCCGAGGGCCGGGTCGAGTTTGAGAATCGCGCGCTGGAGCCTGGGCCCTTGCTTGCCGAGGACATCGTAGTACTTGGCGGCGGAAGCCTGGCCGGCAATGCCGACCTGCGGCAGACCGCGAAGGGCGGGTGGGAGATTCACGGCGATCCCACCGAGGCGGCGTTCCTGGTGGCCGAGCGCAAGCTGGGCCCGAACTACATGCGCGAACGGCGCGAGCAGCGCTTCCATCGCGTTCGCGAAATCCCGTTCACGTCCGAACGCAAGATGATGTCGACGATCGAGGTCGACCACGAACACGGTGACGCGCTGATGTTGGTCAGCAAGGGTGCGCCGGATGTACTTCTCGGACACTGCACCCGAGTTCGAGTGGGGTTGGAGGTGGTCGGGCTCGATGACTCACGCCGCGAGCTGATCCTGGCCGACGTTCATGCGCTGTCGGACGCTGCGCTCCGCACCATCGCAGTGGCCTATCGGCCGCTCGATCCCGGCGAAGACGTGGCCGCTGACGACACCCTCGAGCATGACCTCATCTTCGCCGGCACGGTCGGCATCATCGACCCACCGCGCGGGGAGGCGGCAGTGGCGATTCGTGAGGCACACCGGGCTGGCATCCGGGTGGTGATGATCACCGGTGACCATCCACGTACGGCCGCACGCATCGCCGCCGATCTCGGGATCGCGGAGACCGGTGTGCCGGCGCTGAGCGGCGTGGAGCTCGACGCACTGGACGCGGCGGCTTTTGCCGAGGCGGTGCGCACGACGTCGGTCTACGCGCGCGTTTCACCCGCGCACAAGCTGCGGATCGTCGATGCATTGCAGGCGGACGGACACATCGTGGCGATGACGGGTGATGGCGTGAACGACGCGCCGGCGCTCAAGTCAGCTGACATCGGCATCGCGATGGGGGTGACCGGCACCGAGGTCACCAAGCAGGCGGCGAAGATGATCCTTGCCGATGATAATTTCGCGACCATCGTCGAGGCCGTGCGCGAGGGGCGCGGCATCTTCGACAACATCCGTAAGTTCCTGCGCTACCTGCTGTCGTCGAACATGGGCGAGGTGCTTACCGTCTTCTTCGGTGTGGTTCTCGCCAGCGTGATCGGCCTCACCGGTGATGGCGACGGGGTGGTGCTGCCGCTGCTGGCGACGCAGATCCTGTGGATCAATCTCATCACCGATTCCGGGCCTGCCCTGGCAATGGGCGTCGATCCGCAGACCGACGACGTCATGGCCCGCAAGCCGCGCCGGCTGACCGACCGGGTCATCGACGGACGCATGTGGGCAGGCGTTCTCCAGACCGGGGCGGTGATGGCGGCGGTGACGCTCCTGACCATCGACATGTATCTCCCCGGGGGGCTGATCGAGGGCTCGCGCGACCTTGCCAACGCGCGTACTGCGGGTTTCACGGTGCTCGTCTTTGCCCAGTTGTTCAACTGTTTCAATTCGCGCTCGGAAACGACGAGTGCTTTCGCGCACTTCTTCGTCAACCCGTGGCTGTGGGGCGCGATCGCGCTGTCGGCGCTGCTGCAGGTAGCGGTCGTCAACCTCGGCTTCCTCAACCTCGCCTTCGGAACTGTGCCGCTCGATCTCAACCAGTGGCTGCTGTGCGCTGCGATGGCCAGCATCGTCTTGTGGGCAAGCGAGCTACGCAAGCTGGTTGTTCGGTTGTCAAGACCGCGCTATGTGCGTTGACGCACGGTGAAGTCGCGCATGCGCGTTCTAATGAAGCATCCAGGAGGATTTTCCAATGCAGATGATGAAGGCAGCCGTATTCGAGCGTTCAGGACGGATCGTGTTGAAGGAGCGCCCGAAGCCGCAGGTTGGGCCAACCGATGCGCTGATGCGGGTGACCACCACGACTATATGCGGCACCGATGTGCACATCCTGAAAGGCGAATATCCGGTAGCGCCGGGACGCATCGTCGGCCATGAGCCCGTCGGCGTCATTGAAGAGCTTGGCTCCGCCGTAGTCGGCTACAAAGCGGGCCAACGCGTCGTCGCGGGCGCTATCACTCCCTGCGGGCAGTGCAGTCCCTGTCTCGAGGGTTATCTATCCCAGTGCGGAGGGAAAGCGATGGGGGGATGGCGCTTCGGCAACACCATCGACGGTTGCCAGGCGGAATACGTGCTGGTGCCCAATGCCACCGCGAACCTCGCACCCATTCCGGACGGGCTGAGCGACGAACAGGTGTTGATGTGTCCGGACATCATGAGCACGGGTTTCGGCGGCACCGAGAGCGCCAAAATTCGGATCGGCGACACTGTGGCGATATTTGCCCAGGGGCCGATCGGCCTTTGTGCGACGGCCGGTGCGAAGCTTCGAGGTGCAACGAGAATCATTGCCGTCGACAGCGTGCCCGAAAGACTTGCAATGGCGCAACGCATGGGCGCCGACGTGATCATCGATTACAAGAAGGCCGATCCGATCGCGGAGATCCTGCGCCTGACCGAAGGACGCGGTGTCGATGTCGCGATCGAGGCGCTTGGCACCCAGCAAACCTTCGAGAGCTGCCTGCGCGTTCTCAAGCCGGGCGGAGTGCTGTCGAGCCTCGGCGTTTATTCAGGGAAACTCACATTGCCGCTCGATGCATTTGCCGCAGGGCTCGGCGATTACAGGATCGTGACGACACTGTGCCCCGGCGGCAAGGAGCGCATGCGCCGGCTGATGACCGTCATCGACGCCAATCGTGTCGATCTTGCGGGCCTGGTAACGCATCGCTTCAAGCTGGATCAGATCGAAGAGGCTTACGACCTCTTCGCAAATCAGCGCGATGGCGTGCTGAAGGTTGCAATTACGCCGTAATCCGCAAGCGCGGATTCCCCACCGTTGAGAAGCTCACATTATCTCGCGCCGCTGTTTGAGCCGACCTCAGTCGCGGTGATCGGCGCAAGCCAGCGGGAGGGCTCTGTGGGGGACGTGCTCATCAAGAACTTGCGCGAGGCCGCGTACCAAGGCGTGCTTTACGCGGTCAATCCCAAGTACCGGAGCGTGCGCGGTGTTACCTGCTACGCAAGCGTCGCGGAGCTGCCGGATGCGGTCGAGCTTGCTGTGGTGTCGACGCCCGCGGCGACGGTGCCGGGTGTGATCGAAGAGTGCGGGCGCGCGGGAATCAGGTACGCCGTCGTCATCACTGCCGGGTTCTCGGAAGTGGGACCGCCGGGCGTGGTGCTCGAGCGCGCACTGCTAGAGAATGCGCGGCGCCACGGCTTGCGTCTGATCGGCCCCAATTGTCTCGGCATCATGCGCCCCGCGGTCGGGCTCAATGCAACGTTCGCGCACGGCAACGCGGCGTCGGGCCCGCTCGGCCTCATTTCGCAGTCAGGTGCGGTTTGCACTGCGCTGCTTGATTGGGCACGTCCGAACGGAATCGGATTCTCCAGCGTGGTGTCGCTGGGCGGATCGGCGGATATCGACTTCGGCGAGATCATCGATTACCTCGTTTACGATTCCAGCACCGAGCAGATCCTTCTATACATCGAAGGCATACGCGATGCGCGGCGCTTCATGAGCGCGCTGCGTGCAGCCGCCCGGGTAAAGCCGGTCATCGTCATGAAAGGGGGCCGGCACCCTACTGGCGCACGTGCGGCCGTGTCACATACGGGGGCGATGGTCGGCGCCGACGACGTGTTTGACGCTGCGATACGTCGCACGGGCGCGGTGCGCGTTACGACAATCGGCCAGCTTGTCGCGGCGGCGCAGGCGCTGTCGTCACATGTGCGTCCAAGGGGCGATCGTCTTGCGATCGTCACCAACGGTGGCGGCCCCGGGGTGCTTGCAGCGGATCGCGCGACCGACCTCGGTGTGCCGCTGGCCGAGCTGTCGCCGCAAACGATCGACGGGCTCAAGCAGGCGCTGCCCGCGAACTGGTCGCACGGCAATCCGATCGATCTCATCGGCGACGCGGACGCGGCCCGATATGACGCAGCAGTTCGAGCGTGCATCGCCGACGCAAATGTCGATGGCGTGCTCGCGATTCTCACGCCGCAGGCGATGACCTCGCCGACGGAAGTTGCGCGCGCGGTCGTCGCGGCGGCTAAGGGGTCGAATAAGCCGCTCTTTGCCGCGTGGATGGGCGAAGAGCAGGTCGTCGAAGGGCGCCAAGTCTTTCATGCTGCTGGTGTGCCCGTCTTCCGAACGCCGGAGCCGGCCGTGGAGACGTTCGCCCACATCTCGTTGTTCTACCGCAATCAGCGCATGCTTCTGCAAACGCCAGGTCCTTTATGTGAGCAACAGCCCCCGGATATTGAAAGCGCACGCCGCATCATCACGTCAG
>Ga0136611_10004043_pt1 | contig 10274 bp, 7 predicted proteins | sample AntDrymUQ2232306_2_FD_106645 | JGI IMG/M metagenome (GOLD analysis project Ga0136611, IMG submission 106645) | Polar desert sand microbial communities from Dry Valleys, Antarctica - metaG UQ223 (23.06) | ecosystem: Environmental > Terrestrial > Soil > Desert | place: Antarctica: Dry Valley... | reverse complement strand
ACGTGGAGCTCTTCGCGCAGGCGCTGCCGGAAATTGCAAAAGCACAAGGTGTGACGACGCCGCAGGTCCTGGCGATCACGGGCTCGAACGGCAAGAGCACCGTCACGGCAATGACCGGCGAAGTATGCAAGGCCGCAGGTCGTACAACGCTCGTCGCCGGAAACATCGGTGTGCCGGTTCTCGATGCACTTTCGGAGATCGAGGCCGGCGCAACCCTTCCGGAAATCTTTGTTCTGGAGCTCTCCAGCTTTCAGCTCGAAAGCACGGCATCGCTGCACCCCGCCGCCGCGGCGGTTCTCAACCTGACCGAGGATCATCTCGATCGCTACGATGGGCTGCAGGATTACGCGGCAGCCAAAGCGCGGATCTTCGAAGGCGCGAAGGTGCAGGTCGTGAATCGCGACGATGCGTGGAGCACGCGCATGGCGCGTAGCGATGGCACGACCGTGACTTTCGGTCTAGAGGTGCCGCCGCGCAATAACGACTGGGGGCTCGTGAGCTCGAGTCTCGCACAAGGGAACGTGAGCCTCATGCCGCTCGCTGACCTTCCGCTAGCCGGACTTCACAACGCAGCGAACGCACTCGCGGCCCTCGCGCTTGGTGACGCTGTCGGTCTCGATGCGGAGTCTATGGTGCAAGGCCTGCGCCGTTTCCGCGGCTTGCCGCATCGTCTGGAAAAGGTCGGCGAACGCGGCGGCATAACATTCTTCGACGATTCCAAGGGCACCAACGTCGGCGCAACCGTCGCAGCGCTGAACGGATTGACGAGCCCGGTGGTGCTCATTGCCGGCGGCGATGGCAAAGGTCAGAATTTTTCGCCGCTTGCTCCAGCGGTGTCCGGGCGCGCGCGCGCCGTCGTCCTCATCGGCCGCGATGCCGAGTTGATTTCACGCGTGCTGCGAGGTTGTGGTGTTCCGCTTCTGCATGCGCCGACCATGGAGGATGCCGTCGTAACTGCTTATCGCGCCGGGAAGCCGGGCGATGCAGTGCTCTTGTCGCCGGCGTGTGCGAGCTTCGATATGTTTCGAAGCTTCGTGCACCGCGGAGAAGTTTTCTCCGATGCGGTCCGCGCGCTGATAAGGGCGGCACGTTGAGCGAAGCAATGTATTACCGCGAAACGCGCAAGCGCGGGGCCGCACCCGAGTACGACCGCACCCTGGTTTGGCTCAGCGTGCTCCTGCTCGGTCTTGGCATCGTGATGGTGTACTCGTCGTCGATCGCGATCGCCGAGGGCGGCCGCAGCACCGGTTATCAGCCAACTTTCTATCTCCTGCGGCACGTCCTTTTCGTGCTCATCGCGGTCTTGCTCGCGGTCATGGCATTCCAGGTTCCGGTGCGACTGTGGCAGCAGGCGGCGCCCTATCTCTTCGTGATCGGCATGGTGCTGCTCGTGCTCGTGCTCGTGCCCGGAATCGGACGCGAAGTGAACGGCAGCCGCCGCTGGATTTCGGTCTACGTCATGAACATCCAGCCGTCGGAGCTCATGAAGGTGTTCGTCGTGCTGTATGCCGCGGACTATACGGTTCGCAAAGCAGCGTTCATGCACAGCCTGCGGCGCGGCTTCATGCCGATGTTCTTCGTAATGCTCGCGGCCGGCGGACTGCTCCTGCTCGAACCTGATTTCGGCGCCTTCGCGGTGATCACGGTCATTGCGATGGGCATTCTTTTCCTCGGCGGTATGAACTGGAAGCTCTTCGCCGGCCTCATCGCCATGCTGCTCGTCGGTTTCGTGCTCCTTATCCTTACTTCTCCGTACCGCATGCAGCGCATCGCGGGCTTCATGGATCCCTGGTCGGATCCTTACGGTAAGGGCTACCAGCTTTCGCACGCGCTCATTGCGTTTGGGCGCGGCGAATGGCTCGGCGTCGGGCTCGGTGGAAGTGTCGAGAAACTTTTCTACCTGCCGGAAGCGCATACGGACTTTCTCCTCGCCGTCATCGCCGAAGAGCTCGGCTTCGTGGGCGTCGCCGTCATCATCATCATGTTCGCTTCGATCGTAGCCCGCGCCTTCGCGATCGGGCGTCGCGCGGCGGTGCTCGAGCGCTACTTTGCGTCTCTCGTCGCGCAGGGGGTCGGGTTGTGGATCGGCGTGCAGGCCATCATCAACATGGGCGTCAACATGGGCATCCTGCCGACCAAAGGTCTCACGCTGCCACTGCTTTCGTTCGGCGGCAGCGCCATTGCGACCACCTGCATCGCGCTCGCCATACTCCTTCGCGTCGATTGGGAAAACAGGCAGCTCAGCAAAGGGTTCACCGTGTGATGAGGTCTCTTCTTGCCCACGCCCTCGTCAGAACTGATGGCTGCCTGTTTCGGCGGAGACTAACTTTTGCGCGGCAAAAGTTATGTCGAAGCCAAAATCGTCAATGCCACAAAGGCTTCACCGTATGACGCCCGCGCACGCATCGCGCACGCTGATGATCATGGCCGGCGGCACGGGTGGCCACATCTTCCCTGCGCTCTCAGTGGCGGAATATGCGCGCGCCCACGGGTGGAATGTTGTGTGGCTCGGCGCGCGTAACGGCATGGAGGCGCGCATCGTCCCCGCGAAGGGATACACGATGGCGTGGATCCGGTTCTCAGGCTTGCGCGGCCGCGGCATCGTACCCATGGCGCTCCTGCCGCTCAACCTCCTGGTGGCCTTCTGGCAAAGTGCGCGCGCAATTTTTACGCACCGTCCGATGGTGGTGCTGGGGATGGGTGGCTATGTCGCGTTTCCTGGCGGCCTCATGGCCCGCCTTCTCATGCGCCCGCTGGTGCTCCACGAGCAGAACTCGATTGCAGGGCTTACGAATCGAGTGCTGAGCCGCGTCGCCGACACAGTGCTCGTCGCTTTCCCGAATGCCTTCGGTGCGCGAAGCAAGGTAGAGTGGACCGGCAACCCGGTTCGCAGCGACATCGCGGCGATCGCCTCGCCTGATCAACGTTTCGCCAATCGCGCAGGGCCCTTGCGGCTCCTCGTTCTCGGCGGAAGTCAGGGTGCAGCGGCGCTCAACGACATCGTTCCCAAAGCCGTTGCGCTGATGCCGGTGAGTTCGCGTCCCCACGTTATGCATCAGTCCGGCATGGCACACGTGGAAACCGTGCGCGCGAACTATGCACGGGCGAATGTCGAGGCGGAGCTGCTGGCCTTCATCGATGACATGGCTGCGCGCTATGCCGGGGCCGACCTTCTCATCTGTCGCGCAGGGGCTTCAACGATTGCGGAGCTTGCGGCGGCCGGGGTGCCTGCAGTGCTGATACCTTTTCCTTACGCCGTGGATGATCACCAGACCCACAACGCGCGCTTTCTGTCTGAGCGCGGCGGCGCGCTGCTCATCCCCCAGTCGGAGCTCACGCCCGAAAGACTCGCGGAGCTCCTCAGTGAGCTCGATCGCGAGAAGCTCCTTGTCATGGCGCGCGCCGCACGCGCCGCAGGCAAGCCTGACGCAACACGCGCGGTTGCGGAAGCCTGCATGCGGCTCGCGGCATGAAGCGCGCATGAAGCACGAGGTTAAACACGTGCACTTCGTCGGGATCGAAGGTGTATCGCCGCGAGCCGAGGAGCAGGGGCCCCGCGAAGCGGGGATGCGACCGGACGAGTCGGCGAAGGGGCGCCGCTGCGCAGGCGTGAAGAGGTCTGCATGAAGCACAAAGTTAAGCATGTTCACTTCATCGGAATAGGCGGCGTCGGCATGAGCGGCATTGCCGAAGTGCTGCTCAATCTGGGGTATCAGGTGAGCGGCTCGGATACGAGCGAGAGCGCGGTCACTCGTCATTTGCAAAGCCTGGGTGCGCGCGTTCACAAAGGCCACGCGGCCGGCCAGATCGAAGGTGCAAACGCTGTCGTCATCTCGAGCGCGGTCGCCGAAGACAACCCCGAAGTCCTGGCTGCACGCGCGAAAACGATCCCTGTCGTACCGCGTGCGCTGATGCTCGCCGAGCTCATGCGATTGAAGCAGGGCATTGCTGTTGCCGGCACGCACGGCAAGACGACGACGACGAGCCTCACCGCAGCCGTGCTCGCAGAGGGTGGTCTCGACCCGACGTTCGTGATCGGAGGCCGCGTCGAAGCAGTAGGCTCGAACGCGCGGCTGGGCACCGGCGATTTCATCGTGGTCGAAGCGGACGAATCCGACGCGTCGTTCCTGTACCTGCAGCCGTGCCTCGCGGTCGTGACGAACATCGACGCCGATCACATGCACACTTATGAGCATTCGGTCGATAAGCTCCGCCAGGCCTTCATTTACTTCCTGCAGCACCTGCCTTTTTACGGCGTTGCGGTGCTGTGTATCGATGACGCGGGCGTGCGCGACATCGTGGACCGCGTGCCTAAAACGATCGTGACTTACGGCTTGTCGGAAGGCGCCAACGTTCGCGCCGTCGAAATCGAAGCGCACGGCCCCCAGATGCGTTTCAGGGTCAAGTGTGCGGCGAACGGCGGACCGGGCGCCGACTTCCGGGTGACGCTGAATCTTCCCGGCATGCACAACGTCAGAAACGCGCTCGCGGCAATCGTGGTCGGGCTCGAAGTCGGTATCCCTCCGCAGAAAATTGCAGCAGCGCTCGCGAGCTTCAAAGGCGTCGGTCGGCGCTTTCAGCAGTACGGGGAAGTGCGCCTCGCCGACGGCGGTTCGTTCTTGCTCGTGGACGACTACGGGCACCACCCGGTAGAGATGGCAGCGACTCTTGAAGCTGCGCGCGGCGCGTTTCCGGACCGCCGTCTGGTGCTCGCATTCCAGCCGCACCGCTACACGCGAACGCGCGACTGTTTCGAAGATTTCGTGAAGGTGCTGAGCACCGCCGACGCGCTGGTCCTCACGGATGTTTACCCGGCAGGCGAAGCACCCATCGTGGCTGCGGACGGACGAGCGCTCGCACGCGCGGTTCGCGTGCACGGAAAAGTAGAGCCGATCTTCGTCGAAACAATTGCGGAAATGCCGGACACCATACGTTCTGCTGCACGCAATGGCGACGTCGTGCTGACGATGGGTGCGGGGTCCATCGGCGGCGTTCCAGCCGCGCTCTCGAGGGCTGAAGGATGAGGGATGAGGGATGAGGGGCGGGGCGCTGGCGGCGACCACAGTCGAATCGCGAGGACACGTGACGATCGCGCTACGAGGTGAACTACGACTAAATGAGTCGATGTCGCGTCACGTGAGCTGGCGCGCGGGCGGCACTGTCGAGCACGGGTACCTGCCGGCCGACCTCGAGGACCTTTCCGCATACCTGCGCTCCCTGCCGCCCGAGGAGCCGGTGCAGTTCGTGGGCCTCGGCAGCAATCTCCTCGTTCGTGACGGCGGATTGCGCGGCACCGTTATCTTCACGCACTGGGCGATGCGCGAAATTGCGTTGTCCTCGGCGACAGAAGGTGAGATCGAAGTCGATGCCGGTGTCGCAAGTCCCAAGGTTTCGCGCTATGCGGCAATGCATGACCTCGTAGGTGCCGAGTTCCTCGCCGGCATTCCCGGTACGATCGGCGGCGCCCTCGCGATGAACGCGGGATGTTACGGCGGCGAAACCTGGAATATCGTGCGTCGAGTCACGACGATCGACCATACCGGCACGCTGCACACACGCACACCCGCCGAATACCGCATCGGCTATCGCACGGTTGCGAGGCGCTGCCAGCAGATCGCGAGTGTCGCGACCGCTTCTGCGATCAGGCGCCGCGCCAGCGAAGACGAGTGGTTCGTATCTGCCGTGTTCGCGCTGCCGCATGGGGACGGCGCGGAGTCACGCAACCAGGTGAAGGCACTTCTTGCCCGGCGGATTGCCGCCCAGCCGCTCGGTGAGCCCAATGCGGGATCGGTTTTCAGAAACCCGCCGGGCACCTATGCGGCACGTCTCATCGAAGAGTGCGGCCTCAAGGGGACGGCGATAGGCGGCGCTCTCATATCGCCCAAGCATGCGAACTTCATCGTAAACAACGGTGGTGCCACTGCCGCGGATATCGAGCAGCTGATCGATCTCGCCAAAGTTTCGGTGAAGCAGCGCTTTGGCATCGAGCTCCGGCGCGAAGTCAGAATCGTGGGTGACGCGGCATGAGGGCTTTCGGCAAAGTGGCCGTGCTCCTTGGCGGACGCAGCGCGGAGCGCGAGATCTCGCTGCGCAGCGGCGGGATGGTCATCGACGCACTTAAGAATGCCAACGTCGATGCACACGCGTTCGATCCCAAAGACCAGGGGCTCGAGCAACTGATCGCGCAGCGCTTCGATCGGGTGTTCATCGCGCTGCACGGCCGCTTCGGCGAGGACGGCACGGTGCAAGGTGCGCTCGAATACCTGGGTATCCCGTATACGGGCAGCGGGGTCATGGCGAGCGCGCTCGCGATGGACAAGTGGCGCACCAAGCTCCTGTGGCAAGCCGCGGGCATCTCGACGCCCCCGTACGAGTCTCTGACGACCAAAAGTGATTTTGCCGCTGTCGGAGACCGACTCGGATTGCCGCTCATGATGAAGCCTGCGCGCGAAGGCTCGAGCATCGGCATGAGCAAAGTCACGTCGGTCGAAAAAATCGGCCCCGCATACGAGCTCGCCGCCGAATACGACGATGTCGTGATCGCGGAGCGTTTCATCGAAGGCGTCGAGGTGACGGTGGCTATTCTGGACGGCGAAGCGCTGCCCATCATTCGCCTCGAAACGCCACGTATCTTCTACGATTATGAGGCGAAGTATTTTGCCGATGACACGCGTTACATCTGTCCGTCCGGTTTGCCGGAAGCACAGGAGCGGCGAATCCAGGATGAAGCGCTGCGTGCGTTTCAACTGATCGGCTGCAGCGGCTGCGGTCGCGTCGACGTCATGATCGACGGCGCAGGCACCACGTACTTGCTCGAAGTGAACACGATACCCGGCATGACAGACCACAGCCTCGTGCCGATGGCAGCACGCGCCCGCGGCATCGATTTCGGCGCATTGTGTCTCAGGATTCTGGAGGCGGCGCATGTGGGATAGGCCCGACCTCCTGAACCGCAGCGCGAACGTGCTTTTTGCGCTCGCCTTTCTCCTCGTGACGTACGGCCTTGTCTGGTACGTCGTTCACCAGCCTGTCTTTGCACTGAAATACGTCGACCTCGCAGGCGATGCAAAGCACGTGACCCGCGCGCAGGTGGAATCGATCGTGCGGAACGAGCTCAAAGGGACGTTCTTCACGCTCAATCTGCCGCAACTGAGAAAGGCCTTCGAAAAACTTCCGTGGGTACGCGAAGCGAATCTGCGGCGCCGCTGGCCCGATCGGCTCGAAGTCAGAGTCGTCGAGCACGTGCCGCTCGCGCGCTGGGGCAGCACTGCGCTCGTGAACACGCAGGGTGAAATCTTTCAGGCGGCGTATGACGGGAAGCTGCCGGTTTTCGTGGGACCGGTCGGAAGCGCGAAGGAAATCACGATTCAATACGAATTCTTTCGCCGCATGCTCTCGACGATCGACGCGAGACCGGCTCTTGTACAGGTAAGCCCACGGCGGGCCTGGCGCGTAAGGCTCGACGCAGGTCCCACGCTCGAGCTCGGACGCGAAGACGTCGAAGCGCGCCTCGGGCGCTACCTCGAAGTACACCAGCGCAGTGTCGGCGCGCTTCAGCGGCGAATCGATTACGTGGATCTGCGCTACGCGAATGGTTTCGCCGTGCGCATCCCCGAGCTCAAAGGACAACCGCTGCTGCTTGAGGAAAGTCCTGCAGCCGCACGTAAACGCAAGGCGGCGAGTACTAAACAGCGCCGCGAGGCGCATAAGGGGGCCCTTAACGCCCGGAGCGAAGCGCAGGAGCAGCGGACCTTTGACGTATATAGCGCCGCGAGGCGCCTAAGCGGGCAGTGGCGAACGAGCGAAGCGATGGAGCAGCGTAGCTTTTTATGACGAAAAGCCGCGACAACAAAAAACTCGTCGTCGGGCTGGATATCGGCACGTCGAAGATCGCCGCCATCGTTGCGGAGATCACGGCCGAGCGTGGCTTCGAGATCATCGGCATGGGTAACTGCCCTGCGCGAGGGCTGAAGAAAGGCGTCGTCGTCAACATCGAAACGACGGTTCACGCGATTCAGCGCGCGCTCGAAGAAGCCGAGCTCATGGCCGATTGCAAAATCAGGGACGTCTACACCGGGATCGCCGGCAGCCACATCAAGAGCTTCAACTCGCAGGGCATGGTCGCGATCAAGGACAAGGAAGTCGGGCAGATGGACATCGATCGCGTGATCGAAACCGCCAAGGCCGTGCAGATCCCGAACGACCAGCAGATCCTTCACATCCTGAATCAGGAATTCATCATCGACGGTCAGGAGGACGTGCGGGAGCCGCTCGGGATGTCGGGCGTGCGGCTCGAAGTCAAGGTGCATATCGTGACCGGGGCCGTGTCCGCTGCGCAGAACATCATCAAGTGCGTGCGCCGATGTGGCCTGGAAGTCAGCGACCTCATCCTGCAGCCGCTCGCCTCCGCCATGGCCGTCGTGTCCGACGACGAAAAAGACCTTGGCGTGGCGCTGGTGGATATCGGTGGCGGCACGACCGACCTTGCAATTTTCACCCACGGCGCAATCCGCCATACCGCGGTGATCCCTATCGCGGGCGATCAGATTACGAACGACATCGCGATGGCGCTGCGCACCCCGACCAAGGACGCGGAGGATTTGAAGCAGCGCTATGGCTGCGCGCTCTCGCAGCTCGCAGACCCGCAGCAAATGATCGAAGTGCCCGGGATCGGCGAGCGGGGACCGCGCGAACTGTCGCGTAAAACGCTGGCCGAAGTGATCGAGCCGCGCGTCGAAGAGCTTTACTCGCTGGTGCAGGCGGAGCTGCGGCGAAGTGGATACGAGGAGCTCCTCTCGTCAGGCATCGTCATCACGGGCGGCTCGAGCATGATGCAGGGCATGGTGGAGCTCGGCGAAGAGATATTCCACATGCCCGTGCGCGTCGGCGTGCCGCATTACAGCGGGGCCCTCGCTGAGGTCGTGAGGCACCCGCGTTATTCGACGGCCGTCGGGCTTCTCGTAGCCGGGATGCAGCAGCACCGGCAGCGCGAGCTCGCACATTTGCATATCGGTTCGTTCCAGCAGCTCGTGGAACGGATGAAGAGTTGGTTTACAGGGAATTTTTGAAGGTGCAATGCATAAGCAGTGAAAAGCAGCCAGAAACAGCAGCAATGAGAAGCAGCCAATGACACAAGTGGAAAAGGAGATTCAAATGATTGAACTGATCGATGCACAATCGCAGGAAGCAGTAATCAAGGTGATCGGCGTGGGCGGCTGCGGCGGTAACGCAGTCGATCACATGATCGCGCAAGGCGTGTCCGGTGTTGAGTTCATAGTTGCGAACACCGATGCACAGGCTTTGAAGCGCAATCAGGCGAGGGTCCAGCTCCAGCTCGGCTCCGGCGTCACGAAAGGTCTCGGCGCGGGTGCGAATCCCGAAATAGGCCGGCAGGCTGCGATGGAAGACCGTGAACGCATCGCTGAACTGATCACCGGAGCCGACATGCTGTTCCTCACTGCCGGAATGGGTGGCGGCACAGGGACCGGTGCGGCACCCGTAGTGGCTGAAGTCGCAAAAGAGCTTGGCATCCTCACGGTTGCCGTAGTCACGAAGCCGTTTGCGTTCGAAGGCAAGCGGCAGCGCATCGCGCACGACGGGCTCGAGGCGCTCTCCCAGCACGTCGATTCGCTGATCGTGATCCCGAACGACAAGCTCATGTCGGTACTGGGGACTCAAGTCACGCTTGATGAGGCATTCAGGGCTGCCAACGACGTGCTGCACGGCGCGGTCGCGGGAATAGCCGAAATCATCAGCTGCCCGGGCATGATCAACGTGGACTTCGCTGACGTACGCACCGTGATGGCGGAAATGGGCATGGCAATGATGGGTTCCGCGAAAGCTGCGGGCCCGGATCGCGCACGAGTTGCGGCAGAACAGGCGGTCGCCTGCCCGCTGCTCGAAGACATCAACATTTCGGACGCGCGAGGCGTGCTCGTCAACATCTCTGCCAGCCGGGCCAGCTTCCAGCTGCAGGAGATGTATGACGTCATGGAAACTATCAAGGCGTTTGCCGCTGATTCCGCGACCGTCATCGTCGGCACTGTTTACGACGACAGCCTGGAAGATCAGTTGCGCGTGACGATCGTTGCTACGGGTCTTGGCAAGCCAGCGTCGCGTCAGCAATCCAAGCCGCAGCCGCTTTCGGTCGTCGCCCAAAGGACCGGCACGGACAACCAGCCCGTTGAAGTGGATTACGAAGCACTCGAGCAACCCGCGGTCATCCGCAGGCGCAACCGCGATGCGACGGTGGAAGCGATGCGGCAATCAGGCGT
>Ga0136611_10004042_pt1 | contig 10275 bp, 6 predicted proteins | sample AntDrymUQ2232306_2_FD_106645 | JGI IMG/M metagenome (GOLD analysis project Ga0136611, IMG submission 106645) | Polar desert sand microbial communities from Dry Valleys, Antarctica - metaG UQ223 (23.06) | ecosystem: Environmental > Terrestrial > Soil > Desert | place: Antarctica: Dry Valley... | reverse complement strand
GTTTCCAGGTTACCGGAGGGTGATCGTTCGGTACCTGCTGCATCGAGATGCATTCCTGCACCGGGCACACCAGCGCGCACAGGTTACATCCGACGCACGCTTCCTCGATGATCTCTACGACCGGCTCGCCGTCGACGCGCGGATACCGGCGTATCGCCTGGTGAGCTCCGTCCTCGCATGCCGTCCAGCACAGCTCGCACTTGATGCATTTGCTCTGGTCGATCGACGCGACGATGTGGTAGTTGAGATCGAGATTCTCCCACTTCGTGACCTTGGGCAGCGCGCGCCCCCGCAGGTCCTCGATCGACTTGATGCCGCTCTCGTCCATCCACGTCGACAGCCCGTCGGTCAGGTCGTCGATGATGCGGAAGCCGTAGTGCATCACCGCCGTGCACACCTGCAGCGTCGTGGACCCCAGCGCGATGAACTCGGCCGCGTCCCTCCACGTCGAGATGCCGCCGATTCCCGAGATCGGAATCTTGACCGCCGGATCGCTCGCCGTCGCCGACAGCAGATTGAGAGCGATCGGCTTGACGGCCGGCCCGCAGTAGCCGCCGTGGCTCGACTTGCCGCCCACATCCGGGAGTGGCGTAAACGTGTTGAGGTCGACGCCAACGATGGAGTTGATCGTGTTGATCAGCGACAGCGCGTCGGCGCCCCCCTCGACCGCTGCGCGCGCAATGAACGTGATGTCGGTGACGTTGGGCGTGAGCTTGACGATCACCGGAATCTTCGAGACCTCCTTCACCCAGCCAACGATGTTGCACGTGTACTCGGGAACCTGACCGACGGCAGCGCCCATGCCGCGCTCGCTCATCCCGTGCGGACAGCCGAAGTTGAGCTCGATCCCGTCGGCGCCCGTGTCTTCCGTCCGCTTGACGATCTCGTGCCATGCCTCGCGCTTGCTCTCAACCATCAGCGATACGATGACGGCGTTGTTCGGGTAGTTGCGCTTGAGCTCCGTGATCTCGCGCAGATTGTCCGCGATCGGACGATCGCTGATGAGCTCGATGTTGTTAAATCCGATCATGCGATGGATCCCGAGGTCGATCGAGCCGTATCGCGAGAACACGTTGATGATCGGCTCGCCAACGGTTTTCCACACCACCCCGCCCCAGCCAACGTCAAATGCCTTCGCACATTGCACGTAGGTGTTGGTCGGCGGGCCCGACGCGAGCCAGAACGGATTCGGCGACTTGATCCCGGCAAAGTCGACGCGCAAGTCAGCCATGGGTTCTCCGTGGGCTTGGGCGGCTCGATCGTCTTCGGCCGCTACGCGCGCAAACTACGCGCGCTAAGACGCGGCCTAGGACGACCGAGTCGCCCAAGCCCACCCGGCATCGGGCCTGAGCGGGCGTGACCGCGCGGGAGTGAGTCGCGGTGCGGCGCTGAGCGCGCCGGGCCGCCGTTTGAGTGTTTCGCCCGCACTGCGGAAACCGCGCGGAACGTGCGGGAGCAGGGGCAGAGTAACCCATCCATCGGCCGGCGAGGTTGAGCCCCGGGGTGGTCGCAGGCCGCGTCTTAGCGCGCGCAGTTTGCGCGCGTAGCGGCCGAAGGCCACCCCGAGGCTCAACCTCGCGCGCACAGAAGCTCACGACACCGGTCCCGAGAGTAAAACATGAATTCGCGCGGCTGCTGCTTTTCCGTCGGCGGCGGCATTGACGATTTCGGCGCCGCCGCTGGCGACGTCACCTCCGACGAACACGTTGGACTTGGAGCTCGTAACCTTGCCGCCTTCCACCGTCAGTCCAGCAGCGCGCGCGAACTCCTCGCGCGGGAGCTGGCCGGTAGCCTTCAGGAGCATGTCGCAGGGAATCACGTGCTCGCTCCCGGTAATCTCCATCGGCGACCTGCGGCCGCGCGCGTCCGGCGCGCCAAGCTCCGCGACCACGCATTCGAGTCCGGTAACCGAACCGTTACCAACGACCCGCTTCGGCACGGTGAGAAATCGGAACTCGCAGCCGTCGCGCTTGGCCAGCTCGTACTCGTACGGATAGGCCGGCATGTCGTCCTCGCCGCGGCGGTAGACGATCGTGACCCGGCCCGCGCCCAGCCGCTTAGCCTGGGTCGCGGCGTCGATGGCGGTATTCCCGGCGCCCACCACGATCACCTCGCGGCCTACTGCCGTCGCCGAATAAGGATGTGTCTTGAGGTGCTCGATGAACGAAAGGGCGTCCTGCACGCCGGCCAGATCTTCGCCGGGAATAGCGAGCGCCCGCGTCGCTCCGACTCCCACCCCCACGAATATCGCGTCGAAGTCGCGCTCGAGGTCGGAGAACGGGATGTCCTCCCCAATGGTGACGTTCGTGTGCAGCTCGACCCCGAGCTCGAGAATCTTCCTCGCCTCCGCGAGCGCGGTCGGCGGCCGCATCTTGTACTCCGCGATCGCGTACGTGTTGAGCCCGCCGGGACTCGGATGAGACTCGAACATCGTCACGGCATGCCCCCACCGCCGGAGATCCTGCGCGCAGGACAGCCCTGCCGGTCCCGCGCCGATGATCGCAACCTTGCGGCCCGTGGCGGCGCCCGGCGCGAACAGCGTCAGATCGTGCGTGAGCACGTGGTCGGTGGAATACCGCTGCAGGAGCGCGATCTTGATCGGCTCCTCATCGCGGTCGTTCAACACGCACGCTCCCTCGCACAGCACTTCGACCGGGCACGCTCGCGCGCACGAATGGCCCATCGGGTTGGCGTCGAGGATCCCCCGCGCGGAGCCGGTGAGATTCCCGGTCATGATCTTCTTGATGAACGCCGGCACGTCGATGTGCGTCGGGCATGCAATGGTGCACGGCGCGTCGTAGCAGAACAAACACTTCGACGACTCCACGAGAGCTGCATCCGGCGTCAGCGGCGGAGCGATGTCCGCGAAGTTCTGCTCCAGCTCCTCCGCCGTCAGCGGCAAAACTTCGTCCCCAGGGCGCAGCGCGCAGCACGCAGCGCGCAGCGCAGTTCACTCATGCCGAACACCTATCGCCTGCTCACGGGATCCGTTCCTCGCCCGTCTTCGTGCTGATCGCCTGTCCGGTACGACTCGAGAACACGAGCGTATCCGCCAGCGCGGGCGGGCCAATCAACCGATGATCCGGATACAACGTCCGCATCCCTATCAGATGCACGAGCCCTGCTATCAAAAAGCCTACGAACCACGCCCAGTCGTAGATCCGCTCAGCCCAGGCCGGAGCGTCGATCGCGCCGATCGCCCCCAGAAAGCCCGGGAGATTCGGGAGCACTCCGAGAATCAGCGCCGCTATGGCCACCGGGTTAAATCCGCCTTTGTATTCGTACTGGCGGTCGCGGAGAAAGAGCGCGTCGGGGCGGAGCACGCGTTTCCGGATCAGGAAGTAGTCCGCGATCATGATTCCGGCGACCGGACCGAGCAGCGCGCCGTAGCCGATCAGCCAGGTGAAGATGTACGCGGACGCGTCGTTGTACAGCTTCCACGGAAACATCAGCACGCCGATCCCGGCCGTGATCAGCGCGCCCTTTCTAAACGAAATCTTGCTGGGCGACATGTTGCTGAACGCATTGGCCGGAGACACTACGTTCGCCGCGATGTTCGTGGTCAGCGTCGCCACGGTCAGGCCGATCATCGAGACGATCACCATGGCGGGGCCGCCAATGCGCGCGAGCAGCGCGACCGGATCGGAGATCCTCGTTCCGAAAATGACGATGGTCGCGTTCGTCACGGCCGCGCCGATGAATGCGAACAGGGCCATGCTGGCGGGCAGCCCCACCGCCTGTCCGATGACCTGATCCCGCTGAGACCGGGCATAACGGGAGAAGTCCGGAATGGACAGCGCCATCGTCCCCCAGAACGCCACAGCCGACGTCAAGCCTGCGCCGAGAATGCCGAGCGCGGGACCGGACCGCTCGACGGTCGGGGCCGGATTAGTCAGCATCGGGCCCCACCCGCCCGTTTTCACCCACGCCCAGGCGAGCAGCGCCACGCCGATGATCAGCAGAAAGGGCGAGCCCCATGTCTGCAGGAACTTGATCGACTCCATTCCGCGCAGAACGATCGCCACCTGCATCAGCCAGAAGATCGCGAAGCAGATGAGCTCGCCGGTGCCGAGACCAATTGATGCCGGGAGCACCGGTGGAAGCGACGCGATCCCGGGCCACAGCGCCTCCAGCATCTTGAAGATCGCGAACCCGCCGATCCACGTCTGGATTCCAAACCAGCCGCATGCGACGATCGCGCGAAGAAGCGCTGGAATGTTGGCCCCCATGACACCGAACGACGCTCGTGCCAAAACCGGAAATGGAATTCCGTACCGCGTGCCGGCCTCGGCGTTCAGCGCGATTGGGATCAGCACGATAAAATTGCCCAGCACAATGGATCCGACCGCCGCCTGCCAGCTCCAACCGCCGTCGATCAGACTCGAGGCCAGCGTGTACGTCGGAATGCAGATCGCCATTCCAACCCACAGTGCGGCGAAGTGGTGCCAATTCCACGTCCGCTCATTTTGCGGGACCGGAGCGAGATCCGCGTTGTACAAGCCCGGGTCGTACGCCCCGCCCCTGCCTATCTCATACGTCAGGCTGGGATTGCGAAATTGCTCGGTGTTCATTTCACCTCCGCAAGCGCGCGGCGCATTCGTGCGGCGCCGTCGGTGATCTCCGCTTCGGTCACCAGCATCGACGGAGCGATCCGGATGACGTTGCCGTAGAGTCCGCCCTTTCCCAGTAGCAGCCCCTGCCGCTTCGCCGCTTCCATCAGCTGATTCGTCTTGCCCTTCGCCGGCTCCTTGGTCGCGCGGTCCTCCACGAGCTCGATGGCCTGCATCAGCCCCATTCCGCGGACGTCGCCGATGAAGGCGAACTCTTCCTTGAACGCTTCCAGATGCCCGCGCAGCTGACGTCCGCGCTCGCCCGCCCGCCTCGGAACGTTCTCGCGCTCCATGACGTCCAGCGTCGCGCGGGTAGCCGCCATCGTCACGGGATTGCCGCCGAACGTCGAGATCGTGAGCCCTGTAAAAGAGTCGGCGACTTCGGCTGTCGCTATTGTAGCGCCGACGGGCGCGCCATTCGCGATCCCCTTGGCGAACGTCATGATGTCGGGCTCGACGCCCCAGTGCTCGATCCCGCACCAGCGGTCGCCCGTTCGGCCGAAGCCGGTTTGCACCTCGTCGCAAATGAAAATCCCGCCGTACTTCCGCACGATGCCGACGGCGATCTCGAAATATTCGGGGGGCGGCGTGATGAAGCCGCCAACGCCCTGGATCGGCTCGGCGATGAACGCAGCTGGATGACCGCTAGTCGTCGTCTGGATCAGCTCTTCGATGTCCTTCGCGCAGGCGACGCCGCACGATCCCGGTTCGAGGCCGAGCGGGCAGCGGTAGCAGTACGGCGACATCGCGTGCTTGATTCCTGCGACCTGCGTGGAGATGAGGCGCCAGGGAGAATGCCCGGTGAGGGACAGCGCGTTGAGGCTTCGCCCGCTGTAACCATGTCGCAGCGCGATGATCTCGTCACGTCCCGTGAAGATCTTGGCAAGCAGGATCGCCGTCTCGTCGGCTTCGGTTCCGCTGGTCGTGAAGAAGCTCTTCTGTAGCTTGCCTGGCGTGATCCTGGCCAGCCGCTCCGCGACTTCGACGATCGGCTGCGTCGGGTACAACGTTGACGTGTGACCCAGCTGAGCCATCTGCTCTTCGACGGCGGCCGTCACCTCGGGATGGCAGTGCCCGAGTCCAACCGTGAGGATGCCGCCGAAGAAATCGAGATACTCGCGACCCTCGGCGTCCGCCACGCAGCAGCCCTCGCCCCGCGTGAGCACGATCGATTCCTCGTAATAGTTGGCGACGCACGGAAAAAGAAATTCCTTGTGCTTCGCGCGCACCTCGGCCGCGTTGACCGCTTTCCCGTTGGACGGCTGCATCAGTGCGTTGCCTCCCTCTCGACGAATTGACCGCGCCCCAGCGTGCCCACGAACTGCCCGTCTCGCGCCTGCACCCTTCCCCGCAGCGTGACAGCGCTCGCGCGCCCGATGCGCTCCCACCCCTCGAACGCATTGTAGTCCACGCGCGAATGGCTCTGCTCGAGCGAGAACTGTCCGCGGTACCCGGGATCGTACACGACCAGATCTGCGTCGCTTCCAACCTGCACCGCTCCCTTGCGGGGGTACATCCCGAAAATGCGCGCAGCCTGCGTGCTGCACGAGTCCACCATGGCGTTGAGATCCATCCGACCGGTCGCGACGCCGTATGTGTGGATGAGGTCCACGCGCTCCTGAATGCTGGAGATGCCGTTGGGGATCCTGGTGAACGCGTCGCGGCCCATCTGCTTCTGGTCCTCGAATCGGAACGGCGCATGGTCGGTTCCGATCGTGCTGATCGCGCGCGACTTGATGCCGCCCCAGAGCACTTCCTGGTTGCGCTTCTCCCGGAGCGGAGGTGACATGAGGTACTTGGCGCCCTCGAAATCCCCGCGAGCGGCGTAGCTCTCGTCGAGGACGAGGTGGGGCGCAACCGCTTCTATCCAGACGTCGACGCCGCGTTGCCGTCCAGCCAGGGCTTCGCGCACGGCGGCCTCGCACGACGTGTGAACGGTGTAGACGTGCGTGCCCAGGAGCTCGGCGAACGCGCAAATGTGGTGAACGCCGCTGGCCTCGATAACGGGCGGGCGCGACGCTCCGTGCCATTCCGGCCCCGTCTTGCCTTCGGCCAGAAGAGACTTCTGCATCGCGTCGATTGCCTCGGCGTTCTCACAGTGGGCGGTGACGATCACGCCCAACTCACGAGCGAGTTTCATCGCGCCGAAGAGATCCTCATCGGAAAGATCGAGCGCGCCTTTGTATGCGAGGAAAACCTTGAACGAGGCGACCCCACTGTCGACTATTTTCCTGAACTGCTGCCGTGCGCGCTCATCGAACCGCACGACCGACATGTGAAATGTGTAGTCCATAGCCGAGATTCCGTCGGCCTTCGATCTCCAGGTCTCGAACGCGTCCCAGGGCTCGTCGGTTGGACCCGGGCAGATCATCTCGATCACCGTCGTCGTTCCGCCCGCGAGCGCGGCCTTGCTCGCTGACTCATAGTCGTCCGCGGCGTGCGTGCCCATGAACGGCAGGTGGATGTGCACGTGCGGGTCGATGAATCCGGGAACACATACTTGCCCGTCGCGTCGATTACCTCGAGATCCATCGGCGGCAGAGACTTCGGCTCGATCGACGGCTCTATGCGCGTGATCGTCTCGTCGGCGCAATACACGTCCGCCACATAGTCGTCCGTCGCCGTAATGATCCGCCCGCCCCGAATCAAAAGCGCCATGCGTTCAGCGCCCCGTTTGTGCGGGATCGCTGCGCGGGGGAACGGCCGCGCTGGCAGCTCCGCGAACGCGGCGGGAACGACCGGCGGTTTGCTCGAGTCGCGCGAGAGAGTCCGGACCGCTCTCGGGGCCGGTGCTCCCCGCAGGCCGCGTCTTAGCGCGCGCCGTTTGCGCGCGTAGCGGCCGGAGTGGGAGTACCGGCCCCGAGAGCTGCGCCGCGCCAATCAAGGCAGCTGCTCGGTCATGTCGCCATAGGTGTCGGGCCGGCGGTCGCGGTAGAACTGCCACGTGCGGCGAACTTCTTCGATCATGTCGAGGTCGAGATCGGCGATGACGAGCTCGTCCCTGTCTTCGCTGCCCGTCGCGAGGAAGTTGCCGCGGGGATCCACGAAGTAGCTCGTTCCATAAAACTTGCCGATGTTCCACGGCGCTTCCGTACCGACACGATTGATGCAGCCCATGAAGTAGCCGTTGGCCACCGCGTGCGCGGGCTGCTCCAGCTTCCACAGATACTGGGACAAGCCCTTCACGGTGGCCGACGGGTTGTACACAATCTCGGCGCCGTTGAGTCCGAGCAGTCGCGCGCCCTCGGGAAAGTGGCGGTCGTAGCAGATGTACACGCCGATCTTAGCGTACCGCGTCTGAAACGTGGGGTAGCCGAGGTTGCCGGGCTTGAAGAAGTACTTCTCCCAGAATCCCGAAGTCTGCGGAATGTGATTCTTGCGGTACTTGCCGAGGTACGTGCCATCTGCGTCGATCACGGCGGCGGTGTTGTAGTACACGCCCGCCATCTCGCGCTCGTACACAGGCACGATGATAACCATCTCGTGCTTCTTCGCGATTTGCTGCATCACTTCGACCGTGGGACCAGGCACCGCCTCGGCGATGTCGCACCAGCGCGCGTCCTGGCTCGGACAGAAGTACGGGCCGTTGAAGATCTCCTGGAGGCAAAGGATCTGAACCCCCTTCTTCCCCGCTTCCTCGATCATCGGGAGGTGCTTCTCGAGCATCGCGTCGCGAACGTCCTCTACCGACGCGCTCGCGTCGTTCAGCGCGTTGCTCATCTGGATGAGCCCGCTCTTGACCGTGCGGCCCTGGTTTCCCGCATCTTTGCGCGACGCGTGCTGGACTCGGGATGGGCTTCGGCGCCTACGCGAGCTGGCGCTCGCTAAGACGGCGCCGTCGCCCACCCCGGTCCCCGCACGCGTCCGGCCAGTGCCAGAATCACCGCCGCCGGTTTTTCCCGCACTCTTACGTTTCGCCATCGTGCTGTTCCTACTTCGGCGAGCGGCCCGCCGCCAACATCCCGATCAGGATGCCCGCGCCGATTCCCACGCCTATGCCGATCGCGAGGTTTCCCGTGAGGAATCCTATCCCTGCCCCGGCGGCGAGGCCGAGCGCGACCCAGAAGCCGAGCATGCCCGAGTTTCGTGCGGCCATTCTGTCTCCTTAGCTAATGCGAGCCCATCCGATGCCGGGTCCCCGTAGGCCGCGCCTTAGCGAGCGAAGCTCGCGTAGCGGCCGGAGCGGGACTCGGCATCGTATGGGCGGGGATATGCAGCGAAGAGATGACGAATCACGTCCAGCGCGAGATGACGACTTTCTTGTCCGTGTAGAACTCGATTGCGTCGGTGCCGTGCGCCTTGAGGTCGCCGAAGAACGAGCCCTTCGTTCCGCCGAACGGGAAGAACGCCATCGGCGCGGCGACGCCGATGTTGACGCCGATCATGCTTACGCCCACGCGGTAGCGGAACTCGCGCGCCGACCTGCCGCTCGTCGTAAAGATCGACACCGCGTTGGCGTACTCGTTCTTGCGCACCGCCTCGATCGCGTCGTCGAGCGTATCGGAATGCGTCACAGATGCGACGGGGCCGAAAATCTCCTCGCGGGCGATCGTCATCGAGGGGTCGACGTCCTCGAATATCGTCGGGCCCACGAAGGCACCGGACGGATAACGATCGACGGTCGTCTTCCGACCGTCCAGCGTCATCGTCGCGCCTTCGCTCACGCCCTGGTCGATGTAGCTGAGCACCTTGTCGCGGTGCTTGCGCGAGACGACCGGACCCATCGTGACGCCTTCGTCCAGCCCATAGCCCACGTTGATCGCCTTGGCGCTCGCGAGGAGCTTCTCTCGCAGCGGCTTGTACGCCTTCCCGGCTCCGACGATAATGCTGCCGGCGAGACAACGCTGCCCGGCGCAGCCGAAGATCGATTCCGATACGACCGCCACCGCGCGATCGAAGTCAGCGTCCGGCATGACCACGATGTGGTTCTTCGCGCCGCCAAGAGCTTGCACGCGCTTGCCGTGCGCGGCACCCGTCGTGTACACGTGCTTGGCGACGGCGCTCGATCCGACGAACGAGACGCCCGTGATTCCGGGATGCTCGAGAATCGCATTGACGGCTTCCTTCCCGCCGTTGACGAGATTCAGCACGCCGGCGGGAAAGCCGGCCTCGTGCGCCAGCTCGAAGATCCGGATCTGCGACAGCGGGACCTGCTCGCTCGGCTTCAGAATGAACGTGTTGCCGGTCGCGACCGCGTACGGGAGGAACCAGAGCGGCACCATCGCCGGGAAGTTGAACGGCGTGATCGCGGCGAACACTCCCATCGGTTGGCGCACGAACTCGCAGTCGATTCCTGACGCCACGTCTTCGAGCGTCTTTCCCATCATGAGCGCGGGGGTGCCGCAGGCGTGCTCCACGTTCTCGACGCCGCGCTTGAAGGAGCCCCGCGCTTCGTCGAGCGTCTTGCCATTCTCCTGCGTGACGATCTTGGCGATCTCGTCGAAATGCTGGTCGAGGAGGTACTTGAGCTTGAAGAGGTGCCGCGCGCGCACGACGGGCGGCGTCTCGCGCCATTTCTGGAATGCGTGAGTCGCGGCTTGGACGGCCGAATCAACGTCGCCGCGCGTAGAAAGCGGGACCCGGCCCAGCGATTCGCCGGTAGCCGGATTGGTGAGCTCCTGCCAGTCGGTCGTGGCGGACTCGACCCACTCACCGCCTATATAGT
>Ga0136611_10004041_pt1 | contig 10277 bp, 9 predicted proteins | sample AntDrymUQ2232306_2_FD_106645 | JGI IMG/M metagenome (GOLD analysis project Ga0136611, IMG submission 106645) | Polar desert sand microbial communities from Dry Valleys, Antarctica - metaG UQ223 (23.06) | ecosystem: Environmental > Terrestrial > Soil > Desert | place: Antarctica: Dry Valley... | reverse complement strand
GCTCTACCCGATGTCCGAGGTCGCCGGCTGCCTGGCACCGCAGGTCGGGGCCTACTCGCTGATGAAGGCCAAGGGTGGCCGTGGCGTGCTGCTCGGCGGCGTCGGCGGCGTGGCGAACGCCAAGGTCGTCGTCATCGGCGCCGGGGTGTCCGGCCAGAACGCCGCCAACATCGCGCTCGGGATGGGCGCCGACGTGACGCTGCTCGACACCGACCTGGACAAGCTGCGGATGTCGTTCTGGCGCTACAACAACCGGGTGCACGGACTCGCCTCGTCGAAGCTCGCGATCGAGCAGCAGGTGACCGAGGCCGACCTGGTCATCGGCGCGGTGCTGATCCCCGGCGCGAAGGCCCCCAAGCTCGTCAGCAACGACCTCGTGTCGCGGATGAAGCCCGGCTCGGTGCTCGTCGACATCGCCGTGGACCAGGGTGGCTGCTTCGAGGACACCCATCCGACCACGCACGCCGACCCGACGTACGAGGTGCACAACTCGGTCTTCTACTGCGTGGCCAACATGCCCGGTGCCGTGCCCAACACCTCGACCTACGCGCTCACCAACGCCACGCTGCCCTACACGGTGGCGCTGGCCGAGAAGGGCTGGCAGCGGGCCTGCCGCGACGACCACAGCCTGGCCCTGGGGCTCAACACCCACGCCGGCCGGCTCACCAACGCACCGGTCGGGGAGGCGGTCGGCATCGACGCCGTCGCCCTGGACTCCGTGCTCGGCTGAAGGCCGCGTGGCTGACGGCCGGGTGGCCGACGGACTGGCCCGTGCGGTCCGCACCTATCTCGACCACCTGACCGTCGAGCGGGGGGTGGCCGCCAACACGCTCGCGTCCTACCGGCGCGACCTCCGTCGCTACCGGGAGTTCCTGCTCGGCCGGAGCATCGACGACCTGGCCGCAGTCACCGAGGCAACGGTCTCGGCGTTCCTCGTGCACCTGCGCGAGGGCAACGCCGACCACCAGGGGCTCTCCGCGGCGTCGGCGGCGCGCACCCTGGTCGCGGTGCGGGGGTTCCACAAGTTCGCCGTGCGTGACGGGCTCGCGACCGCCGACCCCGCGGCCGCCGTGAAGCCGCCGTCGCCGGCCAAACGGCTGCCCAAGGCGTTGCCGCTGGCCGACGTCGAGGCGATCCTCACCGCCGCCGGATCGCCCGGCACCTCGTTGGCGCTGCGGGACCGGGCGCTGCTCGAGGTGCTCTACGGCACCGGCGCCCGGATCTCCGAGGCCGTGGGCCTCGACGTCGACGACCTCGACCTGGTCGACCAGGTCGTGCTGCTGCGCGGCAAGGGATCCAAGGAGCGGCTGGTGCCGGTCGGGTCCTTCGCCTGCGAGGCGGTGACCGCCTACCTGACCCGCGCACGTCCGGAGCTGGCCTCGGCCACCACCACCACCACCGGCACCGGCAACGGCGGCGCGCTCTTCCTCAACTCCCGCGGTGGCCGGCTCTCCCGCCAGTCGGCCTGGGCGGTGCTCGTCCGAGCTGCCGAGCGGGCCGGGGTCACCGCCGACGTCTCGCCGCACACGCTGCGGCACTCCTTCGCCACCCACCTGCTCGACGGCGGCGCCGACGTGCGGGTGGTCCAGGAGCTGCTCGGCCATGCCTCGGTGACCACCACGCAGGTCTACACGCTAGTCACCGTCGACAACCTGCGCGAGGTCTTCGCCACCGCGCACCCGCGGGCCCGATGATGCCCGCCAACGACGGGTACGACGCTTTCCTGGCCTGGGTGGAGAAGCAGGAGCTGACGCTCTACCCGCACCAGGAGGAGGCCGTCCTGGAGCTGATGGCCGGCAACCACGTCGTGCTGGCGACGCCCACCGGGTCCGGGAAGTCGTTGGTGGCGACCGCCGCCCACTTCGCCGCGCTCTCCTCGGGACGGGTCTCCTTCTACACCGCGCCGATCAAGGCGCTGGTCAACGAGAAGTTCTTCGCCCTCGTGGAGACCTTCGGCCCCGACGACGTCGGGATGCTGACCGGCGACGCGTCGGTCAACCCCGACGCCCCGATCATCGCCTGCACCGCGGAGGTGCTGGCCAACATCGCGCTGCGCGAGGGACGCGGGGCCGACGTCGGCCTGGTGGTGATGGACGAGTTCCACTTCTACGCCGAGCCCGACCGCGGCTGGGCCTGGCAGGTCCCGCTGCTGGAGCTGCTGGACGCGCAGTTCCTGCTGATGTCGGCGACCCTCGGCGACGTGAGCGGGCTCGCGGTCGACATCACGCGTCGTACGGGCCGGGAGACCGCGGTCGTGGACGACGCCGAGCGGCCGGTGCCGCTGTCGTTCTCCTACGCGCTGACCCACGTCGCTGAAACCCTGGAAGAGCTGGTCAGCACCGGCCAAGGCCCCGTCTACGTCGTGCACTTCACCCAGGCGGCCGCCGTCGAGCACGCCGTCTCCCTGGCCTCCGGGCCCGGGTCCGCGCTCGAGGGCGGCGGGGGAGCGAGCCTGAAGGAGCGCAAGGCGGCGATCGCCGAGCGGCTGGCGGGCGTGACCTTCGGGGCAGGCTTCGGCAAGACGCTGACCAAGCTGCTCAAGCTCGGCATCGGCGTGCATCACGCCGGGATGCTCCCGAAGTACCGCCGCGTCGTCGAGCAGCTCGCCCAGGCCGGGCTGCTGACCGTCATCTGCGGCACCGACACCCTCGGTGTGGGGATCAACGTGCCGATCCGGACCGTCCTGTTCACCGGGCTGGCGAAGTTCGACGGCACCCGGCAGCGGGTGCTGCGGACCCGGGAGTTCCTCCAGATCGCCGGCCGCGCCGGCCGCGCGGGCTTCGACACCCAGGGATACGTCGTCGTGCAGGCGCCCGAGCACGTCATCGAGAACGAGAAGGCCAAGGCGAAGTCGGCGGCCAAGAACGAGGCCAACCCCAAGAAGAAGTCCAAGGCCCAGCTGAAGAAGCCGCCCGAGGGCACCGTGGTCTGGAGCGAGCAGACCTACGACAAGCTCGTCGGGGGCGCGCCCGAGCCGTTGCCGTCGCGGATGAAGGTCGACAACTCGATGCTGGTCAACGTGCTGGCCCGCGAGGAGGACGCCTTCCCGGTCCTGCGGCGGCTGCTCACCGACAACCACGAGGACGAGCGCTCCCGCCTGCGGCTGGCGAGGCGGGCGCTGCGGCTGGCCCGCTCCCTGCTCCACTCGGGCGTCATCACCCGGCTCGACGACGTCGACGAGCACGGTCGCCGCTACGTGCTGACCGTCGACCTGCCGCCCGACTTCGCGCTGAACCAGCCCCTGGCGCACTTCGCGCTGGCCGCCTTCGACCTGCTCGACCCCGAGTCGCCGACCTACACCCTCGACGTGGTCTCGGTCGTCGAGGCGGTGTTGGAGGCGCCGCGCCAGATTCTCTTCGCGCAGCGGCACGCCGCCCGCGGGGAGGCGGTCGCGGAGATGAAGGCCGACGGCCTGGAGTACGACGAGCGGATGGCGCTGCTGGACGAGGTGACCTGGCCGCAGCCGCTCGCCGAGCTGCTGGTCGCGGCGTACGAGATCTATCAGCAGACCCATCCCTGGCTGCGCGACGACGCCCTGTCGCCCAAGTCGGTGGTGCGCGAGATGGTCGAGCAGGGGATGGGGTTCACCGACCTGGTCGGCCGCTACCAGCTGGCCAGGTCCGAGGGGCTGGTGCTGCGCTACCTCACCGACGCCTACCGCACCCTGCGCCAGACCGTGCCCGACGCGCACCGCACCCCAGAGCTCGACGACCTGATCGAGTGGCTGGGCGAGACCGTCCGGCAGACCGACTCGTCGCTGCTCGACGAGTGGGAGGCCCTGATGGACCCCACGCACGCGGGGGCTCATCCGGGAGCACCCCCGCCGCCGCCACGCCCGCTGTCGCGTCAGGAGCGGCCGTTCGGGGTGATGATCCGCAACGCGATGTTCGCCCGGGTGCAGCTGTGCGCGCGTGACGACCTCGACGGACTGATGCGGCTCGAGCGCGCGGCGGCCGACCGCACCGACCCTCCCCGCGACGTGGTGATGGCCCGGTCGCGGTGGGACGAGGCGCTGGAGGCCTACTACGCCGAGCACGACGTGCTGTACACCGGCTCCGACGCCCGCGGGCCCGCCCTGCTGATGGTCGGACCCGAGGAGACGGGGACCCCGGCCGGGGCGGACGAGGAGACCACCGCGCGCGTGCGCACGGTGCGACAGACCCTCCACGACCCCGAGGGTCACCACGACTGGGTGCTCGACGCGATGGTCGACTGTGACGCCTCCGACGAGGCGGGCGAGCTGGTGCTGACCATCACGTCACTAGCCCGGCTCTGACCCAGCAGGTGGACGGTTCGGAATAGTCCGCGGGAGGGACGAGGTTGTCGCCTCCTATGACCGAACCCCGTGCGACCATCGGCCTGACCGGACTCGCGGTGATGGGGCGCAACCTGGCCCGCAACATCGCCCGGCACGGCCACCCCGTTGCCGTGCACAACCGCACCACCTCGCGGATGACGAGCCTGCTCGCGGAGCACGGCGGCGAGGGCGACTTCGTCGGCGCCGAGAGCCTCGTGGAGCTCGTCGCGTCGGTCCGGCGGCCCCGGGCGATCGTGGTGATGGTGAAGGCCGGCGCGCCGACCGACGCGGTGATCGACGAGCTGGTGCTGCTGCTCGACGAGGGCGACATCGTCGTGGACGCCGGCAACGCCCACGTCGCCGACACCCTGCGCCGTCAGCAGGCGCTGGAGGGGAGGGGGCTGCACTTCGCCGGGATGGGTGTCTCGGGCGGCGAGGTCGGCGCGCTCGAGGGTCCCTCGATCATGGTCGGCGGCTCCGACCACGCCTACGAGGTGCTCGGCCCGGTGATGGAGTCGATCGCCGCGCAGGTGGACGGCACCCCGTGCTGCGCCCACGTCGGCCCGGACGCCGCGGGCCACTTCGTGAAGATGGTCCACAACGGCATCGAGTACGCCGACATGCAGCTCATCGCGGAGTCCTTCGACCTGCTGCGCAGCGTGCTTGGCCTCGAGCCGGCCGAGATCGCCGAGGTCTTCCGGGAGTGGAACGGCGGCGATCTGGAGTCGTTCCTGATCGAGATGACCGCCGAGGTGCTCGCCCACACCGACGCGGCGACCGGCAGACCCTTCGTCGACGTCGTCCGCGACGTCGCCGAGCAGAAGGGCACCGGCCGCTGGACCGTGCAGAGCGCCCTCGACCTCGGTGTGCCGATCACCGGGATCGCCGAGGCGACGTTCGCCCGCAGCCTCTCGGGCACACCGCGCAGCGGGAGGCCGCCCGGGCGGTGTTCGCGACCACCGCGGAGGCCGTCGAGGTCGACCGCGACGTCTTCGTCGACCAGGTCCGCGCCGCGCTGTACGCCTCCAAGGTGGTCGCCTACGCGCAGGGCTTCGACCAGATCGCCGCCGGCTCCGAGGAGCACGGCTGGGAGATCGACCTGGGCGAGATGGCCACCATCTGGCGCGGCGGCTGCATCATCCGGGCGCAGTTCCTGGACCGGATCCGGGAGGCGTACGCCGACGAGCCGGACCTGACCACGCTGCTCACGACCGCATACTTCGCCGACGCCGTGAAGGACGGCGTCGACGCCTGGCGCGAGGTGGTCGCGACGGCCGCCCGGGCCGGGGTGCCGACGCCGGCGTTCGCGTCGTCGCTGGCCTACTTCGACGGGCTCCGGCGCGAGCGCCTGCCCGCCGCCCTGATCCAGGGGCTCCGCGACAACTTCGGGGCCCACACCTATGAGCGGACCGACCGGCCGGGCACCTTCCACACCGCCTGGGCCGAGGACCGCACCGAGAAGGAGATGTCATGACCAGCACCACCACCGAGAATCTCGCCGCCCCCTCCGGCACCTTCGCCATCGGCGGCGACCTGCCGGTCGTCCGGCTCGGCTACGGGACCATGCAGCTACCCGGCGAGGGCGTGTGGGGCGAGCCGAAGGACCGTGCCTCGGCGGTTGCCGTGCTGCGCCGCGCCGTGGAGATCGGCGTGACGTTCTTCGACACCGCCGACTCCTACGGCCCCGAGGTCGCCGAGGACCTGCTCCGGGAGGCGTTACACCCGTACGCCGACGACGTGGTCGTCGCGACCAAGGCCGGGCTGACCCGGCAGGGCCCGGGCCTGTGGACGCCCGTCGGCCGCCCGGCGTACCTGCGCCAGCAGGCCGAGCTCAGCCTGCGGCGCCTCGGACTGGAGACGATCGACCTGTTCCAGCTGCACCGGATCGACCCCGAGGTGCCGTTGGAGGACCAGGTCGGCGAGCTGAAGAAGCTCCAGGACGAGGGCAAGATCCGCCACATCGGGCTCTCCGAGGTGAGCGTGGAGGAGACGAGGGCGGCGCGCGAGGTCGCGACCATCGCCACCGTCCAGAACCTCTACAACCTGGCGAACCGGGATGCCGAGCAGCTGCTCGACTACTCAACCGCCGAGGGGATCGGGTTCATTCCGTGGTTCCCGCTGGCGACTGGGCGGCTGTCGAAGGACGACGGCCCCCTCGCCGACGCCGCCCGCGAGCACGGCGCGACGCCGTCGCAGCTCGCCCTGGCGTGGCTGCTGCGGCGCTCGCCGGTGATGCTGCCGATCCCCGGCACGTCCAGCGTCGACCACCTCGACTCCAACACGGCGGCGGCCGCGATCGATCTCACCGACGACGAGTTCGAGGCGCTCTCCGCGGCGTTGTGACCAAGGCGCGAGGACCCGCCTCCGACCGGCCTGGTCGGCCCTAGGCTCTGCTCGTGACCGGGCTCAGTGACCGCGAGGCGGAGATCGTCGCCGCGCTCGACGAGCGGGCCCTCGTCGACCACCTGACGGCGCTGGTGCGGCTGCCGAGCGTCAGCGGCACCGACGCCGAGGCGGAGATCCAGCACGTCGTCGCGGGGGAGTACGCCGCGTGGGGGCTCGACGTGGACACCTGGGGGCTCGACCTCGACGCACTGCGGGCGGACCCGCGCTTCCCCGGCACCGAGGTCGACCGCACCGAGGCCTACGGCATGGTCGCCACGACCGGGCCGGGCACGCCGGCGCTCGTGCTCCAGGGGCACGTGGACGTGGTGCCGACGGGCGACCTCGCCAAGTGGGAGGGGGCCGACCCCTTCGCCGCCTCCGTCCGTGGGCCGGGCCGCGGGTTCCTGCACGGTCGCGGCGCGTGCGACATGAAGGCCGGGGTGGCCGCCAACGCGGCCGTCATCCGGACCCTCGCCGCCGCGGGGGTGCGCCTCGGTCGTCCGCTCGCCGTGCACACGGTGGTCGGTGAGGAGGACGGTGGCCTCGGTGCCTTCGCCACCCTGGTCCGCGGCCACACCGGCGACGCCTGCGTGATCCCCGAGCCCACCAGCGGGCGGATGATCACCGCCAACGCGGGGGCACTGACGTTCCGGATCGAGGTCGACGGCCGGGCCGCCCACGCCTCCACCCGGCTCTCCGGGCACAGCGCGTTCGACGCGTTCCTGCCGGTCTACGCAGCACTCCGCGACCTCGAGGTCGAGCGCAACCGGGTCGTCGACCCGCTGTTCGCCGACCTGTCGCTGCCCTACGGGCTCAGCGTCGGCATCGTGCAGGCCGGGGACTGGGCCTCCAGCGTGCCGGACCGGCTCACCGCCGACGGCCGGCTCGGGGTGATGCTGGAGGAGGACGTCTCCGAGGCGCGCGCCGCCCTGGAGCGTGCGGTGGCCGACGCCGCGTCCCGCGACCCGTGGTTGCGCGACCACCCGCCCACGGTAACCTGGCCCGGCGGTCAGTTCGCCTCCGGCCGGCTACCGGCCCACGACCCGCTGATCGAGCAGGTGGCCACGGCGGCCGCTGACGCGCACGGGGCCCGGCCCGTCCCGGCCGCAGGCCCCTACGGCAGCGACCTCCGGCTGATGCTGGGCATCGGCGGCATCCCCACGTTGCAGTACGGCCCCGGTGCGGCCGAGGACGCCCACGCCCCGCGGGAACGGGTCGACCTCGACCAGACGATCGCGGTCGCGCGGAGCCTGCTGGTGCTGGCGTTGCGACGCTGCGGGACGCCCTGATCAACCGCGCTTGAGCGGGCGGGTCAGGCAGGTCGGTCCGCCGTCGCCGAGCGCGAACTGGGAGCAGTCGACCACGGTGACCTCGACCCCCTCCTCGCGGAGCGCCGCCGCCACGTCGGGGGCACCGTCGAAGACGATCACCTTCCCCGGGCCGGTGGCGAGGATGTTGGTGCCCAGCGCGTCGTACTCCTCGGGTGAGCAGGCGATCCGCCGGATGCCGCGGTCGTCCAGCGCCTCCAGCAGCGCCACCGGGGCCATCGGCTCGTAGACCACGGCGAGGTCGTCGGCGACGGGGGAGACCAGCGACATCAGGTGCAGCACCTCACCGGGGCCGCGGTCGTGGGGGAGGTCGAAGGAGACCAGCTCGGTACCCTCCTCGGCAAGGATCGCCCGCAGTTGCTCGTGGCCCGCGGCATTGGTGCGGTAGCCCCGGCCCGCGGCGAGGGTGTGCTCGTCGAGCCAGCACAGGTCCCCGCCGTCCGCGCGGGCGTCGCCGGTGAGCCGACCGGTCTCCGGGACGCCCAGGGCCTCTAGCTCGGAGCCGAGCAACGGTGGCTCGGCCGAGCGCACCGGCTTGGCCTGCCGCAGCACGATCATGCCGCGGCCGGTCACGAAGACCGGGTCGTAGACGAAGCACGAGTCGGCCAGCCCCTTGGCCGGCAGCAGCACGTCCACCTGGGCCCCGGCGGCCTGCAGGGCCTCGACGAACGCGGCGTGCTGCCCCGTCGCGAGATGCGGGTCGGGCAGCGCGCGCCAGGCGGCGCCGAGCGGATCGGCCAGCGGCGCGAGGCCGCGCACGGCCACCCGGGCGAGGGGCGCGGTCATCGAGGTCACGCCGAAGTCGGTCACACCGCCGACCGTAGTACGTCATCGAGGACGAGCAGGTCCTGGACGACCACGCTGGCGGCCACCAGCCCGGCCGCCGCCGAGGTCAGCACCGACGCCATCGGCATCGGCAGGGCCGCCTGGTGCGCGAGGTCCCCCGCGGCGTACACGCCGGGCAGGCTGGTGCGCTGGAAGACGTCGACCTCCACGCAGCCGGACGGCAGCATGGTCAGCCCGAGCTGCTCCGCGAACGGCGCCGCCTGGGCGAACGCAGTGGTCACGAAGAGGCCGCCGAGCTCCTCGGTCGGCCCGGAGGCGAAGGTCGCCCGTGCGCCCACGGCGCTGCGGCAGAAGCCCTTCACGGGCTCTGCCCGGACGGCGATGCCGGCCCGGTCCAGCAGCGCGGCCGTCTCGTCGTCGAGGAGCCCCACGTGCTTCCCGGCGAACTCGTGGCCGTGGCAGAAGGGACAATGTGCGGCCACCGTGCCGAACAGGTCGGCCACGCCGGGCGTCGTCGGCAGCGTGTCGCGCAACCCGGTAGCGAGCACGAGGCGCCGGGCAAGCACCGACCCGCCGTCGGCGAGGTCGACGGCGAACCCGTCCCCGTCCGGGCGGACGGCGGTCGCCGCCACGTCGCGCAGCGTCACGGTGTCGTACGCCGCCAGCTCGGCGCGCGCGGCCGCGCGCAGGTCCGCGGGCGGCCGGCCGTCGTGGGTGAGGAAGTTGTGGAGGTGCGTCGCCGGGTCGTTGCGGTAGGTGCCCGAGTCGAGCAGGAGCACCGTGCGGGCATGCGGCCGAGCGTGAGCGCCGCCTGGAGGCCGGCGGGGCCGCCGCCGAGGACGACGGCGTCGAAGGTCTGGTCGAAGGTCTGGGAGCGCATGGCTGCCTCTCGTGGGTCACGTGGACTTGTGTCACTCCAGATTCTGTGACTTCATGTTGACATGAAGTCAAGTCAGGACTCGCCGTGGTCCGTCGGGGACCTCGCGGCGAAGTTCGGCCTCGCGACCCACGTGCTGCGGCACTGGGAGGACCAGGGTCTGTTGCGGCCCGACCGGGACCCGGCGGGCCGCCGCCGCTACGGCCAGAAGGACCTCGTCCGGGTCGCGGTGATCCAGCGCAGCAAGGACGCCGGCATGAGCCTCCCGCAGATCGCGATGCTGCTCGACGGGGGCGCACGGGGCCGGCACCGGGTGCTCGAGGCGCACATCGCCGAGCTGGACCGGCGGATGGCCGAGATGGCCCGCTCGCGGGAGATGACGCTGCATGCCCTCGAGTGCCGGGCCCACGACATCGCCACCTGCCCCAGGTTCCAGGCCGGCGTCGACGACCTCGTGTCACAGGCCGCGACGACCTGAGCTCGTGCACAGGCCTGTCCACAGGCACGGCCTGCCTGTGCAGTCGAGCGTGGCCGATTGAACAGATTGGGTCTCGGCCTGTGGGGTTCCCCGGATCGGGTTGTTGCTGCTCGGGGACGGGCCTAG
>Ga0136611_10004040_pt1 | contig 10278 bp, 6 predicted proteins | sample AntDrymUQ2232306_2_FD_106645 | JGI IMG/M metagenome (GOLD analysis project Ga0136611, IMG submission 106645) | Polar desert sand microbial communities from Dry Valleys, Antarctica - metaG UQ223 (23.06) | ecosystem: Environmental > Terrestrial > Soil > Desert | place: Antarctica: Dry Valley... | reverse complement strand
CCAAAAGCGCGGCGTGGAAGTGGGGCTTGCAGCTCGAAAGCTACGGTTTTGAAGGCCGCCTGCGACACGTCGGCGGCAAGCCGCGCGTCCTCGCGTCCGGCGAGCGACTGGCTTATGGCTGGGACAAGACGATGCAGGAATGGTTCGTCAACGACGGTCGCGGTTTGGAGCAGGGTTTTACTCTCGCTTCGCGTCCGGCTGGACAAAACAACGATGCGCCGCTGTTGATTGATCTCGCCATTCGCGGCGACTTAACGCCCGCTGTCAATAGCGATGGGCGCGGCGTCAATTTCCTCAACCGGAAAGGCGCGGGAGTACTGCGCTACGGCGGCCTCAAGGTTTTCGATGCCGACGGCAAAAGCATTCCCGCGCGTTTTGAAACCATCGAACACAACAAGAGTACTCTGCGCCTGAGCGTGCAGGAAAGCGGCGCGCGTTATCCGCTCACGGTTGACCCCGTCGCGCAGCAGGCGTATCTCAAAGCCTCCAATACCGGAAGTTAAACAAGCCGCGGCACCCAACCGCCTCTGGTTCTGGCTTTGCTACGCTCGCGCCTTAGTCCCAGCCTGCGCTTCGAGCGGCGGGTGAGCATGATCGTTTTGCTGGCCGCCCTCGTCAGAAGCTGGACGCCCTCGTCAGAATTTGCTTGGCCATCTTCTGCAATTCTGGGGTGGCCTTGGTGGTTCTTGGCCTTGGTGGTTCTTCTTTGCTCATCCCGCCTGTGTCCATCTCTACCAATGGCGCTTGCAGCCCGCCAGGAAGTAGACCACTTGATTATCCCCAATCATCAGCGAGTGCATCGGCGTTTATAGTCATTAGCAAAAGCGCACCTCAAAAGGTTTAAGAAGGGAAACAGATGGGACTAATGTAGTCACTCCTCGTGGTCGGCAGGAGCTTAGTACTCCGCTCAGCAGTGTGCCGTCGCAAAAGCAGTGGTCTTTGAAAAGCAGTGGTCGTTTTCCGTTGCGGCGCCAGAAGCAAACTAAGGAAATCCCCTATATACAAGGCCGCACTTTGGTGGCAAGATAAATGGGTCATCGAGCCGAAGGTTGAAACAGTAAAGGCAAAGAGCGGTTCAAGCAGTGACATCAGGCAGCGCAGGGCCCGGCCACCATGCGTGCTGAAAAGAAAAACCTGGCCAACAATAAAATGACGCAAGGAATCAAGATGAAGAAACGGAACGGATGGATGATAGCCAAGACAGTGAAGGGCTGGCCGCTTGTGGTGTTACTATCAGCGTTATTCGTTGCGCCCTGTCTGCTGCTGACGGCCACTCCAAGCTACGCCCAGAGCACCACAACACGAGAAGACATTACAAACCTTAAAAACTATCTTTGCGAACCAGGCCGTTTGAACTTCAATGCCCAGGAGCCTTTCTGCCAGAAAGTGGCAGATTATCTCGCAGCACAGGGTTATTCGCTCTACTACCGCAACGATGTTTTCAGGCAGATGACCGTTGATGCGATCAACACGTCTTATGCTAACGCTCAGTCCTTAAGTCAAGCCGTCACTTCGGCGGGTTTCCTCTCCAGTTCCATCTTTTTGGGCTATATCGGCACAGATGTGAAAAATAGAGTCGACAGCATGATGGCGTTGCTGGGGAACAATCGCATTACTCAGGCGAAAAACGATGGCATCACTTACGAGCGCCTGGTGTGGATGATGCTGCACGTCCGGGACCTGTATCTGGAGGACAAGGTTCGGGCCTCAAGTGCCTATGATGATGTATACGCCACCACCAAGGCGGATATAATTGCCTCTACTTTTTACTCGGAAGGAACTACGCGGTGGATTTCGAACATCCAAGCGCGATATGTCGCTCTCAACAACGTCGCGCCGACAGCGACCAATCTTTCAGCGGCGGAGAACTACACCGAAGATACCACGCTCAACCTGATCGACATTGTGGCAAGCGATGTGGACAACGCGACGGTGACGGCGACATTAACCTTGTCTGATGCCGCGGCCGGTAGCTTGAGTACTGCAACCTCGGGCGCGGTGACTTCGACTTATAACGCGGGCACCGGCGTGTGGTCCGCCAACGGCGCCATTGCCGATGTCAATACGCTGCTTGCCGGCTTGACCTTCACCCCGGCTCTCAACTTCTATGCCGACTTCACCATCGCCACCAGTGTCAGCGACGGAAGCCTTTCGGTCACTGGAAGCAAGGCGATGACTGGTGCCGAAAAACCGTCGCTGGTGGTGACGATTGCCGACGACACCATCGCAACCGACGGCGAGACCAGCCTGCGCGAAGCGATCACCTTCGCCAACAGCGACGCCGACACGAGCATCATCACTTTCGACATAGATGACGCGCCCATCAGCTTCATCGCTGCCCGCAATCGGCCCCAGGCGCTCGGCCCGGTCAACGATGGGCCGCACACCATCACGCTCAATAGCGCGCTGCCCAACCTGAGCACCGACATCACCATTGACAACGATGATGCCGGAGCCGAAGCGGTGACGGTCGCGCGCAGCGCTGATGCCGGCACGCCCGACTTCAGCGTCTTTAAAGTCTCCAACGCCTCGAAAGTCTCCAACGGCTCGACGGTCACGATCTCCGGCCTGACTATCAGCAATGGCAACGCTACAGAAGGCGGCGGCATCAACATCAGGGGCGGCACGGTGAACATCACCAACTGCACGATTTCGGACAACACCGCCAGCGGCGGTCAAGACTTCGGCGGTCAAATCTCCGGCGGCGGCATTTACATCTACTTGGGCATGGTGAACATCACCAACAGCACGATTTCAGGTAACACCGCCAGCGGCCAGACCGACGGGCGCGGTGGCGGCATTTACAACAACGGCGGCACGCTGGCTATTACCAGCAGCACGATTTCGGGCAACACCGCCAGCGGCCAGATCTACGGGATCGGCGGCGGCATTTACGGTCCCAGCGGTACCGTGAGCAACAGCATCATCGCGGGCAATACCGCTACATACGACGGCCCGGATATTTTTGGCAATTTCACTTCGCAGGGCTACAACCTGATCGGCAAGAATGATGGCGGCAGTGGCTTCACCAACGGCGCCAACAACGACCAGGTCGGCAGCGGGAATGATCCGCGTGACGCCATGCTGGGAGATTTGGCCGACAATGGCGGCCCGACCTGGACGCACGCGCTGCTTACGGGCAGCCCGGCCCTTGACGCGGGCCAAAGCGATGAAGCCACCGACCAGCGCGGCATTTTGCGTCCCCAAGGCGCAGCCGACGACATCGGGGCCTTTGAAGTTGAGTTCATCCAGCCTGATTTGCTGGTCAAGCAGTATTACGAGAAGGATGCGGCCTATGGCCTCAACGACATCTATCAGAGTACTCCCTCGGGCGCACAGATCGAGAGCCTGTTCCTGGCCGGCGCCAAGACCGCTTTCCGCTTCAAGATCCAAAACGATAGTAGTACCGCGCGGGCCTTTGTCCTCAAAGCAACCGAAAGTGATGAAACCGGTTGGGCTCTGGTTTACACCGTGGGCAAAGACGGCAAGATCAACATCAGCGCCGCCATCACCAGCGCAGCGGGCTTCACCACAGCCACTCTCGCTCCGGGCGAAAGCCAGGTCATTACTTTGGGCATGACACGCGACGCGGGAGTGACCGGCACCAAAACAGTCACGCTCAACGCCTTCCTTTCAGGCAGCGATACGGTCGTGCGCGACGCGGTGCGTGCTATCGCTACCGGCAATGATTTCGCTCCCACGGCTGCTTTCACCAATGCGATGACGACGCCTGTCGGCACCACGCCGGTCAATAACGGCACGGTGTATAACAGGCTGCCCGTCATCACCGGAACCGCCGCCGATGCCGACAGCGGCGTGGCCAAAGTCGAGTTGCAGTTGTATCGCGCTTCTTCGACAGCCGGAGTGGACGAATACTGGAACGGCAGTGCGTGGATTGTTCCCGCAACCGGCGCTGCGCCGCCCCGCCTGACCACTTCAATTTCGCCCACCGGCGGCGGAGCTAATGTTTCTTGGGGAGTCAACGTCGACCCGCCTGCTGCCAGCTTTGGCGATGGCGTTTATTTTCTGCGCGCTTTCCCGACCGACAAGGCCGGCAGGCAGGGCGCTTCCTCGACCGTGCGCTTCACCAAGGCCACCGATGCCATTGCTCCGACCGTGAGCTTCACCACTGCCACGACAAACCCGGCAGGCATAACGCCTGCTAACAATGGCACCAGCACTGAGGAAGAGATGCCTGTCATCACCGGCGTCGCGGCTGATGCCGGCAGCGGAATCGCCAAAGTCGAGTTGCAGTTGTATCGCGCTTCTTTGACACCGGGCGTGAACGAATACTGGAACGGCACGGAGTGGATTGTTCCTACGAGTTCGGTTCCAACGCCCTTCCTGAGCACGGGCCTTTCTCCGGCAGGCGGCGGCACGAGTGTTGGCTGGAGCAAGAGCAGCGGCTTTCCCACCGATACGAACTTCGAGAACGGCATCTACTTCCTGCGCGCTTTCGCCACTGACGGCGTAGGCAAAAGAACCGCTTCCTCTATCATCCGCTTCACCCAGGCTGCCGTCGAAGAAGAAGAGATGATGACGTCAGAAACGCAGGGAGGGAGTACTCCCTCAGTGAGCGCGCAGGCGGCGCAAAGCAGTGATGTGAAGTTGTCTTCAGCAGTGGTCCACAGCAGCGGGCCTTCGATTGAGTTGGCTTTCAGTGGCGCACTCGATTCTAAAGTCGCGCAGGAGGTTGAGCATTACACGGTGGAAGTGAACGGGGTTGCGATCAGCATTGAAAGTGCGACTTACAATGCTGCCACCAAAACCGTCACGCTGGGATTGCCTTCGACCAGCTTGAAAGCGGGCGCTGATGTGAGTGTTTTGGTCACTGGATTACGCGATGGCAACGAGCTAAACATCGCCGATCAGTCTGCTGATGTGGTTGCTCGCTGAACCAGAGTCTAAGCCGCAGAAAAAGGGCGCTGAGTTAATGACTCAGCGCCCTTTTTGTTACGTTCTTTGTTACGATAAGCCGTTATATAGTGCTTAACCTCCGATGCGCTACACCGGCATCCGTCATTCCCGCGCAGGCGGGAATCAAGAAAGTTGCGTGGCACGCTGGATTCCCGCCTGCGCGGGAATGACGAACTTTTTTGTGCGTATCGTTTGAAATGTTAAGCACTATAGTATTTGCTGGTAATTGGTGTGAGTGATTACAAATGAATTTAAGGAGAACGAGCTATGGAGCTTTTGACAAAGATGGTGGCCGATGCGGCCAACAAGGCCGAAAATGACAAATTAAATGTTCTGGGGATATTTCACACCATCTTCACCGAAAGTGTCCCGGCGGCGCACGCCCACCTTGCTTTGGCTTTGGAATTTGAAGCTCAGCCATATGAAAAAGGCCAGACCTTCGACATCAAGATTACCTTGCACGACCCAGACCATAAGTTACTTTTTGCGATGGAAGGCAAAATTGAAATCAATAAAGATGCGCCGGTGTTAAAACCGATTGTGCCGATTGCATTTAACATCAATAACGTCGTCTTCCCAAAGTTTGGCAACTACCGTTTTGAAATCTCGGTCAACGGAAAGAAAAAAGGCGAAATTCCTTTGGATGTTCAAATGATGACACCGCCAACAGGGGACAATCCGCTGTAAAGGATTATTCAAATGGTAAATTATTCCGCTGACTCACTCGCCTGTGCTTCACGCGAAGTGTTCCGCCTTCGCGTGAGAAAACGGCGTTTGCACCTGGCGCAGCGATAAGGCGCGAGGCCGAACTTCTTCAAGAAAGATTCCAAGCCTTGACGGCGGCTGCGGTGGCAACGATCATTGCCGCATTTGGGGCACTTGATCTGGTTCTGGTTTTTGATATGTTCGCTCATATTTTCTTCTTGAAAAAGCAACTGCATTCAAACACTTCGAGAAAATTTAAATTAACCACTCCGACGCCACAAAGGAAGCAACATAATTTTTATCGCTACGCAACGTAAAAATGGGGCCGTGCGTGGCACAATAAAGCCATGCGCCAACATCTCGAACCCATCACCGTCCAGTTTGCAAACCAGTCGCCCGCGATTTTCACATGGCGCGATATTTCGTATCAAATCCTCGCGCTTCAGCAACACAGTCACAACCTCAGCCAATCGATTCTGCAAGGAAACCATCCTCAAACTTGTTATCGTATCCAGGCGCGCCCTCAGGTTGAGGAAGGGCTTCTTGGCCCTGCGAGAGTATTTGACATTTTCTTTTGTGCCGGCAAGTGGAAGCTGCACAGTTTTTTGGATTAGATTTCTGTCACCAATCTTCCTCCAAACAGAGCATCATTCCCGCGTCCCACTCGTCATTCCCGCGTCCCACTCGTCATTCCCGCGTCCCACTCGTCATTCCCGCCTTCGCGGGAATGACATTCATAAGAGATCTATTAAAAGCCATTAAGTCTGCTCCAGCTTCGATAACCGAATACAACTCACACATTCCGCAACAGTTCGTTCAAGCGCGCCAGCAATTCCTGCGGCAAAACCGGTTTTTGCAAAACACCGTCGGCTAAAATTTCACGCGCCCGCAGACGGGTGCGGTCATCGGCGTGGGCTGTAAAAAGCAGAATTGGCGTGCGCCGCGTGTCGGGCAAAGCGCGCAGTTTGCCGATGACTTCAAAGCCACTCATGCCGGGCATCGAAAGGTCGGTGATGATGGCGTCGAAGTACTCCCTTTGCGCGGCTTCGAGGGCTTCAAAACCGTTGGCGGCGGACTGCACTTCAAATCCATGCATCGTTAAAGCCAGCGTGTAAATCGCGCGCGTGTCCTCGGAATCGTCCACGAATAATATGCGGCGCGGCGCGGCGGGAGCTTCGCGCGTGAGTGCGAAGCGTTGCGGAAAATCAAGTGTGGACAAAACAAATCCACCGGCTTCCAAAGTATTGAGTGTGTCAGTAATCGGTTCGGGATCGAGACCCGAAAGCCGCATCACTTCCATGATTGTCAGTTCGCCGAACTCGGCCAACAGTCCGTAAATCAATCGCTGATCCTGATCGAAATTGGCCGCGCCCGGCGTGTGAACGACGGCGCGCTGCAAATTGCTCAAGCGATCTGTTCGCGGCGAAACCACGCCTTCCACAACTGTTCCCGAAGCGACCGGCGTGATCGGCCCAACGCGCGAATAAGGCGAAATTTCGGCGTCCGCGCCGATGTCGCAGCCATCGCCGATGACAGCTAAAGCGCCAATCGTCGAGCGCGCACCGACGTGACAGCGGCTCGCCACAACGCAATCATTCAAGCGTGCGCCTTCACCAATCGAAACATCTTCAAAAAGCACGCTTCCTGAAATCTGCGCGCGCGGCCCGATGCGACAGCCGCTTCCCAGAACCGTGTTGGGCCCGATCACACAACCCGCGCCCAATTGCGCGCCCGCGCCGATGAGAAACGGCGGAACGAGCGTGGCGTTGAGCGGAATTTCGACATCCTCTGCGATCTCGGTGCAGCCTTTCAAAGCGTGCGCGTTGCTTTCGAGATAAGCCTGCGGGCGACCAATATCAACCCAATATCCGTTCAATTCCCACGCGAAAAATCGCTTGCCTTGCTCCATCAAAATCGGAAAAAGTTGGTTGGAAAAATCGAATGGCTCGCCTTTGGGAACGCACTCGAAAACCGATTTTTTGAGCAAATAAAACCCGGCGTTCGCCAGATCGGAAAAGGCTTCTTCCAGTTTGGGCTTTTCCTGAAAACGCGCGATACGCCCATTTTCGTCGGCATCCACGATGCCGAATTCGCGCGGGTCTTGGACGCGAATCGTGGTGATGGAAACATCGGCTTCGTTGGCGCGGTGAAATTCTAAAAACGCGGCGTAGTCCATGTCGGCGACGGCATCGCCTTGAATCACTAAAAATTCGTCGCCCAATTGATTGATGGCGTTTTTCACGCAACCGGCGGTTCCCAGCGGCTTGTCTTCGCGGATGCAGTGAATTGGTATTGGCAGTGAATACTGCTGTAATCGTTCTTCGATCACTTCGGCAAGATAGTTGGTGGTGATGAAAACTTCGGAAAACCCGGCATCGGCGAGCGCTTCAGCGATGCGAATGACGGCAGGCTTGCCGCCAACCGGCAGCATCGGTTTGGGCGTGGTGTAGGTGAGTGGGCGTAGGCGCGTGCCGGAGCCGCCGGCGAGAATGATTGCTTGCATGATGGTTTGGATAATTGAACTTTCTCGTTATGCCTTACATTTTCGCGCTTCTCATCGAAAATCAAAAGCCGGAATTCAAAACGCAATCCATGTCGGACGTTTCCAAATCAACTCGAAAATCAAGGCGATGAAAAACCCGACCGACAAGCCCACGCCCCACGGCACAAAGCGTTTTTCAACAACCGGCGTTGGCGCGTCGGGCGCGGAAACCGTGACGACGGCAAGGTGAAAATAATTTTTGATGTTGTTGCCGACCGCGCCTAACTCGCCTCTCATCGCCAGCCACGGCAAAATCAAAAGCGCAAAAGCGATTGCGCCGTAAAGAAATCCGAAGCAACAAAACGCCCAGCCTTTAAGCGCGCCAACTGCCGCCAAAAGTTTCACATCGCCGGCTTTGGCAATGCCGAGCATAAAGGGAATCCATTGAATTCCCATCCCAACTGTCCAGCCGATAATCGCCCAGAAAAGTCCGGGCAAACCGCCGAATGCGTAGTTGAGAATCAGGCCCAACGCCATCGCGGGGAAAGTGACTTTGTTCCAAATCTTGGAATATCGCGCGTCGCTGTAGGCGCAGGTAAAAAGCAGCCAAATGAGGACGATATTGAGCAGCAAAATCCCCGGCGGCCTAACGCCGATTTCAGAACTGCTGAAACGCGTGAAAAAATGCGAAAAAAACTCAGAAATGGCGTAACCCATGGCGCAAGATTCGAGGATGAAAATTGCCTTCAGTTTACGCTATCACACGCTTAAAACGACGATGTCTTCGGGCGCGCAACTTAACGACAGAGTACTCCCTGCATCTGGCGGCAGGGCGCGCGGATTGGCAATCGCCATTTTAATTTCACGCCATGATTCGCTTTCGCTCGTTTCACGCCCATCAGTTAAAAGCACGCGATATTGCTCATGCGCGCCCAAATACATCACGCTTTGCAATTGGCCTGAAAGTTGGTTTGCGCTGTTTTCATTGAGTCGCAGGGATTCGGGTCGAATCGAACACCACACTTTTTGTCCGTTTTCGATTTTCTCGGATGAAATCGCAGCGCGCAGAATTCCTACAGCAGTTTCTACTTCGCAATTATTGCCATCTAACGATTTCAAAACGCCGGGAATGAAATTGGTTTCGCCGATAAACTCGGCGACAAAGCGCGTGGCCGGTCGGCGATACAATTCGCGCGGCGCGCCGACTTGCTGAAGTACTCCCTCCTTCAGCACTGCGACGCGGTCGGCAATGGAAAGGGCTTCTTCCTGATCGTGCGTGACATAAAGCGCCGTGGTTTGAGTTTGCTCATGCAAGCGTTTAATTTCCGCGCGCATTTCCAAGCGCAATTGCGCGTCGAGATTGGAAAGCGGCTCATCCAACAAAAGCACATCGGGCCGAATGATCAGCGCGCGTGCCAAAGCCACGCGCTGCTGCTGGCCGCCCGACATTTGCGAGGGATAGCGATCTTCCAAACCTTTCAGGGCACCATTTCAAAGGCTTCGCTCACACGCCGCTCGCGCTCGGCGGTTTCGGTTTTGCGGACGCGCAAGCCGTATTCGACATTGCCTTTAGCCGTCATGTGCGGCCACAGCGCGTAGTTTTGAAAGACCATTCCCGCGTTGCGCTTGTGCGGCGGCACGCGCGTCATTTCTTTTTCGCCAAAACGAAGTACTCCCTCATCCGCTTGCTCGAAGCCCGCGACCATTCGCAAACACGTCGTCTTGCCGCAACCGGATGGGCCGAGCAAAAAGAACAATTCACCTGCGCGGATTTCAAGGGAAACATTTGAAACCGCAGCGGTTTTGCCGAAGGTTTTGGAGATGGCGTCAAAGGAAACGGAAAGCATTTTTGGGGGGAAGCCGGGCAATGAATTACCCGGCTGAAGAGTGCCAAACCCGCCTTCGCGGGTTGATGAATGTTAAATAAAAGTCAGTCCACGAAGGTGGACTTTGCTTTTTCCAGCCGGGGGTTTCAACCCCCGGCTATGAGTTCAGGAAATCTTCGCTTCCGCCGCCGCGCGCCACTCACTGAGTTTCTTTTGGCGCAAAACCGGATCGCTCCATTTGCCCGCGTGCTGCATGATTTCCGCTTCACTGGGCGCAAGCATCAATGTATTCGCATCGCCGGATTTTTGCTGGCGCGCCTTGAGCGCGTCGTGCGTGTCAATCAAAAT
>Ga0136611_10004039_pt1 | contig 10279 bp, 8 predicted proteins | sample AntDrymUQ2232306_2_FD_106645 | JGI IMG/M metagenome (GOLD analysis project Ga0136611, IMG submission 106645) | Polar desert sand microbial communities from Dry Valleys, Antarctica - metaG UQ223 (23.06) | ecosystem: Environmental > Terrestrial > Soil > Desert | place: Antarctica: Dry Valley... | reverse complement strand
GTCGGGCACCGAGGACAGCAACCCCCACGTATAAGGCATCTCGGGCCGGGTCAGGACCTCCTTGGTCACGCCGTATTCCACTGCTCGACCGCCGTACATCACCAACACCTCGTCCGCAATCTCGGCGATGACCCCGAGGTCGTGGGTGATCATGATGATGGCGGAGTTGAACTCACGTTGGAGGGACTGCAGCAGATCAAGGATCTGGGCCTGAACCGTCACGTCGAGTGCGGTGGTGGGCTCGTCACAGATGATCAGATCGGGGTTGTTGACCAAGGACATGGCGATCATGGCCCGCTGGCGCATCCCGCCGGAGAACTGGTGGGGGAAGTCATCGACCCGCGTCTGCGGCTGCGGAATGCCGACGAGGTCGAGCATCTCGATCGCTCGGGCTCGCGCTGCCTTCTTTGAGACACGGTTGTGGATGCGATAGGACTCGATGATCTGCTTGCCGATCGAGTAGAACGGGTGCAGCGCCGTCAACGGGTCCTGGAAGACCATCGAGATCTCGTTGCCGCGCACCTTGCGCATGTCGCTCTCAGACATCCCGATGATTTCGATGCCGTTGTACTTGATCGATCCGGAGATCTGGGCCGAGCGAAGGTCGTGGAGGCCGAGGATCGCCATCGACGAGACCGACTTGCCCGACCCGGACTCCCCAACGATCCCCAGGGTGGTTCCGGCCTCAACGGTGTAGCTCAGGTCGGAGACAGCCTGCACGAGCCCGTCATAGGTCGGGAAACGCACCGTAAGGTCGGTGACCTCCAGCAGCGGCGTCCCCGACTTCTTGGCTGACGGAACGGCAGCGGCCAAGGTACTCATGACAGCCTCACTCGCGGGTCAAGGACGGCGTACAGCAGATCGACCACCAGATTGGCGAGGATCACGAAGACCGCGAAGATCAAGATGGTGGCGGTCAGGATCGGGAAGTCGGTCGGCGCACTCAGCGCCGACAGCGTCCAACGTCCGATCCCGTCGATGCCGAAGATGACCTCGGTGAAGATGGTGCCGGACAGAAGGAAGGCGAAGTCGAGGCCGAAGATCGTCACGAGCGGGACGATCGCCACGCGCAGCGAGTGCTTGAACAGGAGCTTGCGCTCCGAGAGACCCTTGGCCTTGCCGCTGCGGATGTAGTCCTCACCCTGTGCCTCGAGGATCTGGCCCCGTGCATAGCGGGCGTAGGTGGGGGAGCCGGTGATGCCGAGCACGATCCACGGCAGTAGCAACCCGGTGAACCATCCGCCGGGGTCCTCCGTGATGGGCACGTATTGCGTCTCCGGGAAGATGCTGGTCTGGAGTGTGAGGAAGATCCACGCCGTCAGGGCGAAGACGTAATAGGGGATCGAGCCGATCAGAAGCGTGGCGCCCACGAGTATCTTGTCGAAGGCGGAGCCACGATACTTGGCGGCGAGCACGCCGAGCGGAACGCCGATCAACACATAGAGCAGGCCGCCGCCGATCGCGAGCGAGAGCGTCGCCGGGTAATACCTTTTGAGGTCCTCGGTGACCTCGGTCTTGGTGCGGAACGAGACACCGAGGCATGGAGCGTCACACTCGTATGTCCCGCCCTGCGTGATCGTCCGGTCCTGGACCAGGCCGCCGACGAAGCGGCCGTAGTTGGTGAGCAGACCGTCGTTGAACCCCATGCTCTGCTCGATGGCTTCCCGCTTCGCGTCCGTGCACCGCCCGTTCTCCTGACACAGCGCCTCTGCAGGGTTGCTCGGCCCCTTGTAGAAGAGCGCAAAGGTCAAGAACGAGGTGATGGCCAGCACGAAGAAGGCTGCGATGAGCCGCCGCAGGACATAACCGAACATGCCGAAGCCTCCAGGCCGATCAAAAAGAAGAGAATGAACAGTGGTTGACCAGATGACCGCGCCGGTGGGGGCGGACCCGGAGTGACCGGGCCGCCCCCATCGGAGAGGTCGTGCTAGGCGATCAGGGTGCTACTCGTTGACCCAGACCGTCTTGAAGGTCGGCATACCACCGGTGATGTCGATGTTGACACCATCGAGACCGGTTCCGTGACCCTGGATCGTCCCCGCGTTGGAAACGGGGATGATCGGGTAGTAGGTCTCCTGGATCATCGTCTCCAGGGCGGTCCAGGCAGCAGCCTGCTCGTCGAGGGGCAGGCTCTTGACCCGCTCGATCTCTTCGTTGACATCGTCCTCGCAGAACCTCGCGTAGTTGACGACAGGAAGGCTCTCCCACTTCTGCTCATCGCAGCTCTTGTCCGTCTCTGCGGGAGTGAAGACCGGCGGGATCCAGGAGTAGCCTGAGGGCCAGTCAGAGAACCAACCACCCGCGCGGATGTTGGTCGGCGTGGCCGGGTCGGACCGTTTGGTGGCGAAGTCGGTCGTGGTCGTGGCGAACGGCTTCGGGGTGAAGCCCGCCTCGGCGTAGGCGGCCTTGATGACCTCCATCGTCTTCACCGATACCGGGTCGTCGGTGGAGTAGAGCCAGCTGAGCTCAAAGCCGAGCTCGCCAGCGTCCTCGAGGATGGCCTTGGCCTTGGCCGGGTCGGTCTCTGCCGCTTGGTGCTCGGGGAATCCGTTGACCTCTTCGCGTCCAGGAACTCCTGGGGCGATCAACGTGGTGGTCGGGATGTAGTTGATGTCCCTGATCCGTCCGGCAGCCTTGGCGGCCGCGTCGTAGGGGTAGGCCCAGGTGAGCGCCTGACGAACCTCGAGCGGGACGGTTTGGTAGTCAGGTGCGAGCCACACGGTGAGCGGGGTCGAGCCCGTCGCGATCCGGTCGGACGCCTCGGCGTTGAACGTCGGGATGTCCGAGCTGTCGATGTCGTCGTAGGCGAGCGTTGTTGCACCGTCGCCCTTGCTTGCCAGGAGCACCGCGTCGACCTTCTTCGGGTCGGAGTAGGTGGTGTCGAAGTCCCACTCGTCGGGCAGCGCAGCGCGGCCCGGGTCGGACTCGGGGTCCCATTCCTCGTTGCGGACCAGTTTCAGGCTCTTGGCTGGGGTGAACTCGGCGATCTTGTACGGCCCGCTGGCGACCAGCTTGTTGGCGTAGTTGGCGGTGTCCTTGCCGACCTCGGGGGGGATGGGACTGAAGAGCGGGAAGAACGAGTAGTAGTCCATGTCCGGGAACGGCACGTCGAACTTGAAGATGATGGTCTCGTCGTCCGGCGTCTCGATGCCGGAGGCGATGTCGCCGTCCTTCTTGATGTCCTCGGAGCCGGTGAGGACACCCAACAGGTAGTTGGAGGGGCAGTCGGTGAAGACGTCACAATCGAGGGAGGACGAGACCGTGTACGCGATGTCCTTGGTCGTGATCTCCGAGCCGTCCTCGTACTTCAGGCCGGGCTTGAGTGTGAAGGTCCACTCGGTGAAGTCTTCGTTGGGCGTGCCGAGGTCGGTGGCCAGGTCGGGCACCAGGACCATGTTCTTCGTCTCTTCGTCGAACTTGAACTGCGTGAGCGAGCGGACGAGGAGACTGGTCTGGATGGAGATCATGTCGGAGTAGTAGACGTTGCGAGGGTCGAACGACGTGGACATGTCACCGGACACCCCGATGACGTGAACCGTGCCGCCGGCCTTGGCGCCTTCGATCTCGAGGGGACCTACGGCCTCGGGGTCCTTGCCCGCGCCGGCCAGTTCGCTGACATCGACCTTGGGGTCATCGCCGCCACCCTCTTCGCTGGTGCTCGTGCCGCCTCCACACGCAGCCAGAGCCAGGAGACTCCCGGCTGCAAGACCGATCAACGGTTTCTTTAACCGCATCCCATTCCACCTTTCAATGATGTTGCTGACGCCCTCCGGTGACAATTCACCGTCGAGTTTTGGGGTCGAAGGCGTCTCGGATCGAGTCGCCCAGAAGGTTGAGAGCAAGTACGAGGACGACCAGCACTGCGACAGGGACCCACAGGAAGATCGGGTAGGTGTCGTAGTACTGGGTGGCCGCCTGGATCAGCTGACCCATGGATCCGTTGAGTCCGAGCCCGAGGAAGGACAGGCCGACTTCGGCAGCGATGAACGCCGGGACCGAGATCGAGATCACCACGACGAGGGTGGCCACGAGGTTGGGCAGCAGCTCCTTGGCGAGGATGCGGGTCGTTGAGGCTCCTAGCACTTGCGCCGCCAGAATGAACTCGCGTTCGCGCATCTGCAGGACCTGACCGCGAACAAGCCGGGCCAGCCCCATCCAGCTCAACGTGCTGAGCACGATGACCATCGCGATGAACTGAACCTGTTGGAGCCTTTCGGAGTCAGTGGCGAACCGCTGGGTGATGATCGGCGCCACGGCCAACGCGAAGAGGATGAATGGGAACGACAAGAAGAGGTCGATGACGAACGACAGCACCCGGTCGAGCGTCCCGCGCGAGAAGCCGGACATGAGGCCGACCGTCAGTCCGATGGCCGTCGTGGCGATGGTCGCGATGATGGCCACCAGTAGTGAGGCCCGCAACCCGTAGAGCAGGACCGCCAGGTTGTCGGTCGCGTTGTTGGGCGCGATCCCCAGCGGGTGGGCCATCGTGAAGTCGCCGTTGGGCGGACCGTATTCGGGGAGCGGGTAGTTGTACGCATCGAGCACTTCGGTGTTCGCCAGGGCGTACTTGCCGTCGACGGTGTTGCTGATGTTGAGAACGTTGGAGATGAGTGGGGCGAACAGGGCCGCCAGGACGATAGTGAGCATCACCACGCCGCACGTGACGGCGACCTTGTCGCTACGCAATCGGGACATGGCGATCTGCGTGGGCGAACGCCCCGCAATCTTCTTGGCCCCGGGTACGTCTTCCTCGAAGACAGCTTCGGGCTCGTGATCCCCGGACTCCACCACAACTGCGGCCTGGGACATCTCCACCTCATCTGAATCTGCTGGTCCAAGCGGGCTCCGACGCAGCGCGTCGTGCTGGGATCGTTGGAACCATAACTGACTCAGTCGCGATCGCAGGTCACCTACACGTAACGGTTGGGTACCAACCCAGACGGATAATCGAGGCCCGCCCTAGGCGTCGGACGGGAAGATCTCCGCAGACTTGGCGTCGACACCGGCTTCCTTGCGCTGTTGCGGGGTGATGGGAGCGGGCGCGGCGGTGAGCGGGTCGTAGCCACCGCCGGACTTGGGGAAGGCGATCACGTCGCGGATGGAGTCGGTGCCGGCCAGCAGCGCGACGATGCGGTCCATGCCCACGGCGATGCCGCCGTGGGGGGGCGCACCGAACGAGAAGGCGTCCAGCAGGAAGCCGAACTTCTCCTGCGCCTCCTCGGCTCCGATGCCCATGACCGAGAACACCCGGGTCTGGATGTCCTGGCGGTGGATCCGGATCGAGCCGCCGCCGAGCTCGTTGCCGTTGCAGACGATGTCGTAGGCATAGGCCAGGGCACTGTCGGGGTCCGTGTCGAAGGTGTCGATGAATTCGGGCTTGGGGCTGGTGAAGGCGTGGTGCACCGCAGTCCAGGCCCCTGCGCCCACCGCGACGTCTCCACTGGCGACGGCTTCCGAGCTCGGCTCGAACAGTGGTGCGTCCACGACCCACGTGAAGGCGAACACCGAGTCGTCGAGCAGGTTGCCGCGACGACCGATCTCCAGCCTCGCCGCGCCGAGCAGGGCGCGGCTGCTCTTCGCGGCGCCGGCCGCGAAGAAGATGCAGTCGCCCGGGGAGGCACCGATGTGACCGGCCAGGCCCTCACGCTCGGCGTCGGTCAGGTTCTTGGCCACCGGCCCGCCCAGCTCCCCCGTCCTCGCTGATCGTGACGTAGGCCAGGCCCTTGGCCCCCCGCTGCTTGGCCCAGTCCTGCCAGGCGTCGAACTGACGACGCGGCTGGCTGCCGCCGCCGGGCATCACGACAGCACCGACGTAGTCGGCCTGGAACACCCGGAACGTGGTGCCGGCGAAGTAGTCGGTGCAGTCGACGAGCTCCAGGCCCATCCGCAGGTCGGGCTTGTCGGAGCCGAACCGCGCCATCGCCTCGGCGTAGGTCATCCGTGGGATCGGTCGAGGGATCTCGTGACCGGCCTGGGCCCACATCGCCTCGAGCACGTCCTCCATGAGGGCCAGCACGTCCTCCTGGTCGACGAAGCTCATCTCGATGTCGAGCTGGGTGAACTCCGGCTGACGGTCGGCGCGGAAGTCCTCGTCGCGGTAGCAGCGCGCGATCTGGTAGTAGCGCTCCATGCCGCCGACCATCAGCAGCTGCTTGAACAGCTGCGGGCTCTGCGGCAGGGCGTACCAGTTGCCCGGCGACAACCGCGCCGGCACCAGGAAGTCGCGCGCCCCCTCAGGTGTGGAGCGGGTCAGCGTCGGCGTCTCGACCTCGACGAAGTCGCGCGCGTCGAGCACGTCGCGGGCAGCCTTGTTGACCCTGCTGCGCAGCCGGAGAGCGGCGTTGGGGCCGGAGCGACGCAGGTCGAGGTAGCGGTGCTTGAGGCGCGCCTCCTCCCCCACCTCGCCCCCCTTGTGGCCCGAGGCGTCGTCGATCGGGAAGGGCAGCGGTGCCGAGGCGGACAGCACCTCCACGCCCGCCTTGCCGGGGAGGGCGACGACCTCGATCGTGCCGGTGGCGAGCTGGGGGTTCTCGTTGCCGGGCTTGCGGGCGACGACCTCGCCGACGACCTTCAGGCAGTATTCCGAGCGGAGCTCACCGGCCACCTCGGGGTCACGTACGACGACCTGGACGATGCCGCTCGCCTCGCGCAGGTCGAGGAACGCGACACCCCCGTGATCGCGACGACGCGCCACCCATCCCGCGAGGGTGACGGTCTGGCCGACGTGCTCGACGCTCAGGGTGCCGGCGTCATGGGTGCGGATCACTGGTCTTGCTCCTTCGAGATGACCTGCGGGTGCAGGTCGTTGCTGGGTGGGGTCCAGGTCGACGGATCTGCGTCGACCTGCACTCCGCTGCGGATGTCCTTGACCTGGTGCCGGACGGTCGCGCCGTCCTCGTCGGCCTGGACGAACCAGACGTAGGGGACGCCGCGACGTTCGGCGAATCGGATCTGCTTGCCGAACTTGGCGGCTGAGGGTGCCACTTCGCAAGCGATTTCCCTGGCCCGCAGGGCTTGCGCGACCTCAGCGCTGGCTGCGCGCTGCTCCTCGGCGTTGACCGCAACGAGGACGACGCTGGGCACGGGACGGCTGCCGCTGAGCACGCCATCGGCGATGAGCGGGATGAGCGTCCGAGAGACACCAAAGGACACGCCGACGCCGGGATAGGTCGTACGACCGTCGCTGGCCAGGGCGTCGTAGCGACCACCGCCGCCGACGGACTTCAGTCGCTCGTAGCCGCTCATGAAGATCTCCACGACGGTGCCGGTGTAGTAGTCGAGGCCGCGGGCGATGCGGAGGTTGGCCTCCACCGTCACCCGGTCACCGGCGACGCCCGCGCAGCCCTCGACGACCGCGGCCAGCTCGTCGAGCCCCTGATCGAGCAGCTCGTCGCTGACTCCCAGGGCTCGTACGGCGTCCACGAAGGAGGTGTCGGCGACGCGGATGGTGGCGAGGTCCAGGCAGCGCTGTGCCTGCTCGGATGTCGCCCCGACGCGCTCGACTAGCTGCGCGGCCACCTCGGCTGCGGGCAGCTTGTCGAGCTTGTCGATGACGCGGATGGCCTCCGTCACGTCCGTGATGCCCAGGCCGCGGTAGAAGCCTTGGATCAGCTTGCGGTTGTTGACCTGGAACGAGAGCGGCGGCAGTGGCAACGCTGCGAGCGCCTCGACCATCACCCGCACGACCTCGACGTCGTGGTGGAAGCCGAGGGCGTCGCGACCGACGATGTCGATGTCGGCCTGGGTGAACTGGCGGTAGCGGCCCTCCTGGGGTCGCTCGCCGCGCCAGGCTGGCTGGATCTGGAAGCGTCGGAACGGGAACTCGAGCTTGCCGGCGTTCTCGAGCACGTAGCGCGCGAACGGCACCGTGAGGTCGAAGTGCATGCCGAGCTCGGCTTTGGCGTCGGGGTCCGCGGCGAGGCGCTGAAGGACGAAGATCTCCTTGTCGATCTCCCCTCCCTTGGCCAGCCGGTCGATCGGCTCGACGACCCTGGTCTCGATGTTGGCGAAGCCGTGCAGCTCAAAGGTGCGCGAGAGCGAGGCGATGATCTCGCGCTCGACGACACGCTGCTCGGGGAGCAGCTCGGGGAATCCGCTGAGCGGGGCGATCTTGGCCATCACAGGTCCTGGAGGTACGGGTTGGTCGCGCGTTCGCGACCGATGGAGGTCTGCTCGCCGTGACCGGGGAGCACGACGATGTCGTCGTCCAGCGTCAACACCTTGCCAGCCAGGCTCCGCAACATTGCGGCGTGGTCACCACCGGGGAGATCGGTGCGACCGATGGAGCCGGCGAACAGCAGGTCGCCGGAGAACATGACCTCGCTGATCTCCGCCTGCGGTGATTGGCCAGCGTCGGCGTACGGCGTGCGGAAGGTGACCGATCCCTCGGTGTGGCCCGGTGTGTGGTCGACGACGAACCGCAGGCCGGCGAGCTCGAGCTCCTGGAGGTCGGCAAGCTCCTGTACGTCATCGGGCTCTGCCCAGGTGTAGTTGCCGCCGAGCAGCATCTGGGTGGTTTCGCGGCTCATGCCGGCCATCGGGTCGGCCAGCAGGTGACGGTCGCTCGGGTGGATCCAGGCCGTGGCGTCGTAGGTACCGGCCACCGGCGCCACGCACCACATGTGGTCGACGTGACCGTGGGTGACCAGGACCGAGACCGGCTTGAGGTTGTGCTCGCGCACCACCTCGTCGACGCCGGCCGCAGCGTCCTTGCCGGGATCGATGACAACGCACTCGCTGCCCGGTCCGGTGGCGACGACATAACAGTTGGTGCCCCAGGGTCCAGCGGGGAAGCCGGCAATGAACACGAGTGAGAAGTCCTTGTGCGATGGCAGGGTCGGGGTCGGTGCGCGGACACGATGCGTCCGGGGCGTCAGCCTACCGAGAGTGCTCGTGACTACGATGGGCGACCATGAGCGCCGAACTGCAGTCCGACTGGGGCCGAGTGGCCGACGACGGAACCGTCTATGTGAGGACCCTCAACGGCGAACGCAGCGTTGGGCAGTATGCCGAAGGGACACCCGAAGAGGCGCTGGAGTTCTTCACCAACAGATACGACGCACTCGCATTCGAGGTGCACCTGCTCGAGCAGCGCATCGGCGCCGGAAAGCTCAGCCCCGAGGAGGCAGTGTCTGCCGTCAAGTCGCTGCGCGAGCAGGTCGTGGAGGCCAACGCCGTCGGTGACCTCACTGTCCTCGCCGCGCGCCTGGACGCGAATGCTCCGCTGATCGCCATCCAGCGAGACGCGAAGCGAGCGGAGAAGGCGCAGCGCACCGCCGAGTCGAAGGTCGAGAAGGAGAGGATCGTCGGCGAAGCCGAGAGGCTCGCCGAGAGCAAGGACTGGCGCAACGGCGCCAACCGCCTCCGCGACCTGCTCGACCAGTGGAAGGCACTCCCCCGTCTCGACAAGGCCACAGATGACACGCTGTGGCGACGATTCAGCGGCGCGCGGACGACGTACACCCGGCACCGCAAGGCGCACTTCGCCGAAGAGCACGAGCGTCGTGACAGCGCCCGAGTGATCAAGGAACGGCTGGCAGGAGAGGCAGAGTCTCTCGCCACCTCGACCGAGTGGGGTCCCACTGCCGGCCGGTATCGCGACCTCATGCGGGACTGGAAAACTGCCGGACCTGCCCCCCGCGACATCGACGATGAGCTGTGGACTCGCTTCCGCGGAGCCCAGGACGCATTCTTCGGTGCTCGTGACGCCGCCGACGCCGAGCTCGACAAGGAGTTCGCCGTCAACGCCGAGCTCAAGGAAGAGATCCTGATCGAGGCCGAGAAGCTGGTGCCGGTCACGGACGTGGAGGCCGCCAAGAAGGCCTTCCGCGATCTTGCCGACAGGTGGGATGCGGCCGGCAAGGTCCCCCGCGACCGGATGAAGGATCTCGAGGGCCGCATGCGCAAGGTCGAACAGGCCATCCGCTCGGTCGAGGACGACAAGTGGAAGCGCACAGACCCGGAGAAGTCCGCCCGCGCCGACGACATGATCGGCAAACTCGAGGCCGGCATTGCGGACGAACAGGCCAAGCTCGACAAGGCCCGATCGTCTGGTGACGACCGGTCGGTGAAGCGGCTGGAGGAGTCGCTGGCCAACAAGCAGGCCTTCCTCGACATGGCCCGCAAGGCCTCTCAGGAATTCAGCTGAGCCGAGCTCGGCTAGGACGTGACGCGGTAGGCGTCAAAGACGCCGGGCACGCCGCGCACGGTGCGGAGCACGCTGTCGAGGTGGGAGGCATCACCCATCTCGAAGGTGAAGCGGCTCTTGGCGACCCGGTCC
>Ga0136611_10004038_pt1 | contig 10279 bp, 11 predicted proteins | sample AntDrymUQ2232306_2_FD_106645 | JGI IMG/M metagenome (GOLD analysis project Ga0136611, IMG submission 106645) | Polar desert sand microbial communities from Dry Valleys, Antarctica - metaG UQ223 (23.06) | ecosystem: Environmental > Terrestrial > Soil > Desert | place: Antarctica: Dry Valley... | reverse complement strand
GTCGTCGAGGTTGACCTCGCCTTCCTTCTTCGCTGCCGCAGACTGGTCGTCGGAGTCGAAGCCGGCGACGAGCCGGTCGATGTCGGCGTCGGCGCGGTAGCTGCGGTCGATGAAGGTGCGGATCGACGGAGCGTCGGCGACCTTCCACTTCACCGGCTTGCCGTTCAGGAGCTTCTCGACCGCCTGACGGCGCTCCGGCGACGGGTCGGCCGTCAGGATAACGACGGTGTTGATCTCCTCGCCGATCGGCACGACGCAGTGGGCGCGAGCCACGTCCTCGGGAACGAGGGCGGCGATCACCGGGTCGAGCGCGACCGTCTTGGTGTCGACGACGGGGAACTCGAACACGTCCCCGATCGCCGTCGCGACATCGGCGCGGCTCGCTCCGAAGCGGCCGAGCACGATGTCGCTGAACTGGAGGATGTCACCGTTCGCGTGCTGCAGCGCAGACGCGAGGTTCTCCGCCGTGAGGCTGTCACCGTCGACCAGCAGCTGACCGATGCGCATGCACTCGGAGCCGTGCGCTCCCGGTGTCTGCGACGGCGCGCCCGTACTGGCGGCGGCGCGACGAGACGGAGCCGTCGCGGTGTCGTTCTTGTTGCCCTTGAAGAGTGCCATCGCCTGCCGTCCTTGTTGAGGCTCGGACTACGACCACGCCTCGGACGATCTGAGCGCTGCCCGAGAATGGGTGTCGGCCTGCGAGCTGTCGTACATCCCGCCACCGGTGAACTCGTCGCCGAGCTCCTGATGACCGTTGCTGCCGTTCAGCGCCTGCTCGGAGGAGCTGTCGGCACCGTTGCGGTTCGGGTTGACCCCCGTTTCGGAGGAACCGGGCGAGTAGCCGTCTTTCTTGACGAACTGGTCGGGGTCGAGGAGCATGACCGCCCGCTCGAGCTCGTCGAGTCGCTCGAGCTGCACCGCAGCTCCGACGTCCATCTCGTCCGTGAGCAGCGCCTCGATCTCGCCGAGGCGGACCGTCGTCTTGTCGATCTTGTCGTCGATCGTGGCGTGAAAGCGGTCGAGCTCGATCCGTACGAGCATCGACTCACCGATCGCCGCGGACATCTGCGACTTCAGGTCCTCGATCGCCGTCTCGTCGATGCCGTCGACCTTCGTCGCGAGCGTGGCGAGCTCGAGGTTCGCCGAGGAGAGGCGCCCCTCCAGCTCCTCGAGCCGAGCGGATGCTGTTGCGAGCGCGTCGGACACGAGATCGCCGACGGCGCCGACTTCGGCGGCGATCGCGGCGTCACGGGCCGACGTGGTCGCGTGGAGATCGGTGAAGCGGCTGTCGGTCGTGGTCTGCAGCTCGGTGATCCGGGCGTCGGTCGTCGACCGGACGTCGGCGAGGCCGGCCTCGGTGGTCGACTCGAGCTGTGCGATCCGGCTGTCGGCGGCTTCGGCGAGATCGGTCGCGGCGGACTCGACGCCCTGGACTCTGGCGATGATCGCGTCGCGAGCCTCGGCGAGCCGGCTGTTCAGCTCGGCACCCACACGCTGGTCGCCGTCGTCGATGCGAGCCGCGAGGCTCGCGGTCGACGTGTTCACGTGCTGGACGAGGGCGATGGCCTGCTCGTCGGTGCGCCGGTTCGCGTCGGCCAGCGCGTCGAGCCGCTCCGTCACAGGAGCGAGCGAGCGCCAGATGTCCTCGCGCATCGACTGACGGATCTGGAGCAGATCCTCCGGGGCGACGCCGACGGGCTGCGCCGCGAGCGTCGCGAGCCGCTGGTCGAACTCGCCGAGCCGGCTGGTGTGGTGCGCGGCGACCTCGGCGAGGCGCTCGTCGAGCGCACGCTGCAGCGCCTGCTGGTAGGCCTCGGTGGCGGCCCGCTGCGCCTCGAGCTCCGCGAGCGCCTTCGTGCGGAGCTGCTCCGCCTCGGCGAGCGCGGCATCCACGCGTTGGGTCATCGCGGTGAAGTACCGTGACATCTGCCGCTCGACGACGGAGAGAACGGTCGCGGCCAAGGAGGCTGCTCCTACGTTGCTGTCGCCGTCTCCGGCCGTTTGCGAGCTCTGATCCACCGTCACAAGAGATGTATCGGAACTGTTACCGAGATCTTGAGAGATGACGCGCGGTTAGGTTGGGCTCGTGGAGGTCCACCTCGTCGACGGGACGTACGAGCTGTTCCGCCAGCACTTCGGCATGGCCGTGCGCCACAGCTCGCCGGCGCCGAACGCGGCGGCGATCGGAGTTCTGGCCTCCACTCTGCAGCTGGTCGCGAACGGTGGCTCGCACATCGGCGTCGCGTCCGACACGGTCATCGAGAGCTTCCGCAACGACCTGTGGCCCGGGTACAAGACCAGCGCAGGGATGGAACCGGTGCTGCTGAACCAGATCCCGGTGATGGAGGAACTACTCGTTGCGGCCGGCTTCACGATGTGGGGGATGGTCGAGTACGAGGCAGACGATGCCTTGGGCGCCGCTGCCGCGGTCGCGGATGCCGACCCGCGGGTCACGAAGGCGATGATCCTCACGCCGGACAAGGACCTGTGCCAGTGCGTGCGCGACGACCGTGTCGTGCAGGTCGACCGGCGCAAGCGCGAGGAGATCGGCCGCGCGGGCGTCATCGCGAAGTTCGGCGTCCCGCCCGAGTCGATCGCGGACTACCTCGCGCTCGTCGGCGACTCGGCCGACGGCTACCCGGGACTCGCGGGGTGGGGCTCGAAGAGCGCAGCCGTCGTGCTCGCGAAGTTCGGTCACATCACCGACATCCCCGCCAGCTCCCGCGACTGGGGCCTTCCCGCATTACGCAGCGCGGAGAAGCTCGCCGTGACACTGCGCGACGACCTCGAACTCGCCCTCCTCTTTCGCCGCATCGCGACCGTGGAGACCGACGTGGACGTCGGCGAGGTCGACGACTGGGAGTGGCACGGCCCGACGGACTCGTTCGCGGCGATGTGCGTCGGCCTGGATGCCCCCATGCTCGCCGAGCGCGCAGCGCGGCTCGCGGCGAAGGTCGCCGCGCGCTAGCTGTGCTAGCCGCGGCCCTGCCGGACTCCGGCGCTGCCGGCCGGAGACGGAGACGCTGTCAGGAGATCGCGCGGTTTTGTGCACACTTTTCTGACAGCGCCGTTGGAACCGCGAAGTGAGGGGCGTGAGCGCAGCTGCACCCGCTGGCTGAGGTGACGGCCAGGCACCCTGCGGCACACGAGCGACACCGTTGAAGGCTGCTACCTCCCGGTCCTGACCTGATTCCCGGCTACCCGTTGCACAGGACCCGACCGTCACCTCACCCAGCGGGTGCGTCGTCGAGCATAGCCGTGGTTAGCCTGATCGGCCCGTCCGGGAGACCGGTCGGGAACCCCTGGAGGGGTGCGAGAGCGGCCGAATCGGCACGCTTGGAAAGCGTGTGAGGGGCAACCCTCCGTGGGTTCGAATCCCACCCCCTCCGCCATGAGCCTGCACGCCGGCGACGACCTTGCGGCCATGCGTGCGGCGCTCGTCGAGGCGGCGCGCGCGGAGGAGCACGGCGACGTGCCGGTGGGGGCGGTCGTCGTCCGTGCGGGCGCGATCATCGCCGCGCGGCACAACGAGCGCGAGCTGACGGGTGATCCGACCGCGCACGCGGAGGTGCTCGCGCTCCGCGATGCGGCTGCGCACGTCGGTCAGTGGCGGCTCGACGACTGCACGCTCTACGTCACGTTGGAGCCGTGCCCGATGTGCGCCGGCGCCGTCGTCAACTCCCGCGTTGCGCGACTCGTGTTCGGTGCGGACGACCCGAAGGCAGGCGCAGCGCGCACGCTGTACACGATCGCGGACGACGCACGCCTCAACCATCGCGCCGACGTGGTCGGCGGGGTCCTCGCCGCCGAGTCAGCGGTCCTGCTGAAGGACTTCTTCGCCCGTCGGCGCCGATCACCTGCCGCGCCTGAGCGATAGCCTCGCGTCCCGGAAGGGTGCCAGAGTGGACGAATGGGACAGTCTCGAAAACTGTTGAGGTCTTCTGGGCCTCCGTGGGTTCGAATCCCACCCCTTCCGCCAAAGGTCTATTTGGCGTGCGCTAGCGTTCACTAGCGTCCAGCGAAAAGCTTGTGACCAGGTAAGACGCAGATCGATGTTCGCGGGCGTCCACCGTTGTTCGTGGAGCGTTGCATGACCGGTTGCGTGACTTGGCGGGAATTCGGCGTAGCCTTACCGCTCGGGAGGTCACCAATGCCGCGCAAACCCACCACCAAGACCGTCACCTTCGCCGACGGGTCGAAGTCCGTGTTCAACAAGAACGGCAACGGCGAGGGCACCCTGTACTTCCAGGAGAGCAAAAACGCCTGGCGGGCTTCCTACGTGCTGGAGGGCGAAACCATCCGCCGATACGTGCAGGCGCGCACACGCGATCAGGCGGTCGCCAAACGAGAGCAGGCAATCCTCGCCGGTTCGAGCACATCCAAGTCCGTCAGATTCAGCAAGCGAACGACGGTGGCGGAGTTCGGCGCTTGGTGGCTCGACAACGAAGCGCGGCACCGCGTGCGATCTTCATCGTTGGACCGTATGGGGCAGCGACTGACCCGGCTGGGGCCGATCGGCGAACGGGCGCTCGGCGATGTGAAGGTCGAGGATTTGATCAGCTGGCAATCAGAGCTGCTCAAGAGCTACGCGCCGAAGACGGTGGCCGATTCGCGAACGACGGCCCGCCAGGTGTTCGCGGCTGCTGTCGAACTGAACCTCATAGCGTCGAATCCGGCTGAGCGCTTGAAGCCGCCGAAGGTGATCAAGCGACCCGGTCGTACCTTGACCATCGATGAGGTCGGCGCGCTCTTCGACGCCACTGATGGCCAACGTTATGGAGCGGTCGTTCGGATCCTGTTCACCACGGGGTTGCGTGTCAGCGAAGCGCTCGGGTTGTCATGGGATGACATCGATCTCGACACGGGCCGCGCGACGGTACGTCGTGCGGTCACATATTCAGTGGCGCACGGCACTGCTCTCGGCCCGCCGAAGACGGAGGGGGCGACGGGAGTGCATCATCTCGCACCGGGCGCGATCGGCAAGCTGCTGGCGTGGCGCGAGCGTCAGGCGGACGAGCGCCGCGCGGCGGGGTCGTTGTGGCGTGAGCATCGGTACGAGGGGGAGAAGGTTGCGCTGGTGTTTACAACTGAGTTCGGAGGCTTGGTTAGCCGTCAGCATGTCGACGTGCTGTTACGCCGCTCGGCGGTCAAAGTCGGTATCGATCCGACGCACCTCGGAACTCACGTCGGCCGGCGCACGGTGGTGACGACTCTCTATACCAACGGTGCTGAACTCGCCGACATCGCCCGCCACGTTGGCCATGCGAACACGTCGACCACAGCGGGGTACGTCAGCTCTCTCGGTGATCGACCCGAACGTACGGCGAGTCTCGCGGCGTCGCTCCTTGACCGCCGATCGCCGGCGCTGGCGGAGACGACCGATGACCGCCCGCGAACGAATTGAGAGCTACCTGCGTGACGCGGTCGTCGTTGTGTGTGGCGGGGCCGGTTGCCGCCGAGAAGGTCGTCGAGCACGCTCATCGGCAGGCCCGTGAGTACACATTCCGCGGGGAGCCGAGGTTCGCCCTCTTGCAAGAAGACGGTCCTGGCGGTGATGGGCCCGGCCCGAATTACTTCCCACAAGGGCCCAACCAGCACCACCGACTGTGGATCCTCGACGTCGACGGCACCCGACTCGTGATCGGCGCCTCCGACTTTCCCGACACCTCCCAGCAGGATCGGATCGAGCTCGACGAGATCCTCAGCTCCATCCAGATCGGCACGCCCGACGCGCCCGACGCTCCACAGCCCACAGCGGAGACCGCAGAACCGGGCACCGCCGCCACGCGCTTTCTCGATCCGATGTTCCAGGTCGACGTCCAGCGCAACGCTGGTCTACGGATCGGCGCCCGCGTCGGATGGGTCCGGTGAGGTGGCCGAGCTGTGGTTGGATCTGTACACGCCCAGAGGTGACACCAACTCGGACCGCCCGGTGTTCATCTACTCCCATGGCGGACACTTCGCGTTCGGCGACAAGAGCGAGGGTTTCGAGTGGGCGACCCGGATGGCCGAGCGCGGATACGTCACAGCATCGATCGACTATCGGCTCGGCCCGCTGAGCACGGTGACCGCCCCGCTCGACGAGCAGGAACAGGCTCAGGTCGATCGGGCCCGCTCTGACCTGCAGGCTGCGGTGCGATGGTTCCGGGCCAGCGCAACCGAGCTCGGGATCGACTCGGATCGGATCGGAGTCGGCGGCTACTCCGCAGGGGCGGTCATGTCGGCGGCTGCCGCGATTCGCTCGAGCCCGGCGGAGGCGCTACCACCGGCCGCCACCGGGTCGAACCCGGAGTTCTCCTCCGCGGTGTGCGGCGCGGTGGCGATCGCCGGTGCGATCAACCCTGCGTTGGTCGACGCCGGGGATGCCGGTGTGATCTTCCACCACGGCAGTGCCGATGACACCGTGCCGATCGCGTTTGCCGTGGCCGCACGAGACGCGCTGCTGAACGCGGGTCTGCCCGTCGAGTGGCACGAATACCAGGGCGACGGCCACGAGTTCAGCGATGCGGCGCAGGCCACGATCGAGTCGACATCGATCCGGTGGCTCCACGAACATGTCGCCACGGCGCCTTACCCCTGCTCGCCCGCCGTCGCTGCCGGCGCGTGAGGAGTGCGCGATCGACCGCATCAGCTCGGCGGGTTGATTGTTGGTCTCGCAGTTCAATCGTGCTCGGCGAATCTCCGGGCGCGTTCGGTCACGTCGTCGGCGTCGCACAGCCCGCGCTCGACCAGCAGATCCTCGAGCCCCTCGCTCCAGCTGTGCCAGTACTCGTCGGGGTGGTGGGCGATCTCGGCGATGAGCCGCTCGCGGAAGTCCTCGTACAAGATGAGGCCGCCGTCGCAGAGCGCCATCGTGGTGGCGAAGATCCGGCTCTGCCACGGGTGCTCGAACACGAGCTCGCCGTTCGATCGCGGGGGTGCGGCCGGTCCGTCGGCGTCGAGGTCGATCAACGAGCGACGCCGATCATCAGATCACGCGTGACCCGCGAGGCGAGCTCTCCCGGGTCCGTCGTGTCCACGTCTGCCGGTCGCTGGGGGAGCACGAGGTAGCGCACCTCCGCGGACGAGTCCCAGACGCGGATCTCGACGTCGTCGGGAAGTGTGCAGCCCATCTCGTCGAGCACCGCTCGCGGTTCGCGCACGACACGGGAGCGGTAGGCGAACGACTTGTACCAGGCCGGCGGTAGCCCGAGCAACCCCCACGGGTAGCAGGAGCAGAGCGTGCAGACGACGACGTTGTGCACCGCGTCGGTGTTCTCGACGACGACGAGGTGGTCGACCTGCGGACCGCCGAGCCCCATCGACTCCATCGCGCCGGTTCCGTCGCGGAGGAGGTGCTCGCGGAACGCGTCGTCGGTCCACGCGCGTGCGATCAGCTGCGCACCGTTGAGGGGCCCGAGGTCGTTCTCGAAGTGGTCGAGCACCGCGTCGATCCTGGCGGGGTCGACGAGCCCGCGCTCGATGAGGATCGACTCGAGCGCCTCGGCGCGCAGCGCTCGCGGGTCGTCGTGGTGGTCGTGATCGTGGGTCATGCCGGCTCCAAGTAGTTCTCCCACACGTCGACGTGCACGACGTGGTCGCCCTCGCCCCACAGGTCGTGCGCCGAGAACTGGACGGCGTAGAGATACTGGGGATCCTCGCCGAGGCCGTGGGCATGCGTGTCCGGGAACACGAACGCGGGGTGCACGAGGCTCACCCTGCCCGCCTTGCCGCGCACATAGCGCGGCAGCCGCGTGTGCCCGTGCGGGTGGGCGTCGCGGACGTGCACCCGATCGCCCGCTGCGAAGCGTGGTGGCTGTTCGAGCATCCGCATCGGCCCGCCTGACGGCGAGTCCTTCGGCAGCCCGATCGTCGCGGTGACGCTCGGCCGCACCGCAGCGCCCACACGATCGTCGACATCGTCGCTCGCGATCAGACCGCGCTCGGCGAGTCGCACCTCCAGCGAGGCGAGCCAGCGGCCGTAGTAGCTCGACGAGAGGTAGAGCGCAGGGTCGAGCCGCTCGACAGAGTGTCGGAACTCGTCGGTGTTCGTGTTCTCCATCTGCGCCGTCATCACCATCCCGAACACGCGCCGCTCCCAGTCGCTGTGGAACACGACCTCGTCGCGCTCGACTGGCCCGAAACCGTCCATGCCCCCCATGTCATGGATGCCGTCCATCGCGCGAACAGTAGGGGCCAGTGGCCATTGCGGCGCGCGCCGCGATCGCCGGCCCGGCGGGATTAGGAACAACCATGCCAAGAACGACGTGCGTGGCTGCCGGTGGGATCGACGAGCGCGTCGAGACGGTTTGCTCGGCTGAGGCCGGCGCAGTGTGGTCGCGAGCAAACGCAGTGCGGTCGGATGCAGCTGACTTCACGGTGAGGGTCGACCTCTGCCGTCAACTGGCCGCTCAGCGACCACTTCACGGCCACGGTCGACCCACGCCAGCGAACCTGCGGATCTCGACGCGTGGCGTCGCGGGAGTGACCACAGTACGCGAGCTCTCATGCGGGAGCAGGGCGAGTCAACGCCGAGCCGCCCCCGAGCAGCACAGCGTCACCCCGTTCCGTGCATGGCCATAGCCGACTCACGCCTGGATCTCGTCACGACTCACCAGCGAGGGCGGCCGCGGTGGTCTCGCATCGACGAGACTGATCACGTGGCGATCCGACTCAGGCGCCCGACGAATGACGAGCTGCAACCGCTCCTCGAAGGGGGACGTCGAGCTCAGCTGACCTACTCCCCTGTCGGGCTCTCCTCACTCCACGATGCTCCCGCTGAGTACCGACTCGATCGATGGCAGCGCTCCCTCGGGAACGGAAACGGGGTGTTCGACAGTGCGTGTCGAGCAGTCCGCGAGTGGCAGGTGCATCGAGGCGCCGGGTTGGTCGTATGCGCCGACGGGCCTCCCTCCGTCGGTGCTGTCGTGGCGATGAGTGCACCGCTGCCGATCGGCTACATCGACGTCGTGTGTCGGGTCGTGACCATGGTCGATGAGCGGGATCGGTTCGGGTTCGCCTACGGCTCCTTGCCGGTGCACCCGGTGCAAGGCGAGGAGGCGTTCACGGTGACGCGCGGGAACGCTGGCGACGTCGCGTTCGAGATCGTCGCCGTGTCACGTCCTCGTCATCCACTCGCCAGCCTGTGCGCTCCTGTTGGCCGACGACTTCAGCGGGCTGCCACCACGCGCTACCTCGACGCCATGTCGAAGGCCGTGTCCTGAGCGATCAGGACGCGCACGGCTGCTCTTACGCAGCGCAACCGACGCGAACAAGTACGCGGCGTTCGAGCTGAGCTCGCAGGAGCGGCACATCGCCGCAAAAGACCCGTCGTCGCAGCGGCGGAGGTCGCCCCGCCGCTGTTCGCAAGCCCAGGGGCCAAAGGCGCCGGCTGGTGCTGACGAGCTTGTTTCGGTCTTGCTCGCGATCCACCATCACTTACTATACCGCGGGACCGCGGGCGGTCCGCGTCAGCCGGGTGGGGTTCGAGTTCGGGGAGGCGTCGAGCAGCTGGTCGAGGATGTCTTGCACGGTGAGGATTCCGGTGGTCCGACCTGCTGTGTCGACCATCACGACGAGTTGGTGATGGTCAGCGACTGTGGATTGCAGAATGCGATCGATCGTTTCGTCGTCGCGATGAGTGGCGACTGGGCGGACGAGGTCTCGAGCCGTGATGGTGGCACGTTGTTCGTCGCTGAGGCGCAGGAGGTCGCGAACGAGGAATCATGCCGTTGATGTGGTCGAGGTCGCCGGTGGTGACCAGGATGCGGGATCGACCACTGGTGCGGGCAAGGGTTTCGATGGTGTCGGCGTCGTCGCTCTCGTCGACGGACGCGATTGCTGATCGTGGCGTGAGGGCGTCGCGGGCCAAGTTCGTGGACAGGTTGAGGCTTCTGGTGAGGAGCGCGTGTGTGGTCATGTCAAGTGTTCCCTGTTCTCGGGAGCGCTGTAGGAGAACGTCGAGTTCAGCCGACGACAGCGCCATTGACACCTCGCCCTTCGGTTCGATCCCGAACAGGCGGATCACAGCGTTGGCAATCGCGTTGAGCGCGACCAGCAGCGGCTTGACGGTGGCGGTGAATGCTCGAAATGGTGTGATCAGGATCAGGGCTGATCGTTCCGGATGAGTGATCGCCCACGACTTCGGCGCCATCTCGCCGACGACCATGTGTACGAATACCACGATTGCCAAGGCGATGAGGAACGCGATGCCGTGGGCGATGCCTTGGGGGATGTGGAGCGGGCGGTGCAGGATCTCGGCGAGCCCGTCTGCGATCGCAGGTTCGGCGAGCGCGCCAAG
>Ga0136611_10004037_pt1 | contig 10280 bp, 11 predicted proteins | sample AntDrymUQ2232306_2_FD_106645 | JGI IMG/M metagenome (GOLD analysis project Ga0136611, IMG submission 106645) | Polar desert sand microbial communities from Dry Valleys, Antarctica - metaG UQ223 (23.06) | ecosystem: Environmental > Terrestrial > Soil > Desert | place: Antarctica: Dry Valley... | reverse complement strand
CCTGCCCACCGGCGCCTTCGCCGGCACCGCCGAGGACGCCCTCGACTGCGCCTGCGGGCTCTACCTCAACGATCCCAGCGCCTGGACCTGACCCCCCGACGAACTTACGGGCGAGACCACTAGTCCGAGGACGGCACGCTGCACCAGGGGCTGGCCGAGCTGGTCGCCGATGCAGTTGAGTCCAGAGACGTGATGTGCGACGGCCTCGACGGCGTGCGTGTCGTGAGGTCGTAGACGACGGCCACCGCGTGATCCCTCACGACTCCCTGCGAAAGCACTCTTGAAGGAGATCAACACGATGACCGTCCCTGCCAGTATCGACCCTGCCTCGTCGTGGATCGCGCAGATCGACCGCGCCGAGCCCGACCTTCTGCGGGCGATGTTGACCACGTTCGTGCAAGCCCTGATGGACGCCGAGGCCGACGCGATCGGCGGCGCTCCGGTCGGCGCCCGGACCGAGGGGCGGGTCAACACCCGCAACGGCTACCGGCCGCGCGAGTGGGACACCCGCGCCGGCACGATGGAGCTCGCGATTCCGAAACTGCGGTCCGGGACGTACTTCCCGGACTGGCTGCTCACGGAGGAGGTGAGCGAGCCGCTGACAGCCGCGGCGGTCAGCGCCTGACCTGCCAGCACCGGATCACCTGGTGGCCACCTCGCCCACCACGTCCGGGGACTCGACCGCCGATGCCGATGCCGCCGGCGATCTGGACTGGCGGACTTCGGTGGATTCCACCCTCGCGCACACCCATCAGCACGGCGCGAACGCAGCGAGATGCTCGTCGGGGCCGTCGTCGCACACAGGGGACTCTGTCGAATGACAGGGATCCGGCGGTCGGCAGGGACGAACGGCACGACGACACATTGCCGGTCTCGCGGTGCCTGACGCACGAATGACGTCGACCCGAGCCCGTTGCGGGGCGGGCCGGGTAGTCATGCTTTGGCGGCGCCCCGGCTGACGCCAATGGAGGACCATTGTAATCGGCATAAGCCGGGGCAAACTGCCCTCAGCGCGTCCTCGTCCGCGCTGACAGTCTGCTGTACGGCAGGCGATGGAGTAGGCTGCGAGAATCAGTCCGTTATAATACAGCCCGTAAGTTCTTGGAAAGCGGACACAATACCTTGGACGCTCGCTCTATCGCCAAACGACGGACGCCTCAGTGGCTGAAGAAGCGCCTGCGGCCATACCTCCCGCGCCGGGTAATCGAACCATATCTGCTGGTGCCGCCTCAAGAACTTGAAACTACGTACAGGGCGGCGCTGCGCGATCTGTTGGCCCACTCGGATAGTACGGACATCGGGGACTATGTGGAGTTTGGCGTCTGCCACGGCACGTCGATGGTGTGCATGGCCAACGCCTCGCGCGATGTCGGTCTCGCACAGATGCGCCTGATCGGCTTCGATAGCTTCGAGGGGCTACCGGAGGGTGTCGCCGAGGAAGACAATGGCGTCTGGAAGCCCGGGGATTTCCGCGCCACCGAGTCGGCGACCCGCCGGAACCTGCGTCGCAGCGGCGTTGAACCGGCTCGAATGAGGCTTGTGAAGGGTTGGTTCCACGAGACCGCGACCTTCGAGGCGGCTGCTGAGATGGCCCTGCACCGCATCGCAGTCGCCATGATCGACTGCGATGTTTACAGCAGCGCCCGCGTGGCGCTCGACTTCGTGGCACCGCTCCTGTCCGACCGAGCCGTGCTCGTCTTCGACGATTGGCACTCCTCTGGTCTGGCCGAGGCAGGGCTAGGTGAGCGTCGCGCCTATGAGGAGATGCTCGCCCATCACCCCGAGCTGCAAGAGGTCGGTCGGATGCCCAGATACGCCGCCAACGCCGAGTTGATCATCGTCGAACGTTGTGCCGCTGCCTGACGTCGGTCAGCGCCCACTAGGCCATGTCTCATGACTGTTTGAGCCAGTCGACTGTGGCGGCGATATCTTGCCGCGGTAGCTGATGACATGCTTGTCATAGCGGCTAGCAGAGCGCGCCAGCGCTCCCCGGCTTCCGACGTTGTTGGGCACACGGGGCGGCTTGGTAGGACGATGGCAGGTCTGCGCGTTGTCGGCGCTTCGGAAGTGTGAAATCGCGTGGGCACACGACTTGCCGTGTCGCTGTCGCTGTCGCTGTCGACGTCGCAGCGGCGGCCCCAGTTCGCTGTGGGCACGGATTGCGGACAACCGCTCGGCGCAACACCGACGGCAGCGTGGGCCGGGACGTGCAACTGGCGCACAACCGCCGGGTCGAGGGTGGCACGCAAGCGCAGGTGCTGCTGAACCTGGGCGGAGAGAACAAGCTTTATCCGGACCGGCTGCGCCGGCTCGTCGCCTTGATCAACCGCTACCTCGGCAAGCCCGTCGCCGGCCAGGACGTGCGGGAGGCGGTCGGTGACGCGCTCACGGTCGCCGACGCCCGCCCGCTTGGGGCGGTGTGGCTGTTTGACGGGTTGTGGCGCCAGTCGGCGTCGACACCGCGCTCCGCAAGGTCTTGGGTGGCCGCAGGTTCACCACCGATGTCGAGCGGGTGCTGTTCGCGCTGGTCGCCAACCGCTGTAGATCCGCGCTCCAAGCTTGCCGCGACCGAGTGGGCCAGCCACGACGCCGCGATCCCCGGTCTCGAGTCGATGGATGAGGACCAGGCGTGTCGGGCGATGGACCTGCTGATCGAGGCCGACGCGCAGTCCGAGGTGTAGAAGGCGGTGTTCTTCGGCGTCGTGGACTCGCTCAACCTCGAGGTCGACGTGTTGTTCCTCGACACCACCAGCACCTATGTCTCGCGCGACACCGATGGAGCCCCGAGCCAGGACTGGCCGAACGGCGGGTTGCGTCGCGACGGCCATCCAGAGGACAGTCGCCCGGCTGGCCGTGTCAAATCGTATTGGCCCCACCATGACGGCTTGATTTGGCCCCACCTGGGTTGCTGGAGGGGTTGAGTCCTCGCCGTCGTCCGCCTTGTCGTTGGGCGGGGGTGTTCTCCGGGACGCCGGCTCGGCGACGGCGGTAGGCGGCTTGTCGGCAGGCGGGGTTGCAGAAGCGCTGGCTGAGGGGATTCCCTTTTACCGGACAGTGACTTTGTGTGTTTCAGGCGGCGAGTGGCGTGTTTTGCTGATGCATGCGGAGGACTTCGAGGGGCGTCTTGTAGCCAAGGCCGCTGTGCAGTCGCTGCCGATTGTAGAACACCTCGATGTATTCGGCAACAGCGCTGCGGGCGCGCTCTCGGGTGGGGAAGACGTGCCGGTAGACGAGTTCGTTCTTCAGCGCGCCGAAGAATGATTCTGCCATCGCATTATCCCAGCAGATGCCGGTCCGGCCCATGCTCGCGCGAATGTTGTGTTCTTGTAGGAGGGCGGCGAACTGGGTGCTGGTGTATTGCGTTCGGCGGTCGGAGTGAAAGACTGCGCCGGGGGCGAGCGGGTAGTTGCGGGTGGCCATCAACAACGTCCCTGGTCAGGACATTCAGCGGCGAATTTGAGGCCACAACCCACATTCCTCTCTCCGGCCCCGGCAAGGCGCGTCGAACCTGGCGGCCTAACCCTTCTGCTTCCGGAGCGGGCAAGGCTGGAAGCGACGACACAGGTGCTCGGGATGGCTCTGAGGGTCAGCATGTGCCAGGGGCAACACCACCTGGTCGGTGACCAGCCCGAACTGGGGGTCGCGAACGCGTTCCTGGACCACCTGTTGTCCGTGGGTTCTCCCCGGCCACCCGCCGCGCCTACGCGTTCGACCTGCCGAACCTCAGACGGTTCCCGCTGCAGCTCGGACGGCCGCTGCCCTCGCTCAGCGCGATCGACGTCTTCGCCTGGGTGGTTCGCAGAACCAGCCGTCACCGTCACCGGCGGGCAGAGTGTGGTGCTGCGGTCGCGCCCGGTCGCCCCGTCAACCTTCAGCTGGGGGATTGCTGCGATCCGTGGCCTGTTCGAGTTCCTGTCCATGCGGCAGAAGACCACCAGCAGCCCGGTGCCGGCGCCGCGCGGCAGCAGCGGCCTTCGACCGGTCCCGCGGGCTGCTGGGTTCCAGGCCAGGGCCGGCGGGCCAGCGGCGGCCGCCTGGTGCGTTACGACAACCTGCTATCCCGGGATCGCTGCCAGCAGCAGACCGGGACCTGTTCCTCACCGACCTGCGCAGTCATCGCTACCGCGCCGTCGTGCTGGCGATGGTGCCCGGTGGCCTGCGGTCGACGGAGGTCCGTGGGCAGTTGCTGCGCGACGCTGACATGACGCCGCCGGCTGCTGGTGGTCGGCAACGGCGGCAAGCCGCGCGTCGTTCCGGTCGACGCGGTGCTTGCGACGAGTTCGGCGCCTACCTGCGCCACGTGCGCCCGGTCGGGCTGGCGATGGCGGACTGCTTCGCGGTGCTGCGCGGTCCGACCGCCGACACGCCGATGACCGAGGCAGGGACCGGGACCACCGTGCCGCTACGCTGCCTACGGTGGATAGCATGGCGGGACGGTGCAGCTCCGTGCCCCTCGCAACTGACCGGCTCGCCCGCGACGCACTGGGGCCGTGTTCAGCCGGTGGAAACTGCAGTTTTGTCTGAGGACACTGACGAGCATCTCGAGCCGGACTTCTTCGACGTCCGACAACAGTTGCGAGTCACCGCCAACACCGTCCGGCGTCAGATTGCCGAGCCGGACTCGCCCGTCCTGGTCGACTTCGACCACACACTCTTGGCCTCTAATAGCACCGAGCTCTTCATTTCACACTGCCGGCCGTCTCTGGTGGTCGCTGTCATCGAAGTCCTGGTGCGGGGGTGCGTGCCGTGGCGGCTAGTGCCCGGCGGCCGCGGCTTCCGCATCCGGGACTACCTCTGCGTCGTCCTGATCGTCGTCCTGACGCCCTGGAACCTGCCTTTGTGGCGCAGGGCGGCACCGGCTCTCTTCGAGCGGCACCGCGCCACCGCGATCTGCGCCTTCTTCGCCGACGTCGACCGGTCGCGGCTCACCATCATCTCCTATGGCATGGCGTTCGTGATCCGGGGGCTGTTGAGAGGGAGCGAGTACCAGTCCGCCGCGCTGCTGGCGACGCCGCCGCTTCCTCGGCCGTCCTGGTTCGCCGGGGGCAAGATGACGACGGCAGTCGGGGGCGTCGGCGAGGGCGGGATCGCTCGGGCCGTCTTCGTCTCCGACTCACTAGACGACGCCGACCTGCTTGGGGCGTGCCGCTCTGGCCTCCTCGTCCCGCCGCAGGGTGAGCAGATGGTCGCCCGTGAGCGTCTCTACATCCCGATGCGCTACGCGGCTCGGGTCAAGTTCTCGCCCTTGTACACGCTGGATCAGTTCCTCCTGGTGGACGCGCTCATCATCGTCATCGCTGTCACCTATGACGTGGCGAGCCTGCTCCACTTCATGGTGATCGCGCCAGTGCTGCTGCTGTCGGTGATGTCGATCTACGAGATCGGATACTTCGAAAACGACGTGTTGGCGTCGAGGTTCGAGGAGCGCCCGGTCCTCGACCCGAGTGTGTCGCGGTTCCGGGACTACCCGATCCGGGTTCAGGCGTGGATTTGGGCCGCCGCGTGCGCGGCGGCCGGCCTGGGCGCGGCCGTCCTCCTCGACGAGCTCGACACCGATGAGATCGTCACGGCCGCCATCTCATGGGCACTGCTGCTAGTGGTGCTGCGCGCGGTGTTCTTCCTCTACAACCGGACGAGGACCGAAAGGCGAATGTACGTCTACCCGGTGCTGCAGGCGCTCAAGTACGGCAGCGTCCTCTTGGTCTTCATGCCGACCGTGCTCGGGGTGGCCCTGCTGATCAGCCAGATCATGGCGATGTGGGCAACTTACGTTGTGTACCGGCTCGACGGGCGCAAGGACGCCCTGAACAGGGACCTCTTCCGTACTGCGGCGTTCCTGGTCGCTGCCGGCCTGCTGGGCGTGACGAGCAGCGTGCACGGCGGGTTACTCGAGGAGGACGCTGGTCGCGAGTCGGCCAACCAGGTCTGCTTCGTCGCGGCCCTGCTGTGGTCTTCGGGCCGGGTGAGCCAGGCCCCGGTGACGCGCCGGGTCAGGGCTGTCCTCGCATCCCGTAAGGGAGGCGGGCTGCGAGATGGCGACCGCGCACTCGAAGCGCCGACGCCTTCAGGCATGCGTGAGACCTAGGGCGTGTCTCACGTGTCGAGTGCGTTCGGGAAGAGATGGCCGGCGTATGTCAAGTGCTGTGCTGACCGATGAGATGTGGGCGCGGGTCGAGCCCTTGCTGCCGCCGCTGAAAGGCCCGATGGGGTCGTCGTTCCGGCCGCACCGGGCGATCCTGGAAAGGATGATCTACTTCGGTCGGACAGGGCTGCGCGGGACCTGCCGCGCGAGTTCGGTGCATGGCAAACTGTGCACCGCCGGCTCTGCACCTGGTCCCAGGACGGCACGCTGGACCGGGTGCTGGCCGAGCTGATCACCGATGCTGATGCCGCGTGTCCGGCGGCGTCGGCAGCAGCAGACCCTCAGCCGACGTGGCCATAGCGAGGACCCGCTCTACCGCGGCCGGCGGCTGCTGCGCCGCGGCTTCCTGACCCTCAACCAGCGGCAGTGGACGCGCCTCGAGCTGACCCTGACGGTCAGCGACCCGAGCGGGCAGTTGACCCAGGCGTGGATGGTCGCGCAGGAGCTGCAGCTGCTCTACGCCCGCAGCCACGACCTGTCCGAGGCCAAGCATCGGTTGTGGCGGATCCTGGACCGCTGCGCCCGCTCGGACATCCCCGGGCTGCTCCGCCTGGCGAGGACGCTCGACGCCTGGTCCGACGAGCTGCTGGCCTACTGGACGACGACCGGCCGGCGCTTGGTGGGCAACGGCCCGACCGAGGCCACCAAGGCCCTGATCAGGAAGGTGAAGCGGGTCGGACACGGCTTGCGCAACTTCGACATTTACCGCTGAGGCTCCTACTCGCCGTCGGTCTGGACTGGCGAGTGCCCTGGCAGGCTGCGCCTGCCACCCCTATCAGGGTCCGCTCACCACGCTTAGTGGCGTAGAGCCGAAGTACCTGACGCGATCAGCCCTCAAGCTAGGGAATTTGATGATCGTCGACACAAGGGGCCGGTCGAGGTGACGGATCGAGGTGTACGGGGCTACCCGCGTCGCTGTCATGAGTCACTGCAGCGTCCCGGGTTCTCTGCCGCTTCCTTGCGGTGAGGAACGATGACGTATGCCCAAGAAGTTCGATTCGGAGATCAAGGCTCGGGCGGTCCGGATGGTCCGTCAGCACCTGGCCGAGTACGGCTCGGTGACCAGGACGTCAGAGATGGTCGGCAAGCAGCTCGACATCAGCTGCAACACGCTGCGGCGCTGGGTCGTGCAGGCCGACATCGATGACGGTCAACGCGACGGCGTCCCGACGACGACCTTGGAGGAGCTTGCGGCGCTCAAGGCGGAGAACCGGCGGCTGCGCGAGACCAACGAGATCTTGCGCAGGGCATCGATTTTCTTCGCCGGGGAACTCGACCCCCGCAGTCGCTGATCAAGGCGTTCATCGACGCTCTGGTCGCCGAGGGCTTCGCCGTCGAGTCGATCTGCACCGTCCTCACCAGCGAGGGCTGTCAGGTCGCGGCGAGGACCTACCGCAGCTGGAAGCAGGAAGGCCGGCAGGTCGCCGACCGGACCTTGAGCGACGCCGTCGTGATCGACGCGCTGCTCGCCACCCACGACACCCCTGAGGGCCTCTACGGCCGGCGGAAGATGACCGCGCTGCTGCGCCGCCGCGGTCTGACCGTCTCGCACCACACGGTCGACCGGCTGATGCGCGACCTCGGGCTCAACGGCGTCAGGCGCGGCAAGAAGCTCCGCACGACAGTTCCCGACCCGGACGCCAAGACCGAAGACCGGCCGACTGACCTGCTCGAGCACGACTTCACCGCGGCTGTCCCGAACCAGCGGTGGGTCGCCGACTTCACCTACTGCCGCACGTGGGCGGGCTGGGTGTTCGTGGCGTTCGTCGTCGACGTCTACGCCCAGCGCATCGTCGGCTGGCACGCCAGCACGACCCGCACGACCGACCTGGTGTTGACGTGTCTGCGGATGGCGGTGTGGCAGCGCGAGCATGACGGCCACCCTGTCGTCCCCGGCAAGCTCATCCATCACCACGACGCCGGGTCGCAATACACCGCCCTGAGATTCACCGAGCACCTCGCGCTGGAAGGCATCGCCCCGTCCATCGGCAGCGTCGGTGACGCTTACGACAACGCCCTCATGGAGTCGATCATCGGGCTGTTCAAAGCCGAGTGCATGCGCCCCGGCCCCTTCGTGAAGGGCCCGGTCAAGAGCATCAGCGACGTCGAGTCGCGACGATGGCCTGGGTCGACTGGTGGAACAACCGGCGCCTGCACTCAAGTATTGGCATGGTCCCGCCCATCGAGTGCGAGAACGCGCACTACCTTAAAATCGCTGCGCCCCAACCGGCGGCTCAGTTCACATGAAGACGGCAGCAGACCCGGGACGCTGCAACGTTCACCAGCAGCCCGCTGCCGATGCTCGAGGCGGAAGAGGCGCACCGCGGGCACGCGATCGTCGAGCAGGTCATCGCCGACCTGAAGAACGGACCGCTGGCGCACCTGCCGTCCGGGCAGTTCTGGGCCAACAGCGCCTGGCTGGTCTGCGCGACGATGGCGTTCAACCTCACCCACACCGCCGGCGCGCTTGCCTCCACCGTCCACGCCAAGGCCACCACCGCCACGATCCGTGCCCCCCGACTACGAAGTCCGGTCGCTGGTGCGCTGGCCGCCGGCCCGTGTCAGCGCGACTCCCGGGCGCAGCAGGACCCCACGCACCGCGGGCGAGACGGCATGGTCCACTCGGCGAGAATGTGGAGCTTGTGCTGGGCGGTGACCGACCGTCACCGAGGGCGTTCCGAGCGGATGCTCATCCGCCAAATCTCGAGCGAGTGCCGGTCGGGATCAGTCAATCTCCGCTCTGTGCGGGAGGGAGAAGGTGTACCCCGGGGTGTCTTACATCAGCCTAAGAACAGGGAACAACGCGTTGACGTCGTCGACGGTGGAGTCCTGGCTGCTGTTCTCCGGTCCCCGGTCTGGAGCATTTACAGCGTGATGCCCTGCATCGCCCTAAATCGACCGCGTGTTTGCATATCGGGCCCCCGTCCAGCCTCACCGACCGCCCACGAGCGCCGACCGCTGTCTCCGGAGCCCAGCCTGCGGTCCGTGGCGGCGTAGCCTGACCTCAGGAGTTCATTCGACGGATCGCCACATCGCAGTACATGAGCGAGTCAAGTGTGTAGTACTCCAGGTACCACCCCTCCCTGAGGCAGAGCTCGTTCACGCCGTGGATCACACCGTAGGGAACGAGTTCGGCGTGGCTCCAGTAGGTGTAATCGTTGAAAACCAGCAGCCCGTCGTGCTTGACCTTCTGGGCCGCGGCTGCGATGTCGCGTGTGACACCCTCGTAGGAGTGGTCGCCGTCGATGTAAATCCAATCGAAGTAGCCGTCGGGGAAGGTCAACAGAGCGGCGACCGAGTCGTTCTGATTCAGCACTGCCTGACCCGATTGCAAAGCGGCGCCTATGGGCTCGGTCCGCTCCAGTTGGCTGAAGTCGACGTCAATCAGGTGTAGCTCGTCAGGTTGGGCACCGCTGAGGATGGTGCGCGCGTTGTGGCCGCGGAAGGTCCCTACCTCGGCCACGCGACCCCCTTTCGGCAGGTGCTTGGTGATCAGCTCTTCGCGGTTGGGGAGCAGCCGGCACTTCTCGAGGTGCTCGCGCGCGAGCATGGGGATCATCGAGTACGGGTAGTCCACGTTCGGGTCGAGGGTCTTCATCGCTTCCAGCCAGACCGGTGCCAAGAGAGTTGCCCACTCACGGCGCGCTGCTGCGGAAGCGTCCGTGGGGTCCACGGACACGGTGAGACCCCCGGCGGCGGTGTGGTTTGTCTCGGGCGTCGATCCAGCCAAGACCTTGCCAGCGGCGCGCAGGCGGCTAGCAGCGACGGTGACAACCGGAAGACGCACGAAACCCTCCCTCATTGCAATATTTGGCTGGCCGGAGGCTAGGCCAGCTGAGCCGGAATGGCTAGGGCCTGCCTCCTAGACCATGTCTTCAGCCATGGGGCCAAGCTGGTCAGGGCGACTCCAGTCGTGGTGGTGGACGTCCTCCCAAAGTTGCTTCCACGAGTCCGTGGCCATGTGAAAGTCCCCGCTAGCCCCGCTGTTTCAGTAGCCGGCTGGTCTTGAGGGGCGACACGGTCGGGGAAGCGCGAAAGTGCCTGCTCTGGATGGGATTCTGTTCTTGCTGAGGAAACAAGATCATCAGACGGAGAGGCACTTCGCAGGTGCAACCTACAACGAGCAGGACGCCTCCGG
>Ga0136611_10004036_pt1 | contig 10283 bp, 11 predicted proteins | sample AntDrymUQ2232306_2_FD_106645 | JGI IMG/M metagenome (GOLD analysis project Ga0136611, IMG submission 106645) | Polar desert sand microbial communities from Dry Valleys, Antarctica - metaG UQ223 (23.06) | ecosystem: Environmental > Terrestrial > Soil > Desert | place: Antarctica: Dry Valley... | reverse complement strand
TCGACCCGCAGGCGAATGCGACCTCCGGGCTCGGCGAGAAGGCGAACGGCACCTCGAGCTACGACCTTCTGGACGGCGCTTCCGTCGCCGAGACCGCCCGGCCGACCCGGTTCGCGAATCTCGCGCTCGTCCCCTCGAAGCCGGACCTCGCCGGGGCGGCGGTCGAGCTGGGCCGCCACGCGGACGGGGAGCGCTACCTGCAGACCTCGCTGGCGGGGGCGCGTGAGCGCTACGGCTTCGTCTTCCTCGACTGTCCGCCCTCGTTCGGCCCTCTGACCGTCAACGCCCTCGCCGCCGCCGACAAGGTGATCGTGCCGGTACAGGCCGAGTACTACGCGCTCGAAGGCCTTTCGCAGCTTCTCGGCTCGATCGAGCTCGTCAAGAAGCGACTGAACCCGAAGCTCGGGATCGCCGGAATCCTCCTGACGATGGTGGACGGGCGGACGCGGCTCGCCGCCGAGGTCGAGGCAGAGGTTCGGAGGCACTTCGGCGACCTCGTCTTCACCCAGACCGTGCCCCGCTCCGTGCGCCTCGCCGAGGCGCCGAGCCACGGGCTCCCTGCGATCGCGTACGACCGGCGCTCGAGCGGCGCCGAGGCGTACTGGAAGGTGGCGATGGAGCTTGTCGAGCGGCGCTGATTCTTCTAAGGCCAGTTCCTCCAAGTCCGGCCGCCGCGGCCTGGGCCGCGGCCTCGAAGTCCTGATCGGCGGCGGAGAGTCGAGCGGCACGCAGCTCGCGCACCTCCCCGTCGAGGCGATCCACGCCAACCCGCGCCAGCCCCGCCGCCGCTTCGAGCCCGAGGCAACGACGGGGCTCGCCACCTCGCTGAAGCAGCAGGGCGTGCTTCAGCCGGTCGTCGTCCGGCCGCGGGCTGCGGGAGGCTACGAGTTGATCGCAGGCGAGCGCCGGTGGCGGGCCGCCCGTGAGGCCGGCCTCGAGACGCTGCCCGCGCTCGTCCGTGAGGCCGACGACCGCGAGACGCTCCTGCTCGCCCTCGTCGAGAACGTCGCCCGCGAGCAGCTGTCCCCCGTCGAGGAGGCTCGCGCCTACGCGACGCTCGTGGACGAGTTCGAGCTCTCGCTCGGCGAGGTCGCAGACAAGGTCGGCCGTTCGAAGCCGTCGGTCTCGAACCGCCTTCGACTCCTCGAGTTGCCGGAGGAGGTGCTCTGGATGGTCGCGCGCGGCGAGCTGACCGAGGGCCACGCGCGCGCGGTGCTCGCGCTCCCCGACCATGACGATCGGAAGCGGCTTGCGAAGCGGATCGTGCGCGACGGGATGTCCGTCCGCGGCGCCGAGCGTGCCGCACAGGACGGAGGCGCCGCCCGCAAGCCTCGCAGTACCGCTCGGATCGACCCCGACCTGGCCGAGCGCGCCCGCGCCGCAGCGGAGAGGCTGACCGGCCTCCCCACCCGCGTCTCTGCCGGCAAGCTCGAGATCCACTTCGGCGAGGAAGTTCGGCTCGAGGAGCTCGTCGAGGTACTCGAAGCGCTCTAGCTCCGCGCTGCCCAGGCCGGCGCGGGGACACCGAGCAGCCGGTTCAGGCTCCAGCCGGCGGCGGTGATGAGGAGGACTCCTCCGGCCACGGCGACCACTTGCCGGGGCTCTGCAAGCAGGCCCGAACTGACGATGATCGTGGTCGCGCCGGCCGGGGGGTGCGCGGCTCGGAGGAGTCGGAGCACTCCCCCGGTCACTGCGACGGAGATTGCGACGGCGCCCACCCGTGCGAGCGTCACGCCCTCCTCGTACGCACTCGGGTCTCCGAGGAGCCCGAAAGCGGCGAGTGACCCGACCGCAGCCGCGATCGCGACGAAGTGGCCGATCACGGCGTTCCGCGGGGTACCCACCTCGGCGAGTGGTGTCTCGAAGAAGAGGAAGGCGGTCGCCCCCAGGCTCGGAAAGAGGAGGGGCTCGCCGAGGAGCCAGGCCCAGAAGCCGGAGAGCCCGATCACGATCAGCGAGCCGAGCGCCGTGTAGACGGCGTTGCCGCGATTGCCCCAGCGGGCGTAGAGCCAGCGCTTGAGCCCGTAGGCGCCCGGTACCCCGACGAGCGACCCCTGCCGGCTGAACGTGCGCACCGACGCGTCTGCGTACTCGGCGATTCGGTCGAGCTGCTCTTCGTGGTCGCTCGATGTCACGGTTCGATTATCGACGGTCAGGGAGCGGCGGGACGCCAAAGGCGTCCCCTTCAGGGGTCTTGCGCTGGGCCGGGATCGGCTCCCGCCGATCCCGGCCCGGTTAGCGCCTCAACGAAGATGGGCGATCCTGGATTCGAACCAGGGACCTCCGCCTTATCAGAGCGGCGCTCTAACCAACTGAGCTAATCGCCCTCGCGGAGCGGCATTCTAGCCAGAGCGCCGAGCGGGAACGCGCTAGTGGACGTAGGTGGTGCGCCGCACGTAGTCCTCGACCGCGAGGAGGAAGTGCTCGTCGCTCGCGATCTCCGTGATCGTGCCCTTCGTGCCCTCGTCGAGCTCGTCGTCCGAGTGGAGGTGGGCGATGAAGGGCCCGAGCGTCCCGGCCTTCGACATCGCAGCCATGCGGAGGCAGAGGAGCTTCGTGCTCTCGTCCTGCGCGACCGCTTCGAGGGATTCGATGTCGTGGAGCCAGAGGTCGACCATGCCAGTTCAACGAACGCTGTCCCTCAACGGATACGCGTGGCTGCGCTCCCCGTTCCAGGGATCGCGGCCTCACCCGATCCTGCCGAAGATCCCGGCATGCGCCTGGGCGCCTGCGGAATGGAGATCGGAGACCTCGTCACCTACCTCGGAGAGACCTACGTCCTGCGTGGGCTCGACCCGATGAGCGTGCCCGAGCGGCGCGCGGTGCTCGAGCACGCGCTCACCGGCGAGCGCTGCGACGCCCCCCTCGACGAGCTCGAGCCCGCCCCCGACGCCCCGTAGTTCCCACGCGAGGGCGTCTGGCTACACTGAGCCGGAGGCCCATGGATGCGTGAGATGGTGATCTACGGGGTGAGCTTCGACCTGGTCGGCAAGCAGCCGATCGTTCTCCTCAAGACGTCCGACGGGAACAAGTTCCTCCCGATCTGGATCGGCCACCCCGAGGCGGCCGCTATCTTGGTCAAGCTGCAGAACGCGACCGTGACCCGCCCGATGACGCATGACCTGGTCACGGACATGCTCGGCCAGCTCGAGGCCGAGGTGGTCTCGGTGATCGTGACCGAGCTACGCGACAACACCTTCCACGCCCGGATCACGCTCCAGCAGAACGGCTCCGAGATCGAGATCGACTCACGCCCCTCGGACGCGATCGCGCTTGCCGTTCGTGCCGGCGCGAGGATCTTCGCGTCGGACGAGGTGATCGAGGAGTCCGGGATCGAGTTCGAGGGCGAGGGCGGCGAGCACGACGAGATCGCCGGCGTCACGCCGCTCGCCGAGCTCGATCAGGAGGAGTTCCGTCGCTTCCTCGACAACGTCAGCCCGGACGAGTTCGCGGTCGAGGAGGACTAGAAGCCGCCGACCTCGCGCTTGGTGAGATCGAGCAGCCCGGTCACGAGCTCGTCCACCCCGTCCGCCGAGAGCGGGCCCTGGCTCGTTTGCGCGAGATGGCCGCGGAGCCATTCCTCCCGGCCAGGGTCGAGGATGTCGACCCCGAGCTTCTCCTTCACACGTTTCAGCTCTGCGACGAGGACGAGTCGGCGATTGAAGGCGGCGACGAGCAACTCGTCCTCCGCGACCAGTCGCGCCCTGAGTTCCTCGATCGCTGCGTGCTCGCTCAAGGCCGTCCCTTCCAGTCGAGCTCGATCGTTTTCCCGGTCCGTTCGATCGTGATCAATCGGAACGGGAAAGCCAGCCTAGCCGCCCCCGGCCGTGCGAGAGTCGGCGTGCGCTCCCGGATCGCGACCACGACTCGCCGCCGCTCCTCGGTGACACCGACGATCTCGAGCGCGTAGGCGCTGCTCGAGCGCGGGCCGGCGGCGATCAGGACCGCCTCGCGCCGCCGAAAGTCGATTGCGGGTGCCGTTGCCGAGCCGCCGAGCGCTTCGCGCAGCGAGCCTGCGTCGTCGAACGAGCGGAGCTGCGAGCGTTCGGGCTCGCCGAGCGTGCGAGCCGTGAGGTCGCGCCAGGCGAGCGGGGCGTCGCCGCGGCCCCAGGCAGCCCAGCCCAGCCAGGCGAGGGCGGCGACCGTCACGACGACGAGCGCGCTAGAGGTAGATCGTGATCGACGCACCGTGCCCGTGTCCTGCGAACAGCTGAGGCGCGATCCACATCGGCACGCGCACGCAGCCGTGCGAGGCCGGGTATGTGGGCACGGATGGGTAGCCGTGGATGGCGAAGCCACGGAGGAAGTACATCGGGTACCACAGGACCCAGTCGAAACCGGGAACCTTGCGATAGACCTGCCAGGTGCCGAGGGGGGTGTTTCCGGTCGCCCCTGTGGAGACGTGGACGATCCGCTTGATCTCGCCCCGCTCCACCTCGAAGAGGAGCTGGCGCGTCTTGTCGACCTCGATGTGATCCCCTCCCGCGCGGCGTGGGCGCGGAACCGAGGCGACGCCGAGCCGGCCCCACAGGTTCGCATCGACCCGGCCCGTGCGCGCGAGTCCGTTCAGCTTCTGAAAGGCGATCACGGCCTCGAGCGTGTCGGTCGCGTAGACGGAGTCGACTCCCCGGAGCGCGTAATGGAGGTCGGTGAGCCGGCGCTCGAGCGCGAGCACGCTGGCGCCGCGAGAGCCGAGCGAGAGCGAGGGCAGCACGACCCTCGCCGCCAGAGTCCGTCGCGCCGTAGTGAAGCCGCGCGCGGGAGACGAGACGACCGTCACACGCAGTGAGCCGGCTGCTCCCGTCGGGACGCGGAGGCGAATGGATCCGCGACCGGTGCCGCGGGCCACGACCTTTCCGTCGCGCCGGACGTCGATCCGGAGCGAGCCTGCGTTCGCCGGATGGAGCCGCGCCGCGAAGGAGAGCGACCCACCCACGGGGGCGGTCCGCGGAAGTGACGCCTCGAGCCTCGGACGCACGCGGATCAGTCGCTCGGCCGAGCGGGCGGCGCCGTAGCGAGCGTGATACGGGCCTGGCGAGCGGAGCAGGAGCGACGTCCGGAAGCGGCCGGAAGAGGCCACCCTGGCAGAGGTGATGTAGGTGCGGCCGCGGTAGATCTGCACCCGCCCACCGGCCACGGCGGGGCTGAGCGCTCCGCCAACCGAGACACGGGCTCCCGCGTTCGCTGAGCCTGGAGTGGCGAGGCTGACCGTGCGCTCTCGGACGCCGATCGCGATCTGGGCCTGCGCCGTCTCGCCCGATTCCGCGGTCGCGGTCACGACCGCGACGAACCGTCCGACGCCGTAGACGTGACGCACCGACGCGCCCGCCCCGGTCGTGCCGTCGCCGAAGTCCCAGCTGTAGCTCGCTGCATCGCCCGTCGCGGTCAGGGTGAGGCGAGCGGAGCGACGCCGACGCTCGAGCTCGCGGCCGCGACCACCGCCGGCGGTGCGGCGGCTGCACTCGACGCGAAGGCGAGAGCGGCGAGAAAAACGATCGCGAAGCGCACGACTCGGAGGATATCCGGCGCGTCAGGTGGCGACGGAGACGATCAGGCTCGTTGCGTTGAAGAGGCAATGGATGGCCATGCACGGATAGACGCTGTCGGTTCGCAGCCGGACGACGGCCGTGACGAGCCCGAAGACGACAAGGGCAGGAAGCGCGAGCAGAAGACCGTGGCCGAGGCCAAAGGCGAGCGACGTCGCGATCACGGCCACCGGCGCGCCGAAGCGGCTGAGGAGCGACATCCCGGCGCCGCGGTAGACGAGCTCCTCCACGACCGGCCCGACGACCGCGACCGCGAGAAAGTTTGCGGCGTAGGCGCCGGCTCGGCTCGAATCCCATTCGTCGGAGGTCAGCCCCTGCTCGTCGCCCGCGTCGAGCGCGACGAGAAGCAGGCCGGCGCCGACGAAGATCGCGAGGTAGCCACCAGCGATCCACCCGAGCGCACGCGGCCAGGAGCCCGGCCGGCGGAGCGCGAAGAACTCGGCTCGCTGCAACCCGCCACCGATTCCGTAGACCACGATGCCGAGCAGGATCAGATAGATGACGATGCTCCCGACCGCCGTCGAGTAGCGATAGAGCGCGTCGCTCTCCGGCTTGCCACCGCTCACGCGGCTCCTGTACGCGAGCGTCGCGAGCGCGCCCACGAGGAAGAGCCAGCCCGTGAGCCTCGCCCCCCAGCTCCTGTCTTCGCTCATGCGACCCATTGCCACAACGCCCATTGCACCACGGCGATGCCGAGCAAGGTCGCAGACACCCCCGTGATCGCCGCGTGGAGGCGCGGGCGCGAGCCCACCGCGGCGAGCACGAGGACGACGGGGAAAAGGACGAGTCCGAAACGCGAGATCGAGAGGAGCGGCCAGCGGTCGGAGGGGAAGGAGAGCGGGATCGCGAGGCTGGCGAGGACGAAGACGCCGTAGGTGGCGCCGAAGCGACGCCAGGCTGCGACCCCGAGCGCGAGGAGCGCGAGCGTGAAGCCGAGCTGCTGTAGGTTGAGTGCGAGATCGCGAGCCGGGCGGTCGGCGAAGAGCACGGCGACGCCGTCCCAGAGCCCGCCGAGCGGCCCGAGCCAGGACAACGAGCGCTGCCAGATTCCGTCCTGGGCCCGCAGGAAGGCGAGCGGCTCCCCGATCCAGATCGCGAGGAGAATCGGATAGACGGCCGCGACCGGGACGGCGAGGCCGAGCCGGAGAAGCGCGCGCCGACGGTCGTCCGAGCGCCAGGCGAGTACTGCGAGCGCGAGGAGCAAGGCGACGCCGACCGGTCGAGTCAGCATCGCGAGCCCCGTAATGGCGCCCGCCCCCAGGAAGCGCCCGCGCTCTCCGAGCAGGAAGGCGGCGAGGACGAGGACGAGGTAGAGCGATTCGCTGTAGACCGCCTGGAGGAAGAACGCGGTCGGGAAGATTGCCAGGTAGAGGACTGCCCGCTGTGCCCCCTCCACGCCGAGCCGTTCGCCCGCGAGCCGCTGGAGCAGCACGAACGCCACCGCGCATGCCGCCAGGGAGAGGAGGACGCCGGCGAGCACGAAGTGGCCGGCGAGGATGCGGCCGAGCAGCCCGACGAGAGCCGGATAGAGCGGGAAGAAGGCCGGCGTGCTCGAGGGCGACCCCGAGTAGCCGTCCTCGGCGACGCGGAGGTACCAGTCGCTGTCCCAGCGCGCCCAGATGTCGATTCCCTGCCCGAGCTCGTGCAGCCGGGGGCTGTCCCAGCGATCCGCCTCCGGGTGCCGGTTCGGCTCGAACGCATAGAGCGCGAAAAGGGCGACGAGCCAGAGCACGAGCCTGCTCCAGAGGAAGAGCTCGAGCGCGGGACTTCGCCGAATCGAGCGCAGGAGCCGACCTACGTCCACGGGGCTCCGATGATAGGGCGGGCTAAGGAACGGGCGGGCGCCTGTCGAACGAAGGGGCATGGATCTGTGGCAGCGCCTGCTCGTGGTCGGGATCGTCGTGTGCGTCTCGCTCGCGCTCGCCCGCCTGATCGACCGCCGGATCCTCGGCCGCGACCGGAGCCCGGAGGCGCTGACGCGCTACCGCGTCCTCCGGCGGACCATCAGCGTCTCGATCGTCACACTCGGCGTGCTCTCGGCGCTCCTCGTGATCCCCCCCGTGCGTGCACTCGCCGGCGGGCTCCTGGCCTCCTCGGCCGTCCTCGGGCTGATCGTCGGCTTCGCCTCGCAGCGCACGCTCGGCAACTTCGTCGCGGGTCTGATGATCGCGATCACTCAGCCGCTCCGGCTCGGGGACTGGGTCGAGGTGGGCGGCGTCGAGGGCAGCGTCGAGGAGATCGGCCTGATCTACACCTTCATCCGCACCGAGGACAACGCGCGGCTCGTGATCCCGAACGAGAAACTGGCGTCGGATACCATTCGCAACTCGACAATCCGAAGTCCCGCCAAATTCGCGCAGGTCACAGTGCAGGTTCCGCCCGCAAACGACCTCCGTCCGCTCGTCGAAGCACTCCGTGAGGAGGCCTCGGGCGAGCGTGACGAGGTGTTCGTCAGCTCGCTCGAAGGGTCACCCACCCTCACGATCCGCGCGTGGACCGAGAACGAGGCTGCGGCAGAGCGGCTCGAGCACGATCTCCGCCTCCGCGTGCACGCGCGACTACGCGAACGCGGGATCTTTGCATGAGCCCTCCCCGGAGAGGCACACGCTCGTCGGCTCGGCGGCCGCTCGACGAGGCCGACCAGTACGGCGCTAAGCGCCGGAAGCGGCGGCGGGTCGAGCGCAAGCGAAACAAGCGTCGCGCCGGAATCCTCGCGGCCGCTGCGGCTCTCGGCCTGCTCGTCGTCGTCGCCGGGAGCGCGGTCACGGGTGTCGCCACGCTCGGCACCTCCTGTGACCTGAACGCGCTCCGCCCGGTCGCGATCGGGCAGAACTCCTTCATCTACGCGGCGGACGGCTCCACCCTAGGCGGCATTCCCGCTGAGCGGAACCGACAGCCGGTCAAGCTCGGCCGCATCAGCGCCTGGATGCCACGCGCGACCGTCGCGATCGAGGATCGCCGCTTCTACGAGCACGGTGGCGTCGATCCGAGCGGAATCGCGCGCGCCGTCTGGGCCGACGTCCGCGCCGGCAAGGTCGTCCAGGGCGGATCGACGATCACCCAGCAGCTCGTCCGGAACCTCTACATCAGCCGCGAGCAGACGATCCAGCGCAAGGTCAAGGAAGCCTGCCTCGCGATCAAGCTGAACCGGGCATGGTCGAAGGAGAAGATCCTCGAGACCTACATGAACCAGGTCTACTACGGCAACCTCGCCTACGGGATCGAGGCCGCCGCGCAGACGTATTTCTCCAAGCACGCGCACCAGCTGACCCTCCCGGAGGCGGCGCTCCTCTCGGGGCTGCCGCAGGCTCCGTCCGCCTACGATCCCTTCAACCAGACCGAGATCGCGACCGGTCGCCGAAACGCAGTCCTCCGCGCCATGCTCGGGACCGGCGCGATCGATCGGGCGCAGTACGACTGGGCGATCAAGCGTGGACTCGGGCTGAAGGCGGGCAAGCTCTACACGACGATCCGGGAGCCGTACTTCTTCAGCTACGTGCGCGACGAGCTGATCGCCGAGTACGGGGCCGCGACCGTCCGCTCCGGCGGCCTGAAGGTCTACACGACGATCGACCCGCGCTTCCAGCGTGCGGCTCAGAAGGCGATCCGGGAGACGCTCTACGAGAAGAGCGACCCCGCCGCGGCGCTGATCTCGATCGACCCGCGAAGCGGTGCGATCAGGGCGATGACGGCGGTCACCCCCGGGGTGCGCAAGAACCAGTTCAACCTGCTCTCGCAGGCCGAGCGGCAGTCGGGCTCGACGTTCAAGACGTTCGTGCTCGCGGCTGCGGTCGAGAAGGGGATCAACCCGGCCTCGACGAGCTACCTCTCGGCACCGTTCTTCTACCGCCCCGACCCGTATGGCAACTGCGAGGACGGTAGCTGGTGGTGCCCGGAGACCTATGACGGCTCGTACACCGGCTGGACATCGATCGAGCAGGCCACGATCCGCTCCGACAACACGGTCTACGCGCAGCTGACCCTCGACGTCACTCCCGAGGCCGTGGCCGCAATGGCGAAGAAGCTCGGGGTTCGCTCGCGCCTGACGACGGCCGACGGCGCGTACGTTCCTTCGATCGGCCTCGGCTCGATCGAGGTGACCCCGCTCGACATGGCCTCGGCCTACGCGACGCTGGCCGCCGGCGGGATCTACTCCGAGCCGCGTGCGATCAAGCGCGTCGTCCTGGCGAGCGGCAAGGAGGACGAAGGCGCCGGCTGGGGCAAGCCGAAGCGCAAGCGTGTCCTCTCGGAAGGCGTCGCCTACACCGTCACGAAGATCCTCGAGAAGAACGTCCAGTACGGGACCGGCACCGGCGCGAACTACGGGCACCCCGCGGCCGGGAAGACGGGCACGACCGAGGAGCACTCGGACGCCTGGTTCTGCGGGTACACCCCCCGGCTTCAGACGACGGTGTGGATCGGGTACCCGCGCGGAAAGGTCCCGATGACGAACGTGCACGGGATCCGCGTCTCCGGCGGGAGCTTCCCCGCCCAGATCTGGCGGCTCTTCATGTCCTCGGCGATCGGCCAGCTCGAGCCCCTCTCCTTCCCCGAGCCGAGCGAGTATCCGACGTGGTCGAGCTTCGAGCGCGGGCAGTACGGGCGGTCCTTCGGCTACTCCGAGAGCGACTCCGGTGGCAGCGACTATGTCGCGCCGGAGACACCGGACGAGGAGAGCTCGAACGAGGAGGTGCCGGCGCCCGTGACGACGCAGGCGACGCCTCCCCCCGCCCCGGC
>Ga0136611_10004035_pt1 | contig 10285 bp, 11 predicted proteins | sample AntDrymUQ2232306_2_FD_106645 | JGI IMG/M metagenome (GOLD analysis project Ga0136611, IMG submission 106645) | Polar desert sand microbial communities from Dry Valleys, Antarctica - metaG UQ223 (23.06) | ecosystem: Environmental > Terrestrial > Soil > Desert | place: Antarctica: Dry Valley... | reverse complement strand
TACGGGGTGCCGTCTCGGGTGGGCCTTAGAGGCCGAGGGCGGGCTGCTTCATAAGGCCGGTGACAATGCTGAAGAGGCAGGAAATCTGCCTCAGCCTATGCGCTGGATGCGCTTAGGTATGTGAGGCTTATGAGGTGGAGACTCGTGGCGCAAAGGGCATGACCCAAGCACGAAGCTGCTCAGCAGATGCGGTCGATGATGCGGAGCACTAGCTCGGTCAACTCCCCGGCTGTCGCACCTTTCTTCGACAGGTTCCGCAACTCTTCGTCCGAGGGACGCTGTGGCTCGCTACCCACGGCGCGCAATTCAGACCCCACCAAACGCTCGCTGATTTCTTCGGCTGCCCCTCCGCTCGCTCCGATGGGCAGAAGGAAGACCCCCGCCTCCTGCGCTACCGCTGCCTCCTCAAGAACGCCGTCCGCTACGACAAGCCGACCATCCGATAGCTTTGTTCCGCCGATGATGATGACCAATCCCGATAACCGGGCGAGTTCCCGCCTAAGCGCAGTCCACAATTGATGATCTTTTTCTTCGCCGACGAGAGGTTGTGGGAAGGGGCGGGCGATTAGGCGTTGTTCGATGTCCCACCCGCCAGCCTCTCGCAGTGCCCTCAGGAAACCGGAAAGGCTCCCCGAGCCAACAGTTAAGCCAGCGCCGGTCACGAGCGCGAGGCCCCGCTGTCCAATGGCGAAACCAAGCCGCTCGGCCAACTCGTAGGGGACATCAGTTCCATCGTGGCTTGATGGCCAGCTTCCGCTAATCCAAACCCGGCGGGCCGCCACCCGCCTTTCAACTTGCCGCAGGAGATCGGGGACTTCCGCGTAGTCCTCAATCTCAACTGCCACGAGGCCATACCGCGTTAGGTCGTCCGCCCAGAGCTTGTGCTGGGTCGAACGAGCGTCGTATTCGGCTTGTGACCGAAAATCTTCTCGATGCGGAGGTCTCACGAGCGCGAAGTGCTCTGGCGGCGCATCTGCGAAGCTCTCGCGAATGAGCGACAGAACGTGCCTAACATTGGGATCAGTGAAACTTAGACCAACGAATAGAAGAGACATGCTCGTTAGGTGAGCTTGCAAAAGAGGTAAGTATGCCCCCCGCTTTGAACGGTATAGCTCGTAATCGTCCGTTGAGATCACCAGATCGTCCGGTGCCTCTACGGACCCGTGCATCTTGTATAGCCGGGCTGCGCCAGAGCGAGGACGCAAAGACAGGGTCGCGGCGTTCGGGACGACGTCGAGCGGCCTTTTGATTTCCTCAAACGCTCGCTCGACGAGTCGGTCATAATTCGTGGTCCAGAGATGACGGAGCGGTAATCGAGCGATAGTTCTCACGGCATCAGGAATGGGGTGATCCACCCCAATGTGTTCACGCACTACGCGGCGAACTCGGTTGTAGCTTCCGGTCTGCCTCACGCTCCATTGCGCTAACGCCGCTAGATCAGCGACATCGGAAGCATCAAGCCCAAGCTCCTCCCCGATCTCCTTCAGAAGCGTGGACCACGAAGGGTATCCTGCTGCCATTGACACACCCGCGCCGAGGAAGATCACTCCCCCGTCGTCTGTCAGCGCCTCAGTATACTCTCGTAGGAACCGCTCCCGCGTTGTCAGTGGCACGAGTTACCGTCCGGCTTTCAACGCGGCAGCTTCGATCCAGCGCTTCAAGGAGTCGTGATCCACATACTTGTAAATCGGTGCTCCGATTCTCGTTAGACTCGCTGGGGTTGCACCGACAGGGTCGGATTGCCCAAACCGGTCTTTTAGGTGATGAATCTGAAGCCCGAGAATGGCGTTGCCCCTCGCTACAGATTGGCTGATCTCATACTCCACATACTTCCGACCCGCTGTTTGCGAGCCTATGCAGACAACAGTTACGGAGGTGTTCCGCAGTCCATCATCGATCAGCGCCTTGATCACCGCGTCGCCCTTGCGCTTTGCTTCCTCCCAAAGAGAGGCATCGACAAACCCGGCTGCTGAAGCCCCGACGATCTCTCCGATATTTCTGATTTGGTTCACCCTCCAGATGTCACGCTGGTAGTGGAAGCTGAAAAAGACCCTGCGTGCCACTCGAAAACCTCCTGCCGGTGTCGCAGCACTCTAGGCTCGTTCCGGCACCGGCTCAACTCGCTGGGGCGTATCTGCTGGGCTGCTCCTGCCTGAGACGAGGCAAAACGGTGAGGCTTGGGATTGTCCTTTATCTGCCGAGAGCGACGAGCTTCAACTGGCGGGAAACGGTTGCCGTTCGTCCAACCAATCCATCTGCGGCAGCCGGTCGTGGCCCGGCAGGAACACAAACCACGCGAAATCCCAGATGTTGCTGTGAGCGACGCCGACATCGACCTCCCATTTCGGACGGCGGGGAAGGTTCAGCACGTAAGCGAGGCCAGCTTCCCTTAGCTGCTGGCTGCGCTTCCTCGTGCCCTGCCACGCAACCGACTGGAGAATACAAACCGGGCCTCTGACGTGGGCGCGCGCCTTACGAACGAAATCGATTGCGAGGGTGAAGGGAGCATTGGTCAACATGAAATCGGCGTGCGGCGGGTCGGCCACGGCAAGGTAGTCGCCGACGGTGATGGTCGTTGAAGCCGGGAGAGTGGCACGCATCCGCGCCTCATCTTCCTCGCGGATGTCATTCGCCCAATGAGGACCATCATTGCCGCGCGCGACGATCTCCGCGAGCATTCTGCCGTCCCCGGCGCTCGGGTCGCATCCACGGCCCTCAAACCACTCTGGGCAGTAGTCGAGTAGCGGGCTGAATGCGTAACGGGGCGTGCGGTAGGTCTCAGACTTATGGAGCCGTTCCAGTCCTCCTCGATTGATGTTCGTGAGGCCACTCTTCCAACCGCCATCGGCCTTCAGTCGTGCTTTGGGCGCTACAGCGGCGATTACCCTAGCAAGGCTGTCCACCGAACCGCCGCCGCTCTCAACGGCGCGGAGAGTGTTCGTCGCAACTGCCGCGACCTTCGCCGCCTCCGATATCGACATCCTACGGGCAAGGCGGCTTGCGCGAATGCGCTCCCCCCAAGCTGCCCCGTTAGAGACGCCGCTGCTTCGCAAGGAGAGATGCTGCTCCACTGCGGCTAGAGTCGAGACCCTCCCTCGGTTCTTTTCCAGAAGGTTGATTGCTTGACGACTTAAACCTGACCGCTGCGCTAGCTGCGCCTGAGTCCAGTTCTGTCGCCTTCGCGCCTCGCGCACCGCCGCTCCAAAGTCCACGCAACTTCCCTTACATCGTTGTCACGAAAGATGATCGCGTGGAGCGAGTCTCTTCGCAAGCCGGGAAGCCTCAGATCACGCGAGCGTCTAACGTCTCAATCTTTAGATGGTGACAAAGGTCAGCCAAACGCCAGCTTGAACGCCACCGCTCGACGGTCGCTCTCATCACCCTCTGGGAAGATGAAGGCGAACTCGTCACCCATCCAGACAGCACCCTTCGCGCCCCGGCTACGCAGCGCCTCGAACAGCGCTGCTGTCATGGGCTCGATGAAGCGCTCCTCGAAATCCCCGTAGTCGAAGGCGGTGTCGTCCTCTTCCGCAACGCGACGGGCTGCCTCGTAGGCTTGGCCAAGGGTGAGTTCGACAGCCTGACTTCTATCGACCTGAAATCGTTCGTTAGGCATCAGATGAGGTTGCCTTGGTAGCTTGTCTCGATTGCGGACAACCCAAGCCTGAACCTCGTGACGATCCCAGCGACGCGACCTAGGGTTTTTGTGTGATCCGACGGGGAATGCTTCGATACCCATGTGTTCTGCTATTTCAGGATTCATCCAGCGATACAGCGTGCCTCGCGCGATGTTTCCGACGAGCTTCAGCACTTCCTTCGTCGTAAGAATATCGCCCATTCGTCGTCCTATTAAACAAAGTAGTTGACACGTTGCACAATTAGACATAGTAGTAGTTTTGTCAACGAAGAATCTATGGCGCGGCTGGAGAAGCGACACGGGTTCCGAGGGACAGCGGAGCAGAGCCGCATCGGGTGCTGCTCATCTGATCTTCGGGATATCTGTGCCCACTCCGGGTCCGGACTCCCGAAAACTTGGGAGAACGACGTGAGCCAGACTAACGAAGCACTAGAAGCGACCGCTACTGCGGTCACCTACAGCATCCATGACATCGTAGATTTTGCCACGGGCGGCGAGGACGTGGCGATCAGCCGCATCGTTCACGGGGACAGCGCGGTCACGACCTACTTCGGAGAGTTTGAGGAGTTCATTAGGGGGAAGAAACCTGCGGTGGCGGGGAAGACCCTCAAAGCATGGTCTTCGTTCAGTCCAGTGATGAACAAGTGCCGTAAGGCGCATGCGAAAGGAGCCGTGGTCGCTCACAACGATTGGTGGCTGGCGCTAGTCGAGTATCTCGCCGTCCGGTTGATGGGCACCGAATTGAACGAGGCCCGGGCGGTGTTCGCGATGGCCATCACGGTGCCACAGCGGCAACAGGCGCGAATCGATGAACTCGAAACTGAAATCGCAAGCCTGAAGGAGGGACAACGGTCCAGATCACCAGTGACGGCATCCCGGTGACGCAAGTGCTGAAGCTGACCCGCGCCGGAAGCCCCAGCACGCTCTACCGGTGGATGAAGCACCGGGATTTTCCGCTGAAGTTCAAGCGACGCGGTAGCCGCGCAAACCAGTGGAGTCGGTCACCCATCGTGGCTTGGATGCAGGAGAACGGCTGATGACCTGCCCTAGCGAAAAGCGGGTCTTGCGAGAGCGCACTGACATCCCGAAAGGCTGGTTCGGTCGCCCGTGGGCTGCCGGGTCATACGGTGGAGGGTGGTATGGCACGAGCAAGGCTCACGGGACTCGGCTGTTCGCTCGACCACACGAGTCTTGGGACTGGCTCTATGCTGGGCACGAGCCCCCGCACTTCCCGTGGGGAGTGAACTGCACGGGCGATTGGATGCTGAGTGACGAGGACTGGATGATTTTCTTCGAGGACAGGGCCGACGCCGCTCTCTTCATGGAGCGCTGGTGGTATCGCGGCGAAAACATACTGATGCTAACGCGGGGATCACGATACGAACGCTACTGGTCAGTTTTCTACCGCGACAGCGATCTTGTCGAAGCCATGCGACTGCGGTTGATTTCGGATGACCCCGATATGGTGGTGTTCCGGAAGGGCGAGGAGGCGAAACAATGACGCGCGCCAGCATCCTCACCCGCACCAATCGCCTGTCGAAGAACGGCGGCTTCCCGCCACTCCCGATACTGAGCAACGGCGGCGCAGCGCTACCTTCATGGCCCGGCAGGCAGCACCGCCTCAGTCGCTGCCCGGCGACAGGGGCGAGCGCGTGATTAGCACCCGCTTAGCAGCCTTCGATCACATCAAGCACTGGATCGCTCTTCACCCCAGCATCCAACGCTTCGACCCTCCGCCTGCCGCCATCATCCAGTTCAGAATCGACGAGGTGCTCCTAGCGATCTCCACGGATCGAGATCGCGGTGGTGCAATCTACAACCAGTGCTGGCGCTACGAGCATGCCGATTGGCGCGTCGAGGCGTCGGTGGAGTGGTGGCTGGACGAGTTGGCAGCCATGTGCACCGGCAGTGTCAACACTGGCGCGGTGTCAGCGTGGTTCGCCAATCAGTGATCCGTCGGATGTCCGGGGGCGGCGTCAATGGCGCTGCGCGCCCTCTCACCCGACTCTTCCCCATCACGAGGAGGAGCCATCGACTCCACGAGATCATCCGCCCATGAGCTTCTCGTGCCGCGACGCCGCGTAGGAAGGAGTCGAGCGCGCAGCGCGAAGAGCCCTTCCGCACGTGGTGTTGCTGGTGGCCCGCCTTGGCGGGACGCCCCTCCAGTCTCTGCCTAATCAGACCGGGAGGCGCACTCCCACCACGAGTGCTCGCGTTCCGCTCCCACTCGCGACGGGATGCACCAGCGTTCGAACTCGTTCCCCACGTTGTGCGCTCGCCTAAGGGCTCGCACACCACGTGCCCACTTCGTTCGACGCGATCTGCTATGCCGGTAATCAAAGGAACGTTGTCCTAGATAAACCTAAAGAGGAGTAAATAGTTTGGACAGCATGAGACGCCGCATCCGGACATTCCAATTTAGGTGTTTGCGAAGCCAGACTGGTATCATCTGTCGTGTAACCTAATGAGGACTGACAGGTGATTACGATAGACTATGACGACAGCCCATGCGGGACTGGTAAGACCCACCGGGCATTTGAGACGATGTGCCGTGACGGAGGACGCCACCTCTTCGTTGTGGACCGATGCGAGGTCATGCGGGAGCGCACTCGCATGGCCTACGAGATGATGGATGAAGAGAGACCGCTGGAGGTGCAGTGCATTTACGCCAAATCTCGCTTCCGGCGGGCTCAGCGCACCGTCAGCGCTCAGGTTGAGGCGATCCCCACCGACTACCCTGCCGAAGACATCATCATCTTCATCACCCATGAGGCAATGAAGCTCGCCAGCTTCGAAGCCTTTGCTGGTCATGACTGGACAATCTGGATCGATGAGGTGCCGGGTGTGCTCGACCACGACAAGCACCGCTTCCACCTAACGTGGGAGAAGCTCGCCGAGTTCTACGACCTGCAACCGGATGGCCGCTGGTCGCGGGTCACTCTTCGCGAGGAAAAGCTCGATCTTTCAGCGCTCGCCCATGACGATGGCTTTCAGATATTGCGGCCCTTTCACCGCCGGGTGATCGATCCTCGTCGTGAAGTTCTGGTGGACATCACAGACTGGGAGGAGCTTGCACAGAAGGGGCGGGAGGTTAGCTGGTATAGCGTCTGGTCGCCCGCCGAGCTTGTCCACTTCGACCGCGTCGTGATGCTCGGCAACGCCCTCACGCACTCGGTCAGCTACCACATCTGGCAGCAGAAGTGGCCTGACATCGTGTGGCAGCCTATCGCCGGGCAGTCGCCCTCATTCCTGCCCCGGCTGGTCACCATTACCTACTACGCCGAAGATCGTGCGAGACGGGCGCTGTTCAACTCTCCGCAGGGACAGAGGAACCTCGCTAAGATCGCCCACGACATCGCCTTCCGGGTTCCTGCCAGCGAGCACATCTGGATGTGCAACGCGGCGGATGAGCACTGTCTGTTCAAGATGCCCGGTGAGCGGCTGTCACCTAAGAAGGCGGGGTCCAACGACTATGACTGGGCGACCCACGTTTCGGCGATCTACACCGCTAAGCCGGACCCCGCGCTAATCGGGGTCTACGAGCGGCTTGGCATCGAGCCGAATCTCCACACCGTGTCGGCTGAGCTTGAGACGATCCTTCAATTCGTATGTCGAAGCGCTGTGCGGCGGGCTGGCGACCAGAGCCCGATCCACATCAGGGTGTATGATCGGCAACAGGCTGAATATCTGCTCGATTACTTCCAGCGCGATCCCCGCAGCTATGTCCGGGCGACGTTGGAAGAGCGTGATCTCGGCTTCCTTCGGGATGTGCGTGACTCCTCCCCCGGTCGTCCGACTACGCCCATGACTGCCGCCGAACGGGCGGCGAAGGCAAACCGCGACAAGATGAAAGATCGTGATCGGAAGCGTGACGAGAGGGCGAAAAAAAAGGCGGCTACCGCTCAAAATCCGGTGATAAATACCAGCGTCGGTGTCCAGCCTAAGCGCGCATAAACTTCGGCGGGGACGGGTGGCCGGTCGAGTGCGAGCCTCACCGGCTCGTCAGCGTTCGGAAAGTATGCGTCGCACAGACCCGTCCCTTCGCAATCACACAGTCGCAGACCTCTCGACCCGCGCGCTCCCTCCGCTTAAACATCTACCGTGAGCAATGATCCCCACGCTGCACAAGCAATGAAAGCCGACGAGCTTGCTCGTGAGCGCGAGGCTATCCTGTCTCAGCTTAGCGAAGCGGTCATACTGGCGGACGCTGAGGGCAGATTAACATTCGTGAATGAGGCTGCGGAGCGGCTCCACGGTGTTCGCCTCCTCGGAGTTGGGCCAGAGGACTACACCGACAGCTATCACCTCCTGACAGAGGAGGGGCTTTCCTACCCGTCGCACGAGCTTCCACTTGCACGCGCTGTTCGAGGTGAAACAGTAGTGGGCGCGCGCTGGCGCATTCGACGCCCGGATGGCTCTACCGTGCTGGCCGTTGGAAATGCGAAGCCGCTTCTCGCTCCTACCGGCGAACAAATCGGAGCCGTGCTGACCGCGCGGGATGAGACGGAGCGAGACCGGGCGGAACAACAAGTTCGAGAAAACGAGGCGCGGCTTCGCGCCCTGACGGACAACCTTCCCGGTGGCGCGGTTTATCAGATTTGGATGAGCGCAGATGGGAGAGAGCGACGTTTCGTCTATCTCTCGCAGAGCTACGAGGCGCTGGCTGGCGTGCCTGTTGCCGATGTCATCGACGATCCTTCACGTGCTTACTCAGCCATCGATCCTGAGGATCAGCTTCGCTTCGCCGAGGCTGAGGAAGAGGCAATCCGAACCAAGATGCCCTTCGACGTGCAGTCGCGCTTTCGGCGTGCCGACGGAGAGATGAGGTGGTGCCGGTTCATCTCCGCTCCACGGGAGCAGCCCGACGGATCAATCATCTGGGATGGGCTTCAGATCGATGTCACTTCCCGCATCCAAGCGGAGATCGCTCTGCGTGAGATGAACGCAGCGCTTGAGCATAAGGTAGCGGAAGAGGTCTCCGCCCGAGAACGAGTCTGGAGCGTCTCTAAAGACTTGATCGCCGTGATCGGCCCCGATGGAACCTACAAGCAGCTTAACCCGGCGTGGCGCACCCAAATGGGGCATGATCTCGATGCGCTTAAAGGCACAACTTTCGGGGCCTTCATCCATCCGGACGACCTTGATACTACACGAAAGGCTTTCGCTGGTCTCCTAGACGGCATTCCGGTGGACGACATGGACATCCGCATGCGCGGACCAGATGGCTCCTATCGCTGCTATAGCTGGACGTGCGTGGCTGAGGCTGACGGGGTTTATGCGGCGGGGCGAGACATCACCTTCCGCAAGGAGCTTGAGGAGCAGCTACGGCAGTCGCAGAAAATGGAGGCTGTTGGGCAACTCACGGGCGGCATCGCGCACGACTTCAACAACCTCCTGACGATCATCCGCTCTGCCGTGGACATGATGCGACGCCGTGAAATACCGGACGAGCGGCGAAATCGCTACGTCGATGCCATCGCTGAGACTGTGGATCGTGCGTCTCGCCTTACTGGGCAGCTACTCGCGTTCGCCCGCCGTCAGCCCCTCAAACCTGAGACAATAGACGTTGCGACACAGGTGCCCATCGTCCTTGATCTCGTGCGACCGTTGCTCGGTTCGCGGATCGCCATTGATCTCTCCACGTCGCGTGATCGGCTCTGCGCGCGAGTGGATGTCAGTCAGTTTGAGACCGCGTTAGTGAACCTTCTCCTCAACGCTCGTGACGCGGTTGAGGGAGAAGGAGAAATCAAAGTCGCGTTAGCAGAAGCGGACCAACTTCCGCCGCTTCGAGGCGAAGCCGCGCGCTCGGGCGAGTTCATCACAATCACTGTCTGGGACAGCGGGCACGGCATCGCTTCCGATAAGATGGAGCAGATTTTCGAGCCGTTTTTCACGACCAAAGAGGTAGGTCGAGGAACCGGCCTCGGACTCAGTCAGGTCTACGGCTTTGTCCGCCAATCCGGGGGCGATGTCGAAGTGAGTAGTCGCCTCGGGAAAGGCACGAGCTTTACCATTTATCTTCCCCATTCGCCCTCGGCTCCTGACGCGCAAGATAGCGGGCAAGATGAGGGGCAGACAAGCGGACGCACCGCAATGCGGATTCTCGTCGTAGAGGACGACGAGCGGGTGGGTCAGTTTTCAACAGAGACGTTGCATGATCTCGGGCACGAGACGACGCTCGTTACGAGCGCTAAGGCGGCACTCGAAGTGCTGGAGAAAGATGACCTCCATCACGATGTTGTGTTCAGTGATGTCATGATGGCCGGAATGAACGGCCTCGAACTGGCTCAAGCTATACGAGAGCGGCATCCCGGCCTACCGGTGCTTCTGACGAGCGGCTACAGCGAGGTCGTCGCCAAGGAAGGCACCTTCGGGTTTCCCCTCCTGAGGAAGCCGTATTCGGTTGAGGCGCTGTCGCGCGCGTTGCGTAAGGCTCTCCGCGCGTAATTGCCCGCATCTACGCTGCTCAGCCGTGCAGCGGCCCTAACGGGGCGGGTGCACTCGTGGCGAAGCTGCTGTTCGATGGGACAGAAGCTATCGCAAAGCGCTGACAAAGGTAAGCATCCGGTGAGGGCCGCGTGTCAGGGTCAGGCGGCGAGAGCGATCTGATTGGCGCGCCAATTCCAGGGGAGGAGTTCGTCGAGACGG
>Ga0136611_10004034_pt1 | contig 10285 bp, 10 predicted proteins | sample AntDrymUQ2232306_2_FD_106645 | JGI IMG/M metagenome (GOLD analysis project Ga0136611, IMG submission 106645) | Polar desert sand microbial communities from Dry Valleys, Antarctica - metaG UQ223 (23.06) | ecosystem: Environmental > Terrestrial > Soil > Desert | place: Antarctica: Dry Valley... | reverse complement strand
TTCCTGCGGCTGGGCGAGTGGCTCAGCGGTATCAACCGGCCCACGACACGCCACTCTCGCTTCGCCACGCTGATGGCCACCGGAGTGCCCGCCTGACGCCTCAGGGACTTTGCCAGCAGTATCAACTTCGTGCCAGAGCCACCAAACCGACGCAACTCCAGTTCGAAGGCCACCGGCCAGTCCCCCTCGTCCACCTGTGCCGCGGTCGGCCAGCTCCGCGGGAGATCAGGCGGGCACCAGGAGAGGATAAAGCGGTGGCGTCGTGCGGCCCGGCGCCCACCACGGCGCCCGGTAGCGCCAGCAGCAGGGCCACCGGCAGGAGCGCGGCGTCCCGACCCGAGGCTGCCGCCACTTGCACCGGGGCAGCCGTGCGGCAGTGCGTCGTCAGCGCGGTAATCGTGGACGGGCAGCGATCTCCGCTAGCTGCCTGCCAGGAGCCGGTTGACGATCTGCTCGACCTGGGCGAGGGCGTCGTTCACGCCCAGCTCGTTGGCCTGGGTCTTCTTCCAGACGTCCGCCGTCTCGGTGTTGATGGGCGTCGTCTTGACCCACGGGTACTGCTTGCTCATCGGCTCCATCTTTTCGATGCCGTCGAGCGCGGGGAAGTCCTTAACGACGTTGCGCCACGCCGCGCTGCGGTAGAAGTCCTTGCGGCCGGAGACGCGCTTCATCACGCCGGCGAAGTAGCGCTCCTGCACCGGCGCCGAGTTGACGAGGCTGAGCCATTCCCAGGAGGTGTCCTTGTGCTTGCCCGCCTTGACCATGCTCCACTGGTTGGTCCAGGTCTGGCTCGACGGCGTCGTGCCTAGCGGCCCCTTCGGGATCGGCGCGAAGCCGAACTGGAGGCCGGGGTTCTTGTCCAGCAGGGTGCCGGCCGTCCAGGACCCCGTGAACGACATGGCGTAGCCCTCGCCCTCGAAGGTGGCGCCATCGGCGTCCGACTGGAGCTTGTGCCGGTGGTGCAGGTCGACCAGCAGCTGCAGCGCCTGGCGCCCCTTCGGGTCGTTGACGAGCGTCTTTGTGTAGTCCTTGTTGTAGAAGTCACCGCCGTGCGCGTAGAGCCAGGGGAGCAGATTGGCGGTGTTGATGCCCGGCGCCGCGATCGCGCCGCGGGCGTTGCGTCCGCCTTCCTTCTTTACCAGTCGCGCGGCGGCGTCCAGGAACTGCTCGACCGTCCAGCTCCAGGTGAACTTGGGCGACGGATCGAGCCCCGCCTCCCGGAAATGCTGGACGTTGTAGCCGATCACGTTCATCGCCGGGCCATCGTACGGGATGCCGTAGTGCTTCCCCTGGTACGTGTTGTAGAACATTCCCGAGTCGACGAAGTTCGCGAGCGCCATGTGCGGCGTCTTGGCGATGTACGGGTCGAGCGGCTCCGTCATGCCGCCCTCCATCAGGTCCCGGATGAAGGCGACGGAGACCTGCGACGTGTCGTGCGGCGTCCCGCCGGCGGTGTTGACCACCCACTTCTCGCGCACCGCGCCCGTGCCGCCCTGCACGAACGAGTAGTTCACCGTGACGTGGGGGTGCGTCTCCTGGAACTCCTTCTTGATTCCCTCGAAGTAGTTCGTCAGCACGGGCGTGGTCGGTCCCCACCAGTCCACGTGCTCGATCGTCGCGGGCGCCTTCGCCCGGGAAGCCGGAGGCGCGTCCTTGGGAGCGGCCGGCGCGCACGCGGCGGCAAGGCCGAGCGCTCCACCGGAGCTGGCGGCACTCAGCGCGAGCCCGAGGTAGCGGCGGCGGGTGTGCGCCTCGCCCGCCGGCAGCGCGTTGGTGTTCCGGTGCTCCCGTTTCATACGCATTTCCCTTCGCTGGTGGCCCCGCCGGTGCCGGCCGCGGTCGTCTGCGGCGCGCTCGGGCGCCACAGCCAATCTACCGCGCCGGGGCGGGGGTGTCAAATGCCGGGCGCAGGACCTTCCACTGCTCGCCCGCGCCGCGGCGCAGCGTCGCCTCTTGGTAGGAGACGATGAAGGCCCGCCGCACGCGGTCGGTGGCGTTGTTCTTCGAGTGGTGCCAGGTCCAGGCGGTGAAGAGGACGGCGCTGCCGGCGGGGACGGGGACGGAGACGGCGTGCTCGTTGGCGTACGCCTCCCGGTCGATCTTCTTCCGGCACGTGCCATAGTCGACCATGGTGTAGTCCTCGATGCCCCAGCGGTGGCTGCCGGGGACGACCCACAGGCAGCCGTTCTCCTCGGTCGCATCCTGGAGGGGCACCCAGACGCTCATGCGCGCCCGGCTGTGCGTCTCCGGGTCCTCCGGCTTGAGGTAGAAAGCCTCGTCCTGGTGCCAGTGGCAGACGTCCTGCGAGAAGGGGACCTTGGCCACCAGCTTGGTGGAGTGAATCGCGATGCCGGGCTGCACCACGTCCTGGATCAGCGCCAGCAGCCGCTCGTCCTCGGCGAACGTGCCCGTGATCTCCGAACGGCGCGCCACGTCGTAGATCCATCCCTGGCGGTTGGGGCCCGCCTCGACGCCCGGCAGCGTGATCAGCCGGTCGATCTCGCGGTCGATCGCTTCCAGCTCCTCGCGCGGGAAGACGCCGGGGACCACCACGAATCCGTCGCGCTTGTAGGCTCGGCGTTGCTCCAGCGTCAGTCGTGTCAGCCTGTCCGCGGCGCCGGCCGCGCCAGGTGCGGCCGTGCCGCGTGGGACGGGGGCACGGCCAGGCTCGGTCTGCACGCGTTCTGTGGTGGTCATCGGTGCATCGCTCCTCCGGCATGAGCATATCCCACCCGGGCTACTCAGGCCGGGTGGCCCAGGTGCTGGGCCGTCCAGGCGAACGCCTTGCCCCCGCCGAAGGCGTGCGCGCCCGGGTGTGCATCCCTGTCGAGCATGGCGGGGCAGCCCGCGCCAGCGTAGATCGCGGCCAGGTCCGCATACGCGGCGAGCGCATCGTCGAGTACGAAGCAGGTATCCCGCTCCCCGATCTCCACCAGGCACGGCCGCGGAGCGATCAGCCCGGCGATAGTCGCCACATCGCCAAACGTGAGCAGCCCGCGCAGGAACTGCGAGCCGCAGGTGTTGGCACGCCCCCGCTCGCTCAGCGCGTCCGCGGCCACCGTGCTCAGGTAACAGCTGATCACCGCGCACCGTACCCGGTCGTCCAGGGCGGCGACGTACGTGGTCATCGTGCCGCCAAACGACAGTCCCACCATGCCGATGCGCTCGGGGTCAACGGCGGGCAGCCCCTGGAGCAGGTCGATGCCGCGCATCGCGTCCCAGACGTCGAGCGCCAGCAGCTGGAACCCCAGGTAGCCGTACGCCAGGTAGAGCACGTTGCACGGGTCGCGGCTGCTGCGCACCCAGTCGGCGGGCGCGCGACGCTCGCCGAAGCCGCGCCAGTCCGGGACAAGGCAGACGTAGCCCCTCTCCGCGAACTGCCGGGCGTAGTCGTAGTTGAGAGCGCGCACGTGAGTCCGCGCTTGTTCTCCCTCGGCACCGTCCGGGACGACGCCCGCCGGGTCGTCCCTGCCCCTGCCGTGCCCGTGGGCGCACAGGAGCGCGGGGCGGCGCTCTCCCGGCGAGAGGTCCTTAGGCAGCAGGAGCCAGGCCGGGACCGTGGCGAACGCCTCGCTCTGGTACAGCACCCGTTCCCGCACGTAGCCGCCGCAGTCGACTCGCTCCGTCACCTCCACGTCCAGCGGCACTGCTTCGGGAAACGGCCCCAGCGCCGCGCGCACCCGGGCCACGGTCGCGGCGCGCCATGCGGGCCACGCCTCCGGCGTTGCCGGGATGCCCACCTGAGCGGCCGTGGCGCGCACGCGCGCCAGCAGGCCCGCGACGGGGTCAAGGTAGCGCTCTGGCCCGACGCCGCCCCTCGTGGTGGCGCGCATCGGACGTCTCTCGTTGGACCTCAGGCCTCCATACTACTACGGCGCCGGGAATTCTGCCGTCGGCATGAGTTCGCGACGTCGTTGGGTGCTGGTAGGGTTGGCGCCTGATGCCCGCCTGCCCCTCATGCCAACAGCCCGCGTCAAAGCGCGACGGCCGCGACGCCGCCGGCCGCCAGCGCTACGCCTGCCGCCCCTGCGGGCGGGACTTCACCGCGCGCTCCGCCTCCGCGTTTGCGGGGTACCGCTGGCCGGCCGAGGTGATCCTGCTGGCGGTGCGGTGGTCGCTCAGCCATCCCCTCTCGGCCGCCAGCGTGATGGAGATGCTGGCCGAGCGCGGCATCGACGTGAGCAAGCGCACCGTCCTGCGGTGGGTGCAGACCTTTGGCCCCCTGCTCGCCGCCGAGGTGCGGAGGCACCGCCGGCCCCTGGGCACCAAGTGCTCTGTGGATGAGGTGTTCTTCTTCCGGGGGAAGGAGAAACGCTACCTCTATAGGGCGGTGGACGAGCACGGCCAGGTAGTGGACGTCCTCTTCCGGGAGCACCGCGACACCGAGTCCGCCGCGGCCTTCTTCCGGCAGGCGCTGGCGCGCACCGGGTGGCGGCCCGCGCAGGTGATCAGCGACCACCACCAGCCCTACGTCAGAGCGGTGCAGGAGGTGCTCCCAGGGGCCGAGCACGTGCGCACGGGACTGCACCGCGCCCGCGGGGAGACCACCAAAGCGATTGAGCGCAGCCACGTCTTCACCCGCGACCGGCTGCGCGGTGCCCGTGGGGTGAAGACGCTCGCCACAGGGCAGCGGTTCTTTGAGGCCTTCGAGGCCCTCCACGCGCTGCGGCGGGGACACACTCGCCTGGCGCACCTGGTCCCCGGCCACGAACCTGCGCGCGCGACCGTGCACGAGCACATCCGCGCGGTGGCACGCGCGGTCGCCAGCCTCGGCGCACGCCTCACCAAGCACGCCGCCCCAGCGGCCTGACCCCCGAGTCACACGCCCGGCCGGCGCCTGTGCCTCGGGACAGACGCCGACAGTGGTGGTGGCCTCCGCCGTGCAGTTCACCCGCGCGCCTGCGTGTCGGGCGCACGCCGCGATCACCCCTGCCGCTGCTGCCGCAGCCCTGCCTCGGCCGCCACACGGCACCCACCAATGTCGTGAACTCGTCGGGCGGGCGAGCGGCGCCTACGTCGGATAACGACCCCCACCGCTGCAGTGCAGCGGTGGGTTAGCGGGCGTGCACACGGGCGCCGTCGCCGAGAGAGGGGCAGCGGCAAGTACCACGTAGCCGAGCGTGGTATGGACGATGAAGATCGGTGTTCAGGCCCCGTTCCTCGCGAAGGTAATCACCCTACCAAGGACATCGACCGTCTCCACGCGCCAGCCCACATTGAGCCAGGGGCGGGCGGGTCCGCGCCCTTTGTTTGTCCACCACTGTGTCGATTCGTAGGCGTCGAGGGGCAACGACCCGCCGACAAGGCCCTCGATCTCCTGAAAGGTGAGCGTGGCGGTACGCGAAGTCAGCGCGGCAAGGTGCGCGGCGAGGCGCCGGTACTCAAGCAAACCCATCATCCTATTGCAAGCTGTGGGCTCCGCTCACTTGATGGGCAGATCTCCCTGCCCCCTGCCGGTCCAGATGGCTTGGGTGAGCCACGACCGCATTCACTGGCGGCGCGAAGCGGCACGTGAACCGGTTCGCATCTCACCACTACCGAGGCGTGGCATTTTACCCACGCCGCGACCTGTCTGCCTCACGCCGCGACATGCTACCGCGCTACAGTTCGTTTGCTCCCACTGGCGCACCGTGGACGAGCAGCGTGCAGTCGATGCCATCCGTAACATGCATCCCGAGGTGGAGACGGCCATAGCGCTGTTGGATGGCTTCGCGCAGTTGCTCCTCGCCTTTTGTCATGCGGCGCCACTGGGAGCCGAGTACCAGCAGGGGCATACACCAATGTTTCAGTACGTACGGGTCCGCGTCCGCCAACACATTGCCGACCTTCTCGGTCAGCTTTGAGCGGGAGATGCCGGGCTGCACCACAACGTTCCGGTAGGTGGTGCACCGGCTACCCGCGACATCGATCAGGCGAGCAAGCGCGGGCATGTCCCCTAGGGCGGAGCGGGAGCCCTGACGGGTGGTCCGATGGCGGAGTCTGGCGAGGAGACACCCCCGCCTCCGTATCCATTTCAAGCACTTGACGACGTGTGGTTGCGCACCGAGTAAGACGCTCGCATCTGACCCATTCCGCCGCGCTGAAGCGCGTTGGGGCCGCCGCTGCGGCGACGTTCTTACCGCTCTCTGGCGGCACACTCCAGATAGTGTTTCGACTATCCGGTGGGTAGTGGTATGCTGACCCCGCTGGCACGGCGCCACCAACGCTGCGGCCGCGCATCACAGAGTTGAATTAGAGGAGTGTGAACGACGTGAGCTAAGCGGCAGTGCGCTTCACGCGTAGCCCGAAGGCACGTCCGGTACAGGGTCCACCAGGCCCGGAAAACAGTTCGACCACCGCGTTGCCCCGTGAGAAGGACGGCGGTGGTCGAGAGACCGGATGAAGTCTTCAGTTGTCCCAGGCTCTCAAGCTCCCGAACGGTCACCAACCAATCGGATAAGCACCAAGGCCAGGGGTTCTTTGTGTCCTTCGACCCGGTTACCAGCCGGATCTCGAACCGCAGACAGGCCGCCTGCAAAGGACATGATAGCTCCCCTGCGCCCAAAACGCAAGGGGAATCATCATGTCCTACACCGCAACTGTCGTCAGATCGCCGCAGCCGCTGCAGGCGAGCACCAGTGTGGCACCCTCCGCTTCAGCCTCCCTTGCGGGGGCCGCCCGAGCCAATAAGCTCGGGCTGTTTGGCATGGTCTCCGAAGAGTGCCTCGATCAGATCCGACGGCACGTCGCGCCGATCAAAGGCCTGCACGCGTGGACGGCACAGGCGATTTACACGGCGCTCGCGGTGAGCGCTTCGCGGCAGGGACAGGCCAGCGTTGCCGACGGCCAGCGCTGCTGGGTCACCATCGCCGAGCTGGCGGCGCGCACCGGCATGGGACGGCGCAACATTGAACGCTATCTCCCCGTGCTGCAGGACGCGGGGGTGATCAGGATCATTCATGCGCATGACACGCTGCATCGCCCCGTCGCCAGCCACTACCTGTTCGTGTATCGCCACACGGCGAGTGACGGTATCCCGACTCCTGAGTCGGGATCCACCGCCTCACCGGTCGCGGACCAATGCGTTTCTACGACTCGGGAGTCCAGCCCGGCCGACTCCCGAGTCGAGACCGTTAATAAGAGTCAAAGAACACGTTCAGAGTCTGGTTTAGAGAATGCGACGGGCGCTGTTGCACAGGAGGAACGTGAAGAAACGTTTCCCCCCGAAACGATCGACACGCACCCGGGCTCCGTGGCAACCGTCCCAGAATCCGTCCAGCCAGCGCTCAGCTGCAACTCAATGACACCTCCCAGCCCCGTACCCAGCCCCGTTGAGGCACGCTGGACACGTGCCCGGGAAACGCTCCGAAGCGAGGTGAGCGCCGCCGCGTTCAGCGCCTGGCTGGAACCACTCCTCCCCCTACCGGCAGTCTTGCCGGGCGGCGAATCATCCGACGAGGTTGCCAGCAACGCGCTCGTGCTGGTGTGTAGCAGCACCTTCCAGCGTGAGCAGATCGTTCGACGGTATCGTCCACGGATTGAGAAGGCGTTCGGTGGATCCGTCGAGTTCACCGTCGAGCCTGTGACACCCCCAGGTGCCCGAGTGGGAGGGTAAGAGATGTGGCCCTCAGATCTGCCTTTGCACCACCCGGGGTGCTGAAGCCAAGGACACGCAACACGGCCGCATGCAGACCGTTCTGACTGTGGTTATGGTAAGCACCGGGGTCTGCGGATGAGCCAGGTTATCGCTCTGGCCAATCAGAAGGGCGGGGTTGGTAAGACCACCACGACGATCAATCTTGGGACGGCGCTCGCCGATCGCGGGCAGCGCGTGCTGCTCCTGGATCTCGACCCACAAGCCAACACCACCCTCGGCGTTGGCATCGATCCCGCGACCGCCGCCGTGTCGATGTACCACGTGCTCGTGAAGGACACGCCGCTGGTCAAGGCGGTAGTGGACACGACTATCGAGCGATTGCGCGTGGCTCCGGCGCACATTGACCTCGCCGCGGCTGAAGGCGAGCTTTTCAGCATGACCGGGAGGGAGCACATCCTCCGTGAGCGTCTAGAACCGATCAAAGGCGACTACGATTACGTGCTGCTCGACTGCCCACCCTCGCTGGGGCTGTTTACCGTCAGCGCGCTTGGGGCAGCCGACTCGGTGATCGTGCCGCTACCGGCCCAGTTCTATGCCATGGCTGGCTTCACCGCCCTGGTGGACACCATCACACTCGTGCAGCGTCGCATTAACCGGCATTTGCGCGTGATGGGCATCTTAATCACTCAGTTCGACCGCCGCACTAACTACGACCGCGAGTTCGCCGAGGAAATGGCGAAACGCCTGAACGGGAAGTACCGGATCTTCGACACGAAGATCGTGCACGCCGTGCGCATGAAAGAAGCAGCGCACGAGCAGCAGTCCATCCTGCGCTATGACCCGAAGTCGGCGGTAGCGCAGGCGTACAACAGCCTGGCCGATGAGGTGCTCCGTGGCTAAGACCAGGGTAGATACCGCCCGCCGCCAGCACGCCTGGGAGATCGTCGTCCCCCAACAAGCGGGGATCGAAGATTACCTGGACGCCAAGCGCATTTCACTCGCGCTGGTCGACCCCAACCCCACGCAACCCCGTCGCGGTGAACTGCGGGACATTCCGGAGCTGGCGGAGAGCATCCGCGAGCACGGGCTGCTCCAGCCGATCGTCGTGGCCCGCACGGAAACAGGGCACTTTCAGATCATTGCGGGCCACCGCCGCTTCGCGGCGTACCAGTGGTTGTCCGATCACACCGAGCCAGCCGACTCGCCCTCGCAGTGGGCCACGATCCCGGCCATCGAGCGCGATGCGACCACTGCGCAGCGGCGGATGATGGCGCTGGTAGAGAACGTGTCGCGCCACAGCCTTACCGAGTCGGAGATCGTCACCGAGCTCCGCATTCTGCACGACATGGAAGGCCTGCATCAGGCCGAGATCGCGCGGCGGCTGGGTGTCAGCCGTGCCTGGATCATGCAGTTCTTTCGCGTCGCGAACGATCCCACTGTCAGCGAGCACGTCCAGACGGAACACCTCTCCGTCGCCAAGGCCTACGACATCGTGCTGGCCAGCTCCGACGAGGCTCGCGCCGCGGCCCTGAGCGCCGCGCTTGGTGGTGCGCCAAGGCGTGTCGTGCGGGCGATTGCCAAGGAAGGCCCGGGCACCGCGCGAGGCGCCCATGAAACGGGAGATGGGGCCTCCAGCGCCGGCGCCACCTCGGGAAATGCGCAGGCGGGCTCGACGAACACGACGACGGGCGCCAGTGACGCGGCGGCGCGACCGCGCTACGTGGCTACGGCCGAAACGGAGGCCGGTGTGCGGGATGTCGCCGATCTAGCCGGCGAGCTGGGCCTGACGGTTGACCTGAGTGACCTGCAACTCACGAAGCTGTTCCGTGCGGCGATCAAGGCGCAGACGGGCACGCTCGACCTGCGGGCATTCATCCGCGCACTCAGGGCGGACCTGCGGCGGGCCGACGCGCTGGTACGCGCCGCGCCGCGGAAGCGCCTGTCTGAAGACTGATGCCAGCGCATCGGCCCGTTGTATAGCGGCTATACAGTCGCTCGGGGGCCGGATGCTGCTCGAACGTGCCGTCTAGCGTAGCGCGGGTCTCTTGGGATGGGTCCCATGGCGTTGCAGACACAGCACATGGTTCCACCGGGAACGCTGTTAGCCGGGAGCGAGCCGGTCGTGTATTGGTGTATAGCCGCTATACACGCCGCTAGCGGCCCAGGGACGTCACACGCGACAGTCGGGTGGTTCAGGGGCGGTGCTGGAGGCGATGTTCCGGCTGTGGCGGCCTCGCCAACGCGTCCAGCACCGAAGCCGGCGGCGGGAGCCAGCGACAGCGTCCACCTCCGTCGGTTGCACGCCAGGCCGGCCTTTCGCAACGAAGATTGTCCCTACAGTCGACGGTTTCGGGAGCGAGACCCAGGAATCAAAAAAGCCGGGCTCATACAGGCAAAGCGCTGTGTGAACCCGGCTTTTCGAAGGTCCGATGGGGCGTCGCGTGCTAGCTGAAGCCGAGACCTCGTTCCTTGAGTGAGACGTAGCGGTCCAGTGAGCCGCCGATGACGACGTGATCGAGTACTTCGACATCGAGCAGCTTCCCGGCCTGCACCGCTTCGGCGGTGATCCGTACGTCCTCTGGGGATGGCGTTGGATCGCATAGAGTAGGGGCGGGGGCGCCGTTCAACAGTTGCATGTTGTGGTTTCCTCTACCCCTCTCTCCGAACCGGACTTGCGACTTTCATCGCATCCGGCTCTCCATTGGGTCG
>Ga0136611_10004033_pt1 | contig 10289 bp, 8 predicted proteins | sample AntDrymUQ2232306_2_FD_106645 | JGI IMG/M metagenome (GOLD analysis project Ga0136611, IMG submission 106645) | Polar desert sand microbial communities from Dry Valleys, Antarctica - metaG UQ223 (23.06) | ecosystem: Environmental > Terrestrial > Soil > Desert | place: Antarctica: Dry Valley... | reverse complement strand
GGGTCCTGCGGCCCGAGCCGGCGGCCGAGCGGATCCTCCAGGACTTCGAGGAGTCGCTCGAGCCCCGCCTCGGGCCGGACGGCGACCTCGAGCACATGACCGACTGGGCGGGCAAGCTCGTCGGCGCCGTCGCCCGGATCGCGGCGCTCCTCCACGTGGCCGACGGCGGCCCGGCCGCCCTGACCCGGCCGATCGCCGCCGCGACGATGGCGGGGTCGGTCGAGCTGGCCGACTACCTCATCGAGCACGCCCGGGCCGCCTTCGCCGCGATGGGGGCGGACCCGGTCCTGGAGGACGCCCGCTACGCGGCCCGGAAGATCGCCCGGTCGGGGGAGGCGACCCTGAGCAAGCGCGATGTCTTCAACCTGGTACGGGGCCGCATCAAGCGGGTGGACCGCCTCGACCCCGTCCTGTCGCAGCTCGTGGAGCACGGCGTCCTCTGCCCTAACCCGATGGGACCGGCTAACCGGCCGGGGCGGCAACCGAGCCCGACCTACGCCGTGGGCCTCTGATCGCCGCACATTGCGCACATTGCGCACATCCGATGTTCGACGCGGAGCCCACCCCGGCGGGTGGGCTCCGTTCTCGACGACGCACTATGAACTGGTCCGAACCGCGAAGTACGGCGGCGGACCAGTTCAGACTCTCCGGGCCACCGTCGACGACCGACAAGCCATGGTCGGCGGGTTCCCGCCCACCGTCCAGATCCTGTTCTGGGTGTCATCGGGCCGATCCTGCGACGGCTGAAGCTTCGAGCGAGGACCCGACCGGACCCGCCTCGGGGTGGGAGACAAGACGAGGGCGGAGCCCCTAACCGGGGCTCCGCGTTAGGCGTCGAAGAAGCCGATAATCGGGTGCCCCGCGGAGTCGCCGGTAGGGCGGGAGGTGATGTCCGCCCGCGCCGACGTGCTGTTTCAGGCAGCCGCGGCGAGCTGCCGGCCGTGGTCGGGTCGGATCACGCCGAGCATGGCCTTCGTGAGCCGCTGGATCGTCCCGAGGGATGCCCGCAGCGTGGCCGCGTCGCCCTCCCAGTTCAGGAGGTAGTCGGCGGCGGTCGGCGCGTCGAGCCCGAGCACCGCGCAGACCACGAACGTGGTCGCCTCGGCCTCCAGCTCCAGCTCCAGCGCCCGCCGCCCCTTGGCCCGGCCCTCCTCGGTGTGGTGCCCGCCCAGCTCGTGGACCGCCTCGTGGATGAGGACCTGGACCCGCTCCCGCGAGCCCATCCCCGGCGCCAGCGCGATCCGCCCGCCGGAGCTCGACCCCCGCACGCCGGCCGGGAGCGGCCGCTCCTCGATCGTGATCCCGGCCGTGCGGATCGCCTCGGCGATGTCCTGATACAGCCCCTCGACGTCGTCGGGCTGGACGGCGAAGGGGGTGGGCAGCGGGTTGTCCTCGATGCCGTCGAGCTGCGAGGCATCCCAGACGGCGGCGGGGCGAAACGAGACCACGCGCTCCTCGTCGGTGTCGGTCTCCTCGTTCTTCCCGCGGGCGATCACGGGGGCCCACACGAAGATGGCCCGTTCACCCTTCCGGACCCGCCGCCCCATCCGGTTCCACGTCGACATCCCCGCCACGTGCGTCGCGTGCGGGGCCTGGAGTGCGATGAGCCAGCAGTTCCCGGCCGAGTACGACCAGAAGCGGCTCAGGAAGCGGAGGAACTCGTTGAAGCCCTCCGTGTGGCCGGCGGCCAGCTGCTCGGCGAGCCGGTCGACCGCCTGCTCGACCGCGGCCTTCATGGCGGCCGGGCGGTCCTCGGGGGTGGCAAAGGAGGTGGGCGCCATCGCTCCCGGCGCGGGCGACGGTTCCGGCGCCGGCGACGGGACGATCTCCGCGGCGACGGGCGTGGGCCGGATCGGCGTGGGCTCCGCCGGAGCGACCGCGGCTGCCCGGGAGGACGCCGCGGGGCGGACGAGGGGGATGGGCGGCGCCACGACGGCCGGCGCGGCGACCGAGCGGAGGGCGGCCGCGGCGTCGGCCAGCGCGCCGGCGGCGACGAACCCGGCCAGCACGCCGACCACCTCGCCGGCGGTCAGCCCGCAGACGACGCGGCCGGCGGGGTCGCTCACGAAGACCCCGTCGGCGGTGGGGCGGAGGAGCGTCGCGGTCCAGCGGGGCAGCTCGTCGGTGGGGATGGCCTCGACGGCCATGCGGCTGCGGATGTCGTTGACGACGACGTCGACGGTGAGCTGGGTCATGGTGGTGGTTCCTCTCTCGGGCACACGGAGGTCGGGCGGCGGCACGGTCGCCGCCGCCCACGGTCGGGTCGGTCGAGATGCTCGGGTTGATCGAGGGGTGGGAGCTAGGCGGCCAGGTCCTCGTCGCACGCGAACTCGAACCGCTCGTCGAGCCAGGCGTCGGGCGCGAAGCGGTCCTCGTCGTCGTGGGCCTCGACCGCGCCCGCCCCGCGGCATCCCCCGCAGACGAGGAGCTCGGCAGCGACGCTGTGGCGGCCGAGGCGGTCGTCCTCGCCCGTGCCGAGGCACGCGAGGCAGGTGACCGCGACGCTGGGGTCGGGAACGGGGGCGACGGGGACCCGAAGGGCCACGGGCGCGTCCGGCTCGGGGTCGGGCTCGGTCAGCCACCCCTTGCTGACCAGCAGGAGGGCGAGGTGGGTGCAGCGCCCGTGGCGGGCGAAGCCCCGGCACGTGCAGGTGTAGGCCGTCACGCGGTGGAGCAGGGTGTCGGAGCTCGCCGACGTGGCGAAGTGGTCGCCCGAGATGGGCTCGACCATGATGCGGATGCGGCGCTTGACGGCCTCGTCGGCGAGCCTCCAGAGATCCAGGATGGTCGTGTCTGCCATGGTGGGGTGTTCCTCCGGCCGGGCGGCGCGGTGACCCTCGTCACCGACGTCCACCGCTCGGACCACGGAGCAACCCGGCGGAGCCTCCAGACGGCAAGCTCCCTCCCTTCGTCGTCCGTAAAGGTGGCGGGCAGCCGGGTGACGGGCGCGGGGACGCGGCCGGGGCGGCGGCCGTGCCCGGGGTAGGACACGCGGAGACCGGAGCCCCCGTGGGAGGCACAGGCACGGCCAGCAGCGCAGGTGGGCATCCCCGTCGGCGGTGATCAGGCGGTCTTCGGCGTCCTCTCATGCCCGGCAGCCGCGGGTGTCCGCAGGGACGCCGGGGACGATGCCGCCCGGGTGAGTCGCCACGCGGGAGATGCTCGCCGCCAGCAGGGCGGCTGGGTCGCCGACCCACACGGCGACGTGCCGGGCGCAGGGGCCGTCGACCGAGCAGGAGCGGCGCCGATCGTGGGAGGCTCGACCCCGGCGTCGACAGCGGCGGTGGGGACGAAGGCGACAGAGGACGGCATGGCGTGCGGCTCCCGTCGCGACGGGGAACGGGCGTCCCCCACCGGTCGCGACGGCGGTGCCCGCGGACGGGAAGCCTTCCTTCGCGCGGCAGCGCTCCGAGGGCAGGGTGCTCCGGGTAACGGCACCCTCGCGGGTTCGACGGAGGAGCGGGTGTGGCGGGGAAGCGTGCCGCCCCCGGTACCGGCGCGCGGGAGGCCGTGGTGATCCTCGCCGGGCACGCGTCGCCGACCCGCCCGGCCGTGGGGGCGCCGGGGGCGGACCGGCGCGGCGGCCTCCCGAGCCCGAGGGCGACCCGGCCGGGGGTGTGGGGGCGGGCCCCCGGAGCCCGCCGCGAGGCGCTGGTGGTGGGCAGCCTGGTGGCCGAAAACGTCGACCCCACCCGTGTCCTCAGCGAGGCGCAAGCCTTGCGGGATCCACAGACAATATCTCGCCCGCGCCCATAGTCGGGCCCTGATGCGAACGCCGATCGCGCATGGGATCGACATGATCGAACGCACTGCTCCCCACCCGTCCCCGTCGCCGACGGGCACCGACGACCTGGCGGAGGCCCTCGCCCGCTTCGGTCGGCTCACCCCGAGCGACATCGCCGAGGTGATCAAGAACATCCCCCCGCGGGAGCCGATGATCGACGCCGAGGAGATGGCGACCCTCCGCGGGCGGTTGCGCGTCCTCTCCGGGCCGGCGTAGCCGGCGTGGATGGAGGACTACCTCGACTGCGACGAAGGGGCCGACCCGATGTGGCTCACCGGGCTGCCGGCGGACGTGTGGTCGTCGACCCATCCCATGTGCGGGGACCCCCACGTTCACTACGACCGGGTTCGGGTGATCGTCCGGGAGGCCTTCTTCGTCACCGACGTCCCGTAGAAGGGCCAGCCGAAGGAGCAGGTGACGCTGTGGCGAGGCGTGTCGGGCGACACGAGGGCCGACTCGGGCGTGTCCCGGAGCTACGGCAACCCGCGGCTGCTCGAGATCGCAGCACCTCCCAAGGCGATCCTCGGGCGGTTCGCGAGCCGCGACGGGGAAGGGTACGTCGTCGACGTCCGTCGGTGCCCTATCCCGCCGAGGCGGGTGCCGTGTGCCTACCTCGATACCGAGGGCGGGGCGCATCTGCTCCGGGAGAAGCTGGGCAAAACATCCCGTAGCCGGCCGGTTCCGGCACCGCGATTCCGGACAGGGACCCATAGCCTTGGGCAAGCCACGATCGTGTACTTCGTAGTCGCGTTGTTCTGCGGACCTACTTCTCGTCGCGATCGTGCCGTACCCACATGACCCGACCTCGCTGCACCCAGTAGTGGCAACGATTGCCGGCCGTCAGGTCGTCAACGCTCGGCGAGAGCGTCAGAGGACGGGCCTGTTTGACTAACCAGTAGGGTTGTCTTCTCCGATCAAGGTTGAGCATCACGCGATGCCCGCGACCGCAAGGGCAGTCGAACGCGACCCAGGACGGACGCGAGGCCGCGCCGACGAGCACTGTCCCAGCCTGGGGGAGGCGAGCGGGAACCTCGTCGGCGGCATCGACCAGCAGGACGATTCCCCAGCGTCGCCACGGGAGGGGGATCCAACGCCACCAGGGTATGCGGGTCAGGCCTGCCACAACTGCTCCAAGAACGGCGTCGTTACCCCGAGGCCGATCCTCCCACTCTCGGGGTGGCAGTAGTGCCGGTCGCTAGGCTCTTGGACGTTCGTCGAGATCTCGCGATCATGCAGCCGCAGGAGGATTTCGCTCGGGACCGGCTCCGGCCCATAGTGGGTGAGCCGCTCGACGAGCTCGCTGACCGCCGTCGCGGCGACGATCGTGGTGTAGGTGACGACGGCCGGCTCGACCCCCGGGAGCGCCGGCGCGTAGCCCTCGTCGACGAGGCGGTGGCGCTCGGTCAGGGTCAGCTGCTCGCTCCTCGCCCTCGCCACGTCGATCCGGCCGCGGCAGGTGAGGCAGGCAGCACCGGGATACAGCAGCGTCACCCGGCCGTGGACGCCGTCGAGGCGGCCCTTCGGGTCGTTGGTGAGGACCACGCCACAGTCGATGACCGGGACGAGGAGGAAGGTGGCCATGCGCGAGAGGACCAGCCGGCCGGCGTTGTCGTCGGTGCACCCAAAGACCACGTCGACGCCGACGAGAGAGCGGGCCACAGCCTCCTCGGTCAGCATGCCGACAGTGCCCTTGATCTCAATGTCGGGAGCGATGCGAAAGAGGTGATCCGCGAGCACGTCCACCTTCGGGCGGCCGACGTCCAGGGGAGTCGATCCGTAGACCCGCGTGACGTTGGAGGACGAGAGCAGGTCGGGGTCGACGAGCACGAGGTGGCGGACGCCCAAGCGGACCAGCTGTTCGGCGACGGCCGAGCCCGTGCCACCGCAGCCGACGACCGCAACCCTGAGTTGGCCCAGGACTCGCTGGACATCACCGCCGAACGCGCGGATGTTGCGGTCGAACAACTCCGGCAGCGGATCTAGGTCTGCATCGTGGTGCTGGCGGAGAGTCAGGCGCTCACCGACGACGATGAGCCGGTCAATCTGTCGGATCGCGGTACCGTGGTCTAAGTGGCCGGTGAAGGCCAGCGCCTCGCCGGCGGTTGCCACGATCACCGCGCCGTAGAGGTCGCTGCCCGACCGTAGGCGGAAGAGGTCGGAGAGCTGCGTGTCGACCACCTTGTCATGGGCGCTTGGGCGGGGGGACGACCCGTCGCCCGGGTGGGTATGGAGCCAGATCGGAACGCAGCCGGTCGCCTCGGCCTCGCCCAGCGCAGGCACGTAGCCGTCCGACGTGATCAGGAGGGAATCCCGCTCGCGACGGACATAGGCCCCCTCCGGAACGTCGACGAGGTGCCTCGCCAGCAGGCGCGTGGTCACCCCGTCCGGCGCGACCACGGGGCGAGCGAGCAGAATCGCGCCGCTCTCGACGTCCAAGGACGCGAGGCGGTGGAGTCGGGTGGCGATGTCATCCGTCAACACGAGCGTCGTGGTCATCGAACGAGTACCGGGACGCTGCGGCACAGCTCCGCGTCGATGAGGGCCAGGTAGCTCTCCAGCCCGTCGATCCCGGAGTGCCACTGGCCGGCGTCGAGATGCCGAGACCAGCGCTGCCAGGTGCGCCCCAGGTGCATCTCGATGGACTCGGTTGCTGGGATCGTCTCTCCCTGAGCCGTGCGCAGGGGCGGGTCGAACCACCACATGTCGGGTGGCACGTCGGGGTAGCCGGCCGAGAGGCGCACAAGCAGGTCCGCGTGCGTATGATTGAATCCGGGCGGCAGCTCCCAACCCGCGAACACGAGGCAGGTCATCCCCGTCTCGGTGCTGATCTCGCAGTCGAAGGTGCGCTCCTCGAGATAGGCAAGGTCGGACTCGGGGAGGGGTACGCCGGCGTACCCCTCCCCGAGTCCAGGGTTGATGTGCGTCGGGGCGGTGAAGAACCGCTGGCCGTTGCGGATCTTGACCCGGTCCTGGTCGCCGATCTTGCGGTCGGGGTGACCCGGGACGACCTCGAAGAGGTCACGAGCGGAGCCGATCGGCGTCGGCGGCAAGCGCCGCAGATCGGCGCCAGTCATGTGCTCGGCACTCACCGTGTAGTGCACGCGGTCGATCTGGATCCGGTGCTCCTTCGGCTGCTTCTCGTCGGTCTTCTTGCCTTCTGTCTGTGCATCCACGATGGATTTCCTCCTCGCCCGCTCGGGGCTCTCGATAGTGGGAAGGTCAGGCGCTCGGTGCGCCTCAACATTCCTTCCTATCCCATCAATCGGAGGATGGACGCGAAACCGGAAATACTGCCGCCAACGGCCGTGAGCCACCCGTGCGTAGTCGGGGCGCGTGGTTCCTACTCAAGCCTCCTCGGCGGAGGGGCAGACGAAGTAGTGGGGACAGCGCGGGCAGTCTCGGTCGCTCGGCTTAGCCGGGAAGCTCCCTTCGGAAATACCGACGATGGCGTCGTCGTAGTGGTCGAGACGGATCTGGCGAGACTTCGGCGACAAGGTCATGGGCACGACTTCATCTGTCGAGAGGTAGTAGGTCTCGACCCGAGATCCCTGGCCCATCGCCTCGGCGGCCGCCAGGTAGAGGCCGTAGATGTCCTTGTCCAGCTCGCTCTTCGTTGGACGCCCGGTGCGGAGCCGGCGGACAACGGGCATCGAACCCTGAGCCGGATCGCCGAGATCTAGCTGGTTGGGCGTGAGGCGAACCCTGCCGTGTGTCAGGGCGACCTCCCACGCCTCGGGGACAGCGCCGCGGGTTCTGCGCTCGGTATGCGCAAGGGCCCGGAAAATCATCGCCTCCGCGTTGCTTCGGTAGATCGCCTCGTAGGCGTGTTCAAGTGGCCCGTACTGTTGCCACCGCTCCTCGAGGCGGGAGAGCGCATCGCCGAGCGTGGGCGATCGCCCTCCGGCGCGTTCCTCGTCGAGCCAACGCAGCACGCCGTACACGCAGCGATGGAACTGGAGGTACGCCGTGTCGTCCCGACGGCTGCCGAGCCCGATCTCGAACTCGTAGAGGTAGCGCCGGGGGCAACCGATGTAGACGTCGAGCGCTTCGACGTCGAACGTCGGCTCGTCATCGGGCAGGTCTGCTCGAGGTGGGGGAAGAGGAGTCTGGGAGGTTCCTGTCGGTTCGCTTGCCCAGGAGACCGTCCCGTCAGATGGGGAGGGGAGCGCCCCGGCGATGAGGTCAAGCAGCCGCGACGGCTTGCTCGACTGGCCACCGTACCATCGCGACCGCGATAGGCATAACACGTCGCGCGCCCTCGACAGCGCCACGAAGAAGAGACACTCCTCCTCCTCGTCGTGGTCATCGCTTGGCTCGCTCAACATTCCGACGGGAGGCGGGCAGGGCTGGGGCCTCCGCGGCCCCGGGAGGTATCTACCCCCAAGCCCGGGCAGGTAGACCGCCCGGAACTCGAGACCTTTGCTGGCGTGGATGGTCGAAAGGCGGACCGCGTCCACGTCGCTCGCCCAGACCGGGGCCTGGCGCAGCTGCTTCTCCCCGTCGTGGATTTCGAGTCGACGCACGTGGCGTAGGAACGCCCGCTTCGCCTCGCCCTCGTCGGCCCGATCGGCGTCGCGTCGCTCGTGGGCGACTTGGAGGAGCTGGTAGACGGCATACCGGCGCTGCCAGCTCCCAGGGGTGGTATCCCGGAAGAGCCGACCGTAGGCGCGGTGGTCGAAGAGGTAGCGGACGAGCAGGCCCCAAGCGCTGCTCCCGTGGCAGAGTCCGTCGAGATCCCGGCCGAGTCGCGAGAGCCCCGTCCTCCCCGACTCCGATATCGTCGGGGCCCCCTCGGCCAGACCGAGCGCCCGCGGGAACGGCACGTCGCTCGAGCGGGCCAAGGCCAGGAGCGTGCGCACGTCCGCGAGGGGGATACGGTACTCGTCGAAGCGGGCGACGCGGACGAGACCGCGCCCGTCGCCATCAGCGGTCAGCGAGATCAACGCCAGGAGATCCCTCACCTCCGGGCGCTCGAAGAGGTCCCCCAGGTACACGACGGGTACGCCGCGGGCCTCCAGTCCTTGGGCAAACCGCGCCAGCATGGTGTGGGTGCGGCAGAGCACCGCTTGATCGGCATAGTGGACACCGGCATCTCGCTGCCGCTCGATTTCGCGGGCGATCCCGGCCACCTCAGCTGTCAGGTCGGCGGCGACCTCCATCTGGACCCTCCCGTCAGCTGCGGGCCTGCTGGTCTCCCATGCGGTGAAAGGCAGCCCTTCCGTCGCCTGCATTCGCGGCGCGAGAGTGGAGACGACGTCGAGGACGGCCGGCTGCGAGCGGTAGTTGCGCGCCAGAGCGAGGCGCTGCGCCTCGGGGAAGTCCGACGCGAACCGGCGCATGTTGGTCGGTGACGCTCCCCGAAAGCGGTAGATCGCCTGGCGGGCGTCCCCGACGATCCACAGCCCTCGCCCCTCTCCGGCGACCTCGCGCAGCAGGAGACCACTCGCACGGTTAGTGTCCTGGTACTCGTCGACCAGCACGTGGACGAAGGTATGGCGCACCTCGGCGCGCACGTCCCGGTGGGTCTTGAGCAGCGCGACGGTCCTGGCGATGAGGTCGCCGAAATCGAGCATGCCGTCGCGGTCGAGTCGGTCCTGATACAAGGCGTAGACCCGCGCGACCTCGAGCGCCTTTTCGGCCGCCACGACCTCCTCGGGCCTCGTGGCGGAGGCAAGCATCCTTCGGCCGAGCGCCTCGTACGCAGTGGGGTCGACGAGCTCGTCTTTGGCCCGGGAGATGGCCGACAGGATGTCCTTGAGGTGCATCGTTGGCTCGTAGAGGTTCTGGTAGTGGTCAAGCCCGAGGCTGGGGAGCTCCCGCTCGAGGAGGAAGAGCGCTTCGATGGGGTCGAGCACCACCGGCCTCGTCGGGAGGCTGAGGCGATCTCCGTACTTCCGCAGCAGCTCAAGCCCGAACGCGTGGAACGTCCCCGTCCAGATCCGGGGGGCGGCCAGCGGCACCACTCGGCCGACACGGGCCCGCAGTTCGTCGGCCGCCTTGTTCGAGAAGGTCAGCACCAGGATCGACTCCGGAGACGCGCCCGTCTCCAGCAGGTGAAGGACGCGACCGACCAGGGCGCGCGTCTTGCCGGTGCCGGGCCCGGCCTCGACGAGGAGGGGAGCGCCGCGATGCTGGGCGGCCTGCCGCTGGCTCTCGTCGAGGGTGCCGATCCCGTCGAGGGTGGAGGGCGGCACGGGGGACATCGCGAGGTCGGGGAGGAGCAGAGCCCGCGTCAGCTGGTGGAGCACTAGGCCGGGAGGCAACCCGGTCCTCTGCGTGATCGCCGATGCGGTCAGCCCCTCGTCGAGGAACCACCGACGAGCCACCGGAGTCGGAAGCAGGAACTCGCGCGCAAAGACGTTGGCCTGGAGCTCCCGCCGCTCGTGGGGACCGTACCCCTCGACACGCTGCACACCGTGTGGCAGCACCTCTTCGCCGGCCGCCGGGTCGAGCTCCGCCGCACTACAGCTCGACGACCCGTGCTCGAGCCAGAGGTGGGCGTACT
>Ga0136611_10004032_pt1 | contig 10291 bp, 12 predicted proteins | sample AntDrymUQ2232306_2_FD_106645 | JGI IMG/M metagenome (GOLD analysis project Ga0136611, IMG submission 106645) | Polar desert sand microbial communities from Dry Valleys, Antarctica - metaG UQ223 (23.06) | ecosystem: Environmental > Terrestrial > Soil > Desert | place: Antarctica: Dry Valley... | reverse complement strand
TGGGCACGCCGCCGACGCGGGCGTTCTTGGCCGGGTCACGGTAGCCGCTGGTGATCCGCCCGCCCATGCCGGTGACGAAGTCGTCGACGCCGCCCGCACCTCCGGACAGCGGATCGTTTCCGGAGCCGCCGACAAGGCCCTGGGTAGGAGCCGCGGCAGGCTGCTTGTAGCCTGGCGGGAACATGATGCCGAACGGCGTGGCGACGGGGCGATCCGGGTTATCCTGCAGTGTGCGGGTCGCGCCGGTACGCTCGTTGACGCCCACGACGTCGCCGTTCACCTCCATCACCTTCAGCTTCTCGGCCTCGGCGCCCACCATCGCCTTCGCCTGGGCGATGGAAACCCGATCGAACGGCGCGTTAGCAAACTGCGCAACGGTCTCTTGTGGAATCCCGAGGGATACCGCCTGCTGCATGAGCTGCGGTCGCGCTGCCTCTCGCTGTTCTTCAGGGATCATGTCCACCGCGTTCAGAAAGCGGCCCATGCCCGCGATCATCTCGGCCTTCTGCTGTTGCTGCTGCTTCGCGGCGGCGTCCGCGTCGGCGCTGACGCCCTGACGGACCTTCAGCGCGTCGTCGGTCATCCCCTCGCTCAGATAGGCTTGTTCGGCCGCGTAGGGGTCGCCCTGCAACTGGGCCTGGACCGCCCGCTTTCGAGTGCGGCGCTCCATGCCCTGCGCAAAGGCGTTCAGTTGCCGCTCACCGGCCGCCGCGCGGTTGTTGTAGCCGTCCCAGAAGGCGTTCATCCCATCCCCCCGAACTTCATGAACGCATTGCCCGCATTGTTGATGGACGCGTTCAGGCCGCCGTAGAAGCCACTCCAGGCGTCGGCCTTCTGTCCATAGGCGTTGGACTGGCGGTAGGCGTTGCTGCTGAGCGCGGTCCCGGCGCCGCTCGCGTAGTTCTGGCCGGCGTTCTGGTTGGCGGCGTTGGCTCCGGTCCCGAAGCCGGCGAGCGCGTTCAGGCCCGAGATGCGCTGATCGAAGCGGTTCGTCCGATAGGCGCGGTCGGCGTCGTAGATGCTCGTCCCGTACTGGCGGTCACTGTCGAAGCGGGCGTCGGACTTGTCGCGGTCGTCCTCATAAGCGCGGGTCAGGAAGTTGCGGTCGTCCATAAAGGCGTTCTGGCCGAACGCCCGGTCGCTCTCGAAGGTGTTCGCCCCGTAGGCGCGGTCCTCGGAATAGCGCGCGTCCCCCACTTGGCGGTTGGTGTTGTACTGCCCCGTCGTGTAGTTGCGCCAGTCGTCGTAGGTCTGCCCCGCGATGCCCATGGCGCGGTCCTGTAGCGCCTTCAGCGTGGAGCCTGAGCCCATCAAGCCCCGCGTGGCCTGGTTGGCCATGATGGCGCGGGAAGCCTCGTTTTGCCGAAACTGATAGCCGGGGTCGGCCGTGAAGGCGTTCAGGCTCACGTCCAGCGCTGCGTCGGGGGCGCGGGCTGCTGCGGGATTGCGCATGGACGATGGGCGATTGCCGATATCCGGTCGCCCAAAGCCCGGCCTCGCGCCCATCTCAGGGCGCTCATAGGCGTTGCGCGGGCCGATCTCCGGGCCGAACGTGCCGGGCTGCCCGGCTGCCCCTGGCGTGGCCATCGTCGGCACGTCTCGGCCATCCTGCGAGCCGTACTGCCCGTCGAACCACTCGCCGAACTGCGCCTCGTTCATGCCGTTGGGTCGGCCGTACTTCTCGAAGTTCTCCATCATGGCCGGATCGGAGCGGACGAACGTGTCCCAGTCCGGCTGCGTACCCGCCGCGCCCGCGCCTACGCCATAAGCAGCCATCAACGGGTTGAGAGCCGCAATCCCGGCCTGGCGGAACGGCTCCTGATCGGCGCGCGTCTGGTCGCGGGTTTCCTTGAGGAAGCCCAGCGACTGGTCGGTCGCCTTCTGGTTGGCGGCAAGGCTCTTGTCAGCGGCTTTGGACTGTTGATTGGCGCCCAGCCACCCAAACAGTGCGTCCACAAGTAGCGCCATGAAAAGCCTCCTAGGCGAGTGTGATCGAGCCGGAACGGACCACGCCGTCCGATCCCTTGAACTTGAACGTCAGGCTGGTGTTGCTGGTGGCCTGAAACGACAGGTCGCCGATGTTCGTCGGCGTGACCAAGGCTGGCGGGCGCAGCACGCTATTGATGTCCGTGCGGAGACCCGTCACGTCAGACCGGAGGCCGGTCACGTCGGTGCGGAAGCCGTCAAGCACCGTCGTCAGCTCGAAGTTCCACCAGCGCACGAACAGCCCGATCGCACCCCCTGCGGTGTCGACCAGCTTTTGACCCATGTGCATCTTCGGCAGCATCAGTCGACCTCGAGCGCGCGGTAGATCAACGGATCGGCAGCGGCGCAGGAAATCTCGAACACTCGGCCGGGCGGGCGCATCAGGCCCAGCCTGCGCCATTCAACGCGGTTATCGTTGCGACCCTGCAGCCCGACCGTTTGCAGCCCGTGGTCGACCCAGGTCACCCCGAGATCGTCCGAGGTCTTGAGCCGCACCTGCACCACCTCGGTCGTGGCGGTGGCCTTGAGCGAGCACTCCAGGCTTGCCCGATTGCAGCGCACCTGACCCCCGATCGGCAGGAAGCCGCTAAGCGTGGTGGTGAAGGCCACACCTGCGTCCGTCGAAGCGTTCGTCGCTACGCTGTAAAGCTGCGCACCCGTGCGACCCGCGAACACGGGAACGCCGCCGGGAACAGCCGCAGCCAAGGAAATGAATTGCGTCGCACCCGCGGAGTCGGCCCACTCCGCCCAGCTTTCCGTCGTCGCGTCATAGGTCAGCGATGGCGCGTTATCGAAGGACAGCACGTACAGCTCGTGCCCGTCGAGGGTGACGAAGAACGCCTCCATGTTGCTCTTGCCGACCAGCTTCTGCTCGATGGCCGGGTTGGACACCTTCTCCGGCCCGTTGCGTCCGCGATAGACAGTCGGCGCCAGGCTGTTGTCCTGTCCGACCCAGTAGACCGTGTTGTCGCCCTGCGCGATCGTGTTGCGCTGATTGCAACCCCGCTCGAACACCACCCCGCCCACGCGCGCGATAGGCGGGTCCGGCTGCCCGGTAAGCGCCCACACCTCCAGACTGTCGATGCCGAACAGCCAGAGTTCGTCATTGACCGGAACCGCGGCCTGCAACGTGTCCGGCGCCTTCTCGGCCGACACGAAGTCGAGCGCGTCCCAAATGACCGAGCCGGGCTGCAGATAATAGAGCTTCTGCGTGCCGTTCTCGACCGCGAACCAGAAGCCGTTGAGGTAGGAAACGTGAACCCATCCCCCGCCTGTCGGCATGGTTTCCACTGCGAGCGTCGTTCCGTCATACTTGTAGACGTTGGTCCCGTTGGCGATCCGCAGCTCCGTCGCCGAGGCGTCCATGGACACGCGCCCGGAGCCCGCGATGGTTCCGACCGACGTGGATGCCGACCCCCGATAGAGTGTCGTTCCCGACACGACGAGACGCTCGCTGTCGAGGAAGCCCGAGCGCATGAACAGCCCTCGGATGGGACCGGTTCCGACCGTGCTTCCGATGGCGAAACCCGGCCGGGGGAAGAACGACACCCGCTGCCCCCTGCGCTCGACAAGCAGGTTGACGAGGGCGTCCTCGTAATCCCGGATGCGGGTGCGATCGTAGCTGCTGAGAGCGAGCTGGACAGGCGGCACTAGTTGGCGACCCTAAGGACGCGAAAGCCCACCCCGCCGCTGTCTATCGCCCCCTCGGTTACCTGCTTGAGCGCGAAGGCTCCGCCGGTATTGACCCGCAGCATCAAAGCCGTCTCGCTCGCAGCCAGGGTGCTCAGAACCCGCATCGCCTCGGTCAGGACCGCAACGGCGTCGGCTGTGCCGGCCGGCGCATAGAGGAAGCTCGTGGTCTGGAACGCCGCGTAATTGTGCAGGAGAGACGCGCCGCCGACCGAGGCGTGCGTGCTTCGGTAATTGAACCCGCCCGTGCCCCGGTTGGAGTAGATATTAGCCGCGAGGCCCGCGTACCCGCCCGCGGTCTCCAGCAACTCGCCCCAAGCGCCGAGCCGGGCCACGCCCTTGTTGCTGCTCTGGAGGTAGGAAAAGCCCTGAGACGACGCTCTGTAGACGACACTTCCAGCCGTCCAGAGTTCAACGTCGCCCGTGCCCGTGGTCTTGATCGTCAGGAGCGTGTTCGGCGAGGCTGCGAGGGCGCCATCGGCGGGGTTGTTGTTGACATAGATGCCGTAGTTTTTGGCCCCCTTGTCCTGGGCTTCGATGAACACGCCGATGGCGTCCGTGATCGATCCGAGGCCGACGTTATTCGCCGCGTCGGCGAGGATGCTAATAGCACGGGTGACCACTCCCGCCGCCTCATGCCGCGCCCGGCCGTAGACGCCGACCAGGTTGGTGACGTTGACTGCTGCGCCGCCGGTCTGGGCTATGGTGTAGGCGTTGAACCGCCCCGCCGCTCCCGCTCCCGTGAAGTTGCGGGGAGCGTTGTACCAGAGCGTGCCGTAGACACCGTCCGGGTTGGCGCTGGTATCCGTCGCAGGGCGATAGTCGGTGCGGCAACCGATGGCGAAGTTATTGGCCGCCGCGCCGGGATCGGTGGCGATAATGCCGGCGTAGAACTGGATTTGCTGCGTGCCGGAGCCATCGGAGTTTCCGACAGAAAGCTTGTTCGGGATATTGAGCGCGCCAGTCGGAAGGTTGGAAAAGTCCTTCTTCAGCAGCCCGGAGGCGTCGGCCTTGGCCAAAAAGTTCAAGTCGCTGACGTTGTTCAACGTGATCGTCGCCAGCCCATCGATACCGAAGGTGACAGCGCCGTCAGGTCCCATGGACACGGGCATCAGTAATACTCCGTCACAGAGGCCGGGCGGGGGCTGTCGAAGTTCAGAGCCAGCGATGAGCGGAAGCGGGCGGCGGTGCGCTGCGTGGACGGGCCGACGCCCCCGCCCCGCTCGTCGGCGATCACTTCCGCCAGGCAGCAGGCGAGCCCGTCGCCGATGTTTGACAGCGGGGCGACAGTGGCGAGCAGGAGGTCGCTGACCTGCGTCCAGCCCCCTGCGTAGGCGTCGTAGAACAGCGTTACGTCAGTCCCGACGAGGGCGTCGGCGTAGATGACGAAGGCGCGGTTGCGGGGCGATCGTTGCCCGCCGTTATCCTCGTCCTCGAACGTGTCAGGAACGGTGATCGTCCCGGCCGTCACGCCGTTGCGGCGGATGCGCTGGTTCTCGCTGGCGGTGTAGTTTCCGTCGGCCATGACATCGATGGCGCGCCCGAACATCCCCGATGCTATCCAGCCGTGATAGAGGCCCTGCAGGGCGTCTAGGCCGCTGATCATGTCGTAAGCTGTCGGATCGTGCAGCTCGCCCAGGACGCCGGCTTTGCGCATGGCCTTGGCGACCACGTCTTCGCAACTGGCCATCAGGCGGCGTTCCGCATTTGGCGCGGCCCGCGACCGTAGCGCTGGACGAAGGCGACCTCACCGGCCTGCGCCAGAGCGATAACCGTGGGCGGAGGGGGGGCATCGGAGTAGCCGGCCTGCAGCCGGGCGGCGAGCATGAACACCAGGTGTTCGTCCATGTCGGGCGCGAAGATCGTGGCGTCGGTCAGGGCCTGATCGGCCTCGAGCGTCCAGGCGCCGGTATCGCCGCGGAAGAAATAGGTGGCGTTGGTACCCGTGGCGACGCTGACGGAGGCAGCCCCCGCGATGCGCCAGCCATTGGCGGTGATGGTCACCGAGGCGCCGGAATTGTTCGACACGCCGAACCGCGAGCCGTCCCTTGGGTTCGCAGGCAGGGTCAGGGTGATGCCCGCGGCTGTGCGGTAGAGTCCGCCGTTGATGGCGCTGGTGCTGGCGCCGGCCACGATGGGCAGCAGGCGGGGGCCGACAGCGACCCCGAACATCGAGCGGAGCATGGTGTTGTAGGAGCTAAGCGCGTCGGTCAGCTCAGCGCCTGTCGGGGACTGTCCGGCGGCATACGTGTTCAGCTCACGCAGCGCGCGCTTGATCAGGTCCTGAACCAGCATGGGCGTCTCCCAAGAAAAAGGGCGGCCCCGCTAAGAGCCGCCCTTGCAGTTCAGTTCGAGTTGGAAGCGCGCCTTAGCGCTTCGGGGCGAGCCTTACGTCGCCGGTGGTCGTGTCCGCGATCAGCTTCGTCTCCGCCTCAGAGGACGGCGCCTCGCCTCGGGTCTCGAAGTGATTGTTGCCTTCGAACTTGGCGGCGAGGTGATTCGGCACATCGGCGAACTTGCCTTTCTCGAAGGTGATTCCGTTCATCACGAACTCATCCGGGACGTTGGGCTTGGGGCCCTCAGCCGGATCTCCGATAAACTTGGCCTTCATGGTTCAGTTCTCCTTATGCGGGGTAGCCGACGCCCGTGTCCTCGACCGCGTAGAACACGGTGAGTTCAAGGGAGCCTGCCGCGCCGGCGGCGGGGTTGACGGCTGCGGCGCCGGTGATCAGCACGCCGTCGTCGAAGCGGACGTTGAAGCCCGTTGCCGCCGACATACGGACCACGCCACCGGCCTGTCCGGCCGTCGACGCCGCGAAGAACCGGTCAGGGTCCCCCGCATCGCCCACGTTCAAGGTGATCGCGGGAGTGGCGCCGGTGTCGACGTCGGTGGCCTTCAGGATCATGTCCAGCACCCGCGCGAACTTGGGCAGGTAGCCGAACTGAAGCACGTCTGCGGTGGTGATCGCCGCGCCGAGAGTGACGACGAAGCGTTGCGAGTTCACGTAGGACGCCAGCCCGTGAGACGGGATGGGCATCTGGTCCGTGACCTGCGTGGACTTATAGGTTGCCATGTTCAGCGCTCCTTAGGCGTCGGCGGTGGCGGAGGCGTAGACCGTCAGGACGCCGCGTTGAACGCCGGAATAGGCGATCTTCTTGGTGCCCAGCAGTTCCTCGATCGCAACGGCGGGGCGGAACCCGAAGTCACGGTCGCGGTCGGTCTTGGGAGTAGGCGTCTGACCCCATGCGACGGCGATGGCCTGCGCGCCGCAGAGATAGCCGGGCTCGACATCGGACGCCGCAGCGCCCACGCCGGCGAGCGCGCCGATCTCCTCCTCTTCCCGGATGATGACGCCCTGGTAGATCAGGTCGCCGCCCTGGAAGAGCGGGTTGGTGTCGACGTTGCGTTCCCGCGCGTCCTTGTTCACCGAGACGATGGTCGCGTCGGTGGCAAGGTCGCGGAAGCCGCGCGAGCCGACGAACAGGACGAAGTACTCCCGCCCGTCCTCGGTCATGTACGGCGTGATCCTCGCCGCCTTCGCCCGGCGCTTGGCCAGGGTGAGCAGCGACGCCGTCCATTTGTCGGCGGTGGTGTCCACGTTCGCCAGCGACGTCGAGTGGTCGTTGGACGAGCTGTTGGACACCAGGGCGCCGAACTGCACGCGGTCGGTGTTGAGAACCAGCCAGGCGTCCTTCTGCGCTTCCGTGGCGGAGGCGTAGGGGATGCTGGTCTGGGTCGCATCGTTGACCGTGATCGCGCCGAGTTCACGGATGATGTCGGCGCGCATCTTCACCGCGGACCAGCGCTTGAGTTCGGCGCGGGCGGCGTTGAGGATGTCGATCTCGGTCTTGTAGGTCTCCGACTTCGGCACGACCACGCCGTTGCGGCGCCAGTCGACGCTAACCGGCATGCTGTTGGTGTCGAGGTCCTCTTCGTTGCCTTCGAGAACCTGGCTGCCCGACACGCCAGAGCCGGTGAGGGAGCCAACGACCGGGACGTTGATCGTCTTCCCGGACTGGGTTTCCAACTCCATCAGGGTGACGATGATGTTGGTCGAGTCGTTGCCCATGTAGGGGCGGAAGCGACTCTCGCGAACGTAGTCTTTGAAGTAGGTCCGGCGCCACTTGGTGACGGTAAGCCCGGAGCTAAGGAGGGTTTCGGCCATCGGTTATTTCTTTCGACGGAACTCCGCGTCGAACGGCTCCTCCTCGACCTGAACGGCGACGCCCCCGGCTGAGGGAGCGCCGGCCAGGCTTGGCGGCGGAGCGTTAGGGCGGAATGATGGGGAAGCGGGCGAACCCGCGGCGAGCGCCGGCGATTGACCGGCCTGGGCGGCCTTCCATGTGCGGAAGGCCTCGACGTCGGAGGGCGTCAGTTCGGCCAGCGTCTGTTCGCGCTGGAAGTCCGAGACGACCTTCCCGTAGGGATTGCGATGGCGGAGCACCTCTTCCCGGTAGGCGGGAGAGTCGCCGAAACGCTGGAGCGCCCAGTTCTTGGCTCGATCGACCAGTTCGTCCCCTTGAGCGGTCCGCACGATGTCTTCCGACAGATCGAGCTTCACGTTCAGGGTCTTCGCGTCGGTCTGGGCCGATTGGTAGGCGTTATAACCCCGAGGGTCGTCGACCGGATCGGGGGGCTCCAGGTATTCGACTGGCGTGGCCAAGCCGCGCAGGCGCTGGTTTTCGTCTTCGAGGCGTCGACGGCGATCCACCTCCGACATCAGGCGTGCTTCGGGGACATAGCCCTCCGGCACGACGGGTTTCGGTGGTGGCTCCGCAGCCGGGTCGGCAGGGGATTCCGGCGCGGGGGCCGGATCAGCCGTCTGCGGCGCGGGTGCGGGCTCCGGTGCGGGGTTAGCCGCAGGTTCCGGGGCGTCGTCTTCCTCCAGGAAGGCCAGGTCGCTCATCGTCTGTGATCCCTCGCCCGTATCGCCGGCGGTCGCGGAACGCCCTTGTCGATGGCGGCTCGGCCTGCGTTGACAGCGGCAGGCTTTGCTGGTGCGCCCGTTAAGCCCGGCGGCGGCTATGCGGCCCGTAGGCCGAATGGTGTCAGCGGCTAGGCGTCGGCCGCGGAAAGGCGGAGCGGTAGCGGGTGCGTGCGCCCGGTCGCGGTGTCCAAGTGGTGGCGATGACCTTCACCGGGATGACCGGCGGTATGGGATAGCCCCCATGAGGGACGGTGATACCGACCGAGGCCGCATCGGCGGATGTTCCTGCGCTGACTGCATCGATCCACGCGCTGCGGCTGATGATAATGGCGTCGGAGCCTGTGCCGGCTGACGCCCCCTGTAGGGGCGCGGCACGGCCGATCAGCCCGGACTGTGTTGAAGCTCCCGCCGATGCGCCCGTAACTGCCGCGCTGCGCCCGATACTTCCGCTATCCGTACTCGTGCCGGCGATTGAGCCGGCGATCGCGAGGCTGGCCGCCGCGATCGACCTGAGCAACAGCAGCACGGTTTAGGCCGTGTACTCGTAGCCCCAGGCCTCGAAGCGGCTGAAGCTCTGGAGCGTCCCCGTAGCTCCGACATAGCCCTGATGGGTCAGTCCGATGCCGGTTCCGGCCGGAAAGTCGATGCCCTCGGGAAAGTTGATGATGTCGTGGTCCTGCAACGCCGCCACCGCCGCTTGCGAGCCGACCTGAAGCGATGCGACCAGGGGCGAGCCCACAACCGCCACGCCCGCCACGTTGGCCCGTAGCCGCAGCACCACCATGCCAGCAGCCGCCAGCGAAGCCGTGGCCAGGCGCATCCCGGTGATGCGAAGCACCTTGCCTGTCGGAACGACAGCAGGCGTCGTGGTCGCCGCGACAGCAGCGTTGTTATACCACTGCGTTACGGAGGCGAGCGTCTCGGCTGCAGGTGACGCGGTCGGCGTGTCGAAGATGAAGTGACGGGTGACCCGGCCCACGTCGGTCGCGTCGCCCGTCCTGCCGATGATGTTCGTGCCGGCCGGAAGCGAGCCGACCTGCGCCACGGGAAGCCCCAGCGCCGGGGTGACGAGGCTGGCGGAGTCGAGCGCCCCGAAGACCACCTTGACGAGCTGGTAGTGGACGCCGCCCACGTCGTCGGTAGCGACGGTCGTCCCGGTCCCGGCTGTTATGGCGACGTTATCGACCACGTCAGTCCTCGGTGCAGGACAACGCGCCGGCCGCTACGGTGAGCGTGTCGCCACTGGCGTAGCCCCTGGATGTCGTCACGGCGCCGTTGCGCCAGCAGTTGCCGCCGGTCGCGGCGTCCCACACGCCGAAGTGTGTCACGGTCTGCGTCGTGCCTGACGAAAAGGTCAGGCTCACCGTGCCTGTGTTCAACGATGTTGTGACGCCCGTGGTGGTCGCCGCAGCGCCGAAGGTCATCGGCTGGCGCGCATAGCCGCCGAGGGTCAACTCGTTAGCGGCCGGCGTGTCGCCCGGATCAGCAGTATGAAACGACACCCAGCGGTTTCCTACAGGAGAGACGCCCAGCGCATGGTCCAGAGATGCCCGCTCGCCGAAGTCGGTCTTGGGCATCAGAAGCCTCCGGGCATCGGCTGGGGCGGCCCCATCGGCGCAGGCGGTGTGGAGGCCAGCGCGTTCAGGCCCTTGATCTCGGCGTCCATCTGGCGCGAGGCGGCGGTCTGA
>Ga0136611_10004031_pt1 | contig 10291 bp, 19 predicted proteins | sample AntDrymUQ2232306_2_FD_106645 | JGI IMG/M metagenome (GOLD analysis project Ga0136611, IMG submission 106645) | Polar desert sand microbial communities from Dry Valleys, Antarctica - metaG UQ223 (23.06) | ecosystem: Environmental > Terrestrial > Soil > Desert | place: Antarctica: Dry Valley... | reverse complement strand
TCTCTTAGGTTCTGCCAGATGTCGTTAGGCATGGATCAATTTATCCTCTTCTAGTTCCATTGTGGTAATTTCGGCGGCGAAACGGATCGTAGATCCTATCGGCTTCCCATACCGAGCCGCCCCGGCCTTGGTCTGAATGACGATGCTTGTGCCGGTACGGGGGTTAGCCTCAGTTTTTGATAGACCTGTTACCGAAGAAGTCCAGCCCTTGAAGGTGCGGGGCGGCTTCCATGAGGGAAGTTGGGAAAGGGTTCCGGTCTGGGTGTCTTCAGCCCGTTGGCGGAAACGATTATCGAGGATGGAGATGATCGGACTTTCATCCAGGCTCACATCAACGAACTTATCCTCGAAGTTCGGCTCCTTGATCACCTTTTTGCGGACCAGTTCACGAATGCGATCCTCGCTCATGTCCGGGTTACGAACACGAAGGCGGCGGGAAAGGGCATCCTGGTCAAAAACGAACTCAACCTTGATGATGCCGAGACGCTCTAGACGCTTACGAGCATCCAGGGCAGTTGTCTCCGGGATGCCTGCTGCCTGAGCCATGAGACCCTTGGGCATTCTCCCAACACCGGCCGGTCCCACGAAGCTGCTGACTGCGGCTAAGGTTGCCTCGGTATTCTGGATTGCATTCTTATTGATGCCTCCCGGCCGGTTGAACTCCTTGAGGTCGTAGTTTGGCAGCCGCTTTGCCTTAACAAACTCCATCTCACCGAGGGTTCCTCGTCCAGCCCCAAGATGGTCGTCAATACCCTTCCGCTCTTCTCTAACACCACTCGGAAGGTCGAAGGCGTCGATGTCTCGGCGGGTGCGTCCAGACTTGATTAGTGGTGGGGCAGCAAGGATCACGTCACCGGCTCCAAAGTTGCGTAGAGCGGCCTCCATGCCCTTTGCCTGGTTCATTACGTTCGGGTTCTTTACACCATCGGCATCCGGAATTAGAACGACCTCGCGTCCTTGAGCATGGGTGCGGGTAAACCATTCAAGCTCGCTGCCCTGCCAAAGGGTAACCGACGGGACGTTGACAACAGTAGCTGTCGGGTCTTCCTTCTTAATTGAATGGAGGATGGCATCATTCTTCATGTTGCCCTCCATGGCAATGTAGATCCGACCTTTCCCATCCTTCAGGTTCTTGATGTTTTTTGGGTCCTGGTGCATGTCGATACGAGCGGAAGTAGCGCCGGGAGCAAAAACGTACTTGGCGGCTGACTTCTTGTGCCGGTTGTCCAGACGCTTGACCTGGTTCTGCTGGGCCTCAACGAGCCGCTTCTTTGCTAGAGTTGGGTTCTCAATAGCCCTAGCCAGGCTGTTTCGGTGGCCCTGGAGACCTCGTTCGGCGTCGTAGAGGCTTTTGCCCGAGTTAAGATTGCTGATCCGCATTGGCACTTTGGCTTGAGCCCTGGTAGCGTTGGCAAACTCTTTTTTGGCGGCAGCGATCTCGGCTAGGTCACCCTTAGCATTAGCTTTGGCCAGATCCTTCGTTGCCTTATCCAGGTAATCCGCAGACTCCTTACGGATGGAGTCTGGAGTGGATTTTTTGACGGATCCCAGATTCGCTTCCGCCCCCTTGACCCGATCAGCGTAAATCTTGACAACCTTGGCAGAGTTAGCGGCCTCATAGATTGCTAGATCAGCCTGAGCAGTTTCTAGCTTCTTCTTGTTGTAGGACGCCTTAGCTGGGTTTGTGACAATAGCCACGTTCGGACGTACCTGAGAAGCTACCGGCCCCTGGGGGGAACCAGGGACCGGCGCTTTTCTCATAACAAGGCCACCCGTCTGACCTTTTTGCTCTGCGGTAGAGGTGAAGAACCTCTTAGCTGCCGGGAAATCCTCGAAAGCGGCTGCAAGCTCGGGATCAGTCTTGCTGGCCGTATACTCTGCGTATGGGCGGCTAGCGTAGGTCTTTCGATCAATGTTGTGAGCCTCCAACCATGCATCGGATCCCGGAACCGGCTTTCCGGTCTTGCGGTCGTAGCCATTAACCCCGTCGATGGCATACTGGCCTTCATCGCCTCGACCATCCGGTCCAGTAGAGTCGTCCTGCTCGCAGAATTTACCGTCCGTATCGGAGTGACACCGATTATAGAACTCAGTAAGAAGATCTTCCTGATCCTGGGTGAGAAAAATTCGTCGGGAGTACAATTCGGCCTTAAATTCGTTCCAGGTGGGAGCATTAGCCATAACCCATTATAGCACGGAGATACCCAGCCTCTTTGATCCAAACTGGGTATCTCCGTCCAGTGATTCACTACGCCTGCCTCGTCAGCAGGGGTTGTACGGCAGCCAGTCGGAGTAGCCGTTCCGGTTGACGGTGTTGCGGAACACACGGTCCTGTTCCTCAGGTGAGGCGCTTCCCCAAGTGTCGGGGTCGCCACCGTTAGCCACCCACGTCGACCGGCTAAACTGATACATGCCGAAATGGGTTGGGTTCGTCCCGCGCGAGTAACTGCCGCCGTTCTCGACGCGCCGGATGCACGCCTCGATCGACCCGTTCGGCTGGCGGGTTGCTGATGCGGTCCTCGAAGCACGGGGCGGGCGGGGCGGGTGGTGATGGTGGGGAGGCTCCGTGGTCGTCGTCGGAGGAGGCTCCATGGTCGTCGTCGTCGTCGTCGGAGGAGGCTCCATGGTCGTCGTCGGAGAAGGGGTGGGTACAGAAATGGCTTCTGTTTTCTTAGGTTCTTGATTGCGTTCTGGTATAGTAGTGGTAGCGGTTAGAAGTGCAGCGGTCATGAGGAGTAGCAAAAGAATTTTCTTCATGGGTTAACTTTCTGTTGGACAATAGGATGGTGAAGTGATGCGGCAATGTGCTTTAAACGGCTGCGAGATAGAGTTACTCCGCCCCGACGACATCTATTGTAGCCGAAAACACGGGCAGAGGCAAAATTACCTGACCAGAAAAGCAGAAGGCTACTGGGATAAACGCTACCAAGCAAAGAAGCGGGCCTGGAAAATGAGTCCCAATGGTAAGGCTGCTGGTATTCCGATTCGAGTCTGGTTGGCCTTACCCGAATCCTGGCGATAGCTCTTTATCTGGTATAATAGGGTTACTATGAGCTATCTTGATGAACTCGATGACAACCAACTCGGGGCTCTGGAAATGGTTCTCGATGAACTGAAGTCCGGCCGCTCTGCCACAACTTCTATCCGTGACATCCTGGATGGTGCCCCCACTCTAGGTAAAACGACAGTCCTATACCGCTATTACAAAACCTCCAGTTTCAAGGGGCGCAGTGAAGTGGATCGGATGTACAGCTTCGAAGAAGACGAATACCTAGTACTTTCCTCAAAGAAGCTTCCCACTAAGAGTGGGGCTACGGTTTTAGCTTTCAAGTTTACCAGCACTTCGAAAGCTATTCCCATTGGGGATGATGCTTACCTTTTTGACCGGGGTACTGTTTACTACATTGCGGACAGCGATTCCGAGTGGGTGGCCACGATCAAGGAAGCGTTGACTCTAACCGCTTCGGCTCGGCTCGCCCCGTCTATTTTCTTCAGCGGTGGTCCAATGCCTGAACGGTGTGAAGAGTGCGGGATGTCCCCCATCCAGGAGTTTTATAACCGTTGTCACTCTACTAAGAACGGGAAATTCTGTGAGGGTCGTAGTGGTCCGGTAAGGACAGGTGGCCAGAACCCTCAGGGACGAAAGGGTCCACCCCAAGTAACGAAGGCTGAGTCGACATTGAGCCGAGTGGCCAATATTATTCGGTCCGTAGCGACCGTTGTTGGTGTGATTGGCGTGACTGCTGGGGTTATTACAGCCTACGGAACCGTTAACATGGGTGCTGGTGTACGTCGCCAGGTTCGTCGGGAAGGCCTCCTTGATCAGGAGAGGCAGAGGCAGTCGAAAGGTCGGTCAGGACTCGGAGATGCCGACCGGCAAATGTACGACTTCCTTAGGGGCAGTCGCTAAAAACCCCATCGCACAGTGTGCGAAAGGGTGGATTTATCGGTGTTTATGCTACCGATAAATCCATTTGATTATTGAGGCCTTTACCTCTGAGACGACGATTCCTTAATTTCGGCGCTCGTCCAGAGTCTTCGAACGGGCCGTCGTCTAAATCGAGAAGCCTTGCAGCTTCTGTACCCACGGCGTTCCTTTGCTGGTCCATGGGTTCTAGACGGATATACCCTACGCCAGGAGTGCCCGAGAGCTTGGTTTCAGCAACTACCAAGCTAGAGAACTGCTTTTCCTTTAAATCGATCTGATCAGGATCGCCGGTGACTACCAACTTGGAGTTCTCTCCGAGTCGGTTCATAACCAGCTTGAGTTGATCCTTGGTTGCATTTTGTGCCTCATCAAAGATGATGAAGCAGTTGTCAAGGGTACGACCTCTTAGATATGCCACCTGGGCTACCTGGATGATTTCATCCTGGATAAGTGCCGCAGCGACATTTACCCCAATAAGGGTATCTAAGATGTCATACAGAGGTCGAAGGTAGACATCGATTTTTGCCTTGGCGTTACCGGGTATAAACCCGAGATTTTCACCTTCAGCTTGTACAGCGGGTCGGATCAAGATGATTCGATCCACTTCCCTGTTGATCAGGGCTTCGAGTGCCTGTCCAGCGGCGATATATGTCTTACCGCTACCGGGTGGTCCAACACCAAAGCATATCGTGTTATCGCGAATTGCTTTGATATAGGACGCTTGGTTGACACTTTTCGGTTGTAGTTTGTCATACAACTCTTCAATCGCAGGGTCTTGGCGACCGTTATGCAAAAACTTTCCTTTGTTCGTGACCTGCTTTCTAAGTCACTACTTGTTGATTTGCTCCGGGTGTTATTTAATAGGCCTTTTTTCCTTTATTTGTTCTTATGGGTCGGGGAATTCCTCAATATCTAGCATCGGCCAACAGTAATGGACGAATCCCATTTCATCAAGGATCTCAAAATCGCCGCCGTCACCGAAACCGATGAGCTTACCCATGGCGATGACGTTGTCGGCAAGTTTGACCCGCACCTCTTTTCCCAGCAGTTGTCTCGGGTCCTGCATTTTAGTTTCCCATCTCACTTTCTGGTGTCCAGATTTAGTTCACCTTTGCAGAATGCACGGTAGCGGGCGGTGGCCGAGGCTTTGAGAAGCAGCGACCGGTTCAAGTTATCGTTGTGGGCGTCAGCCATTTTATTTTGTAGGTCTTCTTCGTTGGCTCCGCCCTTCACTGCCCACCCCAGCAGTTGTTCGTCAGTGAGATGAGAGCCGTCCAGGTTCCTATTCATCTTATTCCTTTCAGTTTTGTGGGTCGGAGAAAAAATGCTGGCTCAGTCTCACAATGATGCCCATTCATCTACCTTACTCTGGTAACTGAGCCCACATTCATTCTTGTGGGTCGGGTTTTATCGACACGGGTTTCTTCTTCATGGTTCGCCGGAGCTTTTTCCGCTCAACCTCATTGAGGCCTCCCCATATTCCGAACTTCTCATTGGTCGCCAGGGCATGATTCAAACACTCTTGTTTAACCGGACACCCGTTGCAAATCCGCTTTGGTTCAACTTCAGCATCTGGCTCATCAGGTTCGGTGTAAAAGAGGTTAGGATCTAGCCCTTTGCACGCTGCATCGTTAGTCCACATTCCAGTATTTTACAGGATAAAGGGTTAAAAAAGCAACTCACAGTGTTTTATGGGTTTGCTTTCTGCTACAGGTAACGACGGTAAGCCTGTTTCCTAGTAGCTCTTACCGTGCCCCAGGCTACTTCTTGGTTGTAGCCCGCTGCTACCAGGATGGCAACTACAGAAGCGGGTCCTCGATGCATTCCGGCAGAGCAGTGAACGTATAGACGAGTGTCGTGATGCTTCAGAGCTTCCAGGGCGAACTCGGTCGTCTTGTGCCAGTACTCAGGTCTCTTCGGCATCCCGTCATCAGCACACGGATTGTGTAGGTATCCGAAGTGCTCTATGACTGATGGGCGGTCCGGCTTCTCACACACATTGATGACGTGCGTGATTTTATTGCGCTTCAGGGTCCAGACCAAGACTCGTCTGGAGCCCACTGCTATCTTTGGGGTCACGAAATCCATGTTATTTTTCCTTTCATTTGGTTGTTGTCTATGGGTCGGAAAAAGCCCCACGGTCCTCACGTTGTTACTGTGAAGACTGGTGGGACTTTTTTCAGCCGAGAATTGCTTTGGACACTAGGGCCATGTGCAGAGCTACCGCCATCTGTTCGGCAGCGGTCTCGGAGAAGCCTTGTTGTTTGCACTGCTCACGGTAGCCAGTGATAGCCTCCAGAACCGGTGTCAGTCCGACCATGATTTCCATGATCGCTTCCGATACCGTTGGCACATCTGCTTCACTCATTTGTTCCCCCTCGTTCTTTGTCGGATTTGGGATCTATCCCTCTGGTTGGTTCCACCCCAAACTCCATCTTCATAGTTGTCAAGAGCGAAGATGAGGCATGGTTCTTTCACGGGGCACAAGTTGCAGACAGCCTTGGCCTCGGTTCCCGGGTTCTTGTCTCCCGGATAAAAGAGTTCCGGATCGACTCCAGCGCATAGAGCTTCACTTCGCCAGCTCTTCACAAGCTCTCTTCGATCCAGTCAGCGATCTCCTCGAAACTCTTGTGCTCCCGATCATTAAGGTTCATGAGTTCGGTGAGCACGTAACAGGTCTCTTCGTCGTCCTCGCTCTCTAAACCGGGGACAACTTCTTCCTCTCCGATACCCGCTTCGGCTAAGATTGCTTCGGATGGGACATTGATAGCGGTAAGGTGAGTCGTCTTTTCTCCGTGTCGGGTTCGAACCTGACCCCACCCACTCGGGTCGATGATGTCGCAGAGGACGCCGAGGCAGCAGAACCCATTCTCGTCACGAAGCGTCTTACGGGTCTGTGAGTATTCCCCTCGTCGTAGAGCATCGAGCCACTTCTCTTTCACGTCGGCATTCACAGCTTCTCCTCGATCCAGTCAGCGATCTCCTCGAAGCTCTTGCCGCGATGGTCGTTCATCACGGCGAGACGGCCCAGGACGAAGGTGTAGCCTAATCCTGGCTCTCCATCATCTCCAACGGGCTCAGGTTCGACGGGGACTGTGAGATCCTCGGATATGCCGACAATATCAAGGAGTTCGAGGGACGGCACGGTGCGCTCCTCATGGTGGAGACGAGTGCGAGGGTCTCCACGATCATCCTCAGCCCAACCTTGCGGGTCCACGATGTCGCACAAGACACCCAGGCAGCAAAACTGGTTGTCGAAACACAGTTCATTCTTCCCTTGTTCGTATCTGCCGGAGCGCAGTGCTTCCAGCCATTTGGCCTTGATTTCTTGGTGCATTTGGTTCCTTTCTTGGTTTTATTCTAGGGGTCGGGAAAAAGCCCCCGATGAAGGGGACTTCTCGGCTTCAACCTCTTGCCATGGTGATCCAGCAGCCTCCGCCGTCGCCAAAGAAGTCGTCATTCTTCGAGTACGGAGGAAGGTCTTTCCAACCTGCGGCGAATGTCTCTCTGAGTTTAAGAGCCTTGATGATGTTTATCAAGTCCTCCTCCCGAAGATCCCCAAAGCCGATCCATCGGTCGTTTAGATACCAGTTCAGGTTCTTGAACTGATAAAAGGCGAAGTACTGACCATGTCGCAGCCCCAGTCTCTCCAAGACGGGCAGTTCCACTTCCTGCTTGTGGGCGACCATTACAGGTTTTCCTCCACCCAGTCAGCGATCTGGAGGAAGGTGAACTGCTGCTCATCGTTCATATCGGCAAGCTGTCCAACGACACCCTCGGAAGGGCTTCCCCCTTCGTAGATCTCGGCATGCACAAGGATCTCTGACGACGGGTACTCCGTCGATCCGCGGTGACTGTTCTCATTCCAGCCGGTCGGATCTATGACGTCACACAGAACGCCCAGGCAACAGAAACCGGTACTGTCTTGCAGGGTCTCTGTTGTCTGGGAGTACTTTCCCGAGCGAAGGGCTTTGATCCATTGGGTCTTGATCTCTTGGTTCATTTTGTTCCTTTCTTGTTTTATGGGTCGGAGAATAATGGAAAAAGGCTTCCCAATGTTCCTGGGAAGCCTTTCGTTATATGAGGGCCACTACGATGGAGTTTTTGATAAACCAACCGCCGCCTATTTGAGGCCGAAGATGGAGCATCTCGTATCTATCCTGGTAGCGGCGAAGTTCGTGCCGGTTAAAGGCGTCCCCATCCCACGCTATGAGTTCGTACCGGTTTAAGGCGTCCTTAGGTGTGGTCGGATTCTTATTACCCATGGTGTCCCTCTGCTTCCCAGCTTCGAGTTGACATGATCTCCGAGACCTCGTCAAAAGAAACTGGCGTGTAGTTGAAGCAGTCCACGCCGATATCCATCCGAGGTAGGTTGTGGGGTGTTCCGTTACCGTGTTCGTGACCATGCAGGTGCCATGATCCGCGGTACGACCCATTCCAACTGAAGATCGGATAATGGAAGAGGACGAGCTTCTTCCCCTTCACCGTGATCTCCTTGTAATCGGAGAACGTATCGATGTTGTGTGGCAGCGGATCATGTAGTCTTCGGTCATGGTTACCTCTGACGAAGTGGATCCTACCCTTGAGTCGTCCAAAGATTTCTCGGGTCTTCTCTTCGTTGTGGAAGCTGAAGTCACCTAGAAAGTAGACACGATCTCCCTTGGTCACCACACTGTTCCAGTTCTCGATTAGGCCCTCGTCCATCTCTTCGACGGTATCGAAGGGTCGACCCCTTCCCAACTCCAGCAGACGACCGTGGCCGAAGTGGGTGTCGCTGGTAAAGTAAACGTCATCGGACACTGAGCTTTTTCCTTTCTGTTCTAGTTTTATGGGTCGGAAAAAGCCCCTATTTCTAGGGACTTCCCGGCTCACATGGGTTCCTCATCCCCGTAGCAGGTCGTCGATTGCCCGCCACAGGGTTGGCCATTCCTTACGGTGTCTCGCCATTGTTTTGTCGTGCAGGTGAGGTGCTGGCCCCTTGATCCGAACCGCTCTTCGTAATTCCTCCACTGCCGTCTTTACCTGCTGCTCGTTGTGGAGGGTCATCGCGACCAGTCCACATCGAGGTAGAGAGGGATGAAGGATGGGCTCACACCTTTAGGTTCACCCTCCTCTTTCCACCACATCATCGCTCCGACCAGCGTCGGGAATGGTCCGAAGTGACAGGTGGTGCTACCGCTTGCTCGGTGGTGAACGACCATCCATCCGTCAGGACCTCCGAATCGCTCTTGTTCAGCTTCGAGATGCTCGATCTCCTCGGGTGTCATGGACTCGTCCTTTTCATGCCAAGCACGGCATCACCAACAGCGTCGAGCTTGTCGTTGAGAGTGGGGTGACACGCACAGGTCAGAAGCATCGGTTGGCTGCCAAATGACAACAGCAGCTTGCCAACATTGGTGTCTGCGAGCAGTTCACCGGTGTCGCCGTAGTTGGAGATCCAGACCGCTGTTTTCTCGGTCATCATATACTCGCCTCCTTTGTAGCCAGGGTACACACCTCCCAAGGCTTCTTCGGCATCCAGGAGCATGTTCTCAACAGTTGCGTTGTTTATGCTCTCGAATGCAAGGTCCTCGTAGTAACCTCGGTAAGAGTGTGCATTACAGAAGCCGAACGGGAGGACGAGGTCGGGCGGAAGTTGTTTCAGGGTTTGGATGAGTTGGCCGAGGTTCATAGCTCCGTCTCAATCCTGTTAGCGATGGTGGCGAAGCTATCTCCTCCATCGTTGTCTCCAGACAACTCCCACAGGATGTCCACCTCCTGTTGGGTAAACTCTGCTTCGATGATAGTGTCGTTGGATGGAAAGATCTCATTCCCCCGATGAGAGCCGAACAGGTCCCACTCCATCGGAGCAACGATGTCGCAGAGAACCCCGAGACAGCAGAACCTTTGCTCTGTGCTCCTCAGTAGTTCGATCCCCTGCTCATATTCATCGGAGCGAAGAGCTTGAAGCCATTGGGTCTTGATTGTTTGATTCATTGTTTTCCTTTCGTTGATTTTTCTGTGGGTCGGGGTTTGCATGGTTCACTAATGGGTATAATTACTACGAAGGCTACTAAAGAAGGTACCCATGTATATTCCCTTAGGGCTATTACTCATTGTAATATTACTTTTCCTGTTCCTACGGTAATCTAGAAAACCATACACACTAGGAGCAGTGTGTATGGTTTTCTTAGTAACAGGTGTCACAGTTGATGAGATTTACTTCTACCGACTTGGGGCGTCGTCGGGCTGGTCGCCGGCCGAACCGATGTGGGCGGTCAACACGGCCCGAGCCAGGAGGGCCACGTCCTCGACGCTGAATACGGGCGTGTGTCGATCAGGCCTAGACGTGCCGTAGCCAGAAACCTTGATGGCCTTCAAGAT
>Ga0136611_10004030_pt1 | contig 10292 bp, 10 predicted proteins | sample AntDrymUQ2232306_2_FD_106645 | JGI IMG/M metagenome (GOLD analysis project Ga0136611, IMG submission 106645) | Polar desert sand microbial communities from Dry Valleys, Antarctica - metaG UQ223 (23.06) | ecosystem: Environmental > Terrestrial > Soil > Desert | place: Antarctica: Dry Valley... | reverse complement strand
TGGTGACGATGCTCGAGGCCACCGCCGACGGTTACGAGTTGCCTCTCGGCATCACCGCCCGCCGGCTCGGTCTCGGCGACAAGGGAGGGCGTCACTCGCCGTTCATGCGATCGCTGGCCCGCCTGGTCCAGTTCGAACTGGCGCAACTGGAAGACGAGCGGACCCTGGCTGTGCGGCGCCGGGTGCCGCCGCTGAACCGTCGCCAGGTCCTGCACCTTCCCGAGTTGTTGCAGACGGCCCACCTCCACTGGCAGGAGCAGCAACTCCGTACGCCGCCGCTCGAGGCTCTGCGCCGGCGCTCGCGTCAACTCGCCCTCACTTACCTCGAGACCGGGCTCGACGTCGAGGAGACCGAGCGCCAGCTGCTGCGCCTCAGCTACCACCCCTCGATCGCCCACGAGTCGACGACCTGGGCCCACGAGCGTCACGAGGCGGCTTTGACCGAGGTGCTGCGGGTGACCTGACCGACACGCGAAACTCAGGCCCATGCCGGAGGAGCTCAACCCCGCCGACCCTGCGCTCGTCGAGGCCGCTCGCACCCTGATCCAACGGGCCGAGCGCATCCTCGTGCTGACCGGTGCGGGCATCTCCACCGACTCGGGCATCGCCGACTACCGGGGCCCGAACGGCCTCTGGACCAAGAATCCTCTGGCCGAACGGGCGAGCAACTTGCAGTCCTATCTCGGTGATCCCGAGCTGCGGAAGGTCGCCTGGAAGAACCGGTTGACCAGCCCCATCTGGGACGCCCAGCCCAACGCCGGCCACCTCGCCCTCGTCGCCCTCGAGGGCCAGGGCCGGCTCGACACCCTCGTCACCCAGAATGTCGACGGTCTCCACCAGCGGGCCGGCAGCGACCCCGACCGGGTCGTCGAGATCCACGGCACGGCCCATCACGTGGTGTGCTGGTCGTGCGGCGAGACGGCGCCGATGCCGATCGTGCTCGAGCGGGTGCGCGCCGGCGAGGACGATCCGCCCTGTCGCACCTGCGGCGGCGTCCTCAAGTCGACGACCATCAGTTTCGGTCAACCGTTGGTGGCGGCCGACCTGGTCCGGGCCGAGGCCTCGGCGCAACGGGCCGACCTGGTGCTCGCCATTGGCTCGACCCTCGGTGTCTACCCGGCGGCCGGACTGGTACCGGTGGCGCTGCACCACGGCGCATCGTTGGTTATCGTCAACGCCGATCCGACGCCCTTCGACGCCGCTGCCGACGTCGTGCTGCGGGGTTCGATCAGCGAGGTCCTGCCCGAAATCGTCCGCGATGAACGACCTCTTCCAACGGACGTCGGCCCCGTCTGAGCGATGGCGACGGCTCGTCGGGCGCTCGGTAGCCGAGAGCGATCGCACCGATCGGGGTGTAGTCGTCCGGGACATCGAAGGTCGACCGGAACCGGTCGAGGTGTTGGGGGAAGACGCCGAAGAACAAGGCTCCGAGGCCCGCATCGACGGCGGTGAGCAGCATCAGCAGCGCCGCCATGCCGGTGTCGATGTCCCAGTAGGGCACCGGCCAGAACGACTCCCGTTTGTCGGTGACCCCCTTGTCGGACTCGGCGTAGCGGTCGAGGTAGGCCTGCTTGTGGGACATCGGGATGATGAGGGCGGGGGCCGAGAACAGTCCCTGCCAGCGGAAGGTCGACCGGTCGCCGTCGGCCCACGTGACGTTCCAGAACTGCTCGGTCTCGGCGGGACCATCGAGGACGAGGAAAGCCCATCCCTGGGAGAAGCCGGCCGAAGGGGCGTGGAGGGCGTTGGTCAGGATGCGGTCGAGGACGTCGGCGGGCACCGGCCGGTCGGGGTCGAAGTTGCGCACCATCCGCCGCCGGTCGACCACGTCCTGGAACTCCATCCGCCCAGTCAACCAGCGGCGCAGTGGCCTACTCGGGGTTTCGGGAATCCTGACCCGCCCGGTAGGGTTTCGGTAGCTATGGCGTCGTTCCGCGAACTTCTCAATGAGACCAAGGCCCGCATTCGCGAGGTCGACACTGCCCAGGCCGAGGTCGAGATGGCCAAGCCGGGCACGGTGATGCTCGACGTGCGCGAGCCCGATGAGTACGACCAGGGAGCGCTGCCGGGGGCCGTCCACATCCCCCGTGGGCACCTCGAGAGCCAGATCGAGTCGAGGGTCGCCGACAAGTCCGGCCCGGTCGTGGTCTACTGCGCCGGCGGCACCCGTTCCGCCTTCGCCGCCGAGACCCTGGCCCTGCTCGGGTACACCGACGTCGTCTCCGTCATCGGCGGCTTCAACAAGTGGAAGAACGAGGGGCGCGACTGGTCGGTGCCCAAGACCCTGACACCCGAGCAGCGCAATCGCTACCAGCGCCACCTGCTGCTGCCCGAGGTGGGGGATGCCGGACAGCAAAAGCTGCTCGACTCCAAGGTTCTGCTGCTCGGCGCCGGCGGTCTCGGCTCGCCGGCCGCTCTCTACCTGGCCGCTGCGGGTGTCGGCACCATCGGCGTCATCGACATGGACGTGGTCGACGAGTCGAACCTGCAGCGCCAGATCCTCCACAACATGGATCGCATCGGTGACCGCAAGGTCGACTCGGCCAAGAAGACACTCACCCTCATCAACCCTGACGTCAACGTCGTCACCTACGACACCCGTCTCGGCGCCGACAACGTGCTCGACATCATCGACGGCTACGACGTCATCGTCGACGGTACCGACAACTTCCCGACCCGCTATCTGGTGAACGACGCCTCGCTCATCAAGAAGATTCCGGTCGTGTACGGCGCCATCTTCCGCTTCGAAGGTCAAGCCTCGGTCTTCCACCCCTACGTGGGTCCCTGTTACCGCTGCCTCCTGCCTGAGCCGCCTCCGGCGGAGATGGCCCCGTCGTGCGCCGAGGCCGGCGTGCTCGGTGTGCTGCCCGGCATCATCGGCTCGATCCAGGCCATGGAGGCCATCAAGCTGCTGCTCGGCCTCGGCGACTCACTTTCCGGTCGGTTGCTGGCCTACGACGCCCTCGAGCAGTCGTTCCGCACCTTCAAGGTGCCGCGCGATCCCGACTGCCCGGCGTGCGGACCGAACGCCGGTGAGATCGTGATCGCCGAGTACGACGAGCTGTGCATGCCCCACCCGAGAGGCTGAAGGCGGGGCCAGGAGATGTACAACTCGCCGGGCTCCTGACTCGGGCGGAAGTTCGGAGCATCTCCTGGCCCCGCCTGAAGCCTCTCGGCCCCAAGCAGGCCCCGCCCCCGCCCTGACCTCTCTGTCAGCAGCATCCCCGGGCTCGACCCTTGAGCGTTTGGGTTGCCCTCGCGTACCCCGCGAGGGCAACACCAAAGCGCTTTGACGTCTGGAAGGGCAACACCAACGCGTGCGGTCGGCGGTGGTTGCTTTCGGTGAATTCTCCCGATTTGGCAGTATTCGGCATCCGTCCCGGAGGGTGGCTGCTCCTGATCAATGGCGGCAGCATCGGGTGGTGCAGCTTTGCTCACGTCTACGGCTCACCGGGGAGCTACAGCATCAGCACGGCCGGCCACTGCGGAAAGGTGGGCGACGTGGCTACGGTCGTGGGCGTCGTCGGCAACCGGACTCCCGTGCTGATGGACATCGGCAAGTTCTCCAAGTCGACCGGCGACGGCGGCATCGGCAAGGACTGGGCCCTGATCTCCGTCATCCCCGAGTACCAGCACCTCGTGACCCCGACGATGGCCTTCTGGGGCGGCCCCTTCGGCACGTACACCAAGACCGGCGAGTCGGCCACGTTCACCTACGGCGGTAGGTCCCTCGTGCCGACTGCGTCCGTCAACTCCGATCCCTTCCTCGTGCAACAGGTCCTCCACTACGGCCACGGCACCGGAATCGGCGCCGGCGGCACCCCCGCAGCGGTTCGTCCGTCTCGTGGCGCCCGACGTACTTCACCTTCTTCGGAGCCATCACCCCCGGAGACTCGGGGTCGGGTACGAACACCCTCACCGGCGACAGCGTGGGGGCCCAGCGGGAGGCAGCCGGCATCAACACCCACATCTATCTCGACGGGATCCAACCCTTCCTAACGAGTACAGGCCTGATGGCCGGCACGCGGTCCGCCCTGGTCACGGGCACCCTGGCCAACGGCCAGCTCGTGCCCTACCCGGTACCCGCGCCGATCCTGCCTTGAACAACCAGCGACGACGTCGTTGACGCCAGCACCGGGGAGCGGCCACTTGGCCGCTCCCCGGTCCGCGTACGTAGCCTGAGTCCCATGGCAGCTGACGAGGATCGCCGCACCACCGACTCGGGCATCGAGATCAAGCCGGCGTACCGACCAGGCGATCTCGAGGGCTGGTCGTACGACGAGCAACTGGGCGAGCCGGGCAAGTTTCCGTACACCCGCGGCATCTACCCGAACATGTATCGGGGCCGCCCGTGGACGATGCGTCAATACTCCGGATTCGGCACCGCCGAAGCCACGAACGAGCGCTGGAAAATGCTGCTGGCCTCCGGTTCCACGGGTCTGTCGTGCGCCTTCGACCTGCCGACGCAGATGGGGTACGACTCCGACCATCCTCGGGCCGAAGGCGAGATCGGCAAGGTCGGCGTCGCCATCGACTCCCTGGTCGACATGCGCCTCCTACTGGCCGATCTGCCTCTCGACACCATCTCGACCTCGATGACGATCAACGCCACGTCGTCGATCCTCCTCCTGCTCTACCAATTGGTGGCCGAGGAAAACGGCGTCGCTCCCGAGAAGCTCGGCGGCACGATCCAGAACGACATTCTCAAGGAGTACGTCGCTCGGGGCACGTACATCTATCCGCCCCGTCCGTCGATGCGGATCATCACCGACATCTTCGGGTACTGCCAGCAGCACCTGCCGCAGTGGAACACGATTTCCATTTCCGGCTACCACATTCGCGAGGCGGGCAGCACGGCGGTGCAGGAGATCGCCTTCACGTTGGCCAACGGCATTGCCTACGTCGCTGCGGCCATCGACGCCGGCCTCGACGTCGACGAGTTCGCCCCCCGTCTGAGCTTCTTCTGGAACGCCCACAACAACTTCTTCGAGGAGGTCGCCAAGTTCCGGGCCAGCCGGCGTATGTGGTCCCGCATCATGACGGATCGGTTCGCGGCCAAGTCCGAGAAGTCGAAGCTGCTGCGATTCCACACCCAGACCGGCGGATCGACCCTCACCGCGCAACAGCCCGAGAACAACCTGATGAGGGTGACCCTCCAGGCGCTGGCGGCGGTGCTCGGCGGTACGCAGTCGCTGCACACCAACGGCTACGACGAAGCCATCGGGCTCCCCACCCCGAAGGCGGCCAAGTTGGCGTTGCGTACCCAGCAGATCATTGCCAGCGAGTCTGGTGTCACCGAGACCGTCGACCCGCTCGCCGGTTCGTACTTCGTCGAGGCGTTGACCGATGAGATCGAGCGCGCCGCATGGGAGTACCTCGAGAAGATCGACGCCATGGGCGGTGCCGTCGCCGCCATCGAGGCCGGATACATGCAGGACGAGATCACCCAGGCGGCCTACGAGTTCACCCGCTCGGTCGACCGCGGCGACAAGGTCGTCGTCGGTGTGAACTCGTACATCGACGACAAGCCCGAGGCGACCGACGTGTTCCCCATCGATCCCGAGTCGCAACGCCGCCAGGCCGAGCGGACGAAGTCGGTGCGGGCCGAGCGCGATCAGTCGGCCGTCGACGCCGCGTTGGCCGACGTGTCCGCAGCTGCGCGCGGTACGCAGAACCTGCTCTATCCGATGAAGGAAGCGTTGCGTTCGATGGCGACCCTGGGCGAGGTCAGCGATGTGCTGCGGGCCGAATACGGCGTCTATCAACCGAGTTAGCGACTACAACTCCTCCTGAAGGATGTCGCTGCACAGGTCGAGACACTCGTTGCAGATTCTGGCCCGGCTGCCCTTCACGATCGTCGACACTCGGCCCGGCGCTTTGCCGCAGAACTGACAGGGGTGGAGTTCGTCGGGTAAGGCCGGCCGGAGGACGACCTGGCGAGGTCCACGCACCGCACCTGCGGTCGCGACCACATCCGTCGCCGCCGCAACACAGCCCTCGCAGATGTAGAGCCCGGGAACGGCGATGAGCTTGCGGGTGTCGGCCTGACTGACGTTGCAGAACGAGCAGCGCACCTTGGTGTTGCGCCGCCCCACCGTCTTCGGGGGCTCGTTTCCGAGGACCAACTTCCGGCAGGTCTCCGCGCACCGCGCGCAGATGCGGGGGGACCCCGTGTCGGCCTCGGCCATCACTCCGCCGACGGCCGACGCATTGCCGCAGAACGAGCAGGTGGCATCGTCATCGACGGGCACACTGCGGAACCCCGCAGCCGATCGCTGCTGCACCGCCAGATTGGCGAGCTTGACGCAGTTGTCGCAGATGAAGACCGGGCCGGGTGCGGCCAGCAACTTGTCGAGTTCACGTCGGGGTGCCTTGCAGAACGAGCAGGCGTCCTCGCCTCCGGTCACGGCCACGGCGCCCGACACCGGAACCGAGACGGGTGCCGGAAGGGGGCTCACATCGGCGATCGTCGACGATTCGACCTCGACGATCCCGTCCGTCCCGATGATCTGGTGCACCCGCTGGTGGCTCATGCCGAGCGCACCGGCGATCTCCCGCATCGAACCACCCGTCGCATGCAGCCGGCGGATGGTCTGATGGAAGGCCGCCCTCGCCTCGTAGGTCTGGTCTTCCAGTGCCTCGAGGCAATTGCGAGCGGTGTTGACGTCGTGCAGGACGTCCTTGTCGAGGGCCATGTCTATGCATGTAGACACAAGCCGGACGTATCTGTCAAGGGCTACTAGACAGTCACCCGGGGATAGCTTCCTCCGGTGCGTTTCGTGATCATCGGCGGCGGGCCTGCGGGTCACACGGCCGCCACCCACGCCGCCCGCCTCGGGGCCGACGTCACCGTGATCGAGCGGGACATCGTCGGCGGCGCCGCTCACCTGTGGGACTGCATTCCCTCGAAGGCGATGATCGCCACGGGCGGGGCCATGGCCGAGGCCCGAAGAGCGGCTGTCATGGGCCTGGCGCCGCTGACGGCGCAACTCGATGTCGCGGCGTTGACGGCGCGCATCGGAGGTATCGAGGCCCGCCTCAACACCTCGGTGGTCGAGCTCCTCGAGAGCCAGGGCGTCACCATGATCCGGGGGACCGGACGCCTAGTCGGTCCCCACGCGGTCGAGGCGGTCGACGAGGCGGGAACGGTGCATGCACTCGGGGCCGACGCCGTGCTCGTGTGCACGGGCTCGCGTCCTCGCGTTCCCGACTTCTGCGCGCCCGACGGTGAGCGGATCCTGTTGACGCGCGACGCGTATCCGCCGCCGGAGATGCCGTCGCACCTCGTGGTGGTCGGGTCGGGCGTCACCGGGGTCGAGTTCGTGCACATGTTCTCGAGCTTCGGGTGCAAGGTCACGCTGATCGTGTCTCGACAGCAGGTGCTGCCAGGTCGCGACGCCGAAGTGGCGGCCGTGCTCGAGGAGGACTTCATCGCCCGCGGCGTCAAGCTCTACAAGGGCGCGCGTGCCGTCGCCATCGAGCGGGTTGCGGGAGGCGACGAGGTGGTGGTGCGGTGCGACGACGGACGGGTGGCCACCAGTTCGCACGCCTTGCTGGCCATCGGGGCCGTCCCCAACTCCGAGGCGCTCGGCCTCGAAGCCGCGGGCGTGACGACGGACGGGGGCTACGTCCCCATCAACCAGCACTGCCAGTCGAACGTGAAGCACATCTATGCCGCCGGCGACCTGTCCGGGAAACTGCCGCTGTCGTCAGTCGCTTCGATCCAGGGTCGCAAGGTGGCCGAACACGTGATGGGGTTGCACACGCGCGAGCACCGGCACCTCGATTACGACAAGGCGGCGTCAGCCATCTTCACCGAGCCCGAGATCGCCGACGTCGGGCTGGCCGAAGCCGAGGCCTTCGCCATCGGTCGCAAGATCCGGGTGACCAAGGTTCCGCTGGCATCGTCGGCCAAGGCCCACATCGAGGGCGACACCCGGGGCTTCGTCAAGATCCTCTCCGACCCCGCCACCGGCGTGGTGCTCGGCGGATCCATCGTGGGCCGCAACGCCGCCGAGTTGATCTCCGTGTTGGCCCTGGCAGTCACGGCCAACCTCAAGGTGAGCGCCATCACCGAGAGCCTCCTCGTCCACCCCGCCCTCGCGGAAGCACTCGCCGACGCCGCCGACTGACGTGCGGGGCCGCATCGCCGCGGTCTTGGTGGCCGGCGTGATGTTGGCCGGTGCCTGCAACAGCCGCGACGGAGCGATTGCGGACCGGAATCCGTCACCAGAACGCTCCACCGAAGTGGATGGGCCGATGCTGGTTGCCGCCGGAGACATTGCGTGCGTGCCGGGGGCCGTCGCTACCGCCGGGGAGTGCCAGATGGAGGCGACGGCGTCGCTGATCGAGTCGCTCGATCCAGAAGTGGTCGCGCCGCTCGGTGACCTGCAATACGAGCGGGGCGAAGCCGCCAACTTCGCCGCCTCGTACGCAAAGACGTGGGGTCGTTTCGGCGACCGAACCCGCCCCGCTCCCGGCAACCACGAGTACGCGGGGGGCAAGGCACCCGGCTACTTCGCCGCCTTCGACGGCCGCGCCGACGGTGGCGACGGACGGGGCTGGTATAGCTACGACCTCGGCGGATGGCATGTGGTCGTGCTGAACTCGGTGTGCTCAGCCGTCGGCGGGTGCGGAGAGGGCAGTGCCCAACTCACGTGGTTGCGCGCCGACCTCGCCGCCGACACGTCCAGGTGCACCCTCGCCTACTGGCATCACCCCCGCTGGTCATCCGGACTGCACGGCAGCGACGACGGATACGAGCCGTTCTGGCAGGCCCTCACCGACGACGGAGCCGACATCGTCCTCGGTGGGCACGATCACCACTACGAGCGTTTCGCGCCCCGTGATGGCCTCCGGCAGTTCGTCGTCGGCACCGGAGGCCGCAGCCTCTACCCCGTGATCGCGCAGGAGGCGAACAGCGAGGTCGTCGATACCCAGACCTTCGGCGTGCTGGCGTTGACCCTCCGTCCGGACGGATACGACTGGCGCTTCGTGCCCGTGCCCGACGGCGATTCGAACTTCACCGACGTGGGCTCGGCTGGCTGTTAGATCAGGCGCCGGCGAGGAGACGGGTGCGGACCGTCTCGTTGGTGGCTGCGTCGATCGCCGTCCACGCCATGGCGATGGCGCCGTCGCGCATGGCCTTGTCGGCGGTCGGTGTCGCGCAGAAGGCGGCGAAGTCGGGCTGGTGGTTCGACACGGGGAAGCAGTCGAGGCCGAGCATCGGGTGGATGGTGGGGATGGCCAGCGACACGTTGGCCATGTCGGTCGACCCCGACATCTGATCGAGCACTCCGCCGAGATCGGGGAAGCGCCGACCGAGTCCCTCGGCGTTGGCCCGGTAGAGGTTGCGGAGATCGAGGTCGTCGCGCATCTCGCTGTAGTGCGGGCTCTGGGGCTCGATGCGGTATTCGCAACCGGTCGCCAGTGCGCCGGCCTCGAAGCAACGCTCGACCTTGGGCTGCAATTCGGCGAGACGCTCGAGGGTGCGCTCGCGGATGTACCACTTGCCGGTGGTGTGCGCAGGCACGATGTTCGGCGCTTCGCCGCCGTGGGTCACGATGCCGTGGATGCGGGCCTCACGCGGGATGTGCTGGCGCAGCAGTCCGATGGCCGTCTGGGCGATGGTGAGGGCGTCGGCGGCGTTGATCCCCAGTTCGGGGAAGGCCGAGGCGTGCGCCTCCTTGCCCGTGTAGTGCACGTCGACGTGGGCCACGGCGAGGCACGGCATGTGGTCCATTTCTGTCGGCGAGGGGTGGACCATCATCGCCGCGTGCACGCCGTCGAAGACGCCGGCATCGAGCATGAGGATCTTGCCGCCGCCGCCCTCCTCCGCCGGTGTCCCCATCACCTTGATCGTGATGCCGAGGTCGTCTGCAAGCGGCGCCAAGGCCAGCGCCGCGCCCACCGCCGAGGCGGCGATCACGTTGTGTCCGCACGCATGTCCGATGCCGGGGAGGGCGTCGTACTCGGCGCAGATGCTGATCACGAGCGGGCCCGATCCGGCCGTTGCGACGAAGGCCGTCGGTAGGTCGGCGACGCCGGTCTCGACGGTGAAGCCCGCCTCGGACAAGGGTTGTGCGCACCACGCCGAACTGCGTTCTTCTTCCCACCGGATCTCGGGGTTGGCATGGATCCGGTGGCTCAGCGCGACGAGCGCGTCGCCTTGCACATCGACGAGTTCCTGGGCGGCGGCCTTGGTGTCGGTGGTCGGCATACCGACCGGTCTACTACTCGATCGTCGCGACGGTGTCGCCGGCGCCGACGGCCTGGCCGGTCTGCACCTTGAT
>Ga0136611_10004029_pt1 | contig 10293 bp, 5 predicted proteins | sample AntDrymUQ2232306_2_FD_106645 | JGI IMG/M metagenome (GOLD analysis project Ga0136611, IMG submission 106645) | Polar desert sand microbial communities from Dry Valleys, Antarctica - metaG UQ223 (23.06) | ecosystem: Environmental > Terrestrial > Soil > Desert | place: Antarctica: Dry Valley... | reverse complement strand
TGTTCGCGTCGACTTGGAAATCCTTATACTTGTGATGTGTGTAATCCAGCCGCCCGTAGAAAGATTGCGCCACGGCAAATTCGGCACCGCCTCCGGCATGAAACCCGTTCCGGTCCCGATCGAAGCCGGCCAAAGCCGACCGTTGCGCCGCGGTGGCGCCGCTCGTGAACTGGGTGCGGACGCGGGCGTTCGAATAACCGCCCTTCGCGTAAAGAAGCACGGTTGGGCTCACGACATAGCCGACGCGGCCACCCGCCGTGAAGTTTCGGCCAGTCTCCAGGACCACTGCGCGATCGGGAAAAGGCTCGTCATTCTCCCCAAGATCAACCCCGGCATAGCCGCCGAACGCAAGCCGGCCGGACTCGATGTCGAAGCCGACTTCGCCACCGATCGAAAGATCGCTGGCAGTGGAGCCGCTGCTGAAATTCCCGCGACCGCCGAAGTCGCGTGTGTCCTTGATGCTGATGTTCGTGCCGTCCCAACCGATCCGGCCTTCCACCCGTGGGCCACTGAAATTCTGGGCGGCTGCGGGAGAAGCAGCAAGAGTGAGTGCGGCCGCCGATGCTACGGCAAAAATGATGTGAGCTTTCATGTCTTTCCCCTTTGAGGATAGAACGGGTGGACCGCTCGAGACTCGAGCGGCTCCCTTTTAGAACTTAAGCCGTGCGCTGGCTGCGAAGCGTCGACCCAGCTCATCATTGACGCTGCCGGGAATGAAGCCGTCGAAATAACGCTGGAAGCGGCGGTTGAACAGGTTCGTGACCGACAGCGTGAAGCGGAAATCGTTCGTGGGGTCAAAGAAGATGCCGCCACTGACGGTAACGAAATCCTTGTACTCGTCAAACTCGCGCGCGTCCGGGCCCGAGCCTGGTCCAGGCGCCCGGTTGAAGCGGGAGATTAGCTGCTCTCCTGTATAATTGATCGTCGTGTTGATGCCCCAATTCTCTTCGGTGTAGCGCAGCCTCAGCTGACTGGAGAATTCCGGATCCCCCACCGTGCCGTCGCTACGAGCGGGTGCGACGCCGGTGATGTTGTTGGTGCGCCGCCGCACGTAGAGCAAGTCGCCTCCCATGCCGAAGGTGCCATCCAGCCCAACCGCGGACAATGGCAGGCTGTAGTTCATCGTTCCTTGAATGCCGCTGAACTTGATGTTGACGCCGTTGACGAAGCCAGTCCGGATCGCCGGGTTCTGTGGATCGTTAGGTACCTGCCCCTGCGGGTCTCGGCCGATCCTTGAGCAGAATTCGTTGCCATTCGCCGGATCGCTGGCATTGAAGTTGGGATTGTCGAAGCAAGCCCCAACAATCTGCGCGACATTAAGGCTTGCGATCGGCTGGTTCAGCGTGATGTTGACATAATCCACGCTGGCACTGAACCGAGGCAGGAAGCGGGGCCGAGCGATGATACCGAACGTATAGGTGTCGGCCTCCTCGTTCTCGAGGCCCGCGTTGCCACCAGTCTGGAACGGGACCGATGCCTGCGAGGCTCGCAGCGGAGTCGCAGTCGGGAAGCGGGCGAGGAACGCCGCGCAATTAGCCGCGCGCACCGCCGGAGAAGGGCCAGCATTTATGTTACCCGGCGAGCAGAGATCGGCCACAAACGTCGTAGCGTTCGAAACCGGCAGGAACAGTTCCACAATCGAGGGGGAGCGGAAGGAACGGGTGAAGTTCCCACGGAATTCGAGGTCCGGGATCGGCGCGAAATTGCCACCGACAGCCCAAGCGAAGAAGCCTCCATTCACCGTGTTGTGAACGTAGCGGCCGCGGCCGAAGAGCTGCAGGTTGTGGAGGAAGGACAGACCCGTATCGGGCGAGACAAGCGGCAGGACAACCTCTCCGAAGACCTCGTTGAGTTCGTATTCGCCGGCCACGGGCGTCACGGCCGCCTGGCGGGTCAGATTGTTCTGCAGGGCTGGGTCCGGCGTGAAACTTCCTTCTTCCTTGCGATACTCGTAGCCAAGGTTGAACGCGACCGGACCGCCCCAAATATCGAAGACCGAGCCGCCGGCATTCAGGTTGAACACCGTCTGCTCGAGCCTGGCTCTGCTCTCCAGATCGATGGTGATGTAGTCACGCACCGCCTGAGATGACGCTCCTTCGCCGAAAGGATTGAGCGGTCGGCAATTGGGGTCGGCCTGCGGCGTTCCCCCAGGTGCTGCAAAGCCGTTTCCCCCAATGCGGGTTCTCGCAGTGGTGCAGACGACCTGCCCATTGACGACAGCAACGTTGGCGGCATTGATAAATCTCTGAGCGTTGAAGTCTTCGCCAAAGTCACTGACTTTCGTGATGCCGCGATTGGCTGACGCCTCGAAGTTGAAATTGCGTCCAAAGACTTCGAAATCACCCCTCAGGCCGACAACTCCGCGGTTGAGGCGGGTCTTGTTGAAGCCGGTCAGATCTACAAGTTCAGGGAAAGTCCTCGACAGTTCGAAGTCGGTGACGCCTCTTCGTGTGAGTTCTGCTCGCGCTTGAGGCGTCAGGAACGGATTGTTGACGTTCAGCTGAAGCGCACCTTGGAACCCGCCTAGCAGGTTGGAATTGAAACGGGGCTGCTGAACAAGCTCGTCGGCGCGTGACCGAAAATGCGTTCCTTCGACGAAGAACTCGATGTTTTCGGTGACGTCGAAGGTGAAGAAAGCATTCGCAATCGTACGCTTCAAGTCGCTGGTGATCTGGGTGAAATCCTCGAACCTGAACCCTTCTCCTCCTGGGACGGAAATGTTGTTGAAAAGGATGCCCTGATTGAAGGGAACAAGGTTTCCATTTGTGTCGAACTGCAGTGCGTTGGTGGTAGGAACGCCCGCGCCGATGCCGAAGTTAAAACAGGACGAGGGATCCCTAGGATCACGGCATTGGGCAGCACCGGCTCCGGAAAGATTGGTCCTCGAGATCAAGCCACCCCGCGTAAGAAACGGAATGGTGATGCCGCGTGCAAGAACGACTCCTGGAGCCAAATCGTTATTGGTGTTGTTGAAGCCGATATTGGGGTTGAGGCGCAGGTCGCCCGTGGGCCCGATCCCGTTCGGCCTCAGCGCTGCCGCCTGGGCCGAGGTGGGATTGAGGGCTCCGGATATCCCTAGGCGATTGAAACCGCGGGCAGTTGAGAGAAGGCCTCGAACGTTATCGTGCGATACCGAAACAGTGATGTTCGCGCGGTCGTTGAAGAAATTCTTACCGACAAGAGCAGAGCCGTTGTAGCGGAAGTTGTCGCCTTCCTCGGTTATTCCGCTGAGGCCGGTCACCTCGACGCCGTCAAACCGGCTTCTGAGGATGATATTGACCGTGCCCGCGATGGCGTCGGAGCCGTAAACCGGAGCGCCGCCGACCGAAACCGTATCGATCCGATCGAGCAGGATGGCCGGAACCACGTTAAGATCGACCTGCGTTCCAAACGCCGCATTGTTCAACAGCGCCGGCACGTTCGAACTGACGAAGCGGCGCCCATTAACCAGCGTCAGCGTGCGGTTCGAACCGAGCCCGTAATTGTTTACGAAATTGACGCCCTGACCGAACTGGCCCTGCCCAGCATTCGGTGTCACACTGCTGCGGAAGCCAGGCAGTTCGTTAAGCGCGTCCGCGACGTTGGTGAAGTTGCGCTCCTGGATCTGACGGTTGTCGAGCGTGACGGTCGGTTCGAACGACTCGAGGTTCGGCAAGCGAATACGCGTGCCAGTGACGGTGATCGCTTGGCCTTCGGGTTCGGAGCCGTCGGCGTCGCGGCGGGCAGGCTCCGATTCCGACGGCGCGCAATCGCCGGTGGCGGGATCGTAGTTGGGGCTATTGGCGTCGCACTGCTGCTGGCCGGGGGCAGGCTGGTCCTGAGCTGTTTGCGCATAGGCCGGCGCAGCCGTTGCGGCGAGAACACCAAAAAGGGCAGCCGAACGCAGCGCGCTCGTGCCGAGCAATCCAAATTTCATCATCCCCGTCATCCTTTCCGAGCGGCAGGCTTTCCAGCCCATGCCGCACTCGTTCGCTGATCTAATTCAACAAGGCACACAAGCGCCTGGCCGGCATATTAATGGATTGTTCATCAGTGTAACCAGGGTGCAACATGAGCAATTTCGAAGGCTTCAGCCTCAACCAGTGCGCCGAGACACGGCCAAGCTTGGATCAGGCGACACGTACAGATCGTTACCGAGGTGGAACCGCACCAGACGATATCAAAGCCCTATGGCCACCTTTGGCACGCGCTGCAGTCGATCCTAACAAAACGACTCAAAGAAATGGCCGCCCGAGGGCGGCCATAATGTTCAGGATAAGCTCGACTCGATCGGTTCGAGCACACACAGCTTAGAATCGGTAGCCAATTGCTGCCGTGACCTGGTTTCTTCTGAACGACAGCTCACTGTTCGCGTCGACTTGGAAATCCTTATACTTGTGATGTGTGTAATCCAGCCGCCCGTAGAAAGATTGCGCCACGGCAAATTCGGCACCGCCTCCGGCATGAAAGCCGTTCCGGTCCCGATCGAAGCCGGCCAAAGCCGACCGTTGCGCCGCGGTGGCGCCGCTCGTGAATTGGGCGCGGACGCGGGCGTTCGAATAACCGCCCTTTGCGTAAAGAAGCACGGTTGGGCTCACGACATAGCCGACGCGGCCACCCGCCGTGAAGTTTCGGCCAGTCTCCAGGACCACTGCGCGATCGGGAAATGGCTCGTCATTCTCCCCGAGATCAACGCCGGCATAGCCGCCGAATGCAAGCCAGCCAGACTCGACGTCGAAGCCGACTTCGCCACCGATCGAAAGGTCGCTGGCGGTCGAGCCGCTGCTGAAATTCCCACGACCGCCAAAGTCGCGTGTGTCCTTGATGCTGATGTTCGTGCCGTCCCAACCGATCCGGCCTTCCACGCGCGGGCCACTGAAATTCTGAGCGGCTGCGGGGGCTGCAACGGCAGCAACGCCAACCGAGGCTGCGATGATGAAGATCTTATTTTTCATGATGTTCCCCTAGGACTGTAGAGCAAGGATGGCCGCCTCGACCTGCGGGGCGGCCATGCTGCTAGAATCGAACTCGCGCGCTAGCCCGGAAGCTGCGGCCGATAAGATCATTGAAGCTGGCCGGAATCAGCTCGCCGAAATATTCCTGGCCCTGGCGGTTGAACACATTGTTCACGGAAAGCGTGAACCGGAAGTCGTCGGTCGGATCGAAGAAGACCGCACCGTTGACGGTCGCGAAGGCGTCCAGTTCGTCGAATTCGCGCGCATCCGGACCGGAGCCCGCCACGCCGATTGCACGGTTCAGCCGACTGAACAGCTGCTCGCCGACAAAATTGACCGTGGTGTTGATCCCGAAATTCTGCTCGACATAGCGGACACGCAGCTGGCCGGAAAATTCCGGGTCGCCAATTTGACCGTCGCTGCGTGAGGCGGCGACGCCGGTGATGTTGTTGAGGCGCCGCCGCACATAAAGCATGTCGCCGCCCAGTGACAGGGTGCCGCCGAGGCCGATTCCAGAAAGCGGAAGGCTGTAGCCGATCGTGCCCTGGATGCCGCGGAACTTGATCTCCTCGCCGTTGACGAAGCCGCTCCGCACCGCCGGATTCTGCGGATCGCCGGAAACACGGCCAGTGGAAGGGTTGCGATTGATCCGCGAGCAGAAGGCGTTGGCGTTGAGAACGTCGTTGGCGTTGAAATTCTCGTTGTCGAAGCAGCCCGCCGCGATTTGGGCGACGGCGAGACTGGCGATCGGCCCGTTCAGCGTGATGCTGATGTAATCGGCCGTGAGCGAAAGCCGCGGGATGAAGCGCGGCCGGATGATCGCGCCGATCGTGTAGCTGTCCGCCTCCTCATTCTCGAGATTCGGGTTGCCGCCCGACTGAGCCGGAACCGACGCGAGCGACGCCGGGTCGGGCACGTTGAAGTCGGTTCCAGGGAATCGGGCAATGAAGGCGGCGCAGTTCCGGGCCCGGATCGCCGGAACCGGGCCGCCGTTGCGATTCCCGATGAAGCAGAGGTCGGGTACGAAGGCGAACGTGTTGACTGTCGGAAGGAACAATTCGGTGATGGCCGGCGAGCGGAACGAACGCGTGTAGTTGCCGCGGAATTCGATGTCCTGGACCGGAGCGTAGGTCGCGCCGACCGCGTAGGAGAAGAAGCCGCCGTTCACTGTATTGTCGGAGTAACGGCCGCGCCCGATCACGGTGGCGTTGTAGACCAACGGGAAATCGTTCTCCGGATTGGCGAGTGGGATGAGGATTTCGCCGAACACCTCGTCGAGATTATACCGGCCTCTGAGCGGGGTGATCGCGACCGACCGGCCACGGCCCTGCTGCTGGAAGTCGCTCGGTGTAAAGGACGCGAACTCTTCACGATGCTCGTAGCCGATGCTGACGCCGACGTCGCCAGCCCAGAGAGCGAACGGAGCACCGCTGATATTGGCGGCGTAAACTGTTTGCTCCTGCTCACTAACCGTTACGAAATCCTCGATGATATAATCACGAGCGGCCTGCGAGGTACGGCGTTCGCCGAGCAGGTTCGCCGGAACGCAGTTCGGGTCGGCGATCGGGGCGCGCCCGCTGATCACCACGCCGGCAGCATTCCGGATGACCGGCGACGCGAAATTGGTGCCGACCGTCGGGGCGGTCGTGCAGACGATCTGGCCAGCAGCATTCCGCGTCACGTTCACGGCATTGACGAAATTCTGCGCGTTAATGTCTTGGCCGAAGTCACGGCTTCTGGTGTTGCCGTGACTGGCATAGGCTTCGAAATCCAGCGTCCGCCCCATGAGGTCGAACTTGGCGCGAAGACCACCGAGGCCGAAATAGAGGCGGGTTTTGTTGAAGCCAGTCAGATCGGCGAGATCCGCCGAGTTTCGAGAGATTTGGAACGATGTCACGCCGCGCCGGGTGAGCTCGGCCCTGGCCTGATCCGTCAGGAACGGGCTGGTGGTAGGAAACTGCACTGGCCCACTCAGCCCGCCAAACAGCGAGGAGTTGAAGGTCGGCTGCTGGGTCAGCTCGTCCGCGCGTGACTTGAAATAGGTGCCTTCGGCGAACAGCTCGACGTCTTTGACCAGTTCGAAGGTGACGAAGCCGTTGAGCGTGGTGCGCTTCAGGTCCGACGTGATCTGAGTGAAATCGGAGAAGACGAAGCCGTCGCCGCCGGAGCCCGACGTGCCGGGGAAAACGATGCCCTGGTTGAACGGGACGAGATTGCCATTGGTGTCGAACTGCAGGCCGTTCCCAGTCCGCACGCCGAACGGAACGGCCGGGTTGTTCGGGTTGGTCCCTGCCCCGGGGAGGTTCGTGGCGGTGATCAGGCCGCCGCGGTTTAGGAACGGAATGTTGACGTTTCGGATCAGCACGACCGGCGGATTGAGGTCGGTTTGGCCGTTGTTGAAGCCGATATTGGTATTAAGACGCCCGTCATTCGCCGGGTTCACGCCGGGGAAACGCAATGCACCCGCCTGGGCTGCAGACGGATTGGTCGCGCCGCCGATGCGGCGGCGGAGGAACTCGCGGTCGTTGAAGACCACGCCGTCGACATTGTCGTGCGATGCGACGAAGGTCAGGTTCAGGCGATCGTCGAAGAAAGTGCGGCCAACGATTCCCGAGAAGTTGTAATTGGCGTTGTCGCCTTCCTCGGAGATGCCGCTGGTCGCGGACAGTTCGAGGCCGTCATATTTGGACCGCAGAATGATGTTGACCGTGCCGGAAATGGCGTCCGAGCCGTAAACCGGCGCGCCGCCGACGCTGACCGTGTCGATGCGATCGACCAAAATGCTCGGCAGGATGTTCAGGTCGACTTGGGTGCCGGCGCCTGCATTGGTGAAGATGGTCGCGACGTTGGAGCTGACGAAGCGGTGGCCGTTGATCAGCGTCAGCGTGCGATTCGAGCCAAGCCCGTAATTGTTGACGAAGTTGACGCCTTGCCCAAAGCCCTGGCCGCCCGCCGGAGTGACGCTGCCGCGGAAGCCGGGGAGTTCATTCAGCGCGTCTGCAATGTTGGTGAAGTTGCGCTCGCGGAGCTGGCGGTTGTCCAGCGTGGTAATCGGCTCGATCGACTCGAGGTTCGGCAAGCGGATGCGGGTGCCAGTGACAGTAATCGCCTGGCCCGTTTCGGCTTCGGAGCCGTCGGCGTTGCGAACGACCGACTCTTCGCCCTCCGTCGGGCAGTCGCCGGCGTTCGGATTATAGGCTGGGCTGTTGGGATCGCATTCTTCCCGCTGGTTTTCGATCACCGTCACGGCCGGACCCGCGACCTGCGCATAACCCGGCGCGGCGGCTGCGGCAAAAACACCAAAAAGGGCAGCCGAGCGCAACGCGCTCGTACCGAGCAATCCAAATTTCCTCATCCCACATCCCTTCGAGATCGCCGGCCATCACGCGCAGCATGGGGTCCGCCTGATATAGTTTGGGAACGCGGACAAGCGCTTAGCCCACCCGATTAATCATTTGTTAACGCCTGTCACCAGTTTGCAACAGTGCAAGCTGAGGCAAGCTCTTACAAATCCACAGAAAAGGATTTTCGCGGATGCGGCCGCGCCCTTCGCCGGTAAGGCATCAGCGCTCGATGCACATCGAAATGCCCATGCCGCCGCCGATGCAGAGCGTGACGAGTCCTTTCTTGGCGTTCCGGCGGTTCATCTCGTACAGAAGGGTGGTCAGCACCCGCGCGCCCGAGGCGCCGATCGGGTGGCCGATCGCGATCGCGCCGCCATTGACATTGACCTTCTCGGGATCCCAGCCGAGCTCCTTGCCCACCGCGAGCGCCTGAGCGGCAAAGGCCTCGTTAGCCTCGATGAGGTCGAGGTCGGCGATCGACCAGCCGGCCTTTTCGAGCGCCCGGCGCGAGGCGGGGACCGGGCCGATGCCCATGATCGATGGGTCGACGCCGGCCGAGGCGAAGCTCGCGATCCGGCCGAGCACGGTTGCGCCGCGGCGGGTCGCTTCGTCTGCCGACATGACCACCAGAGCGGCGGCACCGTCATTGACGCCCGAGGCATTGCCGGCGGTCACCGATCCTTCCTTCTTGAAGGCGGGGCGAAGGCCGGCAAGGCTCGCCACCTGGACGCCTTCGCGGATGAACTCGTCCCGTTCCACCAATGTGTCGCCCTTGCGGCCCTTCACCGTGACCGGCGCGATTTCATCCTGGAAGCGGCCGTCACGGCGCGCGGCTTCGGCCTTGTTTTGCGATGCGGTGGCAAACTCGTCCTGGGCGCCGCGCGTGATCTGATATTGCTCGGCGAGGTTCTCCGCGGTGATGCCCATATGATAGTCGTTGAAGGCATCCATCAGGCCGTCCTTGATCATCGTGTCGACAAGCTCGAGATTGCCCATCTTCTGCCCCGCACGGACATTCTGCGCATGGCTGGAAAGGCTCATGCTCTCCTGGCCGCCGGCGACGACGACGCGGGCATCACCCGCGATGATCGACTGAGCGGCGACAGCCACCGCACGGAGGCCGGAGCCGCAGACTTGGTTGAGGCCCCAGGCCGGCACTTCCTTCGGCACGCCCGCGGCCATCGAAGCCTGACGAGCCGGATTTTGCCCCTGGGCCGCGGTGAGCACCTGGCCCAAGATCACCTCGGAGACCTCTTCCGGAGCGACCCCGGCCTGGGCAAGGGCGGCTTCGATCGCGGTGCGGCCGAGTTCGTGGGCCGGCGTGGTTGCGAAGGAGCCGAGGAAGGCGCCCACCGGGGTACGCTTGGCGGCGGTGATGACGATGTCGGTCATGAGCGGAAATCTCCTGAAACGGGTTGCAGAGAGCCCTATCAGCTCAAGTGGACGCGCGAAAGCCAGGCGGCGAGCGGCTCCCAAAGCGCGTCCTTCGCGTCGCGGCCGACGACCATCCCGACGTGACCCTGGCAAAGTTCCAGGCGCTCCCCGCTGCGGATCGCGGCGGCGCCGGGAACGATCCGGTCGCTGGTGGAGACGATGTTGAACAAAGGGCAGGGGAGGTTGGCCGGGTCGATGCTTCTGCCGCCGACGCGCCAGCATCCCGAGCCGGGAAGATCGTCGCGGAAAAAGCTCTCGAACATGTCCCGCGCCGCCGCTTCGCTGATCGGAGGGCCGTCATTGGCCCAGTCTTCCAGCACCACGAATGACCGGGCTTCGAGGTCGCCCTGCGGCAGCTCCGCAAACCGCTCGAACTTCCGGACCGTGCGCGCCGGATCGAGGCTCCAGAAGGCGCTTTGCAGCACCTCCATGGGCAGCAGCCCCATATTGCACACGCTGGGCTCCGTCCGCTCCCAAAGCGCCGCGAGCATCTGCCGAGCTTCCTCCGGAAAGCCGGAAAAATGCCAGGGTGCGGCAATCGTGACGACGGCGCTCGTCTTCGCAAGTGCAGCAGCGGCAAC
>Ga0136611_10004028_pt1 | contig 10294 bp, 10 predicted proteins | sample AntDrymUQ2232306_2_FD_106645 | JGI IMG/M metagenome (GOLD analysis project Ga0136611, IMG submission 106645) | Polar desert sand microbial communities from Dry Valleys, Antarctica - metaG UQ223 (23.06) | ecosystem: Environmental > Terrestrial > Soil > Desert | place: Antarctica: Dry Valley... | reverse complement strand
GTAGTGCTCCTCGCCGACGATCAGCGGATCGAGCGCGCGCGAGGTCGAGGAGAGCGGGTCAACGGCCGGGTACAGGCCCTGCTCGGCGATCGAACGCTCCAGCGAAACGGTCGAGTCGAGGTGAGCGAAGGCCGTCGCCGGGGCCGGGTCAGTGTAGTCGTCGGCCGGGACGTAGATGGCCTGGACAGATGTGATCGAGCCGCGCTTGGTCGAGGTGATCCGCTCCTGGAGTTGGCCCATCTCGGTCGCCAGCGTCGGCTGATAACCGACGGCGCTCGGCATCCGGCCAAGGAGCGCGGACACTTCCGAACCGGCCTGGACGAAGCGGAAGATGTTGTCGATGAAGAGCAGGACGTCGCGGCCCTCGTCGCGAAAGTACTCGGCCATCGTCAGGCCGGAGAGGGCCACCCGCAGGCGCGCGCCGGGCGGCTCGTTCATCTGGCCGAAGACCATCGCTGTCTTGTCGATGACACCCGACGCCTGCATCTCCCCGTAGAGTTGCGTGCCCTCGCGGGTGCGCTCGCCAACCCCGCAAAAGACCGAGTAGCCGCTCTGCTCGGCGGCGATGTTGCGGATCAACTCCTGGATAATGATCGTCTTGCCGACGCCGGCTCCACCGAAGATACCGGTCTTGCCGCCCTTCGTAAACGGGGCGATCAGGTCGACGACCTTCAGGCCAGTCTCGAAGATCTCGAGCTCCGTCGATTGCTCGTCGAACGCGGGCGCCGGGCGATGGATGCTGTAGGTCTGCTCGGCGTTGGCGGCCGGTTTGCCGTCGATCGGCTCACCAACGACGTTGAAGATGCGCCCGAGCGTCGCCGGGCCAACCGGCACCTGGATCGACGCGCCGATGTCGGTCGCGCGAGCGCCACGGCGCAGGCCGTCGGTCGTCGACATCGCGACGGCGCGCACCCAGTCGTTGCCGAGGTGCTGCTGGACCTCAAGCGTGAGCGTCACGCCGCTGTCCATTGGAATCTGGAGCGCATTGTAGATCTCCGGCAACTGGTCGGGCGGGAACTCGACATCCACGACGGCGCCCTGTACCTGTACGACCCTGCCGACGGCTCCACCTGTTGTTGTCGCCACGGTTCTTCCCTACTTCCTGCTTGTGTCCCGCGCCGCAAGTCGATTCGTGGACGCTTCGTTGAACGTTTTGCCTGTAGGTGTGTCTATCGCCCGCCGAGTGCCGCCGCGCCAGCCGCGATCTCGGACACTTCGCGCGTGATCTGTGCCTGACGCGCCTTGTTGAGCGTCAGCGTGAGCTCGTTGATGAAGTCGTTGGCGTTGTCACTGGCGGCACGCATCGCGACCATCCGCGCGGAATGTTCGGAGGCGACCGATTCGAGCAATGCCTGGTAGACCTGCGTCTCGATGTAGCGCGGCAGGAGCGCCTGCAACACCGTCTGCGGGTCCGGCTCGAAGATGAAGTCCTGTACCTGCTCCTCGGCCGTAGCGTCCTCCGGCGCGGTGATCGGCAGGATCTGCAGAACCTCCGGCAACTGGTTGAGCGTGTTGACGAACTTGGTGTAGATCAGGTAAACGGCGTCGACCTTACCGGACGTGAAGTCCTGCACGGCGACGTCAATGATTGGCCGGAGCATGTCCATCGATGGCGCGTCACCGAGCGCGGTGAACTCGGCCTCGATCTCCTGGGTGGTCCGCGAGAAGAAGTCGCGCCCCTTGCGGCCGACCGTGATCAGTTCGGCGGGATGGCCCGAATCATCGCGGATGAAGCGGACGGCGCGGCGGATCACGTTCGTGTTGAATGCGCCGGCCAGCCCGCGATCGGCGGTCACGAGAATGACGCCGACACGGTTCAGTGGCCGCTGCTCCAGCAACGGGAACGCCTCGCGGTCGACCGACGCACCGAGCGCCGAGAGACCGGCGATCATCAGCCGGATGCGCTCGGCGTACGGCCTGGCTGCCCGCACCCGTTCCTGGGCACGCCGCATCTTGGCCGCCGAGACCATCTCCATCGCGCGCGTGATCTGCGACGTATTGCGAACCGAGCGGATGCGCCGCCTGATCTCTCGTGGTGTCGCCACCGCCTAGTGCCTCCTCGTAGCGTGTCAGCCGGTCAGCCTGTGGGACTCAATCGATCGCGTTACGCATGAGAACCACAGACTGACAGACTGAATTACTGACAAACCGACTGGCTACCTAAACCGCTGTCTCCAGTTGATCGACCGAAAGACCGCGCATGAACTGTTCGGTCTGCGTGCGCAGGGTTGCCGTCAGGTCGTCGTCGAGCGCGCGCTTTTCCTTGATCGTCGCCAGCAGATCGTGACCAGCGGACTGCAAGTATTCGACATACTGCGTTTCCCAGGAGCGCACACGGTCGACTGGAACGTCGTCGATGAAGCCGTTGGTCGCTGCCCAGATGACCGCCACCTGCTGCTCGACCGGCATTGGCCGGTACTGCGGCTGCTTGAGAATCTCGGTCAGCCGCATGCCTCGGTCGATCTGGCGCTTGGTGGCCGGGTCGAGGTCGGATGCGAACTGCGCGAAGGCTGCCAGCGAGCGGAACTGCGCCAGATCAAGCCGCAACGAACCGGCCACCTGTCGCATGGCGCGAATCTGGGCCGCGCCGCCGACGCGCGAGACGGAGATACCGACGTTCAGGGCCGGACGGACACCGGCGTAGAACAGGTCGCCTTCAAGGAAGATCTGGCCGTCGGTAATCGAAATGACGTTCGTCGGGATGTAGGCCGAGACGTCGTTAGCCTGCGTCTCGATCATCGGTAGCGATGTCAGTGAACCGCCGCCACGCTCGGCTGAGAGACGGGCGGAACGTTCGAGCAGGCGCGAGTGCAGATAGAAGACATCACCCGGATAGGCTTCGCGGCCCGGTGGGCGGCGCATCAGCAGCGAGACCTGGCGATAGGCCCAGGCGTGCTTGGAGAGGTCGTCATAGACGATCAGGGCGTCGCCGCCGTTCTCCATGATCTCCTCGCCCATCGCCGTGCCTGCGTAGGGGGCGATGAACTGCAACGGGGCTGGCTCGGCGGCCGAGGCGACGACAACGATCGTGTGGTCCATCGCGCCGTTCTTCTCGAGCGTCGCGACGATCTGGGCCACCTGCTGCTTCTTCTGGCCGATGGCGACGTAGATGCAGATGACGCCGCTGTCGCGCTGATTGATGATCGTGTCGATGACGATGGCGGTCTTGCCGGTCTGCCGGTCGCCGATGATGAGCTCACGCTGGCCGCGGCCAATCGGGATCATCGAGTCGATCGCCTTGATGCCGGTCTGGAGCGGGGTGTCAACGTCCGAACGCTCAATGACGCCCGGCGCGATCCGCTCGACTGCGCGGAAGCGGTCGGTCGCGATCGGACCCTTGCCATCGACCGGCTCGCCGAGTGCATTGACGACACGGCCAACCAGGGCCGGGCCGACTGGCACCTCGGCGATGCGGCCCGTCGAGCGCACCTCGTCGCCCTCTTCGATGCCGGTGAAGTCACCGAAGATGATGACGCCGACCGAGTCTTCCTGGAGGTTGAATGCCATCCCCATGATGCCGTTCGAAAACTGCACCAGTTCGTTGGCCATCACGTCGCTCAGGCCATGAACGGTTGCGATACCGTCACCGACCTCGATCACGTTGCCGACGTTGGTCTGTGTCGCAACCGCATCGAACGACTGGATCTGGTTCTTGATAATGTCGCGAATCTCGGTCGCGCGTACAGCCATCCAGGCCTCCCGTACTATTTTCAGTCCTCACCCTGCCCTTGGACCGGGTGCGACGTCGATGAAATCGTATCTCTTAGCGGGCCAGCGACGCGCGCAGGTTACGCAACTGCGACTCGACGCTGCCGTCAATAAGCAAATCACCAATCCGCGCCACGAGGCCGCCCACCATCGATGGATCGACGCGCATGCGCATCTCAATCTGCTGACCGACGGCCTTCGAGAGCTTTGCCTGGATGGCCTGCTGCTCGGCGGCGGTCAGTTCGACTGCGGTCGTGACCTCGGCAATCGCGATTCCCTGTGCTTTCAGCAACAGGTCACGATAGACCTCAAGGAGCTCTGGCAGGATGTCGAAGCGCCGTCGTTGAACGAGCATCGAGGCCAGGTTCCTTACGAGCTGCTGGTTCGCGCCCGGCAGGATCTGCCCGAGCGCCCCAAGCTTGGCCTGCTCGGCGACGTTCGGGCTGGTGAAATAGTCACCAACCGACGGATCGCTGGCGGCATTCGCCAGCGTCGTCAGATCCTCAAGCCACTGCTGCTCGGTGCCGGACTCGCGTGCTATCTCAAAGGTCGCCTGGGCGTATCGCTTGGCGACGCCGCGTGCAGCCACTCGCTCTCCCCTTCCCGCCTAGTTCGGCGAGATCGACGTACTGCCGCTTGTGCCGTTGCCTGCGCCTCCGGCGGTCGCCTCGGCCAGCGTTTCCTCGATCAGCCGGGACTGCGCCTGACGGTCGAGGTTGGCGCGAACAATCTTCGAGGCCGCCGTGACGGCCAGATCGGCCACCTCGCGACGCAGCTCAATGCGCGCCTGAGCTGATTCGGACGCGATCGCCTCGCGCGCCTTGGCGATCATGTCATCACCTTGAATCTGAGCCTGCTCACGGGAGCGGGCGATATTCTGCTCGCTCACCTCACGAGCGCGGGCGATGATCGCCTGCGACTCGATCTGCGCCTCACGCAGTGTTTCCTCATTGCGAGCCTGAGTTGCCGCCAGTTCCTGTTGGACCCGCTGGGCTGCCTCGATGCTCTCCTTGATTCGGTCCTGCCGGGATTCGAGCGTCTGATTGATCGGCCCCAGCGCGAATTTGTAGAAGAGATAAAGAAAGAGCAGGAACGCAACAAGCTGGACGACAAAGCTCCAGCCGCTAATCCCCAGATCACCCATCTGCTTTGTTGACCCTCTTCCTGGCGATACACGCGGAGTTGGACGAACTGTGCGGACGAGCCGCTATAACGTGACGGCTCGATGGGACGGATTGTCGCCCGTCCCGTCGCATGGACCGTCGAGCCAATACAGCAGCACCGAGCGTGCAACAACCAACCGCGTTCGGCGCTCGATAGCACCCGCGACTAGAGAACGAAGGCGATGATGATGGCGATAACGAATGCGTAAATCGCGACGGCCTCGGCCAGCGCCGCGCCGATGATCATCGTCGTGCGGATCGCGCCTTCAGCCTCGGGATTGCGGCCAAGGGCTTCCATTGCGCCCTTGACGGCCAGGCCGATGCCCAGACCCGGACCGATGGCGCCGAGGCCGATTGCCAGTGCCGCACCGATCGCCTTCGCGGCGTCGAGACCCTCTGGGCCAGTCATACCACCAAACACGCTAGCGTCTCCCTTCGCCGATCGATCGGACCCACGGCCGCGACCAGCTTCCCACTTTGCCCCGGACACTTCCCACGAAGCGCCCATGTTGCCCATAAACCCATCGGGGGCAATGTACGCCCCGCGATTGCAAAAAGAAACGAATCGCCAGCGGCCTAGTCGCCGGCGCTACTCGCCGCTGGTGCTACGTGACGCGCCTCAGCGGGCGCGTGCTCCTCGTCGTGGTCGTCATGACCTGCCGCCGCGAGCGAGATGTAGATCAGCGTCAGCAGCGAGAAGACGAGTGCCTGGACGAAGCCGAACAGTACCTCGAGGAAGAGGAAGACCGTCGGCAGCGCCACCAGCGGGAAGAGATAGAACTTCAACAGCAACGCCCGCGACATGGCGATCATGACCGTCACCAGCACCTCGCCAGCGAAGATGTTGCCGAAGAGACGGAAGGAAAGCGAGATGATGCGCGAGATTTCGGAGATCAACTCAATTGGGAAGATCCACCACGGATCGGCCATGTGCTTGATCCGGCCAACAACGCCGTGGGCCGAGATACCGGCGAACTGAACGATCGTGAAGGTGATGAGTGCCATCGCCAGCGTCATATTGAGGTCGGCACTCGGCGAGCGGAAGAATGGCACGAGCACCCGCTCGGTATGGGCGCCCTCTTCTTCCTGAGCAAGGACAACCTGAGCATCGCTGCCCTGGCCAGCCGAGGCGACACGCGCCGCTTCGGACGTCTCTTCCTCGGCGTGCTCTTCCCACTTTCCGACCGTGCCGACACCCGGCAACAGGCCAGAATAGTTCGCGATGATGATGAAGAAAAAGAGTCCACCAATCAGTGGGAAGATGCGCTGGCCCACCCGTCGTCCGGCAGTGCCATAGACAAGGTTCTGCAGGAACTCGACGACGACCTCGACGGCTGACTGCATCTTGCCAGGCTTGTCTACCGACGCACGCCGCGCGATCAGCGCGCCGACGAGGATCGTGAGGGTCATGACGATAACCATCGTCACGAAGGAGTTGGTGATATCGAGCGGTCCGATCGAAAACAGCGTCTCAGGCTTGACTGAAACGTGGATCTCCATGCGGTCTCCTCGACTCCATTCCCCATTACCCTCAGCCCGGTTTGTCCGGACTGTTCTTTGCCTGCGAGCGCTTGAGCTTGAGCCGACCACGGTCCGGCTGGTCCAGAACAGCCAACTCGTACAGCAGGTAGCCTGCTGTTGCCATCCCGAGCGCCACCCCGATCAGGACCAGGACCGGCGATGTGCCAAGCCAGTTGTCCAGCAGGACGCCACCAACGATACACAGCAAGAGGCTGACCACAACCGTGCAGCCTAGCCCTGTCGCGGCGCCAACCGCCTGCAAATCCCGTTGTGAGGCATTCCCCAGCGGGTTTTCCATTGATAAACCCCGCCCCTCAACACTCCGTGCATTGTATCACAATGTTTTCACGTACCGGGTCACACATGATTAGGACGTGTCCTAATCATGTGCGTGCGCAGTCTCACGATCTGTGACGGACATCGGTAGGGGTCGCTGGTCGCCTTCGCGCAGGACGACCTTGGCAGCGCCGACGAAGTCGCGGAAGAGCGGGTGTGGGCGGGTTGGCCGCGACTGGAACTCCGGGTGGAACTGGACGCCGACGAACCACGGGTGATCGACGAGCTCCATGATCTCGGCCAGCTTGTTGTCGGGCGACGCGCCAGAGACGATCATGCCAGCCTCGTCGAACGCCTCGCGGTAGGCATTGTTGATCTCGTAGCGGTGTCGGTGGCGCTCCTCGATCATCTCCTCGCCGTAGGCTGCCGCCGCCTTCGTGCCGGGAACGAGCTTGCAGGGCCAGGTGCCGAGCCGCATCGTGCCACCCATCTCGACATCTTTCTGATCGGGCATCAGGTCGATGACCGGGTGCGGCGACTCCGGGTCCACCTCGGTGCTGCTGGCGCCGTCGTAGCCGAGGACGTTGCGGGCGACATCGATGGCAGCCATGTGCAGGCCGTAGCAGACGCCCAAATACGGGATTTGCCGCTCGCGCGCATACTTCGACGCCAGGATCTTGCCCTCGACACCGCGCGGGCCAAAACCCGGCGCGACGAGGATGCCGCAGGCATGCGCGAGCTGCTCTTCAAGTTCGGCAAGCGTGACGCGCTCGGAATTGACCCAGTTGATGTCGACATCCACATCATGGGCCAGACCAGCGTGGGTCAGCGCCTCGGCGATGCTCATGTACGAGTCGTGCAGGTCAACGTACTTGCCGACCAGCGCGATCTCCAGCCCACGACGCGGCGCCTTGATCCGCTCGACCATCTCGCGCCAGCCGTGCAGGTCGGCGGTCACTGGCCAGGAGAAGTGCTGGGCAAGGTATTCTCCAAGCCCGGCCTCTTCGAGCATCAGCGGCACCTCGTAGATCGTGTCGGCTGTCTTGAGCGGGATAACTGCGTGCTCGTCGACATCGGTGAAGAGCGCGATCTTGGAGATGACCTCCTGTGGCACGTCGTAATCTGAGCGGCAGATGATGACATCCGGCTGAATACCAGTCGCGCGCAGGTCGCGGACCGAATGCTGGGTCGGCTTGGTCTTCATCTCGCCGGTCGAGCCGATCTGCGGCAGGAGCGTGACATGCATGTAGAGGACGTTGCGGCGGCCTTCGTCCTTGCGCATCTGGCGGATCGCCTCAAGGAACGGCTGCGACTCAATGTCGCCGACCGTGCCACCGACCTCGACGATGATCGCGTCAACATCACGCGAGCTGGCGACCTGGTGGATGCGATCCTTGATCTCGTTGGTGATGTGCGGGATGACCTGAATCGTGCCGCCGAGGTAGTCGCCGCGCCGTTCTTTGGCGATGACAGACGAATACACTTGGCCGGTCGTGACGTTCGAGCCGCGCCCGACGTTCTCATCGGTAAAGCGCTCGTAGTGGCCCAGGTCCAGGTCAGTTTCCGCGCCGTCGCCGGTCACGAAGACTTCACCGTGCTGGTACGGCGACATCGTCCCCGGATCGACGTTCAGGTACGGATCGAGCTTCATGATCGAGACGCGCAGCCCGCGCGCCTTGAGCAGCCGTCCGATTGAGGCTGTCGCGATCCCCTTGCCAACCGATGAGACAACTCCACCCGTCACGAAGATGTATTTCGGCACCCCTGCAACTCCTCGGTTCGCTATCAGCCATCAGCCAGCAGCCGTCAGCTATGAGCCAATGATCCGCACGTCGCTTGCCTCGGAGAGGCTGCCTGGTTATATCGAACCAGGCTGACGGCTGACGGCTGCTAGCTGACAGCTTTACGGTTCGAGCACCACCACTTCGGGAGTGTCACCGAGATCAATCGCGCGAATGGTCAGCTTGTCGCGCGGAGTCACCTCGGCAACACCCATCTCCTTCAGGAACTGCGCCAGCGTGTCGCGCTGTTTGTCGCCTGCCGGCGTCTGATACTGCATCGGAATGATGATCTTCGGCTCAAGCTGGCCGATCACTTCGACCGCCCTGGCCGCATCGAGCGTCGTCCCGCCGCCAACGGGAATGATGATGACATCCGCCGAGCTCATACTCTCGACCTGCGCCTCGCTCAGTGAGTGGCCAAGATCACCAAGGTGGCAGACTACGATGTCTTCCAGGTCGAACAGGTAAGCGGTATTGCGCCCAAGCTCAGCGCCCTGCTTATCATCGTGGTAGGTGCGAATGCCGGTGATGAAGACATCGTTCATCTCGTACTCGCCCGGACCGTTGACCAGCTCCGGCGTGCCGGAAGCCAGGTCGAGGTAGGAGTGTCCGGGGTGATCGTGGGAGATGGTGACGATATCGACCTTCTGCTTGTCGACTTTGTAGCCGGACGAGCGCGGCACCGGATCAGTCAGAATCGTGGCATCACGCGAACGCAAACGGAAGCATGCGTGGCCTAACCACTTGATCTCAGCCATGGTTGCCTAACGTTTCAGCCTGATATTGAGATGTTCAGGTGGGCTGTGCCAGAGGCTTCTCAGGGTGCCTGGATGATGATATCACGCACTGAACGGACAGTCTATAGGTTTTGCGAACGTCTGTTCGGATGGCGGTTCAGTGGGCCTGAACACTCGAACGCTCGACCAGTTCCGTCAGAACGCCAGCGCAGGCGCGCGGATGGACAAAGGCGACGCGCCAGTCATGCAGGCCAATGAGTGGCTCGCTGTCGATCAGCTCGACACCCGCCTCCGCCAGCGCATCGAGCGTCCCGGCCAGATCATCGACCAGGTAGGCGATATGGTGAAAGCCCGGCCCGCGCGTTGTCAGGAAGCGGCCAGTCCCGGAATCACGATCGATCGGTGAGAGAATCTCGATCCACGATTCACCGGCCCGCATCGCCGCGATATCGACGTTTTGCTCAGCCACGCGCGACTTCTCACCACCCATGAAGCCGAGCTGTCGGTACTGCTCGACTGCCAGGTTGATATCCTCGACGATGACGCCGATGTGATGGATTGGGCCGGGCGGCGTGAAGCGCGAATGGCTCATGGCTTCTCGTTCTCACTGTTCAGCTTCGTGTGATCTGTGCGAGGACAGCACCCCTTGGATTGTCATCCCGACGTCCCGTCACTCTCAAGACGATCCTACGCATCACGACTGCGCTGCATCGCGGATTTCCTTTGTGTTGAAGTAGGCGTCGAGAATCTTGTTCGTCACCGGGCCGGCGTAGGTGCTCCCGGCGCTGCCGCCCTGGATCATGACGGCGACGCAGATCTCCGGGTCGTTGTAGGGGGCGAAGGCGGTGAACCAGGCGTGCGACTTCTTGTACTTGCCGTCAACCGCCAGGCCGTACTCGGCGGTGCCGCTCTTGGCGCCGACCTCGATGTCGCCGATCGTGATCTTGCCCATGCCAGTGCCCTCGGTCACCGTCCGGCGCATCCCCTCGCGGACATCATTGATGTGCTGCTTGTCGATCTGGAGCTCACGCAGCTTCTTTGCCGGGAACCGCTCGACGACCGCGCCTTCTACATCGACGAGATCGCGGATCAGGCGCGGGATGTAGAG
>Ga0136611_10004027_pt1 | contig 10294 bp, 12 predicted proteins | sample AntDrymUQ2232306_2_FD_106645 | JGI IMG/M metagenome (GOLD analysis project Ga0136611, IMG submission 106645) | Polar desert sand microbial communities from Dry Valleys, Antarctica - metaG UQ223 (23.06) | ecosystem: Environmental > Terrestrial > Soil > Desert | place: Antarctica: Dry Valley... | reverse complement strand
ACCTTGATCTGCGCCTGCGAGGCCATGTGGGACAGGGTACCCCGCCTCCTTCGCGACGCGGGTTACGGGGGACAGTCCCTGACTAACGCTGGTGTCACGACAGCGTTTCTTGTCAGGGATTGTCCCTGACAACGCGCGTTGTCGCGCCGAGCAGCCTCACTCCGCCGATGCCGCGCCGATGCCGCGCCGATGCCGTAGAACGTGCTAGTTGCCGAGCCGCCCGATGTCGTTCGAGAGCCCGATGAAGAAGAGGAGCAGCACGACCGCGATCCCGACCGCCGACACGCGCTCATACACCTCTCGCGCGACTGCCTTGCCGCGGATCCCCTCGATCAGCGAGAACATGATGTGGCCGCCGTCGAGCGGTAACAGCGGCAGGAGGTTCAGGAGGGCGAGGGAGAGGCTGATCAATCCCACCACCCAGAGGTAATTCGTCGTGCCCTGGTCGACGGCCTGAGAGGAGCCTTGGACGATACCGACCGGGCTCGAGATCTCCTCCCGCCCCTCGCCGGTGGCGAGGCGGCCGAGGGAGGCTCCGATCTCCTTCGTCACGAGCCCGGTGACGCGGAACGCCTGCCACGTCGAGTCGGCGAAGCCGAGGCCCTCACCGCGCAGGACGAAGCCCAGGCGGTAGGAACCGTCCGTCTCCCTCGGCCGCACCGGGCCGAGGGTCACGCGCCGACCGGCTCGCTCCACGGACAGCGTCAGCTCGCGCCCGTTCGACGAGGAGATGACGTTCGCGATGTCACCCGCCTCGACGCGCTGGCCGCCGATCTCGAGGATCCGATCCCCGGTCTGGAGCCCGACAGCCGCGGCGGGCGTGTCCGGTACGACGTCGTCGACAGTCTGAGTCGCCCGGCCCCCACCGGCCATGAACAGTGCCGCGAAGAGAACAACGGCGAGAACGAGGTTCGCGCCGGGCCCGGCGAAGATGACCGCGACGCGCTTCCAGGTACGCGCACGCCAATAGGCATCCGGTCCCAGCGCGTCGTCGATGTCTGTTAGGCCGCGCTCCGCAGCACTGGCGGCGGCAGGAGAGAGCGATGCGGCCTCGATCTGCTCGGCCAGCCGCCTGACGGCGTCCCGGGCGCCTTCGTGGTCGCCGGCGGCGAGGCGGCGCCGCAGCTCCTCGACGGCTGAGGTCAGCGAGGGCTGATCGGCAAGGGCGCGGCCGAAGTGCACGTCGAGGTCCCCTGCCGCCGGCCGGTGCATTCCCGGAATCTTCACGTAGCCCCCGAGCGGAATCGCGCCGATCCCGTACTCGATCCCGCCTCGCCGGGTCTTCACGAGCGCTGGCGGGAAGCCGATATAGAACTTGCGCGGGTTCATGCCCACCGCGCGCGCAACGAAGAAGTGCCCCGCCTCGTGGATGAGGATAAGCAATCCGAGGCCGAGGATCGAGACGAAGATGCTCATTCGCAACCCTCGTCGGCCAGGTACCGCGGGCGGCGGCCGCGGGACACGTGGGCGTTCGAGGTAAGCACACGAGCGCTCACGAGACGGCGAGCTCTCTCTCCGCGAGTCGACGAGCGTCCGCATCGGCCTGTACCAGCTCGTGCAGGTCGCCCGCGGGCGACCCGTCGGCGGCGGCGAGCGTCTCCTCGACTAGCTCGGCTATCGCCAAGAACGGCAGCCGGCCGGCAAGGAACGCGTTCACGGCGACCTCGTTCGCAGCGTTGAACGCGCACGGGAACGTGCCGCCGAGCTCGCCCGCGCGCCGCGCCAGAGCGAGCAGCGAGAACGTCTCGAGATCGGGAGCCGAGAACTCGAGCGTCAGCCCGGCAGCAAGATCGAGCGCGGGGACCGCGGTCGCGGCCCGGTGCGGATATGTGAGGGCGTAGGAGATCGGCACGGTCATGTCTGGATACCCCACGTGCGCCAGCGCACCGCCGTCGCGGTAGCGGACGAGCGCGTGCACTACCGAGGTCGGCTGCACGACGACCTCGATCCGCTCGTACGGCAGCCCGAAGAGGAAATGCGCCTCGATCAGCTCCAGGCCCTTGTTCGCGAGCGTGGCCGAGTCCACGGTGATCTTCGGTCCCATTCGCCACGTGGGATGAGCGAGAGCGTCCTCGACCGTCACATCACCGAGCTCCTCGCGCGTCTGCCCACGGAAGGGACCTCCCGAGGCGGTCAGGACGATCGAGTCGACCGTCTCGAGTGGACGGTTCTCGAGGCACTGGAAGAGCGCGCTGTGCTCCGAGTCGACTGGCAGGAGCAACCCTCCGCCTCGCTCCTGCGCCCGCAGCGCGAGTTCTCCGGCTGCGACCAGGCTCTCCTTGTTTGCGAGCGCGAGCGTGACGCCACGCTCGAGTGCCCACAGGGTCGCCTCGACTCCGGCGAAGCCGACAACCGCGTTCAGGACGATGTCGGGCTCGGCCACCTCTAACAGCTCGGTGAGGTTCCCGCCAACCTGCACGTGCCTGACGCGGTGCGCCATCGCCAGCGATTGGAGGTCGGTCGATCCGGATGCGAGCGCGCACAGCTCGAGCTCCGGCCGACGTTCGACCACCGCGATCGCCTGCTCTCCGATCGAGCCTGTTGCGCCCAGCAGCGCGATCCGCGTCACGGGCACATTGTAGGCGCGCCCCTCACCCGTCTATCCATAGCCGAACGCGAGGATCACGTAGAAGGCCGCCACCGCAGCGAAGAGGTGGGCGTCGACCCGGTCGAGCATGCCCCCGTGGCCGCCGAGCAGGCGACCTGAGTCTTTCACCTGCAGGTCGCGCTTGACCGCCGACTCGAAGAGGTCACCCGCCACACCGGCAAGAGCCAGTGCGGCGCCGAGAGCAACCGATTCCGGAATCGTGAGGAAGCCCTCCTCGTAGAGGGCGAAGAAGACGACGGCGACCGCGACGAGCGTCCCTGCAACGAAGCCCTCCCAGGTCTTCCCTGGCGACAATCCCGGTGCCAGCTTGTGTCGTCCGAGCAGCCGACCTACGAAGTAGGCGGCCGTGTCGTCGGCGAACACCGCCAACAGGACGGTGAAGATCGCCAGCCGCCCGTACTCGGGGAGGTCACGCAGCAGCAGCAGGTGCGCGAGGCCGAGGCCGATCCACGCGACGCCGAGGACGGTCGTGCCGATGGTGATCGTCCCCGACTGCCGCGTCTCGGCGATGCCGTACAGCAAGAAGGCGAGCAGCAGCGTGAGTGCGAAGCCACCCGCCATCCAGGCCGTGCCGCCGAGGTGAGCCCCGAGCAGCGTGGCGGCGGCGCCGGCGTATCCAGCCAACACGAGCGGCCTCAGCGCTCGCGCCATCGCGTAGAGCTCGTGCAATGCGAGCACCGCCACGAGGAGCGCCAGGCCGAAGAGCGGCCAGCCGCCCAGATAGACGATCCAGAGCACGAGCGGCAGCGCCACGATCGTGACGAGGATGCGCGAGAGCAGTTGGTTCATCGTCCTCCGAAGCGCCGGCGCCGGGTGGCGTAGTCCACGATCGCGCTCCGGAGATCCCCTTCGCCGAAGTCCGGCCAGAGCGTCTCGACGAAGACGAGCTCGGCGTAGGCGACCTGCCAGAGCATGAAGTTCGAGAGTCGCAGCTCGCCCGAGGTTCTGATCAGCAGGTCCGGATCGGGAAGCTCCGGCGCATACAGCTCGGCCGCAAAGGTGTCCTCGTCGAGGTCGGCCGGGTCGGCGCCCGCTCTGAGGAGCCGCTTCGCCGCCTCGACGAGCTCTGAGCGACCGCCATAGTCGAACGCGATCCAGAGTGCGAGCCGGTCGTTCCCAGCGGTGTCGACCTCGAGCATGCGCATCCGCTCCTGGAGCCACCCGGGCGCACGGTCGCGGCGGCCGAGGAAGCGCGTGCGCACGCCCTGCTTCGCCAGATCGGGCAGCTCTCGCTCGATCGTCTCTCCGAAGATCTCCATCAGGGACTCGACCTCTTCGGCCGGCCGCGTCCAGTTCTCGGTCGAGAAAGCGTAGACGGCGAGCGCCTGGACGCCGAGGTCGATTGCCGCCTCGACCGTCCTCCGTAGTGCGCGCGTGCCTTCGCGATGACCTTCTGCCACGGGAAGCCCGCGGCGCTCCGCCCAGCGGCCGTTCCCGTCCATGATGATCGCAACGCTGCGAGCGAGGTCGGTCTGTTTGAGGTCGGTGGCGACCTCAGACCTCCATGATCTCGGCCTCTTTGTTCTTCATCAGGTCGTCGATCGACTTCGTGTGCTCGTCCGTCAACTTCTGCACCTGCGACTCGGCCCGGCGCTCCTCGTCGTCGCCCACTTCGCCGTTTTTGACAAGCTCCTCGAGGTGTCGCATGACGTCGCGGCGGACGTTCCGGATCGCCACCTTGCCGTCCTCGCCGTACCGGCGCACGAGCTTGACGAGCTCCTTGCGCCGCTCCTCAGTCAGCTGCGGGATCGGCAGCCGGATGACCTTGCCGTCGTTCGAGGGGGTCAGACCCAGATCGGACTCCTGCACGGCCTTCTCGATCGCTCGGACCTGCGTCGGGTCGAACGGCTGCACGGTGAGCAGACGGGCCTCCGGCGCGCCGATCGTGGCCATGTTCTTCAGCGGCGTCGGCGCGCCGTAGTAGTCAATCGTGATCCGATCGAGGAGCGCCGTCGAGGCCCGTCCCGTACGGACGCTGTTGAACTCGTTCCGCGTCGTCTCGATCGACTTGTCCATCCGTCGCGTCGCGTCGCCGAGGAACTCCTCGATCGTCGCCATCACATGCCCTCCTTCGGGGTCGAGATGATCGTGCCGACGCGTTCGCCGGAGGCGACGCGCAGGATATTGCCGGGCGCGAGCTCGAACACGTGGATCGGCAGTCCGTTCTCCATGCAGAGGGAGAGGGCGGTCGTGTCCATGACGCGGAGGCCGCGCTCGATCGCCTCGAGATGTGTGAGCTGGGGCAGGAACGTCGCTGTCGGGTCGAGCTGGGGGTCCCCGTCGTAGACGCCGTTCGTCCCGCTCTTCCCCATCAGGATCGCCTCGGCCCCGATCTCGAGCGCTCGCAGGGCAGCCGCCGTGTCGGTCGTGAAGAACGGGTTCCCGGTGCCGGCGGCGAAGATGACGATGCGGCCCTTCTCGAGGTGGCGCATGGCACGGCGGCGGATGTACGGCTCGGCGACCTCGGAGACCTCGAGGGCCGAGAGAACGCGCGTCACGGCGCCCTGACGCTCGAGCGCCTCCTGCAGCGTGAGGGCGTTGAGGACGGTTGCGAGCATCCCGGCGTAATCGCCCGTCGCACGGTCCATCCCGCCGGCTGCGGCGGCAAGACCTCGGTAGATGTTGCCTCCTCCGACAACAATTGCGAGCTCGACACCCTCATTCTGGACGTCGATGACCTCGGCGGCGATCGTCTCGACGGTACCCGGGTCGAGCCCGTACTCGCGTGGGCCCATGAGCGCCTCGCCCGAGAGCTTCAGCAGGATGCGACGGAACACAGAAGCGCCGCCCGTCGGTCGACGATCTGTCGTCTCGTCCGCCCCAAGTGGCGCTCTAGAACTCGTTTCAGAATGAAACCGTGATTCGTCGGGCCGCGCTGGGTGGTGCGGTGCGGCGTCCTCAGTCGCGCCCATTTGTCTCATCTGAACGCTCCTTGCGTCCTTGCCTCGCACCACCCATCACACCCCGCCAACGAAGCGACATTCTGAAACGAGTTCTTGGCCACCGGGCTATTCTGCGACAGTCAGGCGCCTGAACGCCACCACGGTGGCGCCCCCGGCCGCCAGCGCCTGGCCGACGGTCTGGGACGATTCGTGGATCCACGGCTGCTCGGTCAACGCGCCTCCCGGTTGAGCGGCGAAGAAGCGCTTCGCGAGCATTCCCTCGACGATCTTCTCCTTCGCGCCTTCAGGCTTGCCAGCCAGCTCGTCGGAGTTGAGGTAGATCTGACGCTCGGCCTCGACCGACTCGGTCGGCACGTCGTCCTTCGTGATCCAGGTGGGAGCGGCGAAGGAGATGTGCATCGCCAGCTGGCGGGCGAGCTCGGGAGTGCCGCCGCGGAGCTTCACGACGACCCCGATCTTATTGGCGGGCGGGTGGGCGTACGCGCCGAGGATCTCGCCGGCTCCCGCGTCGTAGCGCTCGGCACCCGTGACGATGATGTTCTCGCCGAGCTTGGCAATCAGCTCGACTCGCTCGTCCTCGAGTTCGGTAAGGGCCTCGAGACCGCGCTCCTCCACGGCGAGCAGCACGTTCTTCGCCCAGGCCATGAAATCGTCGTTGTTCGAGACGGGCTCGGTCTCGCAGCCCACCGCCACCATGGTCACCCGCTCGTCCGTCTGCAGGTAGCCGACCTTCCCCTCGTTCGTCGCGCGGTCGGCTCGTTTGCCGGCCTGCGCGATGCCCCGTTCGCGCAGGAGGGTGCGTGCCGCCTCGAGATCGCCGTCGCTTTCCTGAAGCGCCTGTTTGCACGCCATCATGCCGGCGCCGGTCGCGTCTCTGAGCTGCTTGACGAGATCTGCAGAGATCGTGGTGCTCACTGGTCGCCCCTCTCGTTCGTGTTCACGTTGGGCTCGTCGGCGGCCGCCTGACCGGTGAGCTCGGAGGGCTGCTCCGGCTCGACGACGGTCTCACCCTGGCTGAGCGGCTCGTACTCGGCCGGCGTCTCATCGGCCGCAGGTGGTGCCGGCTCGGCTGCGGGAGACGCCTCCGTCGTGGAGGTTGCCTCGGCTGTGGAGGTTGCCTCAGCTGTGGAGGTTGCCTCAGCTGTGGAGGTTGCCTCAGCTGTGGAGGCCTCCTGGGACTCGGCCGGCGGAGCTTCGCCGTTGCCGTTCACCGATCCACGCTCGAAGTCCCGCTCGGTGACCTTCTTCTGACCCGCCTCGATGCCACTGGCAATCGCGCGGACGATCAGGCTGCAGGAGCGGATCGCGTCATCGTTCCCGGGAATGATGTAGTCCGCCTCATCCGGGTCGCAGTTGGTGTCGACGAGCGCCAGGATCGGCATGCCCAGCCGACGCGCCTCGCGCACCGCGAGCTGCTCCTTCCGCAGGTCGACGATGAAGATCGCATCCGGCTGGCGGCGCAGATCGGCGACCCCGCCGAGGTTCGACTCGAGCTTCTCGAGCTCCGCGAGCATCGTGATGCGCTCCTTGGCCGGCAGCAGGTCGAGCTGGCCCTCGGTCTTCAGACGCCGCAGCTCGTGCAGGTGCGCGATCCGGTCGGTGATCGTCTTCCAGTTCGTCAGCAGGCCGCCGAGCCAGCGGTTGCTCACGTACGGCATCCCGACACGCGCCGCTTCCTGCGCGACTGCGTCCTGGGCCTGCTTCTTCGTGCCGACGAACAGGATCGTGCCACCGCGCTCGGCGATGTTGCGCGCGAAGTCGTACGCCTCCTGGAGCAGTTCTGAAGTCTGCTGGAGGTCGATGATGTAGATACCACCGCGCTCGGTGAAGATGAATCGCTTCATCTTCGGGTTCCAGCGGCGGGTCTGGTGACCGAAGTGGACTCCGGCCTCCAGGAGCTCTCGCATGGAGACGACTGCCAAGGGACTGGCCCCTTTCCTGGTTGGTTGCGCTACTCCGGCGGGCTCGAGGCGGAACCGGGGCGAACGCCGCGGCACCCCCGCCCCTGCTGGTCACCGGGTCGGGAACAAGAACGAGGTCAGTGTAGCGGCCTCTACCTGTGCGCAACTTGGAACGCTTCTGTCACAGGTTCGACACCTCCGACCGGGAGTCCAGGGACAGTCCCTGGCCGTACGTTCAGGGCCTGTCCCTGGCCGGTTGCGCCGTAAACCCCGGCGCGACGGGGATGGAGCTGCCCTGGTCGTACGTTCAGGGACTGTCCCTAGCCTGTTGCGCCGCCGGACTTGGCGCGGACGAGCTGCCGCGCAGGATCAGCTGGCGCGCGCTCGCTCGAGCGCGGCGCCGAGATCGAGCGGCAGCGGGGACTCGACCTCGATGGGCTCACCGCTGAAGGGATGCGCGAAGGCGAGCGCCGCCGCATGGAGGAACTGGCGCTCGAGGCCGAGGTCGCCCGCGACGCCGTAGACCGGATCGCCAGCGATCGGCAGCTCGATCGCCTCGAGGTGCACGCGGATCTGGTGGGTGCGGCCGGTCTCGAGCCGGACCTCGAGGAGGGAGTGCTCCGGCAGGACCTCGACGAGCTCGAAGTGCGTGATCGCCTCGCGCGGCGTAGCCGTATCGAGGGAGTGCCGGGTGCGATCGGCTCGGTCGCGACCGATCGGCGCCTCGATCGTGCCCGTGCGCGAGCGGGGCTCACCCCGCACGAGTGCCAGGTAGCGCCGCTCGAGCGACCGGCGCCGGATTAGCGCCTGGAGGCGCGCGTGCGCCTCTTCGGAACGCGCAACAGCCAGGAGCCCAGAGGTGTCGCGGTCGAGCCGGTGCACGATGCCAGGGCGGTCGTCGTCACCTCCGGCGACGTCGAACGCGAGCAGTCCCTGGACGAGGGTGCCGCTCGCGTGACCGCCGGCAGGATGGACGACGACACCCGCAGGCTTGTCGACCACGAGGAGGTACTCGTCCTCCCACACGACATGGAGGGCCATCGGCTCGGGCTGCAGCGGCCCGCGGGCGTTCGGGAGCTCGACAACGACCTCCTCCCCGCCCTCCAGTCGGTGGCTCTTCTGCCGGGGTCGGCCGTCGACGAGAACGGCGCCATCGGCAACGAGGCGCTCCGCGAGCGAACGCGAGCCGATCTCCGGGCGCGCGGAGAGCGCCCGGTCGACGCGGGCGGGCTCAGAGACGCGAAAGCGGAGAGTGGCCACGTGACGTCGTCCCCCTCGGGCGGCGGTCGGCAGCCGCGAGTGCGGCGAAGAGGATCGCGACCCCGACCACGATGAAGGAGTCGGCGAGGTTGAAGGCAGGCCAGAAGCGCACGTCGAGAAAGTCCGTGACGTGGCCGAGACGAACGCGGTCGAGCAGGTTCGAGATGCTGCCGCCGAGCACGAAGCCGAGGGCGACGGGAAGGATCGGATGCCGGCGACCGGCGCGCGCGAAGAAGACGAGCATCCAGGTGACGGCGATGGCAGTCAGCCCGATCACGATCGAGGTCGCGTCGGCGAAGAGGCCGAAGGCGATGCCGGAGTTCTGGACGTGGTGGATCGAGAATGGCCCGACGACGTGTGCCGACTCGCCAAGTGCGAGCGTCCCCGAGACGATCTGCTTCGTCAGCTGGTCGGCGGAGACGGCCGCAAGAGCAATCGCGCCGAGACCGACCCACTGGCGAGGGCCGGCAGCCAGCGAACGCTCCGCCGACGAGATCGGTCGGAGCGCGTTCGTCGAGGATCCGATGCGGACGTCAAGAGCGCGCGGGACCTCTCGGCGGGCAGGCTCGCTCAACCGCCCACCTTCCGGGCGTCGTCGATGCACATCGTCGTCCACGGAATCGCCTCCAGCCGCTCCTCGGGGATCTCCTTGCCGCACACCTCGCAGGTCCCGTAGGTGCCGTTCGCGATCCGCTCGAGCGCCAGCTCGACGTCGCGCAGCTGCCGTTCCGCGTCCTCCTCGAGCCCTTCGTCCAGCTCCCGTTCGTAGGTCTCGGTCGCGGTGTCGGCCAGATGGTTGTCGGAGCTAGATGACGTCAGCTCGCCGGTCTCGTCGAGGAGCGACGCGCCGCTGATGTCGTGGTGCTTGATCGTTTCCTGCAGTTGCTCCCGCCGCTTCAGGAGCTCTTCGCGAAAGCCATCGGTCTCGATGCTCATCCTGTCTCCTCTCCCTGCTGGAACGTCTCTGGCCGGTATACGTCTCGGGCGAGGCCCGATCCGCCGGCACGACTGCTTGGCTCCACTGCTTGGCTCCCGGCCGACGCTAGCCGCCGTTCGGCCTCCTCGGGCGGGATGCCCACCACCTCGACGATCTTGTCGCGCGAGCCGGCCCCCGAAACGAGCGTGACGTCGCCGCGCGCAAGACCCAGAGTATCCGCGAGCAAGGTCAGCACGGCCTCCGTGGCGCGCCCTCGATCGGGAGGAGCAGTCACGCGCACCCTCCAGGCTTCGCCGTGGCGCCCGACCACGGCCGAGGTTCTAGCGCCGGGGTGGACGCGCAGGCGCAGGCGGGTCGCGCTCACACCTGCCAGGTTACGAGATGGCCGGTCACCCGAACCGGCGAGGTGACAGGCGAAAGGTCAGGAGATCAGTCGGCGAAGCTCCCCCGTGGACTCGCCCACCGACTCGCGGCGATCTGTCGTAGCCTCGTCCACGGTCGCGAGCGCGGAATTGAGGAGCGCCCTGATCCGGCGCAGCTCGCCGTCGAGGCGCTCGCGCTCGGCGGCCGCCCGGCGACTGATCGCACGAGCCTCGGCGTGTGACTCGGCGATGATGTTGTCGGCCTCGCGGCGAGCCTGATCCTTCATCTCGTGGGCGGCGCGCTCGGCTGAGACGAGCGTTGT
>Ga0136611_10004026_pt1 | contig 10294 bp, 10 predicted proteins | sample AntDrymUQ2232306_2_FD_106645 | JGI IMG/M metagenome (GOLD analysis project Ga0136611, IMG submission 106645) | Polar desert sand microbial communities from Dry Valleys, Antarctica - metaG UQ223 (23.06) | ecosystem: Environmental > Terrestrial > Soil > Desert | place: Antarctica: Dry Valley... | reverse complement strand
CTACACGGATCATAGCGTCCAGGCTCATCACACAGTTGATCTAGCCGATCCAGAGAGTCGCCATGCGTGAAATCTCCTCCTGAAACGCCGTGTCGCTTTCGGCAACGAGCAGCAGCGCGAAGAAGGAGCCACAGCAGCAGAAGACGATGAAGCCGAGGATGGCGAGGATGATCCACAGCGTGCGATTGCCACGCGGCTTCGATAGCGGAGCGGCGGGAGTCGTCGCGGTCCATGTCCCGGCCTGACGGGTTGGCTCAGCAGTCCAGTCGTTCGCTTGCGCCGTCCACTCGGATTGTTGGCTGGGCGTCGTTGCAGTAACAGTTGGCAAGGTAACAGTCGGACTATCGGGTGACACCAACGGAGGTTCCATTCCGGCCGGAGCCTCGTCTGCCTGCGAATCGTCTGCCGGAGCCTTATCTACCGAAGGCTCATCAACTGGCGCGTCGAGAACATCAGCGAGTGCGTCCTCGAAGTCGTCGGCGGTATAGACAGCGGCTGGATCGAGCCGCGTTCCACAACTCGGACAATAGCGCGCCATCGCAGGGATCGTGTTACCGCAGGTCGGGCAGGGCCGGGTTTGACCGGGTTGCTCGCTCATGTTTCTCCGTCTGTCGAACGCGGACGCCGCAGCCCGCGGATCATCACGACACCGGCTGGGCCGGTCGTGCCGGTTCGGGTTCCGGTGTCTGAAGGGTACTCGTCCAGGTTGAAACGCGCGAGAGCGCCACGATCCCGATCAGCACGCCAAACCAGAGCGTCGCAAAGCGGATCAGCAACGTCGCAGTCCCTGCCAGCGTCGATGTCATAGCCGGATCGTCAATCGTCACCAGCAGCAGCCCGGCGACAGTCAATTCAGCCGCACCGAGCCCGCCCGGCAGCATCGAAGCACCGCCGATCCACGTCGACGCCGCAAAGACGAAGATCGACGCCAGCAGCACACTCCAGGTCGCCGGAATCCCGAGTCCTGCCAGAACCAGGAAGAACGCAACGCACTCACCTAGCCACGAGATGACACCTATGCCGACAGCAGTCAGCAATGGACGGGGCCGCAGCAGTACCCGGGTGCTGTCGTACAGTTCGATCATCGCCGCGCCCCGCGTGCGGCCAGGGCGTGTCCGCTCCAATCGGCGCAAGATCGCGTGAATCCACGCCTCGCGTTGCAACACGAAAAGCCCCAAGCAACTCAGAACGGCTCCCACAACCAGTAACTGCCAGCCATAGCGGAAGACGGTCAGCCCAATCGCGGACAGCACGAGCAGCGCAAAGCCATCCGACAAGCGCTCGGCGAAGATAATCGGCGCAGTCCGTGTCATCGGGACGCCGGTCCGCTCGCGAACCAGATAGGACTTCAACAACTCACCGACCTTGCCGGGCGTCATCACCATCGTGAAGCCAGCCAGAAAGATCATCAGCGAATCGCGACGTGAGAGCGTCGCAACGCCGAGCAAACGCAGGTAGTACTGCCACTTGATGAAGCGCATGGCGTAGTTGAGGATCGTTAGTCCCAGCACGAGCGGAAGCAGGCGCCAGTCAAAGTCACGCAGCGCCCGCGACAAGGCGCCAGCATCGCTGAGGATGACGATCGCCACGACAACGACGACGCCAATCAGAATCCCAACCATCATCCGTCGGCGGAGTTGCTCAAGCATCAGGAACGCTTTCAATGGATCAGCACTAGACTCCGCCAGCCGTGGCGGACGGTGAATCGTGACTATGCCAAATGCGGGGCCAGGTTGCCGCAGGCAATCGTGGCCCGTCCATTGCAACTCTATCTTCAACGACGAGTGACGGAACTCTCCTGCTCCAGCTTTGAATGGTGATGGAAGCCCGCTGCACATTGCTCCTTATGTCACGTCATTGACAGGGACCGGCGCGCTCCGGTAGCATCGGTTGTGGCTGCGAGCCACTGTCCGCGATTGAAAGGCATGTTGATTGTTCCCTGAAACCGCCCAGAAGTATGACAAGCTGCGTCAGATCGTTGGCGACATGGAGTCCGCGCTCGTCGCGTACAGCGCTGGTGTCGACTCGACACTCGTCCTCAAGGTTGCCCATGACGTTCTTCACGAGCGTGTCCTGGCGGCGACGGGCCTGTCCGACACCTATCCCGAGGAGGAGATGGACGAGGCCAGGGTGCTGGCTGCTGAGATCGGCGCCGAACACCTGCGTGTCAACACGATGGAGCTGACCGACCCACGCTATGCCAGCAACAACAGCCAGCGTTGCTTCTTCTGCAAGACAGAGCTCTACTCGAAGCTCGTAGCTGTCGCGAAAGAACGCGGCTACGCCTGGGTACTGGACGGGACGAATGCCGACGACCTCGGCGACCATCGCCCCGGCCTGCGCGCGGCCCGCGACTGGAACGTGCGCAGCCCGCTCGTTGAAGCAGGTCTGACCAAAAAAGAGATCCGCGAGATTTCCAGCGAGCTTGGCTTGCGAACCTGGGACAAGCCGGCTTTCGCCTGCCTGTCCTCGCGGTTCTCGTATGGCGATCCGATCACCGTTGAAAAGCTGAAGAAAGTCGCCAAAGCCGAGAGTGCTATGCGCCAGCTCGGCTTCCGTGGCTTCCGCGTCCGCCACCACGACAACGTCGCCCGGATCGAACTGGAGCCGGAGGACATGCAGCGCGCCCTCGAACTCCGCGACGAGATCACCGCCGGAATCACACAAGCCGGGTACGCCTTCGTCACGCTCGACCTCGGCGGCTACAAGGCCGGCAACCTCAACAAGCTCCTCAAGCCGAAGGTGATTGCCGCGTCAATTGGATAATACCGAGAGTTGAAACACTCTTCCGGTAGGGGCGACATTGCGATGATCGCCCCTACCGGAAGAGGAGGTCGTCCAGCTTATTCGCCCCACGTCTCCTTCAACACTCGCACCCAGTTGGCGTGCGCGATCTTGCGGAGGGAGTCGTCGTCGTAGCCGCGGTCGCGCATGGCGGACAGCAGCTTCGGCATGCCCGCGGCATCCTTGAGGTCGGCTGGCATCGTCGCACCGTCGTAGTCGGAACCGAGCGCGACGCCGTCGATGCCGAGCTTCTCGACCAGGTGGTCGAGGTGGTCGACCATGACCGAGAGCGGCGTGTCGGCGCTGTTCTGGCCGTCGGGCCGCAGGAAGCCGACGTGGTAGTTGAGCCCGACGACACCGCCGCTGTCGCGGACGGCGTCTAGCTGCTTGTCGGTCAGGTTGCGTGGGCTCTGGCTGACGACGTGCGCGTTCGAGTGCGTTGCCACCAGCGGCTTGGTCGAGATCGCCTGCACGTCCCAGAAGCCCTGCTCGGTGATGTGGGAGAGGTCGATCATGATGCCGATCTCATTGCACTTGCGGACGAGGTTCTTGCCAGCCTCGGTCAGGCCGGGGCCGAGGTCAGGCGAGCTGGGGAACTTGAACGGCACACCCTGGGCGAAGGCGTTCGTGCGGCTCCAGGTCAGGCCCAGCGAACGAAACCCGGCCTGGTAGAAGACTTCCAGGGCGTCCAGTTCGGTGTCGAGCGGCTCAGCGCCCTCGAAGTGCAGCAGCATCGCGAAGATACCGTTGTCGAGGCAGTGCTGGAGTTCAGCGGCTGTCCGAACGATCTTGACCTTGCCCTGCGACTCGCGCTCGACGCGGAAGAGTGTCGCCGCCATCCGCATCGCTTCGGGAAGGGCGTGGTCAAGCCCCATCGGCGGCGGCATCGTGCTGACATCGCCGTACTGCGCCATCGCCTTCTTCGCAGCCTGATCCGGGTCGGTCAGTTCTTCGAAGTTCTGCGGGTCGCGGATGAAGACGGCGAAGAAGCCACCGCCGAGACCGCCCTCCTCAGAGCGCGGCAGGTCCACGTGCCCCACGTCCGACTTCTCGAAGAACGAGCGCCCCGTCCCGGTCAGGCTCAGGACGGTGTCGTTGTGGCCGTCGAAGACGACCGGAAACTTCGCGTCACTCACGTTGCTAACTCCCTCTCGCTGTCTGTCGAGAAACGTTCGGACATTGTCGCGCGTAACTCGGCTGGCGTGAAGGGCCAGCAATGTCTCAGGCTCGTGCCTCAATCGCTGCACAGAAGCGGGCGACCTCATCCTCGGAGTTATAGTAGTGCACCGACGCACGGATGATCTGCGACAGCCCGCGATCTTCCATATCGAGCCGCGTCGACGGCGTCCGCGAGACGGTCACATTGATCGCCTGCGACGCAAGTGCTTCCTTGACGGCGTTCAGATCGCGGTTCTCGATCGTGAAGGTGACGATCCCGCCCTGTACCTCGCCGATGTCGCGGACAGTCACACCCGGAATCGCGTCCAGGTTCTCGCGAAGCTGGCCGGCAAGTAGCTGGACTCGTTCCCAGATTGCGTCCATGCCCCAGTCGAGCGCGTAGTCGACCGCAACGCCGAGTCCGATCTTGGCGGCGTAGTTGGTTTCCCAGTTCTCGAACCGGCGCGCATCGTCGCGAACGGTGTAGGTATCGCGAGAAGTCCACTGCGCAGCGTGCAGGTCGAGCATGACCGGCTCAAGCTGGTCGAGGACGCTCTGCCGCACATACAGGAAGCCAGTGCCACGCGGACCGCGCAGATACTTGCGCCCGGTCGCCGAGAGCATGTCGCAGCCGATCTGCTCGACATCGACAGGGAGCTGCCCCACCGACTGACAGGCGTCGATCAGGTAGAGAATACCCGCCTGCCGGGCGACCTCACCGATCTCTGCGACTGGATTGACGAGCCCGCCATTCGTCGGGACATGCGTGATCGCGATCAGACGGACTCGGTCGTCGATCATCGACTGAAGATGCTCGATCGACACCTGTCCATGCTCGTCGTTCGGAATGACCTCAACCTGCGCGCCGTACTTCTTCGCCGCTTGGAGGTAAGCGATGTAGTTGCTGGCGTACTCCGCCATCGCCGTTAGAATCCGGTCACCAGGCTTGAACGGGATCGAGTAGAAGGCCATATCCCAGGCGCGGGTAGCATTCTCGATGACTGCGACCTCAGTGCGCGCTGCACCGATCAGCGATGCGGCGGCATCGTAGACTCGTTCCACCTTGTCACGCGCTGCGTCAGCGGACTCGTAGCCGCCGATCTGTGCTTCGAGCCGTAAGTGGTCGATCTGCGCGTCCAGAACACTCACAGGCATCAGCGCTGATCCGGCATTGTTGAAGTGCAGCACGGTCTCACAGCCCGGCGTTTCACGTCGCGCGCGTTCGATGTCGATCGCCATTGCTTGTCCCCTCAGTGGCACGTCCGGACGCAATCAAGCGGCAAGCAGGAAGGGTTCCTGACAAGCCGCGAGCATTCTAACGTGTGGAGAGGAAAGCGCCTGACGCCGCTCAGGCCCCGATTGGCAGCGATTCAACGGTGTCGGAGCCGCTCATCACAACCGCGCCCAACTGAGCCGACTCGCGTACCAGACCGAGCAACGCATCCAGCAGCTCGTCGCCACTGCGCCCGTCAAGTGGAGAGCTCACTAACGCCGCCTGGACGGGCGCGGGGGATTCCATCATCGCTCGCCGCAGCAGCATCAACGCGCCACCACGTGATGTCTCGGGAAGCAGCAGGATCACCAGTCCACGCCGACAGACGACGAGGTCGTCAGCCCCACGAACCGTCGAGCGCCAGCGGTCGACGGCTCCCGGCTGCCGAACCGCCAGAATACTGAAGTCGCGGTCGTAACGGACGGCGCGGTCGGCCTCGCGCGTGATCTGATCGCGCAGGTCCATCTCAAGCCGCAGCGAGCCTAACTCGCCCTCGAACGGGCCGATCCGCCCGATGCGAACCGTCACGAGCGCCGCGCCCAGGCCAATCAGCAGCAACGCATACGGCACAACCGGACTCACCCGGTCACCGAGCGCCAGGTACGCTCCAAGCGCTAACGCAGCGCCCGCAAGCGTGAACATCAGCGCAAAGACGATTTCCTTGCCTCGCATTGGCATACCCCTATGTCCGGAAATCGATGTCCGCTCGCAGCCCGATAGACCTTTGACCCAGTCTGGAGACCCTGCTAGAGTCTGGCAGCGCGCCAGGGTTCTGAACAGATACCGAAAGTACCGCAAGTAGCGCGTACTTTCAGCTATGCAAGAGACGGAAGGGTGGGACGCAGCATGGCACATGCATCGGGGGATGCTCTGAACTTCGACCTACTGAAGCGGATTTGCGAGACGCCGGGCGTCGCCGGGCGGGAGGACGCCGTCCGCGCGCTCGTCCGTGATGAGCTGGCAGGGCTGGTTGACGCAGTGTCGGTCGACGCGCTCGGCAACGTCGTCGGCGTTCGCAAGGGTCAGGGCGGGCCGCGCGTCATCGTCATGGCGCACATGGACGAGATCGGATTCCTCGTCAAGCACATCGACGACAAGGGCTTCATCCGGATTCATCCAGTCGGCGGCTTTGACCCGCGCGTTCTACCGGCCCAGCGCGTTATCGTCCACGGCTTCGGCGGCGAACAGTTGCGCGGCGCGCTCCAGATCGGCGCGAAGCCGATCCACCTGCTCGACCCAGGCGACATCAAGCCACCCAAGCTCGAGGATCTGTTCGTCGACCTCGGACTAAGCGGCGAGGAAGTCAAGGCGCGCGTGGAGGTCGGCGACATGATTACGCTCGACCGTACTGTCGAACGAGTCGGCAACACCGTCATGGGCAAGTCGCTTGACGACCGGATCTGCGTCTTCCAGATGATCGAGGCGCTGCGGCGACTGTCTGGCCTCACCAATGCGGAGATCGTCGCCGTCGCGACGACGCAGGAAGAGGTCGGCTTGCGCGGCGCGACGACAGCCGCCTACCATGTCGATGCCCAGATCGCGGTCGCGCTCGACATCACGCTCGCCCAGGACATCCCCGGTGGGGCCGAACAGGACCAGATCACGCGGCTTAACGGCGGCGCAGCCATCAAGATCATGGACTCGTCGACGATCTCGAACTATAAGCTCGTCCGCCACTTGCGCGAGATCGCGGACGCGAACGGCATCCCGTATCAGCTCGAAATCCTGCCGCGCGGAGGCACCGATGCCGGCGCCGGACAACGCGCACGCGGCGGCGTCCCGGCGGTGACGATCTCGATTCCGACACGCTACGTCCACACAGTCAACGAGATGGCGACCGTCAGCGACGTGGACGCATCGATCAACTTGCTCGCGCGCTACCTCGAGAAGGCGCACGAAGGCGAGTACGGGTTCGCTTAGCTGTCCGAGCGTAGATTCATGACAAGCGAGAACCGGGACGCAACATGCGTCCCGGTTCGATCGTTCAGGATTGGTGGCTACGACGCTCAGGCTGCCTCGTCAGCTCACTCACCGTGCGAACGAGCGTGCGCAAGGGCCAGATTGATGTTGCGCCGCAACGTCAACACGATATCGCGTCCGACCACGAGTAACCCGGCGACCATGATCGCGATACCAACGCCGGCATTCAGCGTTTCCAGTACCGCCAACTGCAACCCTGAGATGCTCAGCAGAATGCCGACAGCAGCACCTTCGCGCCCGTGCGCGACCGCCCACGTGAATAGTCCAGCCGCATATGCGACCAGCGCGATATACCCGATAATCCAGAACATCATCGTCCTCCTCGCCCGTCACGCCTCATCGCGTGCCGACCCTTACGTTCATAACCACAGCATACGTCCGCGATGTCTCGCATACGTCATCCGTCCGGCTGGTTCGGAACGGCCAACAGTCCGATGCCTGACCTGTCCATCGGTACAGTCGATCCGTCGACCGTCACTGTCAGGTGATTGCGCCTGACGAGCATCCGGCATATACTACCACTATGTACGTACACAGTGAACAACCAATACGAGTAACAACCGAAGACGCCAGCGATGCGATGACGGTCCAGGACGCCCATCGTCGATTTATCGACGAGGATCTGCGGCTCTCGCCACGCTCGCGCCGCACCTACGACTACTCGGTGCGCTGCTTCCTTGAGTTTGTCGAGCGCGATTTCGGCCTTGAAGCCGCGAAAACGCCGGTGACGGATCTGAAGATCGAGCACGTTACCGCCTTCGTCTCGGCAGTGATGCCACGCGATCTGCGCCAGCCGGAAGATGTTTCACGGATGCGGACCGTTCAGACACAACTGGCCGCGATCCGGAAGTGGTACGCCTACCTGGCGGCCTATGATTTCCATCCCGACCTGCCGACTGATAAGCTCCGCACGCGCGTCAATGCGATGCTGCCGCGCTTCTCTCCGCCGCCGCCCGACATCCAACTGGCCGATATTGAGCGCATCGTCAGCTATGTGCGTGACCTGCCGCGCGAGACGAAGCCCGCACTTGAGTTGCGACGGCTGAAGGTGCGCGCGATGATCCTCTTCCTGTACCGGACAGGGGTGCGTGTCTCGGAGCTGTGCGCGCTTCGCCGTCGCGACGTGGATATCGAAAATGGCACCGCCGGTATTTACCGTGCGAAGGGTGGCAAGAGCCGGACTGTCCTGTTTGAGAATGAGACGGCCGAGGCGCTGGTTGCCTACTGGACGGCCCGTGGGGATGGCGGACGCGGTATCGGCGCTTTGCCTGCCTTCTCCGGGCGTGACAAGCTTGGTGTGCCTGGTTCGGCCATCTCGCCGCGCACGGTCGAGCACATCGTCGGTCAACTTTGTGTTGGCTCCGGCGTCGAGGCGGAGATTACACCGCACTCGTTCCGGCACGGTCTGGCTTCGGAACTGGTGCGCCGGAGGGTGCGGGAATCGACAGTTCAGACGCTGCTCGGTCACGCATCACCGGCGACGACACGCATCTACGTTCATAAGACGGCACAGGAGGTTTCGGACGAGTACCAGGAGGCATTTGGCGCCTATCGCAAGCCGGATGGCGCATGACGCCTCACGGCTGGTTTTGCCTGTCCTGCTGCTGACGTTCGCACTCCTGCTCGCGTCCTGCATAACGCCGGAGATCATCCGCGAAACGCCGCAGCCGGGCTCAACCGAGACGCCGACATTGCTGCCAGTCGAGCCACAGGTCGTCCCAACTGGCACAGTCGCGACAGTCCAACCGCGACGGCAGATCGAACGGATCGCGCTGGCAACCGACATAGCCGATGACGGAGCGCCAGAGGACGAGCGCTCGGCTATTCCGGAGGGAGCTGAGAATTTCTATCTCTGTGTCCAGGTGCGCCACGTCGAGCAGGGCAGCCGGTTTCAGGCAATCTGGTTCGAAGGTGGCGAAATCATTGGCCGCAGTGACAAGCTCGTGTTGGAGGATGCTTCCGAGCCAGTCTGGATCTCGTTGCAGTACCGGCCAATCGCGAAGCTGAACCCGGCCCGCGAACATGCAGTCGAACTGGTCGTTGACGACGAGACGATCGAACGGCTCGTCTTCCGGGTCGGCGTTGGCGCTCCGGAAGACGCGATAGCCGCCGCTGCATTCACCTCCGGATTCGATATGCTCGGACGAGCGATAGACCCACATACGCGCTTCCATGTTGATACCCCGCAGTTGACACTCCGTGTCCGTATCTCGAATCAGGTTGATCCCGCCGGAATGCTGTTCTCGACGCTCTGGTACCGGGACGATACCCAGATCGCCCAGCGAGCGCCGGACGCGCCTTCAGGCGATCCGCAAGTCACGCCGGCACCAGATCCACGCCGCTTCGCCTTCACATTCGCACCGGCAAGCCCGTTGCCGCCGGGCAACTACCGCGTCGCCCTGTTGCTCAACGGAACTGAAGTGCGCTCAATCCCATTCGTCATGACCGATCAGGTGCTCCCAACCGCGACACCGCCGTCAGGTCCGACTGCGGAGCCGACCAAGACACCCCGACCCACTACTCTAACCGCGACACCAGTGCCGTCAGACGCCAAGGTGGAAGACATCGTTGTCGCGAGCAGAATCGACTTCGCATCGCAAGCTCCGGCTGACGGGCCACTCTTCACCTGGCAAGGCGATCCGGAAAGCGTCGTCGTTCTCTGGGTTTCTGTCGCCGTACGCGACGTGCAGCGCTCAGACACGCTGGAGGTCGTCGTGTTGCTGGACGACGAATTCTATGGCAGCGTGATACTGACCGAGACATCGATGGAATCAGGCTGGCTCGCAGGTCGCGTCGAGCTGGTCATCCCATCAGAAGACGATGCGCCGTTGATCTACACGTTCAGCGCACACATCAACGGCGTCCCCGCGATCGATACAACCCTCGAAGTCAGTGCGGAGTCATGACGGCCCTCGTTACGACCAGTGTTGGAACCTGTTTAGCTGTATGCGGTGCACGATGCGCGGCAACTCATGTCCTGTCATCCTGCAGAGTCGGCCATCGTGATCGTGCCGGAATGCGCCGATCAGGCGGGTGATTCTATAGGCGGTCAGGTAGTCGGGCGCATCGTAGCCGAGTGTTCGGCCCGCGATTCTGCGG
>Ga0136611_10004025_pt1 | contig 10295 bp, 3 predicted proteins | sample AntDrymUQ2232306_2_FD_106645 | JGI IMG/M metagenome (GOLD analysis project Ga0136611, IMG submission 106645) | Polar desert sand microbial communities from Dry Valleys, Antarctica - metaG UQ223 (23.06) | ecosystem: Environmental > Terrestrial > Soil > Desert | place: Antarctica: Dry Valley... | reverse complement strand
CGCCGCCGTCTCGCGGGAGCCCGAGAACGCTGGATACCGCACAAACCTGGCCCGCGCGCTGAGACAGGGCGGGAACATCAGCCAGGCGATTGAAGCCGCCTCGGAGGCGGCGCGGCTTGATCCGCAGTTCGCCGCTGCACAATACGAGCTCGCACTCGCGCTCGCGGCAACAGGCAAGCTTGATGCGGCGCTTGCCCGGCTGCGCACGGCCACTCGGCTGGAGCCCAACGAACCCGCATACACGCTCGATCTGGGACGCCACGCTCGGCTGCGGGGGCGGCTCAACGAGGCGCTCAACGCCTTGCACAGAACGGTGGATCTCAGTCCACACTCTGGCCCCGCCCATATGGAACTGGGCCTGGCGCTGGGTGACACCGGACGCTGGAACGAGGCACTCAGCCATCTGCGCTCCGCGCTGCTCACCGACGACAACAATCCGCGCTTTCGCCGTCACTACGGGGTCGCATGCCTGCGCACTGGCGACCTCGAAGCAGCCGTGACAAACCTCCAGGCAGCCGTCAATCAGCAGCCCGCGAACGCCGGGGCCCAGGCAGACCTCGCGGAAGCTCTCGCGGCATCAAAGCGTACGGAGGATGCGTTGACGGCATTGCACGCTGCGTCGGCCTCGGAACCCGATAACCCCGCGTACATGGTGCGGCTCGCCACGTTGCTCAGGCAGGAAGGCGAGTACCGGACGGCACAGGAGACGCTAGACCGTGCGCTGGAACTCGACCCTAGTTCCCCAGCGGCGCGCAGCGAGCTCGGCCTCGTGCTTTCGGCACAGGGTCTCGACGAGCGGGGCCTGACCCAGCAGGCGCGCGCCGTGGATAGCGAGCCAGATAACGGTCTTTACCACTTCCGCCTCGGATCGGCGTACCTGCGCCAGCGCGCGCAGGCGCAAGCAGTGGACGAGTTGGAGCTCGCCCTGCGCATCGAGCCCGGACACGCAGAGTGGCAGTACGAGCTTGGCCGAGCGCTGAGCGGCCTCGTCCGCCGCGAAGACGCACTCGCCGCCTACCTGAGAGCTGCCGCGCTCGCACCACACTCCGGCCTGTACCACCGTGACGCTGGCGTGACGTACAAGATGCTCGGCCGCTATGATGAGGCATCCGCACAACTCGAGGAGGCTGTTCACCTGCAACCGGGCATCGCCTCGTGGCACAACGACCTTGGCATCTGCTACGAGCGCCGAGGCTGGCATGATGAGGCACTTCAGGAGTTTGGGGCGGCAATCGGGCTCGACCCCAGGCAGCCAGTGTACATCTGCAACGCGGGCAACGTGCTGCGCCAGCAGGAGCGCTACGAGAAGGCGATCGCGAAGCTCGAAGAGGCAAACGCGCTAAATCCGGAATACGCGGAGCCGTACCACCAAATGGCGATGACGCTCCAGGCACTCGGCCGGCTCGAAGAGGCCCACGAGTATTACGAGCACGCTATAGCGCTCGCACCTGAGACCGGCAAATACCACTACAACCACGGCATGCTCCAACAGCTCCGTGGCCGGGTGGATGAGGCGATGGCGGCGGTGGAAACGGCCGTCCGGTTGCAGGAACAGGCGATGTGGTATCACACGCTCGGCGTCATGCGGCAAGAGCATGGTCCGCTGATCGAGGCGGTGGCGAGCTTGCGTAGAGCCCGTGACATCGAGCCCGCGAACCCTGGCTATAATCGTGACCTTGCACGGGCGCTGCGCGAGAGCGGCGACCTTGACGGCGCGATAGTATGCGCGCGCGAAGCGCTGAAGCTTGTGCCCGACGACGCGCGGGCGATTGCGGAACTTGCCTCCATTCAGGAGGCCACGGGCGAACTAACCGCCGCTCTTGCCTTGTACAAGCAGGCGTCGATGATCCAGCCCTCAGAGCCCTCGTATCATCGCCATGTCGGAACGGTCTCCCGGCTGCTGGATCGGTCGACGGACGCTGCGGCCTCCCTTGACCGTGCGCTGAAGCTTGCACCCAACGACCCGCGCACCTTGTATGAGATGGGCTTGCTGCACGAGACGCAGGGCCGGTACGAGGAGGCTCACCGGCTCCTCAAGCTGGCCGTGACCCAGTGCCCGCACGAGGCGGCCTACCGCTACATGCTCGGCGTCACAATGCGGAAACTGCGGAGCCACGAGAACCACCTGCGGAACGCACGGCTACTCGCGCAGTCGTCGCATGTGACCTACTCGGCAGCGGCGGCAGAACTGGAGGAGGCGATCAAAATCGAGCCGGGACACGCCGCGTGGCACAATGAGCTCGGCGAGACGTATGTGTTGGACGGGAGCCACGAGGACGCTCTGCGGCAGTTCCGGCAGGCAGCCACACTTGAGCCTGATGTACCCCTCTACCAGTACAACCTGGGCCGCGCGCACAAGCGGCTTCGGGAGTATGACGACGCCGTGCGCGCGCTGCAAATGGCGGTGCGGCTCGACGGCGAGTACGCCGCGGCTTATGCGGACCTCGGCGCAACGTATACCGCGCTCGGCCGAAACGCGGAGGCTCTCCTGAACCACGAACGCGCCCTGCAGATCGAGCCCGCGAACCCCGCGAGCCACCGGCAGACGGGCGCCGCGTATCGCCAGGCCCGGCGCTATCGCGATGCCATCCAGGCGCTCGCCCGCGCAGCCGAGCTAGACGCGCAGGACCCGGAGACCTACAACGAGCTGGGACTCGTGCACCGCGCACAAGGCAAGCACCGCGAAGCGCTCGCGGAGTTCGAGCACGCGCTGAAGCTAGCGCCGGAGCACGCGGGCTTCAATCGAAACGCCGCGATCGCGTACCAGGACCTCAAGCAGCCACGTCAGGCGATCGAGAAGCTGCGCCGTGCGGTTCTGCTGGAGCCGGCGCGCGCTGGATGGCACCACGAACTCGGGGCGCTTCTGGAATCGCAGGGCGACTTGCCCGACGCACTCGCGGAGTATCATGAGGCGGCGACGCTGAATCCCGAAGGCGCGACATACTACTATCGGGCCGCCGAGGTGTATGGGAAGCTGGGCCAGATCGAGCAGGCCGTGGATGCGTTGCGGCGGGCGCTCTGGCTGGAGCCGCGCAACTACGAGTGGCGCTTCCGTCTTGGGCGGCTCCATACGGAGGCCGGGCAGCCCGCACTTGCTGCCGAGGAGTTCGCCCGAGCGTTGGAGCTTGAGCCTGACGCCGCAGAGTCGCACCTGCAACTGGGCCTTTCCCTCGCCGCACTTTCAAAGCCAGAACAGGCAGTGGAACGGCTCGCGGAGGCCGCCCTGCTTGAGCCAGGCAACGTCGAAGTACACACCGCAATGAGTCAGGTGCTGGAAACGCTCGCCCGTCCCGAAGAGGCACTGAGCCACATCGTTCAGGCGCTCCTCCTCGATTCCTCGCTCATCGGCATGTACCGCCGCGCTGGTCGGTTATACATGCAGCTCGGGCGCTCCGAGGAAGCTGCGGCCGCGCTGGAGCGCGCGATCGAGCTCGAGCCTGCGGATGCGGCAACGCACTCAGAACTCGGTCTCGTGTACGAGGCACAAGAGAAGCTCAAGCTCGCGCTCGGGGAGCAGCGGGAAGCTGTACGCATTGAGCCGGGTACGGCAACGTATGAGCTGCGGGCCGGTTCGTTGTGCCGACAACTACGCTGGTTCGACGAGTCGCGGGCCGCCCTCATGCGCGCACTGGAGATGCGCCCGGAGGAGCCACAGGCGTACAATGAAATGGGCCAGCTATTCGAGGCGGAGGGACGCCCCGAGGAGGCACGAGAGCAGTATGAGGTCGCCGTCCGGCTCGCGCCGAACGAGGCCGAGTACCACCGCAACCTGGGCGTCGTGTACAAACGGCTCAAGCGCTACGATTTGGCCGCGAACGAGCTACGCTATGCGGTCAAGCTCCGGCCCGGGTATGCCGAGGCGTACAAGGAACTGACAACGGTCAGCACGCTCTCGTTCATCACACGCGGTTTCAGCAGGGAGCGAGCGTCGTAAGGAGCAGCGGCCCGCGTAGCGTCGAAGGATGTTCGAAGATGGTGTTGGGGCGTTCAATTGAACACCCCAACAGCCCGGTCTTTGGCGTCCGTGGTGCAATACCCTATGGAGGAAGAACCCCAATGATCTTCTCGGACACCATGATAATCGAAGCCATACAGACGGGCCTCGTCCAGTTCGACCCCCCAGTGGACATCCCCGTACAGGTTCAGCCCGCTTCAATCGACTTGCGTCTCGGGGACACCTACCGCGTGTACAATTACGCGCAACATCACCTGATAGACCCCTCCGCGGACGTGGATCTCGACGAGATAAGTGAGTTGGTGCGACAGGATGGCAAGCCGTTCATTCTGCACCCCGGCGCCTTCGTGCTCGGCTCGACGCTGGAGTACGTCCGCATCCCGAACAGCCTGGTCGGTCGGTTGGAGGGTCGAAGCAGCATAGGGCGGCTCGGCGTGATCGTCCACTCGACGGCGGGCTTCATAGACTGTGGTTTTCAGGGGAACATCACCCTGGAGATCAGCAACATCGGGAAGATCCCGGTAGCGCTCCGCACCGGGATGCGCGTCTGCCAACTCACGCTGATGGAAACCGGTCCCGTTGCCCGGCCGTATGGCCCACTTCGCGGCAGCAAGTATCAAGGACAGCGCGAACCGACGCCGAGCCGCCTCAGCAAGGATGTCGAGTTCTCCCCTTCGGTGAAGCCACTGCTCCGGTAGGATCCTACAGGAACCGTCCCGCACGGTGTGAAGCGTGAGCGGTGCGGTTATTCGTTGCCGGAGCGGTTCCGCGACTTGTGCAATCGCCCACGGGTCTTGTAGCATGGAGTGGCCGAGCGCATACGGTTGGCCGGGCTGGCGTGCCCGAATACCAGGCCCGCCTCTCGAAACCGCTGACCTTAGCTATCCCCCGACGGCAGGCGCGGTGGTCCAGGCCACGAGTGCGTCATGTGGCATGATAAAAGCGAACGTACAGGCGCGTTAGCAGATGCAGATCGTTCCAGTCGTTGACGGATGCTTTGGTTCAGCGGATTTGTGTCTGACCCGCAGGCTCAATGGTCGCTGGCTGGGTAATCGCACGACGGCACCAAGCACAATATCAGGACCGAAGGAGTCACATTGCTACGTAAGGCCAAGTTCGCTCGAACCCCTCCGGGCGTCTCCCTGGTTGTCCTGGTCCTCCTGCTCCTGGTGTCGGCCGGGCTGACGGCGCTAGCCGCGATCCGGGCAGACAATGACACGCCGAAGGTCGTTATACCGCCAGCAGGCAGTCAGGTCGCGGCTGGAACACCCGGATCAACGTCAGTGTTGCCCGTAGGCTCGAGCGATGGGCTGAAGTTGGAACTCAATCAGGACGGCACCATCGCCCAGATCAGCGACGGCAACCGCGCCTTGCCAAAGCTCGATACCCCCGGTGGGTTCTCAATGCGGCTCGTTGGCGAAGAGCCGAACTTGGCGCCGAATCCCAGCTTGGAGACCGATGAAAACGGTGACCAAGTGCCGGACGGCTGGAGTTTTACGAACGGCACGACTAAGCCGCAACTGATTGACTCAGTTGCGCACTCGGGAAAGCGCTCCGTAACCGTTTCCAATGACAGCGTAGCCACCTCGGGCGCGTTCAGTACTGAGGTCGCGGTGAAGCCTTATCGAAATTACATCGCGGCTGCCTGGTTTCGTAGTGAAAACGTCCTGCCGACCAGTGGATGGTTTGGCAACCCACCAGTCCGAATACCGGACGGTTCTCCGGCACAGATCAAGGTCGAACAATTGACGCGCGGCGGCGAAGTAATCAGCACCTACTACGCCTTCGGCTACACAAACACTGCCAACTGGAACCGGCAGGCCGTCGGGTTCAAGACCTTGGGCGAGACGAGAAAGTTGCGCGTTACCGGTTTGCTTCATAAAGGCTCCGGGAAAGTATGGTTCGACGACCTGTATATCGGTCAGTTGATCTCCGACACCGTGCGGCCCATCACGAGTGCAACGACCGCTGGGGCTGACGGAAAGCTGCATCAGCACGCCAACCTCGCTGACGAGCACCTCACGTTCGACGCAACGTATACCCCCACCAAAGACTACATACGCGTCGATGCGGCGGTGACGGACACGGCAAAACGGGACGCGTTGGACACCGACAAGGCATTTCAGATTACGTACACTCTCCCCGTCGACGCGGTCGGCTGGATGTGGGACGATCACCCGCGAAAGTCGCGGGAAATCACACCGGACGTTCCGTTCAAACTCAACTCCATCCAGGTTCCAGATCCCTCCAGATACCCATTTGCCACGATCCACGATGACAAGTCGGCCCTGACAATCGCGATGCCGCTCAACACACCCCGGTTCGCCAAGTCCCAGTACGACAGCCGCAGCGGACTTACGATGACCTTCGACCTCGGGGTCTCAAAGGCCGCGAAGAAGCTCAAAGGAAAGGCGACGTTCACCTTCCTGCTGTACAAATCGGATCCCGCGTGGGGCATCCGGGCTGCCACGAAGAAGTATTACGACATCCATCCAGAGTCTTTCGTTCGCCGCACCGATCCAAAAAGAGAAGGCTTCTGGTTCGTCCGGCCGCCACTCACGGCGCTGGACGATCCGAAGACGGCGACAGACGAGTCGACGGCCTACGGTCTTGGCCTGAATATGGTGAGTCTCGGAACGGACAGCACCATCGCGCACAAGGTCTGGGGCGGCGACTATCTCAAGTGGGATAATCAACGCAACATCTACACCTCTACCTACAATCACCATTCAGGGTTCTTCGCGCCTCGGTGCCTGCCTGGACAACGCGGGTGTGAAAAGTTGACTTACGAGCAGTCCCTCCAGAAGTTGCGATCGGATGCCGCAAAGCCGACGGAAAACGGGAAGAACACTCGGCTGCGAGATGAGTCTCAGGCGACCTTGATCTCCGCGTCACGTGATCTGAACGGTCGACTCCGATATACGAACTATCAGAATAAGTTTGGAGCATTCAACAAGTATTATCAAAACCCCGATCCTGACCTGTCCGCCGGCATGGACTGGTCGGCGGCAGCCCAGAAGCATCAGATGGAGTACGCTATAAAGCTTGCGCGCGAAGCCGGAGCAAAACTTGAGGCGATTCACTTCGACTCGACCTCCGGCCATCGCCGATGGGGTGAGGATTACAGCCGGGAACACTGGGCTACGGCGGATATCCCGCTGACGTTCAGTTACGAGACGGGCGAGGTAACCGAAAAGATGATCTTCGCGATGTATGAGCATCTGGAGAAGATGGCCGACTTCCTGCACCAGCGCGGTATGCTCCTCACCGCCAACTTCAACGGCAATGAGGTCAATGCCCTGAGCTTCCTGGGCGCGGACCTGATCGACTACTACGGCGTGGAGCAAGGTCTTGAGCAGCGAGTTGGGGCGGTATGGGGTGTGACTGCCGATAGCTTCGGCTTGAACAAGCGCGTGATGGCGTACCAGAAACCCATCAGCACCCTCGATACCGAGATCGGCAACGGCGAGTTCAGCCTGGCACAAATGGAGGCGAAAATACAGCGCAGCCTCTTTTACGGCATCTTCCCAGGCGCTCGCGGACAGACGACAAAGACCGAAGGCTGGTGGTCGGACCAGGGTCTCAGGAAAGTATACGCCCGATACAGCCCATTGTTGGAGGAACTGGCGGTCGCTGGTTGGGAGCCGGTCACGAACGCCCGCTCGTCGAATACGGACGTATGGCTAGAGCGGTTCGGGTACGCCTCGAAACACAACCTGCACCTGACCATTCGCAACGACAGCGAATCAGCCCAGGAATACACGCTCACTGTCGATCTCAATAAGGACGGGCTGCAATCGGTGCGAACACTGACTGCTCGAGAATTGATCGTCGGCGAGACCATCGAGGTTGCGCTAAACTCGGAGCGCACGCAGGCAACGATAGACGGGACGATACCCGCTGGCTCCACCCGAATGGTCCGCTTCGATACCCGATAGAAGGCGCTCGGCGCACGAGGCATTGGGCGTGAAAAGTGAACCGTGACTAGGGCCTGTGGGTCCGATACCAACGCTGGACCGCGAGTGACGCGCCCAGTGCTACAATCGAGCCATGGAACCTCAACACGCACGGTCCATTCACCTTCCCTTCGGCCCCGATACCAGCGTCATCCGCGACAGCCTGTATAGCCGCGTGCCGGTCAACGAGCACATACTGGCGGTGATGGCGACGCCGGAGTATCTTCGCCTTCAACGGGTGAAGCAACTCGGCTGGGTCTTCACCGTTTGGCCGGGCGCGACGCACACCCGATACGAGCACAGCCTGGGGGTGTACCACCTCGCCCGCCGCGCACTCGAATCGCTGCTCGCGCTCAGCGCGTTGCCCACGGCAACCGATGCCGAGTTGCGCGTTTTTCTCGCCGCCGCGCTGCTGCACGACGTGGGACACTACCCGTATTCACACGGCATCGAGGAGTTGGGGCCGCCAGTAGAACCGCACGAGCGAGCCGGAATCCGGCTCATCGACGGGCCAAACCTCTCCGCCACGCTCGAACGGTGGGGAGTGGACCCCTCCGAAGTCGCCCAACTGATGCGACCGGTGGTGGGGCGAGATGCGCCCAGTGGCAACGCGCGAGTGTACCGTGCGCTTCTATCGGGCGCACTCGACGTAGACAAGCTCGACTATCTCCCACGCGATGCCCGCGCGTGCAACGTGCCGTACGGGGGGGTCGATGTTGAGCGCCTGCTGGATTCTCTGCGCGTCCTCGACAGCCCGGACGGTCCGACGCTCGCTCTGACCGAAAAGGGCATAAGCCCACTACACTCGCTCGTGCTCGCCCGGCAGGAGATGTTTGACAACGTATACTGGCACCACACCAATCGCGCCTGCATGGCAATGCTGCTGCGGGCTGTCCAGGACGCGCTCGAAGCTGGCGCGCTCCGCGCGCACGAATTGACCGGCCAGGACGACGCCTCGCTCCTCGTGCTGCTCTCCTCACGCACGATGCCCCCGACAACACGAGCCCTCATCGGCTCCCTCTCCGTCAGACGGGTCCACAAGCGTGCGCTTGAGCTGGCGACGCGGTCCGGTCCGGTCTTCGAGAAGGTCGACGCTCTCTTTTACGACCCTGCTGGCCGGAAGCAACTGGAGCTTCGGCTCTGCACGGCGGTTGCCGAAGCGACGGGACTTCACGTCGCAGCGCACGAGCTCCTCCTCGATATCCCGAAACCGGAGAAGTGGGAGGTTGATGTACTGGTTCGCTACGAACGACCACCCGTCGGCATGGAGCGCGTTATGTCGTGGCAGGAAGCCACCGGCATGACTGGAGCGGATCTCGCAGCGTATGAGGCGCACCAGCGGCGCATTCGGCTCGTCACCTCTGCGCGCCTTCGCGACCACGTGTGGGAGCTGCGCGACTCGACTATCATCCCCACCCTTCTCGCAGCCAGCACTCAGGAACGTGGCTAGAAAAACAGGCACCGGCGTGACCCGGCGACCCTGCAGCCCGAACAGTTGCAGGCCCGCCGCCGAGCGATGATGGCGGTCGGCATGGACCGATCCGGCAGCAGGCTGCGTTATCATAGAGATAGCAGGACGACATTCCGAGGAGACGTTTGGATGCGGTCTACAGGCAGGGTTGGTCTGATTGGGTGGGCGGCCTCGGTGTTGCTGCTCGGTTTGGCGGTAAGTCTTCCAGTACGAGCCCACGAGAAGTGGTTCACAGATTCTCGCCAGTTCCCCGTCAACTGGGCGGACGTGTTGAGCCTCAAGACCTTGCTCGTCATCCTTGCGGTTGGCCTTGGGCTCGCCGCCGTGTACGCGCTAGATGCTCTGCTGCACATAGTACGAGCACGGCCACAACGGCGTCAGTTCCCGCATCTGCCTCAGGATGTGCAGCCCGGTGGCACCGCGCTTGAGCGCATCTACGCTTGGATACCACTGATCGTCGCGCTGCACGCGGCGGTGCCCCTGCTCGTGAGCGGCCTGCAACTGCAACTGTTCGCCGCGAACCTGAACCTGCCGCGCGACATCTTTGGCGGCCTGATGGCTCTCGCACAGATCACGGTCGCACTCTCCTTCGTGTACGGCGCGCTGACCCGCGTTTTCGGGCTCGTACTGGCGGCACTGGTGCCGCTCGGCTGCCTGTTCTTTTCACCCGCCTACGTGCTGGAACACCTCGACTTCGCAGGTGTCGGCCTGTTCATGTACATTCTGGGCCGCGGGCCATATTCCGTTGACTCGCTCATTGGTACACTGGCGGAGCCCGCGCGTCCCCTCTTGCCGTATGCCGTGCCCGCGCTGCGCGTCCTCACCGGCGCAGCGATCGTCGTGCTCGGTTTCACCGAGAAGATCTGGAACGAGCAGCTCGCGCAGTCCTTTCTAGCGTATCAGGACTTCAACT
>Ga0136611_10004024_pt1 | contig 10297 bp, 5 predicted proteins | sample AntDrymUQ2232306_2_FD_106645 | JGI IMG/M metagenome (GOLD analysis project Ga0136611, IMG submission 106645) | Polar desert sand microbial communities from Dry Valleys, Antarctica - metaG UQ223 (23.06) | ecosystem: Environmental > Terrestrial > Soil > Desert | place: Antarctica: Dry Valley... | reverse complement strand
TCTCAACCTCGGAGACGCGTCGGGGACAGAGCGCATCATCGGAGGGAAGGTGACGCACAACTTCTTCTCGGTCTTCGGAGCACGTCCGCTGTTGGGGCGCGTCTTTCGGTCGGAAGAGGACACCCCCGGCACCGACGCAGTCGTCGTCCTGTCGCATGCGTTGTGGACGCGCCGTTTCGGCGCGGATCCCGCCGTCGTCGGAACGGACATCAGACTCAGCGGCCGGCCGTATCGCATCCTTGCTGTCATGCGCCCGGATTTCGATCCGCTCCTCATGCAACACGAGCTCTGGATGCCGATTGCTTTCACTCCCGCGCAGATCGCGCAGATGGACGAGCACTATCTCCGCGTCGTGGGGCTGCTGAAGAACGGCGTGCGCGCCGAGCGGGCGGAGCAGGAGATGCGCGCGATCGGGAAGGAGTTGGAAATTGTCTCGATTGCGAATCACGAACGATCCTTCACACTGCAGCCGCTGTCGCAGCTGCTCATCGGTGATTACCGCCAGCGCATGTTCGTGCTCCTCGGCGCCGTGTCGCTGGTGCTGCTCATTGCGTGCAGCAACGTCGCTAATCTGTTGCTGGCGCGGAGCGCAGCGCGACGGAAGGAGATCGCGATTCGCGCTTCGCTGGGTGCGAGCCGCGGCCGCATTGCCCGTCAGATGCTGACGGAGAGCGCCGCACTCGCGCTGCTCGCAGCGGTTGTCGGCGTTGCGTTAGCGTGGGCCGGCATTCGGCTGTTAATCGCCATTGCTCCCGCGGGAATTCCGAGAATCGGCGAGACGCGCATCGATCTCACCGTTCTCCTGTTTGCACTCGGAACGGCAATCGTCAGCAGCGTCGTCTTCGGAATCGTTCCAGCGCTGCGAGCGACGCGGACCGATCTGCAGGGCGTGCTGCGCGAAGGTGGCCGAGGGTCAGGGTCGGCGCGCGATCGCGTGCGAAATGTGTTGATCGTCGCGGAAGTGGCCCTGGCGTTGACGCTGCTGGTTGGCGCGGGCTTGCTGATCCGCAGTGCGCGGGCGCTCGAGAATCAACCACTTGGCTTCGCGCCGCAGGGTGTGCTTGCCGCGCGTGTGACTCTCCCGCGCGACAGCTATGCCGATCCCGCGAATGTCATCAGGACGTTTCAGCAGATGGCGGACGGACTGGCCAGCACCCCCGGCGTGCGCGACGCCGCGTTGTCGTCACAGGCACCGCTCGGCGGCGGTGGTGGGTCGAACGGACTGATTCCGGAAGGGAAGGCCCTGGTGCCGGAGAACGCTGTCGATGCCCTGCTCCGCATAGTGACCGACGGCTTCTTTACGACGCTCCAGATTCCAATCACGCGTGGACGCGGATTCACCCGCGAGGACGTCACTGGTGGCACGCGCGTAATGGTCGTGAGCGAGGAGCTGGCACGCCGGATGTGGCCTGATGAGGATCCGATTGGCAAGCGCGTCGCGTGCTGTGAGGGTGAACCAGGTGATCCGCGTTGGAAGACCGTGATTGGTGTCGCAGGCGACGTCCGCACTCGTGGTCCGGCCATCGCGCCCCTTCCCGAGTTCTATCTGCCAACGGCGCAAGCGCCGCCGGAAGCCTGGGATTGGATACAGCGGCAGATGACCCTCGTCGCGAGAGGGACGGGGACTGATGCATCCGTGCTCGCCGCTCCGATGCGTAATGCAGTTCGTGCCGTCGATCCGGCGCTCCCGCTGTATCAAATCCGTCCAATGACCGAGGCGCTTCGCGTCGCGCTCTCGGAAGCGCGATTCAACACCATACTGCTCACCACACTCAGCGCGCTCGGTCTCATATTGGCCGCCATCGGCATCTACAGTGTCGTCGCGTATTTCGTGAGTCTGCGAACGCACGAGATCGGGCTGCGAATGGCGCTTGGCGCTGCTCCACTCGACGTCGTCCGCATGATGGCATGGCAGGGTGCTCGACCGATTCTACTCGGCGTTCTGGTTGGTGCGATTGGCGCCTTCGCACTGACGCGACTGCTGCGGAACGCTCTCTTCGGCGTCTCCGCGAGCGACCCGCTGACTTTTGCGAGCGTTGCGACATTGCTCATCGCCGTAGGGCTCGTGGCGACTCTCGTGCCGGCGCGCCGAGCAACGAAGGTGGATCCGACGCGGGCGCTGATGGAAGGTTAGTGGGGCACTGAACACACCGGCACATCGGAGCGATATGTCAGCACTGCTCGTTATCTCCTGCGCGCGCGGACCGAGCTTTGCTGACCATATCGGTGAAGCAGGGGGGTGTTGGCGGGTTAACGTGTCGTGGCGGGGGAGAGATGGCCGGCAAGAAAAAGAATCGGAATCGAAAGAAGACTGACGGCAACGAAGTGCTCGCCGACGCGAAGGAGGGAGCGTCGATCGAACACTACTGGCGCCTGCGCGGGCGTCCCAAGCGGCGCAAACCACCCAGGAAGTACAAGTACACCGAGGAGCTCGCGCACCTGCAGGTGGAGCTCATCAAGCTCCAGGAATGGGTGCGTCTCAAGGGGCTCCGGGTAGCCGTCGTCTTCGAAGGCCGCGATGCCGCCGGGAAGGGAGGCGTCATCAAGCGCATCGCCGACAGTCTCAACCCGAGAGTATGCCGGATTGCCGCGCTCGGCACGCCAACCGAGAAGGAACGCGGCCAGTGGTACTTCCAGCGCTACGTGCCGCATCTCCCTGGAAAAGGCGAGATCGTGCTCTTCGACCGCAGCTGGTACAACCGCGCGGGCGTGGAGTACGTGATGGGGTTCTGCACCGAGGAGGAGTACCAGGAGTTCCTGCGCGCCTGCCCGCTCTTCGAGGGAATGCTGGTGCGATCCGGCACGTACCTCGTGAAATACTGGTTCTCCGTCAGCGACGAAGAGCAGGAGAAGCGATTCCAGGAACGCATTCGCAACCCGACCAAGCGCTGGAAGCTGAGTCCCATGGACCTGAAGTCACGCAAGCACTGGAGCGAGTACTCCAGAGCCAAGGACGTGATGTTTGCCGCGACGGACAAGAAGCGCACGCCCTGGTACGTCGTCGAGGCCGACAACAAGAAGAAGGCGCGCCTCAACTGCATCGCGCACTTGCTGCGGCAGGTTCCCTATGAAGACATGACGCCGGTGAAGATCAAGGTACCGAAGCGGCAGGGCGATATCGGATACAAGCGTCCGAGGAAATCGAAGCAGCGCTTCGTTCCTGAACGCTACTAGTTCGCGCTATGGCAAGTGCCGCATCGTCCAGCTGTCGGGGTGACTGGTATACAACGCCGGCGCTCTACCGATTCATTCCCAGAACCTGGTATGGCGAGCGTGTCGCGAAGCTGTGTCCGTGTCAGATATGATGGCTTCGAGCGCACCATGCGTTCCTGTCCCAGAAATACAGCAGAGCAAGCAGACCGTGCAACAACTCATGCCAGATGAGGCTCCCAAGGCCATCCTCGATGCCTTCAACGCTCACGATCTACACGCAATCATGGAATTCCTGGCCGACGATTGCTGGCTCGACATCCCCCGCGGACCAGCTGAATGGGGACAACGCTATGTGGGCAAAGCCGCCGTGAGGGAAGGATTAGCGACGCGTTTCCAAGGGTCTTCCTGACGTTCACTACGGCGACGACCGCCATTGGATCAGCGGGAACATGGCGTTTTCGGAGTGGTTGCTGACCGGTACCGAGACTCACGACCTGCCTCTGGTTCGACGACCAGGCCGAGGACGCGGCGAAGTATTACACGAGCATCTTCAAGAACTCGAAGGTCAGCGCGGTCACGCGCTATCCGGATGCCGGACAGGAAATCCATCACCAACCTGCGGGGAAGGTGATGGTGGTCGCATTAGAGCTGGACGGTCACTCCTTCACCGGTCTCAATGGCGGCCCGGATTTCAGCGAGGCGATCACGATGCAGGTGAACTGCGCCGACCAGAAGGAGATTGACTACTACTGGGAGAAGCTCGGCGCGGGCGGCGAACCAAAGGCGCAGCAGTGCCGCTGGCTCAAGGACAAGTTCGGGCTGTCATGGCAGGTTGTCCCTGGCCGCATCGACGAGATCCTCACGGGCGGTGACGCGGCCGGCCGAGAACGAGCCATGAACGCGATGCTCAACATGAAGAAGATCGACATCGCCGCGCTCGAGCGCGCGCCCGAGACGGCGCGCGCGACGCTTGAGCAAATCAACTGGCGCTGGGTGCGTTTATTGCGGCATCCGTGTGGACCTGCCTTCACTGTCCCGGGGCGTCGCTGTTCCGGCCTGAGCCATGATCTGGCGATTGCAAGGCGGCGACGGACTCTTCTCGAGGTAGCGTCATGCTCAAGATCTCTGCAGTCGGCAGGGCCGTATTGTCGGTGTTGGTGATGGGTGCGTGCACGGATGATCCCTCAGCTCCTGAAGGGGCGGTCACACCCCCGCGATTCGCTGTCGGGGACAGTTGTGTCAGTGAGGGTGATGTAGGCTTCGGTTGCGAGATCGTGGTCGATGGCAGCCCGCCGGCGAGTGGCTTCAATGACTCGACGGGGTCCTGGAAGTATTGGGCCAAGCCGGGTGTTGCAACATCGGGTACGAACACATTTGCAACGCTTGAGTACCGATTCAAGGATGCGACGTCGTATGGCTATCGTGTCGTCGACCTCGCGACGTACGAGAAGGGAGCCTGGGGCGAGATGACCGTGTATACGAACCTGTTCGGCATCGAGTACGTTCGTGAAGCCGTCGGCTCGAAGTTCGTCGGATACGCCGGGTGGGATGGCTCCTCCGGACATCTCGAGACCCGCTATTGCATCTCGAACCCCGCAGCGAGCGGATTCAATTGCATGGCTGGTTCTGAGGATCCGATGTCGGCGAACAGACTGCCGAACGCCGCCTTCACCGTGGCTCAGACCGCGCCATACGCACCCGACCACCCCGCCGAGTTCGCAGTCGACGGCGCCCCCTCGTCCGATCCGGACAATAACGGGCTTACGTATACCTGGTTCCTCGATGGCGCCTCGGTGGGTGCCGGTATCACGTACCTGATTTCCATTGGCTCAACGGGCGTTCACAACATCCGGCTACTCGTGGATGATGGTAACGGTGGAATCGATGCCGCGAACACCAGCGTGACGGTCGAGGGTCCGCCGACTCCAAATCGCGCCCCAACGGCGGTGATCTCAGCCGCCGAGTCCCGCGTGGGAGTGGTCGGAGGAGCATGCGCCCTGTGGTCCTTTGACGGCAGAAATTCCAGCGACCCGGACGGTGACCCCCTGACTTACCAGTGGGCCTTCGACGGAGCTGCCCTGTCCCCCGGAAGTGCTACCATCTCGAAAGAGTTCTGCACCGCCGGCGCACACTCTGCTCGTCTCGTCGTGAGCGACGGCCGAGGCGGAAGTTCGGACGTGACGCAAGGGTTCACGGTCAGCCCGTTTGTTTCATCACCATTGACGGCGGCGATTCAGGGGCCTTCGCCGGTAAGGGAGGGCGCCACATGCTCGTGGGACGGAATGCCCACCGGCGGAACCGGTCCGTATCGGTACACGTGGAAAGTGGCAGGCGTTGTCGTACAGGATGGCATCGACGCCTCGACCTACACTCGCACGATCGGCGGGACGAAATTCATGCTTGCGCTCACCATAACCGACGCGAATGGTTTGACCGCGTCCACGTCCTTGCTCGTTTGGATCAGCCCCGAAGCCGCTCGGTGCTACCTCTGACCTGAGGCCGGCGAAACCAGAGCGAGCGCGGTACCGGAATGTCATCCGGAGAGACAGCGTAACGATCACGTGGCCGGAAGCGCCACAGGCCCGCGGATGTATTTCCGCGGGTCTACTGTTATTAACCCAGGCCCAGTCGCAGCGCGCATCCAATGATGATTCGCTTCGCCCTTCCTGTGGTCCTCGCATGCACGATGTTGCTGGCCGATGCGAAGCGTGCGCTCGGTCAACGAATCAGCGTCAGCATTACGCCAGAGTTCGGATACGGCCTCGCCGGCTACTACTTCGGCCCCTTCCACACGAGCGGGCATCCGACTGCTCGAGCATGGAAGACTTGCTCGCCATCCAGACTCGGCTCAAGCTTCACAAGGATGCGCATCGGGCCGCGTCCAACTGGATCTCGCAGAACCTTCGTCCCCCCGCCGCCGGAGGCTGTCGGTGTGTTTCCAGAGGCGTGATGTCGGCTATGCGCCGACGGAGTTACGGGACGCGCGCAATCACATCGCCAGCTTGTTCGCCGCGTTGAGCGCTGAAACCTTGTAACACTCGGCCAGCGTCGGATAGTTGAAGACGGTGGAAAGAAAGTAGTCCAGCCCGCCACCGAGTCCGAACACCGCCTGCCCAATGTGCAGGAGCTCGGTGGCACCGGTCCCGATAATGTGCACGCCGAGCAGCCTGCGGTCCTCACGGTGAAAGAGCATCTTGAGCAGCCCGCTGTCATCGCCCAGGATCTGGCCGCGCGCGATCTCTCGATAGCGTGCGATCCCGACCTCGTAGGGGACCCGCTCCTTCGTGAGCTTCTGCTCGGTTAAGCCGACCATCGAGATCTCCGGTACCGAGTAGATGCCGATCGGAAAATGCTCCGCCATAGGCGCTGCCGGCGCTCCGAGCGCGTGGCAGGCGGCAATGCGTCCCTGCTCGCTGGATGTTGCGGCGAGACTCGGATGGCCGATGACGTCGCCGGCGGCGAAGATGTGGGGCACCGAGCTTCGGTACTGCGCGTCCACGATGATACGTCCGCGATCATCGGCGACGAGTCCGGCGTTCTGAAGTGCAAGCGCCTCCGTCGCGCCAATGCGTCCCACCGAGAACAGCGCCATGTCAACGACAATGCGCTTTCCCGACTCGGTCTCCAGCACGGCCCGCTTCGGGGGACCTTCACTCACCGACACGCCCTCGACCGCTTCGCCAAAGCGGAAATGCACCTTCTGCTTCCGCATCTGATGGATCAGCTCGTCCACGATCTCGGCGTCCACAAACTCGAGCGGCCGGTCGCGGCGGTCGATCACCGTGACCTCGACGCCGAGGGCCGCGAACATCGATGCGTACTCGATGCCGATCACGCCGGCGCCAACGACCGCCATGGTGCGCGGAAGTCGCTTGAGACCGCCAATGTCGTCACTCGAAATGATCGTCTCGCCGTTCGACTCGATGCCCGAAGGCCCCAGTGCGTGCGTGCCGGAGGCAATGAGTACGTTCGCGGCGGAGATCTCGCGCCATCTCCCCTCGGTGCCGACACGGATCCGGTGCGGGTCGACGAACGACGCCTCGCCGGCCAGCACGTCCACCCCGTTGCGCGACAGCTGGTTGGCGATGACGGACCCCTCGCGCGCAACGACGATATCGACGCGAGAGAGCAGCTCAGGCGCGGTCGGCCGCTGGGCGGATCGGGTGCTGCCGCTGTCGGGACGGGCCCCGGCGGCAAAGTGCAGGATCGCTTCGCGGAACGTCTTGCTGGGGATCGTGCCGGTGGCGAGGCACATTCCCCCGACGGTGCTCCTTCGCTCGACGAGCGCAACGCGCCGGCCCAGCTTCGCCGCCTGCACGGCGCCGCGCTGGCCCGCGGGACCGCTGCCGATGCAGACGAGGTCGTAGTCGAAGGAGTCGCTCATGGAGTGCCTAACTTACCGACGGCACCGCGGGTAGGCCATGAGCGACTCGACCGCGTTCCTGCGTCATGCCACAGCGCGGCATGGCAGAACGTGAACGGATCGTGAACGATCCAGTTTGACGCACATGTCGAGGCCAAACAATCCACCGGAAACGCCGTAGGGCCATCGCGAGCACATCGCCCGCTGCCTTCCGCTATCCGCGAGGAATGCCCCCGATGAACGCCATGTCGTCGTCAGCGCTGCTCCTTTGCGCGGTTGCATGCGCACCAACTCAAAGACCAGCCGTACTGCCCAGCGCGATAATGGATACCGAAGTACAACGCCTGATGCAGCGCGGAGGCGTGGAAGGTCTCGCGCTTGCTGTGATCGACCAGGGAAGGATCACGCACGTCGCTGCATACGGCCGACGCAGCCGGGAGCGGGACCTGCCCCTGACAACCAGCACCGTCATGTACGGCGCTTCGCTGACCAAGACGGCCTTCGCGTACATGGTGATGCAGCTGGTGGACGAAGGCCGGCTCGACCTCGACATGTCCGTCGCCAAGTTGCTGCCAAAACCACTTCCGGAGTACGAGGACTGCCGAGACCTGGAGTCCGACGATCGCTGGCGCGCACTGACCCCGCGCATTCTGCTCAACCACGGATCCGGATTCGCCAACTTTCGATGGCTCGAGCCCGACAAGAAACTCCGCTTTCATTTCCAGCCCGGTACCCGCTACGGCTACTCGGCCGAAGGCTTTTATATCCTTCAGCTCATTCTGGAGGAAGGATTGAAGCTGGACGTTGGTAAGGAGATGCAGACGCGTGTCTTCGACCGATTCGGGATGACGAACACCAGCATGACGTGGCGTCCAGACTTCGCTGCCAACCTCGCAGACGGCTATGCACTCAATGGCAAGATGGAGCCGCACGATGAACGCAGCAATGTCAGCGCGGCTGGCTCAATGGACACGAGCATCGATGACGTGGCGAAACTGTGGGCTGGCATGATGCGCGGCGATGGCTTGAGCCGGGCATCGCGCAAAGAGCTCGTGCGCCCGCAACTTCCCATCGCCTCCGCGCACCAGTTTCCAACGCTTGTGCCGGCGACGGACGCACGCAATGCGGAAGTGCGCCTCGCGGCGGGGCTGGGTCTCGTGACGTTCGAGGACGCGAGCGGCCCGGCCTGGTTCAAAGGGGGCCACAACGACTGGACGGGGAACATGGCGGTGTGCTTCGAGGGCAGTCAGCGCTGTCTTGTGATGCTCGCGAACGACGTACGCGCCGAGCGCATCTATCCCGAAATTCTCCATCTCGTGTTCGGTGAGACCCGAATGCCATGGCGCTGGGAGTACGATTGGCTGAGCGCGGGTCGCTGACACTGGCACGTCCAACGAGATGTCGACCCTCAGACGCCCTTGCGCACCTGCTGTCTACGGCGCTCGCACTCGCAGCGTTTGCTTGATGTACGTCGGCGTTAACGCGGGCGCGACAACCACGTTCAATGAGACATCCCCAGCCGTCGCCGGCGTCCACTCCAAATCATAGGTTTCGCCGACGCCGGTCCTGAGTGGCGTAGTGAGTGGCCGAGCAAGTGACGGCGGCAACATGGCGGCATCCTTTGCCACCAGGCGCCAGGGCACCGGTCCTTCCGCCGCCTCGAGCGTGAACCAGACGCCTTCGTCGGGCATGATGTTGATCAGACGAAGACGATAGGTCGTTCCAGCAACCACATGGACAGGCGATGGAGCAACGCTCGCATTGAGCGTGCGCTGAGGCACGCCGTTCAGCACGGCGTAGCCGGCGACAAAGATGAGATCGGTGACGGGATCGCGGGTGACACCGGAGTCGAGCACCAGCATGGCCCCGTACATTCCGGTGGTGAGCTGCGGCTCCTCCTCCATGTGCGCATGGTAGATGAACGTGCCCGACCTCGGCGGCGTGAAGACCGCGGTGAACGAGTCGCCGGGAGCGATGAGGGGAGCGAGGGTCCTGCCCGATCCGCTCCAGCCAGCAACGCCGTCGTAGCCATGGTCGAGCTCCATCCCGTGCCAGTGAATGGACGTCGGCGCCGTCATGCGGTTGACGACCGTGATCGCACTTCGCTCACCGCGCGTGAGGATCAACGGAGTCGCGGGAACGTCGACAGAGTCACGGGCCGGGTCGGAGTCCTTCTGCACCACGAGTCCGCGAATCAGTGGTCTTCCGGGAAGAGAGGCTCGCTCCGCCGCGACGACGCGGATGCGTCGCGCCACTGGTGTCGCCGCGATGCGGCGACGAAAGAACGGAATACCGCCATCCTTGACCTCGATGCCGAGCACCAGGCCAGCCATCGACTCGAGTGGGTGCCGTGAGACATGGCCGGCGTGCGCGCGAACGCTGTCGGGCCGGGCAGGGAAGGGCGACATGTGCCCTGCCATATGACAGTGCACGAGCCAGTTGCCGGCGCGAGTGGGAACCCACTTCATGGCGAACGTCTGGCCCGGGAACGCCGTGCGCGTCACCATCTCCGGCTGCGCGCCGCGTGCGTACGTCGTGTCCTCTCTCCACGTTCCCCCCGCCGTGACGCGGAAGTGAAAGCCATGGAGATGGATGGGATGCAGGCGGTCGCTTCCGTTGATCCACCGCCAGCGGACGGTATCGCCGACGGTGTACTTCAACCGCTCGGTGTGCGGCCACGATCGCCCGTTGATGGCGACCTCCCAGATATCCTCCTTCGTGGGCGGTCGAGTGGAGTCAGGGTAGATGTCGATCACCGTGACGACGAAGATGCGCTCGCGT
>Ga0136611_10004023_pt1 | contig 10298 bp, 9 predicted proteins | sample AntDrymUQ2232306_2_FD_106645 | JGI IMG/M metagenome (GOLD analysis project Ga0136611, IMG submission 106645) | Polar desert sand microbial communities from Dry Valleys, Antarctica - metaG UQ223 (23.06) | ecosystem: Environmental > Terrestrial > Soil > Desert | place: Antarctica: Dry Valley... | reverse complement strand
GTAACTGAGGGTATCGAGTAATCCATGCAATACACTGCTCGGAATTTCGACATGTCCTCTCTGCACACGGGAGTGTGGGAATTGGACCGTCCGCCAGAGGTGCTCGCGCACCAGTGCGAGTGTGTCCGCAAACGTCGCTTCGCGCTTCACGTACCAGGCCGTGCTCCGCACCGGATGCGCCCGCCCCGCCCGCAGTTCCTCCGCCAGCAGCACGACCACCGAGAAGAGCCCCAACAACACCGGCGTCGTCCGCTCAATCGCCAGCTTCGACCATTGCCGCTGCGTCTCCACCCCCAGATGTGCCCGCACTTCCTCGAACGTCACCTCTTCACTCCAGCGCAAAACGAACCACTCCACGATCTGCACCGCCGACGCCGTCACATCCGTGGCAAAGAAGGCTTGCGGCGCGAAGGTGGCGTGCGGGTCGCGCACCAGCACCCAGCGCAGCGCCAGCGGCGCTTGCCCCTGCGTCACCCACACCGCCGTCCCGGTCGCGACCTCCACTGCGCGCTGCGCCCCACCATACCACGCCACCGTCGCCGCCTCCCACACCGTGGTCGGGTCCTTCACCCGCTGCGCCAGACTCGGCTGGCGGCTCCCATAGCTATACTTCGGTTTGCGCCCGCGCTTGCGTGTCCCCGGTGCGGCGGTCGTGTCATACAGCCGTGCATCCCAGCGCAGGCGCGAGACCAAGGTGATCGGCACCGCTGCACGCTGACAGCGCAGTCCCAGCTTGACCGCCGCCAGGGCACCGTCGACCACCAGGATCAGCCCACGCTCTGGCTGCCAGCGCCGCACGGCCAGGATCATCTGGGCGACCCAGTCGATGCTGGTCTTGTGGCGTCGCTTGGTTTTGTCGGCAGACTGCGGGCCGGGTGCCAAGACGGTCAAGAAGGGCAAGGCCCACACGCGCGTGCTCCACGGCACGCGCACGAGCAGCATCATGCTGACCCAGCGCAAGCCAAAGCTCTTGACCTTGTGCTTCTTACTCGAGCGCACCGCATCGCGGAAGCAGCCCAGCCCATAAATCTTGGGACCACGGCGACGTTCCAAGGTTTCATCAGCGGCGATGACCAAGGGCAGTCCGGCAGCAACAAAGGCGGCGACGAGCAGGCCGAGCAGAATGCGAGAGGCGGTCAAGCCCGACCACTTGACGCGATTGAGGACACGATGATAGGCCTGGAACTGGGTTTCGTCGCTGAGGCCCATCACACGGAGGATGGCGGTGACGGTGCGGCGGGCGGGGGCAAGGATGGCACCGACGAGCAGGACCTGGGCCCATTGCCAACTGCGGTCGCTAAAGAGTTGCATGAACGGGAGCAGAACGGGCATAATGTCACTGGGCAGGATACACATCTGAATACTCCTTTGATCAGTTGTGTTCAGCGTAGCCTGCCCATCTCCGTTTGTCTACCCCCTCGCCAACAAATGGATAAAGTCCAGTATTAGCTCTTAGTTTGTTGTGGATAGACTCATAGGTGCCATCTCTCATCGGCGTCAAGCAACACTGTCTATGTGCTGACAGCTGACAGCTGACAGCTGATAGCTGATAGCTACAAAGGAGACACCATGGAAGCTCTCGGCATTGACGTAGGAGGCTCGGGCATCAAGGCTGCGCCGGTCGACACCCAGACCGGAGAACTTCTGGCCGAGCGGTTTCGCATCCCAACGCCCCAGCCGGCGACCCCGGCGGAGATGATGGCGATCATCGCCCAGCTTGTCGAGTATTTCAAGTGGTCAGGACCGATCGGCTGTGGATTTCCCGCCGTGATTCGCGGCGGAACAGTCCATACCGCCGCCAACATTGATGCATCCTGGATCGGTGTGCCAATCGAAGCCGAGCTAGCGACCCTGATCGGCCAACCGGTCAAGGTGCTGAACGACGCGGATGCCGCCGGCCTCGCCGAGATGCGCTGGGGTGTAGGCGCCCGCTGGGCGGAAGAACATTCCGGCGTTGTGCTGATCCTGACCCTCGGCACAGGTATCGGCAGCGCGCTCTTCACCGATGGAAATCTGGTTCCAAACACCGAGTTCGGCCATATCGAAATACGCGGCAAGGAAGGTGAACACCGAGCCGCCGACAGCATACGTGAGCGCAAAGGCCTCAGCTGGAAGCGCTGGGCCAAACGTGTCGATGAATACGTCGACCGTATGGAGCAACTGGTCTGGCCGGACCTGATCGTCGTCGGTGGAGGAGTAAGCGCCCACGCCGACGAGTTCTTGCCACTCCTCTCGACCCGCGCCGAGATCGTGCCGGCCCAGCTCCGCAACAACGCCGGTATCGCCGGCGCCGCGCTTGCCGGCGTCTATCAGCAGGGTCGCTTGCTCACCAAAAAATCCGAAACTGGGACGCTGCCAATCAAGGCCTCGCCCAAATGATGCCTTTCCTACCGGCCATCGTAACAGCGGTATGCTATACTTCCTCACAAGGATGAAGGCCGAGGTGCCGGCACGCTGCCGGCCCACATTGCGAAGAAACGTACAATCATGGACAGACGTCAGGCCGACCGCATTGCTAAAGTTGCCGCTGTGATCCTCATCTCCGTGCTCGTGCTATCCCTGGTAGCTGGGCTCTTCGTGCGCTAGGAGGCTGAGGGTGAACCCACAGGATTTTCAAGACTACGGCCCCATCCAGCGTCGCGGGCGCAACGAGAAAACACCGCGCACAATGGCGACGCCCACGCCTGAGCTGGGCTATACCAACGCGACGCTCCCGATGCGCACTGTCGCCCGCCGTCCACCGCCGCCGCGCAGGCGAACCAGCGGCTGGTTGTTTGTGCCGTTAATCCTGGTGATTGTAGCGCTAGCGGCGATGCTTGGTGGCCTGACCTACCTGGATCAGCGGTATGCGGGACGGATTTATCCAGGTGTTTCGGCCCAGGGGGTTCCCCTTGCGGAGATGACTCTGGATGAGGCCGAAACGGCGCTCCAAGCGCGCTTCGAGCGTTTTATGCAGTCACCCGTGCGTTTCCGTTATAGTGGCAGAAGCTGGGACCCGAGTGCCGACGAAATCGGCCTCCAGGTCAACTTCAGAACGCAGGCCGCCGAGGCAATCCGCGCCGGACGTGGCAACGGACTGGTCCAGGATCTACAGCAGATCGCGACGATCTGGCAGCAAGGGCTCGACCTGCCCCTTCACGTGACAGTTGACGCCGGCATCCTGCGCGAATATTTGCTGCAAACCGGCATGCCGTTTGAGCAGCCGGCCCGCGAAGCCTCGCTGACCATTAACACACTCGACGCCACGGTAGACGTGACCGAATCAGCCGAAGGGCGTATGCTCTTGCTTGATGAGACGATTGCCGAGGTGCTGAACGGCCTCCCAAAACTTGAGCCCCAGGAAGTCGCGCTTCGGACTCAGACCCTCGAGCCAACCTTAAGCACCAGCAATATTGCCGAGGCGCGCAACACCGTCGAGGCAATGCTCCAGGGACCGATGCAACTGCTATTCAAGGAGCAGACCTTTCCAATCTCCCAGACCGACATTGCCGACATGATCGTCATTTCGCGCGTCGAAAGCGGACGACAGCCGGTGCTCAACGCGCAGATCGACCAGAAAAAGCTGACCCGGTTGGTGACGGAAATTGCCGACAAGATCGGGCGCGAATCGATCGAGCCGCGCGTAAGCTGGAACGGTGGCAATCTCCAGATCACCAGGGAGGGCCGATCAGCTTACCGCCTCGACATCGAGCCCACAGTGACTCGTCTCAACACTGCGATCCTCGACTCGAAGCGCGACCTGGACCTTTTTGCCGACAAACTCGTCACCGAGGAACAGCCACGCGCTACGCCCGAAAACCTTGCGACACTCGGGCTCAATGAGCTGGTCGCAAGCGGGAAGAGTGACTTCACCGCATCAGCCGATTATCGCATCACCAACATTAAGGCCGGCGTTGCCCTGATGCAGGGTATTCTGATCCCACCGGATGGTGAGTTTTCGTTCAACGAGAACGTCGGCGAGATCGACGAAGCGAACGGCTTTGTCGAGGGCTATGCGATCGTCGGCAACCGCACCCAGAAAGAGCCGGGTGGTGGCATCTGCCAGGTCTCAACGACGCTCTTCCGCGCCGCATTCTACGCTGGACTGCCTTTTGAAGAATGGAACCCACATCGCTTCCGCATCTCATGGTACGAGAAATACGACCCCATCGGCATGGATGCGGCTATCTTCACCGGCGGTGGGCCTGACCTGCGCTTTGTCAACGACACCGGCAATTGGATGCTGATCGAAGGCATGGTCGACGATGCAAATGCTTCGGTCACTTTCAATATCTATGGCAGCAAAGTCCCTGGGCGTACAGTCGAGCGAAGCGAGCCAAAGATCACCAACGAGACGCCACCACCGCCCGAAGCCGTCTATATTGACGATCCTGAGCAGCCCGCAGGCGAGTTCTATCAGTCCGACACCGCGCGTGGCGGGCTTGATATCGAGATCGTCCGTACTGTCAGGCAGGACGGCGAGGTGCTGCGCAGCACGCCATTCATCACTCGCTTCGCGCCCTGGCCCAACATCTTCACCAAAAATCCCAACACGCCACTTCCACCTGGGGGCAAGCTGGGCAATGGCTAGAGCCGGCCTATGAGAAGGCTGCTCGTTTTCCTGCTCCTCATCGTTGGCGTTGGCGTCGTGCCTGCCCACGGACAGACCGCGCCGCCGATCAGCGAGATCACGCTAGGAACATCCACCGAGGGCCGTCCGATTACGGCTGTGCGTATCGGAGAAGGTTCACGTAAACTGGCGCTCGTCGGCAATACCCATGGCGCGCCGGAAGCCAATACCTACGGTCTCCTCTTGCAGCTGATCGAGTACTTTCGGCTGCGTCCCGATGAAGTTCCCCAGGAATTGAGTCTCTACCTGATCCCGACGCTCAATCCGGATGGCCTAGCGCTCGGCACCCGCTTCAACGCGCGCCAGGTCGATCTCAACCGCAACATGGACACCGCCGCCGATAGCTGTCCTGAAAACGATTGGCGCAACCTCGTCGCAGGCGCCTACGGCATCGTGTCCGATACCGGCGGCGCCTTTCCCGAGTCCGAGGTCGAGAGCCGGCTGATACGGGATTTCTTGCTCGACGCCGGCGCCGTCATCTTTTTTCATTCCAACGCCGGCGTCGTCTTTCCCGCCTGCCAGCATCCGCCTTCGACGCGCCTCGGTCAAGTCTTCGCGGATGGCGCGGGCTACGAGTTCATCCCTGTCTGGGATCGCTACGTCATCACCGGGGGCATGCACGATTGGGCCGGCGGCCTTGGCATCGCGGCAATCACCCCCGAGCTTGTCAGCGGCGAGTTAACGGAGTTCGAGCAAAACGTTAGGGGAACACAAGCGGTCCTGGGCAACGTAGTGGGTCTGATTCCGGAGCTTGAGCCCCGTAGCATCGGCGGCGTGCCCGTCCAGCCGGTCATCTGGCGTGCCTGGACGGCCTGGGGCGCCGAGCGCCTCTGGGGCAAGCCGGTGGCCCCGCCAAAGAGCGACGGTCGTGGCGGCTGGCAGCAACTCTTCGACAATGGACTGCTCCAGTATCACCCCGAGCGGAGCGCCACCACCCGTGTGACCGAAGTTGCCTTACTCGGGCGTGACTGGCTTGGGGGGCGCGTCGTCCCTCGGGAAGAGCCCGGCTCAGGCCGGTTCTTCCCCGCAACAGGCCACAACCTCGACGGTTTGTTCAGGGACTTCTGGACTATCTATGGCGGGTTGCCGATCTTCGGCTTTCCGCTCACCGGCGAGGAGCCCGGTCTGGACGAGCGAGGGCTGCCGGTCATCACCCAGACCTTTGAGCGTGCGCAGATGATGCGGCCCCTCGACGCCACGACCATCGCCGAGATCCGCCTGCGCCCGCTCGGACGCCTACGCTGGGCCCAGGCCAATGCCCGGACCTCAGCCACCAAGGTACGCCCGCGCTAGGAAGGTGCGTCATCCCGCGAATGCCGCTGGTTTTTTGGCGCGGACAAACGTGCTGGCAAAGCGACTGACGATCTGCGTTGCCACGTCTTCGCCGACCCGCGTTATCCAGCCCGGTAACGTTGTGCCGAGATCGGCCGAACTGTAGCGCCGGGTGACCTCCAGATCAACATGCTCGAAGCCGGCAGCAGCCAGACCCTGGCGATACTCCGCGTCGGTCAGAGCGCCTGCAACGCACCCGGCCCAGGAGGAGAGGTCCCGCCGCAATTCGGCAGTGTCGATCAGTTCGGAGGGTAAGCCGCCATGAATGACGATATCGGAGACGGCGAAGCGGCCGCCGGGCTTGAGGACGCGGAAGGCTTCCCGCAGCACCGGGCCTTTGTCGGCCGCGAGGTTGATGACGCAGTTGGAGATGATCACGTCGACGCTGTTGTCGGGCAACGGAATCGACGCGATGTCGCCTTTCAGGAACTCGACGTTCGTCGCGCCTGCCTCGGCAGCATTGCCACGGGCTAACTCCAGCATCGCGTCGGTCATATCCAGACCGTAGGCAAAGCCGGTTGGCCCGACCCGCCGCGCCGAGAGCAGGACATCAATACCGCGGCCGCTGCCCAGGTCGAGCACGACCTCGCCGGCATGTAGCGCCGCCAGGGCGGTAGGATTGCCGCAGCCAAGCGAAGCCAGCGCCGCCTTGAGCGGCAATCCTTCAAGCTCGTCGATCTGGTACAGGTCTTCCGAAATAGTGTCGCCGGCACTCGCGCCACAGCAGCTACTGCCCGAGCCGCCACAGCAGGAGCTTGCCGCGTCGCCGTCGCTACAACAGGTCGTCGCTTCGCCGGCTAAAACGTTGAGCGCGATAGCACCATAGCGCTCACGCACGACATCGGTAATGGTCTGTTCTTCCTGCGCTGCCATGACATTCCCCCTTTTTATATTGACAATCATCAATATATGCTGCAAAAAAACACTACGGGCGGAGCCGATTAATCACGGCGATTGCCTCGGCGAGCCGCTCGGAATGCACAAAGTAATACGCCCACTGTCCCCGCTTTTCGTACCCGACCAGGCCCGCGTCGCGCAAGACTCGCAGATGGTGCGAGATCGTAGGCTGCTTCGGACGGCTGCCGCTGGCATCCGGCAAGCCGACGAGACCTTCTAAGTCACAGACACAGACCCAACCGGTATGCTGGTTGAGCATATCCAGGATCTGTAGCCGTGCCGGGTCAGCCAGCGCCTTGAGTAAATCGGCAGCCGCACGCGACTGATCATCCGACAGGCGTGGAGCAAGCTGTGGATCGCAGCAGGCACTGCCTGCCTTGCGCGGGGGCTCCAAAATAATCGTCGTCTGTTCCATGCAGCGGAGTATACTCCATACATTGATGAATGTCAATATACCAAGTTCACGCGAAATCCTGCGTCTCGTACAGCTTGGCCCAAATCGTCGCGTGTGATGCTGCCCTACTCACGGGAACCTGCACAGCGCACTGCCCGCCGTCCACTATCAGTATGCACCACATACTCCTGCCCAGCATAACGCAGCCGCACGCGAAACCCCGGCGTCAGTACCTGCATGTACATCATGTCCGGCTGCGGGCATCCGAGAGCGCTGGTACGCCAGGTGACCGATGTGGCTTCGTCGACCACGACCTGATCTGGCGCGCAACACAGCTCATTCGCCAATGTCTTAACCGCGAGCGCGACAGCACGCTCCGATCCGTCCATTCTCACACCTTCTCCAATCCCATCCGGCAGACGTGCGCTATGGCAACACGGTTGGTGTACCGTTCTCACACAGCACCGCGTTGTCACCAGTCTCGTTCGTATGCACCTCATAGGTTGTCGAGCCGTCACTGAAGGTCAGCATGTAGCCTGACGTGATCACCTGCATATACATCGTGGCAGGATCAGGACAGCCGAGCGACGAATCAGACCATTCCTGTGCCGTTTTGTCTGTCAGCCGCAGCGTATCGAGACTTACTCCCGTCTGTTGAGCCAGGGCCTCTGCCACCGCCGCTTCCATGCTGCCCGCTGGTAGCGCCGGCGCGCCAGGCGTGACTGTCGCTTCCACGCTGCCGGCGGGCAGCCCTTGATCGACGGGCGTGACGGTCGCGTCCGACCCTGTTCCACCTGTTCCAGCCGGGGTCGCGGCTGCCCCGCAACCCACCAACGCAAATACCATCATAATCATCAGCGCGTAGCGCATCATCGTCTCCTCTGTCGTTTGGTACAATGCCATGAGCCTAACATATAGACGTGCCGCCGCGCACCAGAGTTCCCAATCCGGAGTTGCCTGATGTTGTCCATTATCGCCGCCCTCGCCCGTGAAGCAGGAGCCTTGCTCCGCGCCGGTCTCGATCAGCCACGTGAGTTGACCTTCAAGAGTCGTGCCGACCTGGTCACGAATATCGACCTCGCGAGCGAGCAATTGATCACAGCCGCATTGCGCGAGCATTTCCCCGACCACGCGATCGTTGCGGAAGAAGGCGGCGGGCAGGACCATGGCGCGCAACATCTGTGGTTGGTCGATCCTGTCGACGGCACGACCAATTACGCTCACGGCTACCCTGTATTCTCGGTAACCATGGCGCTGCTGGACCACGGTGAGCTCGCGCTTGGTGTGGTCTATGATCCGCTTCGCGACGAATGCTTTACGGCCGAGCGCGGCGGCGGAGCATGGCTGAACGGGCGGCAGATTCACGTCTCGACGACTCCCGAACTGCGGGGCGCGCTGCTTTCGACCGGCTTCCCATATCATCGTTTCACCGACCCGGCGACGAATATCCCGCAATTCAACGCCATGATCATGCAATGCCAGGGCATCGTGCGATCCGGCTCGGCGGCGCTCGATCTGGCGTATGTGGCTGCGGGACGCAGCGACGGGCACTGGGAGCTTGGCCTGAAGCCCTGGGATAGCGCCGCAGGCGCCCTGCTGGTAGCCGAGGCCGGCGGTCACGTCAGCAACTGGCAAGGAGCGCCCTATGCGCCCTGGAATAATCATGTCGTCGCGACCAATGCGCGACTGCGCGACCAGATCATCGGGGTACTGGCAGGGGCCGAGCAGCAGTCATGACCACCTACATGGAAGAACGCTTGCCTGGCCCCGCGCTCAGTGCCCGCCGGCCAATGGCAAACGAATTATTTTTATCCAACTACCTGCTGGCGACCTATGGCGGATGCGAGTTTGCATGCCCATATTGTGATCTGCATACCACGATGACCCGCCCGCTGGGTGAGACCACCCGCGCTTTTGTCGACGCGCCCCAGCGCATCACCGACGAGCTCGCCGACATCGACCCCGGCGATGTCGTGGGCCTGCTGCTGACCGACGCCTACCAGCCGGCGGAGCGCAGCCATCGCGTGACCCGCGAGGTGCTGATGCACCTGGCCGAGTACGCTCAGCCTACGGTCATTCTTACCAAGAGTCCGCTCGTCGTCGAGGATATCCCGACACTTCAGCTGCTGAACGAGCGAGCGATGGTCATCGTCGTCGTTACGCTGCTCACGACGGATGCCCAGCTCAGCGAAAAGCTGGAAGGCAAAACCCCCAATCCTGCCCTACGGCTCGACGCGGTGCGCGCGCTCCGGCGTGTCGGCATCCCGGTCGGTGTCGCGATGCTCCCGATTATTCCGTATGTCACCGATAGCACCAGCCATCTGACGCGCACCCTGGCCCGCATCGCCGACGCGGGAGCGGACTTCGTCGTGTGGGAGCACCTCGGGCTGCCCAACGAGCGCCATAAGGAGCGCGTGGACGACATGCTCGGCCGGGTCGGGCGCTTTCCATCGGCCTATTACCGCGACATCTACGCCGGTCAGCCCTATCCGAGCCTGGAATACCGCCGTAAGATCGATGAGGAGATCCTACGGCGAGCGGACCTGGTTGGCCTGGAATCCCGCGTGCCACATCGTATCTTTCACCGCCGCATCAGCCCGTCCAACGAGATTTCCCTTGTGCTCAAGCATCAAGCGTTTCGTGACATAACCCAAGGTCGTGAACGCCTCGCGCAGCTTCATCGCTCGCTGGCTGAAGAGACCTACCTTGGTCGCTTCGACCAGGTGCGGATGATGCAGAGCCCGGTCTGGCCTACGCTCCAGAACATTCTGCATCCGCCCAAACCGGACGACGAGACCGAGGCTGACGACGTCGCAGGGCCAAGCACCCATGGATAAATCAGAGTCATCGTGTTCCCCCTCTCCCCGCTTGGGAGAGGCGGGTGCCCTCTGGGCGTGGGGGTGAGAATCTTAGGCGGCATCGCTCCTGGAGGACGCCACAGCATCGCGTTGCCGGTCGAGCTTGAGCGCGCGGTCGAGCGACAACTGGCAGGCGTGTCTGCCGCGCAGTGGCTGCGCGAAGCGCAGGCGCTCAGCGAACGCTACCGCGCTCCGCGCTCCGGGCAGG